>Ga0194043_1001151_pt1 | contig 14964 bp, 14 predicted proteins | sample JunL4415m_MetaG_FD_161274 | JGI IMG/M metagenome (GOLD analysis project Ga0194043, IMG submission 161274) | Anoxic zone freshwater microbial communities from boreal shield lake in IISD Experimental Lakes Area, Ontario, Canada - Jun2016-L442-15m | ecosystem: Environmental > Aquatic > Freshwater >...
CTTTTACACTTTTTTTTTAAAATTTTGAATTGTGTGTGTGTAAGACTGTTTTTTAAAAATCCATTTTTCCAAAAAATCTTTTTTTCCTCCGGATTTTTAAAAAGTTCGGAGGAGGAGGAAAAAATCTTTTTCTTTTTTCTTTTGTTTTCTAAATAATTTCAAAAATTCGTAGAAAATTTCCTTTGGATTATCTTTTTTATTTTCCTCCTCCTCCTCCGCCTCCGCCTTTTTGAATTTTAGTTCTAAAGAAAGTTTTTGATTACAAAAAAAATTGTGATTAATATAATTAATCACAAAAACATATCTTTAATTTTTGGCACAACTACCTTTTGAATATGGCTTCGTGCCTTTTACTCTATGATAACCTTTCCAGCATATACTTTTCCTCTTTGGTGAACGCCTCTTTGGTGATCTCCTCTTCGGTGATCTCCTCTTTGGTGATCTCCTCTTTGGTGATCTCCTCTTTGGTGATCTCCTCTTTGGTGATCTCCTCTTTGGTAATCTACTCTTTCTCCTGTTTTGAGGATATGACATAATTTTATTTTTGTAAGAATAAAATTATTTTAACAAAATAAAAGCCCAAATAAAAAAGAAATGTATATAGTTTTTAAGAATTAGCAAAAATGCGGATACATCAATAGAAAATTATAAGAATTATTTTGAATATCCAAGAAAACCATCAACACGAAAACATAAACTCAATCTAAAAATTGAATAAAAGAAAATTGAATTAAATAAATGAAATAATATAATACTTAATCAATGATGAAGATGAATATTGAAGAATTTATCGCACATATTACAACATTTGAGAGTGTTGATAGTATTTTGGATACTTGTAAAAATCAATCTGAAAAAGGATCTATATATGAACGCCTATGGGATGTATGTATTAAATTTGGGTTTTGTAATCATTTTCAAAAATCTGATTTTACGCATATGATTGGTAATATGAATACTGGAAATCTTAAACCACTAACAACCTTTACACATTATTTAACTGAAAAAGTTGTGAGTGGTAATTCAAGCGGATGTTCGGATATATCATTATTTAATAATGCGGACGATAGCTTTACTTTTATCACTTCTAAGTATCCTAAAAGTAAAGATGCAATTACCAAACAAAAATCAGTTGCTTATTATGAGATTCAAAATATAATTTCAGCGGTTGATGATAATAAGCATATTTATCCTAATTATATTATTTTCTTACTTGTCCCTGATAAGAAGTCCGTTTTAGAAAAGGTAAAAAATGCAAACAAATCAAGTAATTATATTACAAAGCATATGAAAGAAGAAAATATTTTAGATAAGAATGATTTGAATAAGTGTTTCTTACATTTTAAGGCAGATATGATTAAACATTTGAACGCAAATACAAAAATTAATTATGATGAAATTTATTTATCGCCTAAATGTAATCTATATTTGAGATTTCATCAAGAACTTATTACACAAAAAACGTCTAATCTTATTGAAGAAGGATATAAATCATTTCTATGGGGATGTAAGTGTAGAAGTGGTAAAACTTATATGTTTGGTGGTTTAATTATCAAGCAACTTGAAATCAAGCAAAAATTAAATGTTTTGATTATTACACCAGCACCAACCGAAACGGCACCGCAATTTACGGATGACTTATTTAATAAATTTAAAGAGTTTGAAGCATTCAAAATACACCATATTGATGGTTCTAAAAATATTGAGAGTTTAGTATTGGATGAAAGTAATATATTTGTTATGTCTAAACAACTATTACAAAAATATATTGGTGATAAAACTATTATAAAAATTAAGAATCTGAAATTAAATATTATTGGTTTTGATGAAAACCATTTTGGTGGAACTACTGATTTATCCAAAACTATTTTAGATTCTTACTCATCCACGAACACGATTAAAGTATATCTAACGGCAACTTATAATAAACCTTTGCGTGAATGGAATATACCACAAGAATGTCGGATGTATTGGGATATTGAAGACGAACAAATATGTAAAAGCATTTTGGTAGATGAGATGAATATTGATAAATTAAAAGAGAAACATGGTGATATTACCACAATCATTAAGTATTTTACTGATAAAGGTTTATCTCTTACTGATATGTTTAAACCATATGAAAATATGCCCGATTTGTATTTGATTACAACTATGTTTGACGAGAAAAGATACAATATAATTAAAGATAAAATTATGGGTAGTAAATACGGGTTTTGTTTTGATGCGTTGTTTGCACTGAATAAACAAAAGACGAAGTTTCAATTTGAAAAGGAAGTTAAAACCATCTTACGCTTTATATCAGGTTCAAACAAAGAAGTAGATTTCAAAAATGGTGATAAATCTATGTTTTCACGGATTTTAAAAATATGTTCTGATAAAGAAACACGAACACCTTTTACACAACTTTGGTTTCTACCAAGTAATAATATTAATGAAATTTCAAAATGTTTAGAACAATTAATGAAGGAAGATAATGTTCTCAGAAAATATAATGTGTTATGTATTAATCGTAAGAATAAAGATTTAGCAAAAGATATTAAGGAAAATATTACAAAACAGGAAAAAATAGCAAAAGCGGAAGGCAAAGAAGGCTTAATTTTATTAGCTGGTAATATGCTGACCTTAGGTATTACTCTTAATATGTGTGATGTGGTCGTTTTAATGAATAATGCTCTTTCATCTGATAAAGTTTTACAACAAATGTATAGATGCATGACCGAAGGTTCTCAGAAGAAATATGGGTTTGTTGTGGATTTAAATATAAGTCGAGTTATTAATACTTGTGTGAATTACACGATATATAAGAATGATAAAAGCATCGAAGATAAATTCAAGTATCAAATTGAAAACCACTTGATTAATATTGATGTGGATATGATGGAACAAAACAAGTTAAATATTGATGCGTTTGTATCTAAATTAATGAAACTTTGGAAATCCGACCCATTTAATAGTGTAGAGTCTCTATTTCGAAACTTGGATAATGAAGATATTAATATTAATACAACCACACAAAAGTTGATAAATATTAAATTCGTGTGGTCATTAAAAGACGATAAAGTAAATGTAACGATTATAATTAAAGACGAAAATGATGAATTACAAGACCTACCATCTGGTAAAGAAAAAGTTAAAAATGATAGCGAAAAATCTGAGAGAGGCGATGAAGAAGAAAACCCTGATAAAGAGGAGATTAAAATCTCATTTATCAAAGATGTCCTACCGGGTGTTACATTCTTAACGGCTATCTTAACTATGGAGAATGCTAATAGGGATTTTGTCAAAATGTTAAACAGTATAGAAGAAAATCAAGAACTATTGGATGTGTTTGATCATATGTCTTTGATTTGGTGGAATAAAAAAGATTTAATAAATATTATAAAAAATATAGTTTTAGAAAATTTTGATAAAAATTCTAATATATATAATATCTTTATTATCATTAAGATGTCATTGCAAAGTTTAATAGATAGTCCAAAGGAATTATTAGAATTAATTAATGAATTCTTGAAACCTAAAAAGATTGAAAAAAAGAAATTTGGGGAAGTTTTTACACCGATGAGTTTTATTAATGATATCTTAGGTGATTTAGAAGCATATCACAAAGAAAAATATAATAAAAATATATTCGAAGATGAAACTTTAAAATGGGGAGATACAACAGCAGGGATGGGAAACTTTCCTATAGCTATTTATTATAAGTTAATGGATGGATTAGAGAATAAAATACCAGATGAGAAAGACCGTAAGAAGCATATTATAGAAAATATGTTGTTTATGGCCGAATATAATAAAAAAAATTGTTTCATTATTAAAAAAATCTTTAATATGAATAATGAGTTAAAACTCAATTTGTACGAAGGCGATTCTTTACAATTAGATATTCAAAAAGAGTTTGGAATTACTAAGTTTGATATTGTAATTGGTAATCCTCCTTATAATGAGGAATTAAAATCAACAGGTGCAAAAGCATTATATAACAAGTTTGTCGAATATTATATTGAAAAGTGTAATTTGTTATGTTTTGTTATTCCTTCAAGGTGGTTTTCAGGCGGTAAAGGATTAGATGGATTTAGAAAAATGATGCTATCTCGTAAAGATATTGTTTATATTAAGCATTTTGATGATGCTTCAACTATATTTGGGAATACAGTTGAAATAAAAGGTGGTGTTAATTACTTTCTCAAAGATACTCATCATAAAGATGATTGTAAATTTAATGGTTCTATCACTAAATTAAATAAATATGATGTATTTGTTGATGGTAAATTTCATCCTGTTATTGATAAAATAACAAAGTTTGATTCTATAACAAAATTATATTTAGGAAGGTATTTTGGCGTTGAATCGAATGATAAACGATTAAAGAATGAAGAAACGAAGGACACTATTAAATGTTATGTATCTCAACAAAAAGGTTTTGAAAAAAATATCGAAAAAAAAGAAATAAAAAAGGATTATAATTTTTGGAAGATTATTACAACAGAAGCAGCACATGAACATAAAAGTGGTTTTGGGAATACATTTATAGGAAATATATATGAAGTTCATACTGGAAGTTATATATCATTTAAAGTATCCAATGAAAATGAAGCAAAATCATTATTACAGTATATGAAATGTAGATTACCAAATTTTATGTTATCATTAAGAAAAAATTCACAACATATTAATGAAGATGTATGTAAATGGATACCCTTACCGCAATTAAATAAAGATTGGATCGACGATGAAGTCTATAAACATTTCAATTTATCAGAAGAAGACATCAAACTAATTAATGATACAAATATTGTTGGTTATAAGAATATTGTTAAACAACCAAACATTATTGTAGAAAACGAAGTGATAGAAATTGAAGTAAAACCAAAGGTAAAAAAGTTAAGAATAGTAAAACCTAAAAAAAAATTGTTAATTATTGAACAGTCTCTTCCTGTTCGAGCTCTGCCTCTAGAAGATCAAACACCACCAGTTGAAATAGGTCGTCAATCATTTGTTCTACCTCAATCTTTTAGTAGAAGACCACCTGTCTCTATAAGATCAAACACCACCACCTGAAAAAGGTCTTTGATCACCTGTTTAAGATAAATCTTATACAAGACCAAATTTTGAGAACACTTGGTCTTAGATGATTTTCAAGTTACAAATAAGTGTATTAATAAATAAATTTAAATTTATTTATATGTTTAATTTTAGAGCACTGCGGTTTTTAAATGGCACTCTTACGTAAATAAAAAATCATTCAATCATCACTCGCTGAGTTAGTGCCGAAACACAAACCCCAAATAACATCAAGTATTGTGTCATTCACTGACAACTGAGGTTTTTATACCACAGGGTTTAATTCTATCATTAAATATTATATTGGAATTAGTAGTAGTTTTACTTCGTTATAAGATATAAATTTGTATATATTATTTATTGTGATTACAATAAATATATTAATAGTCATTTTTATTCGGTATTTTGTGCCGTTTTAAATGTGAGAGGGTTGTTTATAATTATTTTCTATAATTATTTTCAGAATTCAAAAACCATATTATTGTTTCTTTCAAACCATCTCTTAAATCACGAAAGTGTGGATCTGGATGTATTTTTTTTAGTTTTTCACACGATATTGTTTTTTTAATTTGACCATCACTACGAGTATTGTCCCAACTTATTTCACCATCATATTCAAACTCTTGTTTTAATATTTGAACCAAATCAAATATACTATATTCGTCTTCAGAGCTAACAATTAAAGGTTCTGTATCTTCATAATTATTTAATGTCCAGACTAAATATTTCGCAAGATCAGAAGCATGTGTAAATTGTCTAAGAGCATTTCCACTTCCAAAAATAATTAAAGGTTCACCAGATAATTTTGCGTTTTTCATTTTGTGTATTAAAGATGGAATAACATGCGCATCTTCAAGATTAAAATTATCATATGGTCCATATAAATTACCTGGAATTACAGTAATGTATTTTGTTCCATACTCTTTGTTATATGCTCTTGAAAGAACGTCTATCATTCTTTTTGAATATGCATATCCTTCGTTTGAGGGGTGTGGTGGTCCTAAATGAAGTTTTTCTTCAGTAATAGGATAATCAATTTTGTCTGGAAAAATACATGTTGACATAAGTGATATCAATTTTTTAACAGAAAGACTTGCTTTCATAACGTTTATATTAATTAAAATATTTTTTTCAAAGAACTCAACTCCTCTAGACATATTTTTGTATAAACCTCCAACATAAGCAGCTAGATTTATCACATGTGTTGGTTTAACTTTTTCAAATAAATTTTCGACTTTTTTAAGAACTGTCAGATCACCATCTAATCTTGTTGCAAAAATCCATTCATTTTCTGTATCGCTATTTACTAAATCTTGTAAATTCTTACCTACCAAACCATCGCTTCCAAGAACTAGTATTTTCATTTTAATCTTAAAGCAAAATCTTTAAATGATATAATATAACATATTAAGTTAATAATACAGGCATTATATAATAATATTTTGATAAAATTCTTGATCGTTTTATACCTAAATGGGATAAAATGTATGATGTTAGTCGTTGATGGAGAATTTCATCGTCTGTTTCATCATTGTTTAAATTAAAAGTATGCACGTCTTTCATTTCAAGACCTTTTTGTCTCAAATGTTTTTCAATTAGATATTCTTTTTTCATTTTTTATATACTTTTTTTTATAATTAAGATTTTAAAATCTGCAAACATTTTTAAAAAGATTTTTTAAAAATGTAATTTATATTTTTGTTCAAGCAGTACTAAATAAGACTGCACAAGGAGGATTATCCCAACGGCCACCTGCATCATAGTTTTTTACAGCATAATCTTGTACACCAGCAGGAATATCTTCTACTTTATATCCGCCACAAATATCATCCCATGAATGCCATGAAGTATAAGTTGATGCTTTCACATCATCTGGTAATGAAATTGACTTAATGTTACAACTGTCACCATTTTTAAATGCTGCTTGCCAATCGGCATTAGCGTCTAAAGTCCAGCATCCAGTATGCTTTTGTGGCCGTACTCGATCACTATTAGCCAAAAAGTCAGCTTTACTACCTGAAAAATCAATTGTTTTTTCAGGATTGCCATTCTTTGCTTTTCCTGTCATTCCAAACTTTTTTGCAGGTGTTGTTCCACTTCCACTTCCTGTCCCACTTCCGCTTCCACTTCCACTTCCACTTCCAGTTCCACTCCCACTTCCACTCCCACTTCCGCTCCCACTTCCGCTCCCACTTCCTGTCCCATTTCCATCTTTTCTTTTTCCTCCTTTATCTTTATGACCAGTATTTACACAAGTACCATCTTCACATTTTTGATTGCTTGAACAACCACATTTACCACTACATCCATCACTTCCCCCGCATCCAGCAGAACAGTTTTTTGTACATGATGATGATGATGACGAGGTAAAATGTACAATTAGACCTATAATTACAGCAAGAACCAATATTGATCCTACTACTCCTACTATCATCAAGGTGTTTTTATTAGTTGGTACAGGTGTTTCCTGTTCCATTTAATTTATATAATAACAATTTAAATTTTTTTAAATAAAACATTATTTAATTTAAAAATAAAATTTTTACAAAAATTTTGTACATCCAAAGCTCTATTTTTAAGTAGAAAACTTTGGTTTTACTTACATTCATAGACTAAGTAGCTTAAATAGGTAATAACTTGCGTATTATTAATAGTACCATTTTGATCAGACTTATATATACAAATAAGAGAGCTTGCGGAATCGTAAGAAAATTAAACAGTCATTTATTCGGAAAATAAATTCAAATCTAAAAAAAAGATTTCTTCTAAAAAAAATAGAAACATGACAGCAAACGTGAACAAATTTAATAAACTTGTATTGTCTTTTTTGAAGGATACAAGTGAAAGTAATAATATTGATGAGCTATGGATGGAACAAAATGTACAATCACAAGTTAAGTCTTTGTGCTCTTCTGTTGGAGGAAGTGCACAAGGAAAGAAGAGTAAGGATCCTTTGGCTCCAAAGCGTGGAAAGTCTGGTTATTTGTATTTTTGTTCCGAGTTTCGTAATGAAGTTAAGGCTTCTCTTGGAGAACAAGCAAAGGCAACGGATGTTACAAAGGAACTTGGTCTGAGGTGGAATGCTTTAAAGGTTAGCAAGAAGCCTGCTGATAAGAAGATTCTAGAAGGATATGAAAAGATGGCGGCAGATGATAAGGATCGTTATCAAAATGAAAAGTCAGTTTATATTCCTCCGGAATCAGATGATTCTGACAAGCCCAAGCGTCGTGGTGGAAAGCAAAAGTCGAATAACGGTCCAAAGCGTGCGAAGAGTGGATACCTATATTTTTGCGAAGATCAACGTAATCAATTAAAGGTTAATAATCCTTCGTTGAAGTCAACAGAGATTACTTCTGAGCTTGGTCGACTTTGGAACGAACTAAAGAATGATGTTTCTCGAGCATCTGAGATTCTAAAATACGAAAACTTGGCTCTTGAGGACAAGCAACGTTATGAGTCTCAAAAGTCAGAAACGGCTGATAGTAGTAAACCTAAGAAGGAAGTTCCTAAGAAGGAAGTTCCTAAGAAGGAAGTTCCTAAGAAGGAAGTTGTTAAGAAGGAAGTTCCTAAGAAGGAAGTTGTTAAGAAGGAAGTTCCTAAGAAGGGCGCTAAAAAGGAAGAAGTAGAAGATGACGACGTTCAAGAAGAGGTTGTTACTAAGAAGGTTAATTCTAAGAGTGTTCCTTCGAAGGGAGCTTCGAAGGATACCCCGAAGGAAACCCCTAACAAGAAACTTAATGGTTATCAAAAGTATTCAGAGGTTAGGAGACCTGCGTTGAAGAGTAGCTTTCCGAACGAAAAGCCTGCTGATATCACTAAAAAGTTGAGCGAAGAATGGAAGGTTTTGTCAAATGAAGAGAAGCAAAAGTGGACAGATGCTTAAAAAATAGAATTTTTTATTATTAAAATAATAAAAATAATTAATATATATTTTTACTAATAGTATCAGACTGAAAAACGGAAACTTTTGCCAAATCATACACATTATCATATTTTCTTATACAATCTCTAACTATCATTAATTCTTTCATTAATATAATACCTCTTCCACCTCTTCCGGTGAAATGCCAGAGTTCTGCGTCTTTTGTAGATAATAAAATATGTTTTAATTCTGGATTTTGTGTAAATTTTGCTAAAAATGCCAATTTTTGAAGTTTTTCTGGTATATCAGCTGTATAAAAGTCTTCTCTCATTTTAATATCTTTAGGTATATTTATATCTCCTATTTTCTTATGAAATATTTTACCTGTTATTTCAGATACTCTACCTGCTTTACCTGCTTGTTTTGCTAAAAATGGATCCTCGCACCAAGGACTTTTGCTATCTAAAGTAAATGTTTTATAAAAGTCATATTCTTTACTTGATTTTTTTCCATTACGAAATTTTACTGCGTGAAAAAAATGTTCCACCGAATTCCAAGTATTATCATCTAGAATAAATGGGTTAATATAAAAATTAGACAATACTTTTCTCCAATTTGTGATTTCCTCTAACTCGTGGTATTGAATCTTTGTATTTTTTTCTTCACCTGTCCCAATTCCGGGTTTTTTATCAGCACTTTTTGAATAAAAAACAAACTTATCTCTCATTTATTTAAAATTGTTAATTTTAATTTTAATTCAAAATGAAATTAAAGAATTAATTAATAATTATTTCTAAAAACTTTGTAACTTTTATTAAACAATTTTGGAGATGTGATTAAAATAAAATTGAAATAATATTACAACAAAAATATATAAAATAAAAACGATTACAGATGTCTAAAAAAAATGAAGTTGTTATGAAAGTACCAGAAGATATGTTAGCTGAAATGCAGGCATATATGGAAAGACTTAAGTTAACAGTTAACAAAAAAACTTGCAAACAAGAAGGAGAACAAGAAGGAGAACAAGAAGAAGATTTTGATTTTGAATGTGAAGTAAATGGTGTATTTGATCATCGAATTTCTTCAGAAGGAGTTTGGCAATTCTTAGTTGGTTGGAAAAACTGTCGAGAAAAAGAATGGGTAAACGATCAAAATTGTAATTGTGAACTCGCAATCTCTACATATTTGAGACAAAAAAATATTCGTTCCGCTTATTTGTTTTGTAGAGTTAGTACTCCTGAGCAAGCAACCGCTGTTAACGTTTCTTTAGAAGCTCAAGAATCAGAATTGCGTGCAGCGACACAAAAACTGCAAGGTTTTGACAGAATTCGTTCTTATGCAATTTCACAAAGTGCTTTCAAAAATATACCAAAGGTTCTCGTAAGAATAGGGGAAGCATGTCTTCCAGGAGATGGTATTTTTGTTTGGAGAGTTGATCGTCTTTCTCGCAACATTGTTAATTATCTTTCTTGGATGGAAGAATTAAACAAAAGAGGTGTGCATATTTATTCTCACCAAGAAAATCTTGTATATGCTGATAATAAACTTGATTTTTTACAGGCTGTGTTGGATGCTCAACGTGAGGCCTCTCTTTTGGGAGAAAGGGTGAAACTGTCTTACAGACTAAAGAGAGAAAGAGGTGATGAGAAAGTTGGAAGATTGCCATATGGGAAAAAATATCATCGAATTCTTCGTCCAGATGGAGGTACTTTAAAAAAGATTGTTGTTGATAATCCAGAAGAGATTGATATTATCAAACGTATTTGTAAAAGCGAATATAATTCAGCAACAGATATCGCAAAACAATTAAACGATGAAGGAATTAAAAAGCAAGGTCGTAAGTGGACTCGTTTGTCTGTAATTCGTCTACACAAACAAAAGTACTAAATAAGTTGTTTAAATAAATTATTTAAATAAATTTGTAAGATATTCTTACAAATTTTCAGAATGTATACAAAGTATATAAAAAGTCTATTATGATTTATAAAAAATATTTAACTTCTTAATTATATATAAACAATTATGTCAACTAACGTAGTTGACCCTAACGTAGTTGAACCTATCGTGGAACCTAACGTAGTTGATCCTAACGTAGTTGATCCTAACGTAGTTGAACCTATCGTGGAACCTAACGTAGTTGACCCTAACGGTAGTTGAACCTAAAGTAGTAGACAATGCTTAATTCTAAATCATCAAGAATTTTTACTTGTGATTAATAATGTAATATTAAATAAAATTAACTACAATTTTATTTAATTTATAATCTACGAATCCAACTTTTTCGAGCTTCTAACCCTCAAAAGCAAAAATTCAGTTACACATTGTACTCTAAATTATTTTTTTATTTTTTTTAATTCATCTAATTTTTTGAAATCAACAATATATATTTTAGGAGGTTCTTTAATTAATTGAGGCATTAATTGAGGAATTAACTGAGGAATTAATTGAGGAATTAATTGAGGAAATATAATTGAATTTGTATGGATTACGTTTAAGTATTTCATTTATAGTTTATATTAAGAAAAAAGTTTTTAAATTAGATTTTACTTAAAGTAAATATATCTATTTATTAATTAAGATGAATAATCAATTGCTTGAGGTTTTTATTAAGGCAGGAATAATCGTTGTTGCCGCTATATTTATATGCGTGCTTATCACTAAAAGATTTATTTATTTCCGTCCTTCTTCTACGTTTCTTGAATTAAACGAAAAATATAACCAACATTATAAAGAAATTAATCACGGACATTTAAACGGTTGGCTTTTTTCCGGAAACTCAAATAAAATTATTTTGTTTTGTCATGATAATTATGGTAATATTTCATACAAGCAAGAAAAAATAGTAGCAATGAAATCAATGGGATACTCGATTTTAGCCTTTGATTATTCTGGATATGGTAAAAGCAGTGGAGTTCCAAGCGAACAACAATTATATGATGACGCATCCGCTATGGTCGCTATGCTTCGCCAAACGTACAATCCAGAACAAATAATATTATACGGAGAATCGATTGGTGCACCTATAGCAACCTATGTTGCTAGAAGATATTCAATTCCTACTTTGATTATTGAATCATCTATTCCAAGTATAAAAGAAATTATCAAGAATAATTATCCTGTACTATCTTTTTTCTCTTTTTTATTTCCAGAATTTGATACAGCATCTTATTTGGATGGATACAAAGGAAAAAGCCTTATTTTGCATAGCACATCCGATGAAATAATTCCTTACGAAAGTGTTAAACCTTTAATTAAATTATGCTCTCAACACATTCTGATTGAAGGTTCTCACAGTAATCCTGCGATTCCATGGGAAAAAGTTAACATATTTATTGAAAAATAATTGAAATTTTCACATATTTTAACAAATTCCGCATTTTTTCAAATTTTCATAATCATAATTATCATTAGGAATTGTAATCGGTCCTCTTATAGCATACTTTACAAAAAAATTTTCTTTTACATCAGGTGGTTGCCAATAATTTTTAAAAGTTACATAGTTTGTTCTTTTGTAATTCATTTCTTTTAGTAAAAGAAATTTTTATTCTAACAATATTTTTTGTATTTTTTCATGTATAATAGGTAGTAGCTCAGGTTTCAATGTAAGCAATTGAGAAGCAAATTCTGAAGTTGTAAGAGGACTACTACTGTTACGTTCTCGTGCAAGCATAATCATTGTCATCACTTCTTGTAATATGTTATCGTATCCAGTAGCTATTTTGTATTCTTTTTTTAAAAGCTCTGGATGTCGAGGTATGTCGAACATAACACACTTTTCCTTATAGAACTGTGATGAATAAGAAGACGGAATGTAAAACGGAACTGTATCATAAAGGTCTGGATCTCTAATATAGCGTTTTTTACGTTTTTTATCTTTAATTTCCGTCAAATAAACAAGACTGCTCGAATTTGCTAATAGGCATAGTTTTCTTCTGAAATCAATATTTCTTAACTCATGTCGTGCAAAAAATGCTTCTCTTAGATACATATGTATAAGTAATAATTTTCTTTCATTTGATTTATCATACCTATTACTTCCATTATTATTCTGATAACGTCTGAATAATTTAGTAAAATTATCTTTTGAATAATCTAATTGTAAATTAGCCATATAATTTTCGTCTATTAAGTATTCCCAAATATCTATATCGTAGTCCAGCATTACATGAGGCCACATCCTTTTCATGTCCTTATGTAGTGTTCCTTCTGACATATAATGTTTTAAGAGACGGTTGTGTTCAATTAACCATTTTTTAAACGTGTTCGTTTTCCAGAAGTTTATGCCATTTTCCGAGAGATCCTCGCTAACTAAACGAGCTGTTTCTTCCTCTTCCTCATTGCTACTACCATCTTCCTCTTCCTCATTGCTACTACCATCTTCCTGTTCCTCTTTGCTACTACCATCTTCCTCTTCCTCATCACTAACATCCTCATCAATATGATTAGTATTAACCCAAAGATCACTAAGATCATCACTACCCTCTTCCTCATTGCTACTATAATCAGGTTCTGATCGAGGGTTATATCCTCTGCTTACATTTCGTCTGCTTACATTTCGATTGTTTCTAAAAGATTCTATAGTATCTAAAATATACTGTTGTAATTTCCTTTCAGTATCTGATTTGCTTTTTAAATAAGAACTTGTCATTTTTTTTAATTAATAGGTAAGAATTAATTAAAATTTTTTTAATATAGTATTATAAATATGTTACAAAAATGTAATAGTTGAAAATTTTATTCGTCGATCAATATCGTTTGTAGTTTTTCATGTATAATCTCTAGTTGGTGAGAATTCAATGTAAGTAATTCAGAAGCAAATTCTGTAGTTGTAAGACGAGTACTAATGTTACGTTCTCGTGCAAGCAAAATCATCTCCATCACTTCTTGTAATATTTGATCGTATCCAGTAGCTATATTGTATTCTTTTCTTAAAAGTTCTGGATTTTGAGGTGTGTCAAACATACTATAATCGTCAACATCAGAAACGTCATCTTCATCATCTGAATCTACTTCTTTATAAAATTTGGGTATCTTAATATAGGATTCCTTATCACTCTCGAAATAAAGTGCCTCAAGTCTACTTACGTCTCCTAATAGGCATAGTTTTTTTCTGAAATCAATATTTCTTAAAGCATATCTTGCAAAAAATGCTTCTTTTAGATACATATGTATAAATAATAATTTTTTTTCACCCGATTCGTTATAACCAGGACGAGTTATCCTCCTGTCATCTCGATAACGGAAGTATAATCTATTGAAACTATTTTCTGAATAATCTAAATATAAATTATCCATAAAATTTTCGTCTAATAAGTCTTCCCAAATATCTATATCTTCAAATTCTCGAGGATCAGCTGCGCTATCTATTGCATTATATAGTGATCCTTCTGAGATATAATGTTTTAAGAGACGGTTGTGTTCGATTAGCCAGTTTTTAAACTCATCCGTTTCCCAGAAGTATAACTCATAATCCTCATCACTAACATCCTCATCACTAACATCCTCATCACTAACATCCTCATCACTAACATCCTCATCACTAACATCCTCACCAATATGATTAGTATTAACCCAAAGATCACTATAATCATCACTATCCTCTTCCTCTTCCTCATTGCTACTACTATTATCAGGTTCTGATCTAGGGTTATATCGTCTACTTACGTTGGTTACATTGCTTAATTGTTTATTTTTTCTAAAAGATTCTATAGTATCTAAAATATACTTTCGTAATTTCCTTTCATTATCTGAATCGCTTTTTAAATAAGAACTTGGCATTTTTTAATTAATAAGTAAGAATTAATTAAAAATTATTTATTTTTTATTTTTTAAGATTGATTTCAAGACCGCTACTAGATTCATACAAAATTATATGAATCCAGCCCCGTAAAGGAGCTTCTAAACCATGTGTAGCTCCATGGTAAGAAGTAAATCGAGGCTAAAAAAATAATCTCCAAACGAGATCTAGGTAATTTTCTAGCGAAATGGTATTTTTTAGGGTTTGCGAAAAGATTTGGTTTTCATCCTGTCACTAC
>Ga0194043_1001152_pt1 | contig 14961 bp, 12 predicted proteins | sample JunL4415m_MetaG_FD_161274 | JGI IMG/M metagenome (GOLD analysis project Ga0194043, IMG submission 161274) | Anoxic zone freshwater microbial communities from boreal shield lake in IISD Experimental Lakes Area, Ontario, Canada - Jun2016-L442-15m | ecosystem: Environmental > Aquatic > Freshwater >...
GCCGCTGTAGTGCCCGTCGACACACTGTTGATAGACAAGGAGTTGGCTGGGCCGGCCGCCCCCGTCGGCCCGATCGGCAATACGAAAGAAAGCTGTTGCGACGGCGACGAGCCTGTAATGCTGACTGCCGCTGTAGTGCCCGTCGACACACTGTTGATAGACAAGGAGTTGGCTGGGCCGGCCGCCCCCGTCGGCCCGATCGGCAATACGAAAGAAAGCTGTTGCGACGGCGCCGAGCCTGTAATGCTGACCGCCGCCGTAGTGCCCGTCGACACGCTGTTGATAGACAGGGAGTTGGCTGGGCCTGGCTGCAATACGAAAGAAAGCTGTTGCGACGGCGCTGAGCCTGTAATGCTGACCGCCGCTGTCGCGCCCGTCGACACGCTGCTGATGGATAGCGAGTTGGCTGGGCCTGGCTGCAATACGAACGAAAGCTGTTGCGACGGTGCCGAGCCAGTAATGCTTACGGCTGCCGTAGTGCCCGTCGACACGCTGTTGATAGACAGGGAGTTGGCCGGCCCGGTTAGGCCAGTGACCCCCCTGGGTATCGCAAACGAGAACTTCGCAGCATATGCGGTGCCGTTGTTGACAATCGACGCAGCCTGCGTGGCGTCAACGGTTGTGACCGTTCCGACTTGTATCGTGGCCGCGGCACCATTACCGCCGGCAATAGCCTGGTTGCCGACGCCGACGTTGACCGTGTCGCCGTTGCCGACGGTACTCGAGATGCTCGTCGAGCCGATGACGACAACTGAAATCTCGCTCACGGGGCCACCGCCGTGACTGACCCGCTCAGGATCGTTCGCGTGAGTTCCCCTGGGGCGATCCAGCGGAGATACCAGCGGTAATCCTGACCCGGCGTCAGTAGGTTTGTCTGCACCTCAGATAGGCCAATAACCATTAACCCAGCCGTCCCCGTCGTGATTCCGATGGTCGGCGCGGTCACGGTCGTGCCGATCCCGATCAGAGACCCTAGCCCGCCGCCAGTTCCCGTGATTAGGCTCTGGTAGACGTAGCTCTCGAAAACGTGCGAGGTAACATCGCGATTCAGATTGACAGCGACGTTCACTTCGTCGCCTTTAACAAAGCGCAAATTTAATTCACCAGGCAGCAGGACGAAGTCGGCCACAGGTGGTTACCTCGTCACTTCGACGATGCCCTCGAGGGCGGTTCTGCGTACCTCGCCTGGGGCGTCCCAGGACAGCGTCCAACCGTAGTTCCCGGCCGGCAGGGCTCCCGTCTGGGTCTCTGTCAGGCGAATGTTGACTACGCCGGCCGCGGCGTCATAAATCGAGGTAGTCGGCGAGACCATGACGCCACCGCCGACAAGACTCACAATTGACGACGTTACTGTGTAGCCGTCGAGCGGCTGGGAGAACGTAATGCTGGTAGACAGCTCGTCCCCGGCCCGAAAAGATAGGCCCATCCGCCCCGGTAGTTGCTCGTAGGTCGTGTCCATTAGTTGGCAACTTGCTCGCCGTGTTGGCCGGTTTTCTTCACGACAGCCTGCTTAATTTCCCGCTGGCCGACAGCCAGTTCCTGCAATGTCTCGGCCTGCTGCCCCTGCGTTTTGCCGATCTCTGTCAGCGTCTCGCGGGTTGTGTCAAGGAACTCTGTGTGGCTCTTCACAATCGGAACCAGCACCGTGCTGTGCAGAGTGATCGCCGCGTCTCTAAGGAACCAGACAAGCACGATCAGCAGGACAACAGGGACGCCAAACCGCTCCGCCACCCGAAGAGCCGACTCGGCGAAGGACACGTTGGGATCGCTCATTCTTCGCTCCAGAGTATCAGCCAGTAGCCTACTTAAATTGTAGCAGCGGCTAGTTGCTCTCTGAGGTCATCCAAGGAGCCAGAATTGTCGATGATTCTGGTGACGAGGTGGTCGCTGACCCCGGCTTCGCTCGAGTGGCTGGCCTCGCCCTCGCCCAGGCACCGCCAGCCCGGCCGCACGACTCTCCAGACCTCGCCGCCGGCCTCGAGGATGGCCTGGGCCTCGTTGTCGAACCGGACGTCTGTGATACAGACGCTGATTCCTTGAATTGCACAGGCGGCGACTCTCTGCATGGTGGCGCTTACCCAGATTTCCTCGTGGACGCTATTTCTGCCCCACTCGGTGCCGAGCGTCTGGAGGAGCTGCCGTGGTGACTGGCCGAGCCACGGGATCGGCGTCTCCTTCGTTGTCCTGTCCTGGAGCTGTCGTACAGTCAGCCCCGTAATCGTCGAAATACAGGAATACAAAGGATCGGCGAAGGCCATGACCTTGGCGTCCGGCATCGTTTCGGCGACCGTGTTTTTCCCCGCCCCGGCGGGGCCGCAGAGTCCGATCAGCATAAAAAGTCCCTCCCGTCGAATCGCATGGTTAGTCCCACCGGCCCCGATAGCCACCGCATCCCGACGCCCGCTTCCGTCAGCATCCTCTCGGCCAGCATGATGTTCTCGCTCCACCGGCTGGGCGTGGCCTGCCTGTGTGTCATTAAGCCGACGACTTCCTTGACGCCCGCCATGATGATCGCCCTGGCACAGTCGGTGCAGGCAAACCAGGGGCAGTAGAGGGTGGAGCCTGCCGTGGGCGTCCCCGTGGCGGCGGCTTGGTAGATCACGGCTCTTTCGGCGTGTTCGATGTAGGCGTATTTCAGGGGTGCGTCTTGGCGACCGGCTAGGCTGACGCCCGGCGGGGCGACGTTGGCCGAGAAAACGACGCGACGGCTAGTCACCAGGACAGCGCCGTTGTTCGTGTGGCCGTCGTGGGAGTGCTGGACAGCGTAGCGGCAGGCTTCTCTGAGGTAGTCGATGTCGGTCATCGCGGTGGCCCTGCGACGTGCATGGCGGTCAGGCCGCCCTCGGGGAGGTAGATGAATGTTTCCATCCCGCGGCGTGAGCCCAGATATCCGCTGGCGGCATGCCACTCGTCGGCCGGGGCAATGCTGGGTGCAGTCCGCAGCGTGACAGAGTCCTCGGACGCGATTAACTTCTCTGCGGCCTGCCCATGCAGATGTCCAGTGTGGTATTCGCGATACCAGCACTCAGACCACTGTTTAGGCGCCTCGATTGCGAGCAGTGCCGGCAGCCGCTTCCTTGCCCGATCCCCATGCGTTGCCCCCAGTAAATTTCCACCGAACGAGACGTACTGCCGTCGCGTGTAGTCGTTTGATACCGCGACTCTCTCGTCGTTGCGGAACCGCTCAACCAGGATGCGGCGAAACGCGGTTGATAGCATCTCGTCGTGATTGCCTGGGACAACGAGAACGTCGGTCTGAGCCGTCTGCGAGGCACGCTCGACGACGCCGATCAAGGCGCTGCACCCCGTGTTCCACACCTTCTGAATCCGACCGTCGTTGTCCTGGGGAGTCCCAGCCGTTGTCGCTCCCGCGGGGCCGTCGGAGTTGAAGAGGTCGCCTAGGAACAGGATCGTCCGTCTGGCCGGCTTGTAGGAGTCGCCGACCCCAATCAGTTCGTCAGTGGTCTCTCTGATCACTCTCTCGGCGATGGACACGTCGAAGTCGGCGTCACCCGTCGACTTCGACCAGCAGTATCGCCCGATGTGCGTGTCCGCGATGACCAGCACCTGCCAGAGATCGCCGCGGCCCTTCTGCTTGATGGCCTTCTGCTTCGTTCTGGGCAGGTGGGCGGCTGCGATCATCGCCTCGACGGCTTCCTGGATTCCTGGGCCTGCCTTGGGCTTGAGCCTGACCCAGACACGGTGAAGTTCTGTAACCGTCGGCTCGCCGTCATCGCCGGCCGTCGCGACCTCCCACTTGGTTGCCTCAGACGCACTGACTTCATACCTGGCTAAGTCGGCTTCGATATGTGCCAGGAGATCGTCGACCGTCTTGATGCGGCGACTCGTCGACCTCGCCTCGAGCACGTCTCCGTCGCGGCGTTGCGTCACCTGCTCCGCGTCGGGGGCGGGCTTCGGCGATGCCGCCGCCGCCGCCGAAGACAGGATGTCGCCGGTCAGCCCTGCGTCAGCCATCGTTGTACCTGCCGATATTTGGCGACCTTGTAGCCGCGGGACTGGAGCTTCTCGATGATCGTCTTTGCCATCTGGCTGGCAGAGACTCCGGTGGTCTGGTGCGTCTTCCGCCACGATTCGCGGACGTCAAGGATTGCGCTTTGGTGGTCGTTTGACAGACCGTTGAACCAGCTTTGGTTTGCGGGGGCTGGCTTTGCGCTTTGCAGGATTTCCGTCGCCAAGTCCATCTTTTTTCCCCTTCAGGTAAATCCACCCGTCATCGTCGGGGATGCCACCGCCGGCAACCTCGTCGTCGTCGTCATCGGAGAAGATGAAGCCTTGCGCTTCGGGTGGTGGCGTCTTGCTCACAGTGCATAGTCTTACTTAGTAGGAATAGGGGGTCAAGTGCGTTTTTGGCGTGCGTTGCGGATCGCCCGTCGCACGAGCACACGCCCGGCGAGGTCAACGAACGGCAGGCCACGGGCCTCGGCCTCGGCTCGCATGACTGCCACGACCTCGGCGATCCGCTCTGGTCTCTCGCACTCGTCGCAGCCCCACAAGTCCATTTCTGCTGCCTTGGCTCGGCACTGGCACGTTGGCGTTGGCGAGATGCCGAATCGTTTCAGCAGGCGGGAGAGTTCGGTGCCGGGGCCGTTTGTGGGTGGTGGCTGTGGCGGTGGCTGTGGCTGTGGCGGCTCGTAGCCTGCCCTCGCCGCCCTTGGATACGCCGGGTGGTCAACGTCGATCGTCCACTCGTCGCCGCTCTGGCTGACGACGCACTGCATCACCTCGTCGAGCGTGTAGCCGCGCTCGTGGCATCTTGCCTCAAGGAAATGGCGATTGCACGAAATCAAGGCGCTGGGTTCCCGAAGAGGTCATTCGGATGGATGGTGAGCAAGTTCTGCCTGAAGCCCCCGGTGATCCTGATGTTGGAGTCTCCGAATACTATTACCGCACCGCCGTTCACAACCTCGCCGGCGCAACATATCCCGCCCGGTTCCGACGGGCAGCCGCTGCCACGGCCCGAACTAAGAAGAGGCGTTCCGCCAAGGATTTCAGACGTTGCATTTCCGGTTATGGTCGAGTTCATATACAACGCAGAGCCAAGCGACAAATAGCCTGGGGCTGTCGAAATCGTTCCTCTTCCTCGATGGATTGAGCAGCCAATCGCGGACATCTGATTGTTAAGCCCGCTGCCGGTCGGGTCGCAGCCGCCGTTAACCGTGCAGTTAGTCCACTCGCAGTTCGTAATGTAAATACCGCCACCAGACAGAAAGTCAGAAACCATCTCTGCGGGGATGTAGTTGTAACCTGCTTGAAATGGGCATTGAACAGCAAAATAGTCGACAACTACCTTGCACCCTTGAACTCCAGTACTCGCGGAAACGACAGTGTCGTTAAGGCCGCCAGAAAATAGGTTTCCAATCCCGTTACCGGCCCAGCATACACCAGTACCAGCGGTGCAACACGGGCTGCACGCTAATCCGAAAAACATACTACGAGCACTCCGCGGCTACGAGATACCACTGATTTCCCTCTTTTGACATTGCACAATTTTTCGCACCCGACCCGCTCGCGGTCGACCCGACAGCTCCGAAATTGTTGATGACAGTAATCGTCCCAGTCGGCGAGCTTGACAGCGTGATGCTCTTCGACGCCCCCTTCGCCCACTGTCCCGTAAACGTCCCAGTCCTGAAAATGATGGGAGGCGGGGAAATCGCGTAGTACGCCGTCGCGCCGGCGTTGCCGCCTAAGTCCGCACCTTTCGCGATCACAAGCCCAGGAGTACCACCTGTGCTGCGGGCGTCAAAGGACTCGTAGTGGCCGACGAAATTGTAGACGCTCTGCGTAACCGTGCTTCCAAATAGCTTTACCGTCCTGGCAGAGCCTTTCTCCCACTGGCCGGCTTCCGTCCGGTCGGCGAACTTGACACCCGGCGAGCTGGGCGCCGTGATGAGGTGAAACGCGGTGCCTACTTTCCCGATAGCCATCGGGTGCGTGCCAACTTCGACGTCGTCGAAGTATGGGTTCGTAACCCTCGTAGTCCTTGACTGCGTAACCCCTGCACTTGCCAGTACTGTAACGGTCTTCTCTTCGTTCCTGGCCCACACACCAGTGCCGGCCACTGTGATTGAATGCAGCGGCACAGGCGGCGGCCCGATGACGACGTTTGCTGTTCCGCCTCCACCCCCTGGGTTTAGTGCCTTCGTGTACGCAAGTCCGAACGGAAGGTCGAGGTGTGTGTAGTTGTCGAAAACGCTTACGACATTTACCTGAGATGTACTTCCAGTAATCAGCACCGCCCGCTCGGACGTTCGGAGCCAGGGCGAGGTGACGTCTCCAAAGTCCGTTCTCGTCGCGAGCTTTACGCTTGCTTGATCAGAAGTGATTACAAGGTAGGCAGTCCCCACTTTTCCGATCGCCATCGGCTTGTCGCTCGGCTCGACAGAGTCAAAGTACGGATTGCTTGCTGTGACCGTTCTCTGACTCGTAATGCCTGCGGATGGCAGTACGGTTACTTGTCGAGTCTCGTTCCTCGCCCACGCATCGGTGCCGTTGTACCTAGCCGAATGCAGCGGCACGGGCGGCGGGCCGATAACGACGTTGGCTGTTCCGCCTCCGTTCGGCGATATGCCCCGAGTAAAGACGAGACCGTGTGGTAGGTCGAGCGGCGAGTAGTAGTCAAATGCGCTGACTACCTCGACAGTGTCGCCTGAGCCTGGGAGGGTCACCGTTCTTGCACTCGTGCGCTGCCAGGGGTCGCCGATTGCCACAGGGCTAATCGTCGCCCACTGCGTCTCTGGTGCGTGCTCGGCTTCGACTGCAATGAGATCGCCGTCTGGCGACGTTACGACGACGCACCACGCCTTCGTCGATGACGGGCCAGACGTCGCCGACACGACTAGCGGCTTGTACGGAGGCCCGATGTTCTTTACGGTCGCGTAGAAGTCGGTCGAGACGTACCCGCCGTTTGTGTAGAAGTATTGCTCGACGAGTCTAGTCGTGCCGGCCTGCCACACGCCTTCGCTCGTGGAGTATGCCGCTAGGAATGTCTCTGCCTGCGGCCCCTCGACCACGACGTTTTCGCCACCCCTGCTTTCGGAGACGACGCACCACGTCATCGTCGGCGTTGGGCCGAGGCGGGGGCTTGAGATTCCCGACGGCACCGGCGCCAGGTCATTGCAGACGTTCACCGCATTTGCGGTTCCATCGGGGCCAGACGTCTCGGGGCCGTATGTAGTCCCGTTGTGCGTGTAGAAGGATATTTGCTGGACTTCGCCTTTTCGCCAGAACAAGTCTCTGGCATACGCGGCAATGCGGATGGGCTTGCGGGTAACCAAAGGCGCCCCCTCCTCAAACCGCGTCGGTATCCGCGACACAGAGCCGCCCAGCGGCATGGCCTCGACACGAGCAATGGTCGTCTTCAGCTTCTCGCGAAGCTGCGGGCCGATCAGAAATCCTCGTTCCTCTGACATTAGGAGTACCACCGAATGCCGAAGTAGGAGAAGTTATTGCCGAACGCCATCTCCGGCTGGATACAGATTTGGTTTATCAAGACCTTCTGCAAGGGAGCGAAGTTATCAAGGTTCCGGGGTGTCCCGTCGTCGTTCAGGGCCACGGGCTGTGCCGCCGGTCGCTGGAGATACCCGTAAGTCGACGAAGTCTCCTTCTCGCCGGCCGGCATAGTTACCTGAGCCCGCACCTTGCTGCCGCTTGTGCCGTCAGCAATAACCAACTGGCCGCCGGCCAGGTGCATTACTTTACCATCCGAGTGCTGGAGCGCGAGTGCCTTCTGGTCAACGTCTGATCGCCCGATGCCGGTGTTCCTGATATTAAACCCAGTCTGCGGCACGGCGATGTCCCAGCCAATGGCCTTGAAGCCATTCCTTGTAATCGTCCAGTGCGCCCTGACGGCGAACCCAAACGTGATCTTGAACCCGCGAAACGTGTCGTCGCCGAACTGCTCGACGACGGCGTTTGACGAGATACTCTGAAGCATGCAGCAATGCTGGCCGACCGCCAGATTGCTAAACGTGAACGCATCGCTATTCACATACCCGCAATACGCCAGCAACTGGCTCATGTCGCTAGCCGAATACTGGTCGATATTAATTGTAACCACGGGCTCGAGCCTAGTTATCCCGTCGACCAAGTCGCCAACGGGATTCAGAGCAGGCGTCCACGCGCCCCCCGAACTCCCCGTCACCACCGAACCACCCCAGGCCGCGATCTCCGTCAGCGACGTACTCATCGAATACATCGCCGGCCGGACTGCTGGCGGCTGAGTCTTCGGGTCGGGTGCGCCCGACGCACCAGGGCTGCTGCGATACTGCGCGGTGACGATCCGAACCAGTCGGCTCTCGCCGTCTGCCTTGATGTCTATGCTGACGCACGGGATCGGGTTCCAGGAATTTAGTACGTCGCCGATCTTGACGCCTATGGCCGTGGAAATATCAAAGCTCTCGTTAGGCGAGGTAGTCAGAATCTTCCACGTCCTCGTGGCCGTGTCGGATAGGCCGCCGCCGTCCGCGCTGCGGCTGAATGCTGTGCCCTGGGAGAGTTCCGAGACCATACTTGGCATTAGAGTAGTACCGTGGGGTTGGCTGCCTTGACGGCGTCTATCAGGGTTTCCATTTTCTGGCTCTGTTTCTTGAGTTCAGCGAGGTTCAAGTCTTTCGCCGAGTCGTCGCCTCGCAGAAGTCGAGTAAGTTCACTTGCACCCTGACTCGTCGAAACGTCGGCTACTTGCAGAGCCTTCCGCGACGGGCCTTGGAGTCGCGCGTCCTCCCGCTCCATCTGCATCTGTTCCATCATGGGGGCGACGGATTCCATCTGGTTGGCGATGCCCTGTCTCAGGAATGCGGCGGGGTCTTGGCCCCGGCCCTGCATCTTCTTGGCTCGGGCCGTCAGGTCGGCGACCGTGCCTTCCTCCATGTCTCGCTTGAATCGCTCACGCTCGGTCATGCCGAGTTCGCGGCCTCGGCGGGCACGGTCTCGCTGATTCAGGGCGAACTGCCCTTCGTCGATGGCCCTCTGCTCCGGCCTTGTGCCGGCAGCGATCGTCGCCTCGTTCTCTCCCCGCATGCGGCGATTCTCTTCCTGAAGGCGATCTCTTTCCGCTGCTTCCCCTCCATTCAATCCGACCGTGGCCTCTTTCTCCGCAATCGCCGCCCGCCGCTTGTCGTTCTCGGCGATTGCCTTGTTGTTAGCTGCGACCTCGGGGTCTTTTTCAATCTCTTTTCGCTTGTTGTCCAGGTCGTCCTGTAGCTTCTGGGCTCGCTCTCTGTCGGAGCGGAGGCGAGCGTCGGCCTCGTCTCTCTCCTGACGGGTCTTGTCGGTCGGATTGTTGATGTATCGCTGTTGGGCCTCGTTTGCCTGACGCTCGCTATCTGCCATGATTTGATTTGCGGCGTCCATGCTACGCTTAAACGTCGGGTCGTCTGCCGTTCTCTGACGGCTCCGCTCAAGCTCTTTTTCTCTCGCAAGAATGCCGTTGTTGATGGCGTCGAGCTGCTTGCGCTCGGCTTCGGTGAGCTGGCGAGCCAGGGTTTCTCGCTGCCGAATCAGCTCGATTTCCCTTTTTGTCGCGACGGAAAGTTCTTTTTGATCTGCGTCGTTCAGCCCGCCGTCCACGGCCGCTCTGCCCTCTAGGTCTTGTCGCCTCTGGCGAATCGTCTCAAGCTCGCCGCTTACGGCTTGCATTCGCGGGTCGGCCTGTGCCTTGCGGCGACCTTCGTCAAGTGAGGCCTGAGCGTTCGCCACCCTGCCGCGGTCTTGGACGAGCGACTGCTCGGCTCGCTCCCTCGTCTCAAAGGCACCGCCTCTCTGGGGGTTCTCCTCAAAAGCTCTCTGGGCGGCATCCGCGCCTTGCTCGGATCGCTGAGTCGCCGAATCGCCGAGCTTGCGAATGCGAGACAGAGACTCCTCGATAGCGATGGCTGCTTCGGAGAGAGCGGCGGCGGCGTCTGACGACGACCTCGCTAGGTCAAGGTTCGCGCCGCTCGCAGTGGCAGACGCCAATGCTGCTCGGAGGTCTGCCTCGGCCTTCTCGACTGCGGCTTTCGCAGCAATCGTGTCGCCGCCCACGTCCTCGACTTTGCGTAGCTGCCCCCTCGCGTCCTGTAGCTGCTGCCTGCGGTCTGTGACGGTCGCGGCCTGCCTTTGATTGACGCGACCGGCCTGCATCTCGGCGTCAGCCGCGGCCCTAGCCGAGGCGATCAGTCCCGTCCGCTCGTTCTTGAACCGCTCGTTGCCCTCCATCGCCGAAATCGCAGAAGTCGTCCTATCTCCGCCGATAGACGACCTGCTCAATCGCAACGCCCTGGCACGCGACTCCGTCTCTTCCTGCCTGCCGCGGACGTCTTCGACCTGGTTTTCTGCCTGCTTGACGAGAGCTTGCCTCTTCGCAGGGTCTTCGAGTTCTGTCTGCATTTCAACGGCGCGAACAAGCTTTGCCTCTGCTTCGGCAAGTTCGGATGCGAATCCATCTAGTTGCCTTTGAAGCAGCGTGGCTCCAGGAACGCCACGGCTGATCGCATCGGCGACGTCTTCCTGAGAGTCTCGGATCGACCTCGCAGCCTCCTCAGACGCGGACGTGACTCGAACGGCCAGTTCGTCACTGGCTCGCTGAAATGGCAACTCAAGCTGTTGAAGAAGCGACTCGAGCCTAGCGATCGACTCTGATGCCGTAGCGGCAGGACGCATCTTAATAAAACCGAAGGCGGCCTGCTCGGACACGGGCCGAAGTTTACCAATTACGCTCTCTATAGCATCACGCTGTGATGCCTGGTCGTCCCCCGACTTGTCCGATAAGGATCTCGCTCGGCCCTCTTTCTCAAACTGCGTCAGTTCTCGCCCGCCAGGGCCGTCCCTGTTTGGAATACTCCGCAACACTGCTTCAAAGATTACGTTTCGGACTTGAGCGGGGCCAGTGATCGGCCCCGTGCCTGCGTCGTTAAGTGGCCCATATTTCGACTTGGGTAGCTCTACGGGGCGGTTTGCTGCCGCCAGCGTGGCTCTTCTGTCAGCAGCCTCCAGCTCGCGAATGTCTTTCTGGAGGCCTACCCTTCGTCCTGGGTCTGTTGAAGACTCAAGCTGCTTTTGCAGCTTGACGATGTCAGCGCGACCTCTTTGGACGCCTGGGTCAAGGTCGGCGATCCTGCGTTCGCGGACTTCTCTTTGCTTTTCTCTTACGCTTGAGACTTGCTTGCTGAACTCGGCTCCGCTCTCAGCACCAGCCGAGCGAGTCCCTCGCGACATCGAGTCGCCAAGCGAACGAAAGGCTTCTGCCAGCTCTTGGACGAGTCCTTTCTGGCGAGCCAACGCCTCATTGAGTGCCTTGGTTTGATCTTCCGCGGTTCGGCCGTTGTTGATCCACTTCATCACCAGGATCGCGCCTTGCGCAGCGATCACAGCACCAAGCCCGATAAACAAGCCCTCGGTGCTTCCGACAACAAAGCCGAGCTGGGTCAGGTTGTTGCTGACGCCGCGAAGCTTTTGCTCAAAACCACCCGACGTAGACATCAGGTCGTCGATGGCGAACGCCGCTTGGTTTAGCCCCATTGACCACCTGTCGGCTCCGCCTCGCCCGACATCGCCTGCCCTAGACACGTCGCGAGCGAGTGATCCGACACTCACGCCCTTTACGGCCGCAGCGGCGGCAACTGCATCGGCACGAAGGGCGGCAAGCTTTTGCCGCACCGGCGCCGTGTCGATATTTTTTTCCCTGAAAGCCGTCGCCACTGCGTTGCGCAACCTCTCGAACGCCGCGACGGCTGGCCCTCTTGCCTCCGCGCTCGCCGTGCCAATGGCGCGCTGAAGAATCTGAAGCTCGGCGTTGTAACCCTGAAGTGCTCGCTGATCTAGGCCGAGGTTAATGCCTTGCGTGCCGGCCCCGCCGAAGGACTGACGAAAGTCCATCGCCTGCGTCGCGCGACTTGCGTCTGCTGCGAGTTGCTGCACTCGCTGCCTGGCCGCTTCGATCCTGCCGGGCAGGGGCGTGGTCGCCTTAGCCAACGCGATTAATTCATTCTCCGCATCGCGTATGGCAGGGAGGAACCTCGCCCGCACGCTTTCTGGCAGCGAGTCGATCTGGCTCTTCAGGGAGGTGATGCCGCCCCTGAGGGCGTCTGTCTGCCGCGACGAGTCGGCCAAGTCCTTGCCAAGAGAGCCGCGAAGCTCGGTCTCTCGGCCGACGTCTCCGACAGTTTCGCCGGGTGTAGCCAGCGGAATGGGGGAGGTCTCGGCGGCCTTTGCGGCAGCCAGCCTTTGCTCAAGGTCGTTCCTAGCCGTCGTCGGGGAAAGCTTTTCAATTGCCGCCGACACGCTTCCGGCAGACCCCAGTTCATTAGTGGCAGCCTCAAGCTCAAGCATCTTGGCGGTGACCGTCGAAATGCCAGCCCCGGTCTGAATGAGACGCATAACCTCGCTGATCATCGGATCAAGGCTGATCCGGTCTGCGAGGTTGAGCTTGCCAACATTGGCAAGCGTCCCATTCAAGAAGGAGTCAATCTGGGCCTTGGTCTCGGGAAGGCCACGAATAGATTGTGCCCACGCCTCGTTCAGGCTTCTGATACGAGCATTAAAGCGCTCGATCTTACCCTCGTCCCAAGCTTCACGGCCCGCAACATTGCCAGCATCTCTAGTAATGCCTTCTGCTCGCGACGATATGTTGTCGATGGCTTGATCTCTTGTATCGCCTACAGGCAGCCTTTGGGCCGAGGCAAGGTCTACTTTCAGGTCACCGACTTCACCAGAAAGCCTCGTCTTGTCGATGCTGTCCTTTAGACTCCTGACTGCGGCGTCGGCATCTACAGCAGATTTTCTAAGCCGCTCCATCCCGACTGGTTCGCCCATGGAACTGGCAATCGACTGAAGCTCTGCATTGAGTGAATCAAGCTTGGCCTTGGCTTCCGTTGTGGTGACATTAAACTTTTTATCCGTAGCCACCTTGAACGCAATCTTGTCAAGGACGTCTTCGACCTTGTCGAGGTCGCCCATCGCCATCGCCACGTTTGCGTCTTGCAGAAGCGGCCCGTAGTTCTGCCGCTGCGACCGATCTAGGCCACTGATGTCGCCCCTGAGCCCTTGCAGGCGAGAATCGGCCTGCTCCATGTTCTGCGGACGGCCGGTGATGGTGAGTGCGTTTTGCTGACGCACTTGCTCCATCTTGGTCGCGAGCGCATCTGCCTTCTGCTGTGCCTCGCCGGTATCCAAGACAAACTTGATCTCTCGCTCGGCAACTGTCTGAGCCGCAATAATCTTGCCAACGAGGGCGTCGACCTCCGCCTGGGCACCGCTCGTGGGCAGCTTCTGTGCCTGGAGATTCAGGAGCTTGGAATACGCTACTCCAGCCTCTTCCGTCAGCCGGCGGACGTCGATCATCGACTGGGCGATGGCAGGGTTACTACGCAAGCCCTCGGCCGGCAGGGCTGCGGCCTGGTTGCCTATCGCCGCCCCCCTGTTGATAGCCTCGTTCAGGCCCGGCTGCTCGAATGCGAACTCCCGGCCGGTCTTGAGCTGCCCGATTTTCTGCGTAACATCAAATAGCCGATCGATTGCGCCAACGGCCCCCTGAGCCTTGGCCTGCACGTCGGCGAAGAAGGCGGCGAGTTCTGGCCCTGGCCCCTCTTTGCCGACTTCCTGAATCGCCAGCGTCAGCCGCTGCGCGTCTGCCTGTGTGTCCTTGAGTGCGTCGTGGAACGGTGCCTGGAACTCAACGGCCAGGCCAGCCAGCCGCTTCACGGCGGCTTCCAGGGGCGTGAATATCTGCGCCGACGCCGACTGCATCTTCCTCGCCGAATCGGCGGCCGCCTCGAAGTCGGACTTACCCAGATTCTCGATCAGCAGGCCGAGGTTGCCGATGACGCTGCCGGCCTTGTCGGCCCGGTCGACGAGCTGATTCAAAGACGTGATGTCGATGTCGACGCCGTACTTCGCCGAGAGCTGCTGCTGTAATTCTCGGCTAGCCTTCGTCACGGCCCGAATCGCTGCCTCTCGACTCTTCTCCTCGCCGCCGACTGTACCGCTGCCAGTCGAGGATTCCTTGATCTCGCGGTTGAGCTGCTTGATCTCGGCCCTGTATGCCTTGAGCTGGGCGAGCTTGCCCTCGAATTCGTCCCGTTCGCCGGTAGCTTTTGTGACCTGAGCTTCCGCCGCGTTAAGCTTCTTCTGCGACGGGGTTGTACCTGATGATTGCAGTTTAGCCTTGGCTGCTTGCGCCTCCGCCACGGCCAGCCTCATCTGATTGACCTGTGCCTCGACCTGGGCGATTTCCTTCGACAGCGACTTGTCGCCCAGGAACTCGCCGCTCATCAGCTTGCCAACCGCCTCGCGGGCGGAGTTGGCCTTCGCGTTCAGAGCGTCCAGGCTTTCTGTGCTGACAGCGACCGTGACGGGTGTCTTGCCGAGGTTCGCCAGACGGGCATTCGCCGCCTCGACAACCTTCTGCAATCTGGCAATCTCACTCGTAGCCGGATCGGCGTTGACGTCCAGGCTGATCTTGCTCTGTATCTCCTTGAGCTTGTCCAGGCCGCCCATGCGGGTGACGATCTCAATGTCCTTGGACTTGAGACCCGCAATCGCTTCCCGAACCGCTGAGACACTCGACAAACCCGTCGTCTTCAAGACGACGGCGACCTGCCGATTGGTCAAGGTCGCGTTCAGCCTCTGCTGAAGCGCGTCCAAGTCCTTGATCATTCCAGGGAAGCCCTTGAACGACAGCTTCATCGAGCCCGCCGCCTGCATCGCCCGCTCGAAACGCTGGAGGGGAGTGTAAATCCCCTCCAGCGATTTCGCTGCCGCCCTGGATGCACTCGTCAGATTCGACTGCACCACCTTCGCGAAGTTCGACACATCCTTTGCGGAGGCGTTGAGCTTGCTCTGGAAGTCGGCGGTGTTCGCCGAAACAACCGCGCTGATCTTGCCGAGGTAGCCGCTTGCCATCGATTCATCCCTGAATTGGCGTGTTCAATTTCAACAGCTCAGACATGATCTGAGCTTGCGTCT
>Ga0194043_1001153_pt1 | contig 14959 bp, 28 predicted proteins | sample JunL4415m_MetaG_FD_161274 | JGI IMG/M metagenome (GOLD analysis project Ga0194043, IMG submission 161274) | Anoxic zone freshwater microbial communities from boreal shield lake in IISD Experimental Lakes Area, Ontario, Canada - Jun2016-L442-15m | ecosystem: Environmental > Aquatic > Freshwater >...
ATTCAATCCGCCGTCGTCGTCGGCCTGGTCGCCGTCATGCTCACGTGGTGGGCCGCCACTAGCGACTACAGTCCGGTGAAGCCCGAGCCAAGCCGCCCGGTACTGCGACTCATCCAGCGTCTCGCACGACTCGGACTGTGGACGATGATGTTTGTCGAGCCCGCGCCAGCCGAGCAGCCGCAGTACGTTGTCCACGCTCGCGTCGATGAAGACGGGCACAGAGTCATCAATCACGGACAAGGGTGGTGACGTATGTGGACATGGCTACTCTCGCTGCTGGCGTCGCTCGCCGCTGACCCTGCTCAGATCGACCGTGAGGCTCCTAGAGCCTCGGCAGCGGTCTCGGCAGCCTACGCCGCTACGGCACCGGAGCGGGCACCAGAGCCAACGCCATCGCCTCCCAAGCCCAAGCCTGCCTGCTGCAATGAGTGCGGCGGGAAAGGCTACATCACGCACGGCGACGGACATCGAACGGCGTGCCCATGCCCGGCGTCGTGCAAATGCAAGAGCCCGACCGGCGCGTCATCGACCTCTGGCATACCGACACGACCTGCGGGTGTGAGGTAACACGTGGATGACGCGCCGGCTGGGATGCTGGCGCACCTTCGGGGCCGGCTCAGAGAAGAGATCGGCCCTCGGGCAATCCAGGCTGGCCGTGCGTTTGACGAGTTCGCCGACGCGATCTGCCGGTGCTGGAACGCTGAGCACTGGACCAAGCTCGCACGGTCGCAGCCTGAGAGCGAGCGTATGGCGATCCTCGACATCCAGGTGGTCATAGCCAAGGTCAGGGAGGACGTCGAGGCTATGTGGGGCGACTCGCCCGAGCTACGAAAACTCTACGAAGGCGTCGGGCGTGAGGCGGTCGAGGTGTTCGCCCGGCTCTGGTTCGCCTCAATGGCGAATCGCACATGGATGCGTGAGGCGTGCCGGGAATCGCGCAAGCGTTGACACACGTGCGACATTGACGGCATGGGCGACTATCAGCCAGGGCTTTTTGGCGACGACGAAGTCACTGCCGAGCGTGGCAAGCGACGCCGTATGCCAACGACGCTGCCGCCGCATTTGCGGAAGTGGCTCACCCGGCTGGCTAGGGTCGGTGCTCGCATCTCGTGGACAATCGAACTGCTCTACGATCCGAGCAAGGGTGGGCAGGGCGAATTGTGCGAGAGAGCCAGAGCCGGCGATCACACGCTCGTCCTCGATACTGTCAGGGATGGCGAGTACCAGCTGTCGCAGCTGGGCGAGGACATCGACGTATTCATGACGCCGCCGGACAAGCTGCCGGCGGGACCGGGCGACCTCGCGCGGGTGCAGGCGATGTCGCAGAGACAGGCGGCGAAGATGCAGATATTTGATCTATAGCATCGACAGAAGGCGCTTTTTCGTCGCTTCTATGATACGTCTAGGTTGGCAGTCGCTCCAGCAGTTTGCGAAGGTGGTGCGCATCCCTGCCGCACTCGTCATGGCACGTCTCAATCAGGTGGATCATGTTCGCAATCGCCTCCCGCTCTGCGTCGGTGAGCCGCAGGTCTTGAATCTCTTCGTACTGCCGTCTCTCTGTCTCCGTACAGTCGCAGTTGATTCGCTTCTGGTCGCAGATGGGGCAGGTCATTTCAGACGCTCCAGCAGCTTGCACAGCGTTGCCCTGAACGCAAGTCGCGTCTTTCGGGCAAGCCTGTCTCGCTCATCGGCGTGAGCCATAAAAACAATCGCCTCACGCTCGTCGGCGGTGAGCGTGGCGTTAAGGCTGCAATGCTGCGTGACCGTGCCGCGAACGTGCGGGCAGGTCGATGACGTTCTTGAAAGTCTCTCCGTAAGTGCCTTTAATATCTTTCTGTCACGGTCGCAGGCTTCTTTTGCTTGCCAATTCACTCCAGACGGCGTGTCGAAAAAGTGTGCAAGAGATTCAAAGCGTTCCTCTAGGCGAACAAACAGTTGCCGCTCCTCTTCGGTAAGCGTAGCGTCCATCGTCACAGTCACGTTGCCGCCCTGCACCGAGAGCGTAGCGTCCTGATCGGCGAGGCGTCGGATAGCCTCTCGGAGGCTGGCAATCTCAGACCGCAACTTTTCGTTGTCCTCCAGCAGCATGTGCGTGATTGACACTCGCTCAACCAGACGCTCGCCTACACTACCTTCGCCCTGCACGCTACCCTCGCCCGGTGTAGGGTGCGTGGTGGGTGTAGGCAGCCGCTCGCGGAGCATGGCGTCGGCCATGCTATAGGCAAGGAGAGGTACGGCATCTGTATTAAAGGCACCGTTTACCAGCAGCCCCGTCAACGCCGCAGCGGCGAACGTGTCTCGGTCAGTCATTCTGCCCTCATTTTTTCTGCAATAAATCTTGACGCTCAGTCATCCAGCAGTCCGGGCCTTTCTCGCAGCATCTCGCGAATCCGCTCAAAATGATGCGCCGTCTCGTCGCTGATCGTGCCGTGCTTCAACAGCCCCCGGCAGTATTGATCCACTCCCCAGATGACGATCTTGGCGTCGCGCCCCTGCATGGCGGCGTCAAAGTCGCTTTGATCCTCGGGCAGGCGGAAGCGGATGATGACGTGCGGCATGTTTGTGATTCGCGAACAGAGGACGCCGCCCGGCGGGTTCGGCGACACGGTTTATCGTTCCGCTGCCTGCCCGCCGGGCGACGCTGTGCATTGTGGAGGGCAGGTCAAGTGTGACGAAACCTCGGTCGTTGCGACTAAGAGCCGAGGTTACGTCACATTGACAGAGTTGGTCAAGGCTTTTCCGGCGGTCGTGGTTTCGGGGTTACGGTCAGGTCTGGCAGATACTCAAGGTTGCTTTCGCGCCCGGTAATGGTCTCGTCATAGTAGTGCGTCTCTGCCATCTCTTCCGAGCTATGACCCAGCTGCTTCCGAGCCGAGATCCCAGCACGCTTCAGGTAGCTGGCCGTCGCCTTACGAATGGCGTGGTAAGGCTTGTAGGGCACCTTCGCCGTGCGGCACAGCACCTTTAGGCTCGGGTAGATCGAGAGCGGCTCCCGGTCGTCCAGCCAAGGCCACACACGCTCGTTAGGCTGGCCTTGCTGATTGGCTAACATCTTAGCCAGATCGGGTGTGATCGGCCTTGTAGTCGTTTCTCTGTGGCCTTTACGGTTAGCTGCGAGAAACGTCAGCGTGCAGTTGATCAGATCAACTTCGGACCACCGAATTTCGAGCACGGCCCCGATCCGCTCTCCCGTCTGGAACATCGCCATGATCTTGGTCGGCCAGTACCACGCCGCCGGGCGTTTGCCGATCGTCCCCTTGCGTCGCCTGCCGGTAGCCACCAGCTGTGCCAGTTCCTCGGCCTTGAACGCCTTCGGCACCGGCTTCGGCACCTTCGGCCTCGCGTAGTCGGGGAACTCGATCAGCGTGCCGTCAGACTTGGTCGCCCTTTTTTTCGCCAGCCAGTTCCAGATCGTGCGCAGTTGGGCCGAGTCTTTCGCCAGCGATGCCGGTCCGATCAGCTTCCATTTGGAATGCTGGGTGACGCGACGCCACCGGAGGAACTTGGCAACGACCAGGTCGTCAAGGTCGTCAATCGTGGGCTCGCGCCCGAGAAAGTCGGCGAATCGTGCCAGCGTAGCGACGTACATGGCTACCGTGCGGTCGCAAAGATCCTTGTGGGGCGCAAATCGTTCAATCAGAAGGCTCTTCAGTTCGTTCATTTTCGATCTCCTTTTTCTTTGTGAATGCCGATCCTAGCTGATGGTGTACAAGGGTACAAACTGCACCCCATCCGCTAAAACAATCGGCCTAAAAGTAGTGTACAGAGATTGCAGTGCGTAGAATAGGGAGGTGGCAATTTGACACGGCTAACGCAGCCGTTAGTATCTGGATATGGTTTGCATGGCATCGCCAGATAAAGAGTGGGTAACGGTCGCCGAAACGGCAAAAATGGCCGGCTGCACGGTCGGGTGGGTGCGTATGCTCCTGCTGACCGAGCAGCTTTTTGGCTGGAAAGCCGGTGCTCGGGCGTGGCTGATCAAGCGAGTAGACGCCGAGATGCTCAAAAAGACCCTCACGGTCCGGTCAGTGGGCAAGCGGGACGCAAAGCCGAAGCCGGTGAAGAAGCGGAAAGTCCGCTGATTCTGTGCTGTTTCGAGAAAATCTAAAAATCTTTTCTCATCCCCCTTGCAATCAACTAACGATAACGCTAGTATGGTGAGCGTCAGGCACATGAGACCTGACGCAACGCCAACCGGAGACGAAACGATGAAGACCTTCAAGAGCCTCGAAGACGCCAAGACCTACGCCGCCCAGATGTTCGCCAAGTACGACACTGCCAAGTCTGTCATCGTCCACATTGCCAACGACAGTGGCCGGGCCGTCTACGACATCTCCGCAAACGGCAGTGTTGCGAGCTGCTGACCTGCCCCCACGCCCGCTGGCAACTTCGCCAGCGGGCTTAAGGATTCTTCAGGCCAAGGAGGGCCACGCGATGCGACGCCACATAGACCGACTCATTCAAGCGTTGGTCTTCATTCGCTTGGGCCAGCAGCTTGGCACCGACAGCGATCTCGCCCAGGCAGTCGCTCACGGCATTGATGTGGCTGTTTCCCTGCTCGCCAGACTCTTCTCTTGACGGAACTAACGCCATGGTTATCTTGCTGCTCGCAACTAACCCTAGCGTCATCAAAAAGCAACACTGGAATCCCTGTCCACCATCATTGACTGCAACGTGAACGCATGTATATTCCCACCACCACGAAGGAGATCACCACGATGAACGACGCACATCACAACGAATACCTCGGAGCCGCTGCCGCATTCCGCGAAGGCAACGGATGGCACGACGCCAGCAACACGCCACCAACGCTAGCCGAGGGCGATTTCATCTCAGGCATGACCTGCGGCAAACGCTGGAGCGGACGAATCGAGTGGATCGACGGCGACCGGCTGACCATCGACGTCGGCGGCGGCTGGCTCGCAGTGCCAGCGGCTGACGTCATTTTCTGACACCGGAAATTCGGAGGAACTGGAAAAGCGGCTTTTTACGACGGAAACGACAGGACACGAAAGGACATCGACATGGAAGAGACAACGAATACAGGGCTGCGAGTGCAGTCGGTCAGCGACTTGATGACGCTCGGGAAGATCGCTGCTGCCAGCGGACTCGTTCCCAAGGACTACGCTAACCAGCCGGAAAAGTGCGCCGGTGCTATCGCCTTCGGTGCTGAACTGGGGCTGGCTCCGATGCAGGCGTTGCAGTGCATCGCCAACATCAACGGCAGGCCCAGCATCTGGGGCGATTCTGCCAAGGCTCTCTGCCTGGCGTCGCCGGTCTGCGAGGGCATCGAAGAGACGATCGAGGGTGAGGGTACTCCGAATCCCAAGGCGATCTGTACCTGTAAGCGTCGCGGTCACGCTCACTCGGTGCGTTCGGTGTTCAGCGTGGAGGACGCCAAGCGTGCCGGACTCTGGGGCAAGTCAGGCCCGTGGACGCAGTATCCAAAACGGATGCTCCAGCTGCGTGCCAGAGGCTTTGCCTTGCGGGATGCGTTTCCCGACATCCTGCGTGGCTTGGTCACGGCTGAAGAGGCACAGGACTACGCCGCCAGACCGCCTGTGAGCGTCACTGTGACGCAACGTGTCGAGCCCATCCAGCACCGGCGTTACGCACAAGCGGCTCTGACGCACGAATCCTTAGACCGTGGCGTTGACCATTTCGACTCCGAGCAAGTTGCCGCCGAAGCCCACGAGTAATTGACATACACCGAAAGGACTCTGACAGATGGACTGGACTATGACCGACGAACTGCCGCAGGACGTCCACGCCCTGCGGCCCGAGGAGCGAGAGATCGTGCCGGCTGGCATTCACCGGGCGACGATCAAGAAGGCGGAAGAGCGTTGCGTTGAGTGGAAGAAAAGCGACGCCAACCCGTCAGGCAAATGTCTGAGTCTGCGGCTGGCTGTCGGGAACTATCAGTACGTTTTCAACGACATCCCGAGCGACAAAACGTGGCTGGCTCGCCAGCTGGCTGAAGCTCTCGGGATCGTGGCAGCAGATGGCACGCTGCGGATTGTTCCAAGCGAGATCGAAGGCGAAGAGATTGAAGTCGAGATCAAGCACTTCACCAGTCGGCAGGGCGTGACCAAGGCGGACGTTAAGGCATACGTGCCGCTCGCAGCCAAGCCAGAAGCACCAAAGCGTCAGACGCTACCGCAGAAGGCTGCGGCGACGTTTAAGGCCACGGCTGGCACAGATGAAATCCCATTCTAGGAAAGGCAACGTCATGGAAGACAACTACGCAGCGCGCCGCCGGCACACGCAAATGATCGACTTCCTCGACCGTGAAATCAGGGAGACGAGCAGCGTGGAGTACCAGGCGGAAGAGACAGCGAGACAAGCAGCATCTGAGCGGTGGAGCAATCTGCCACCGTCTCGGGCACCGCTAGGGACTCGCACGTGCCGCATGACAGACGAGCAGATTTTGCACGCAGACAAGGACGGATTTTGACCGGCACGCCATTGCCGCAGCTGCTGGCATCGGAGCAGCGTTGGCCGCCAAGCGGACGGGTGGCGAGTAACTACCGCAGCTGCGGCTTGTCTCCACATGTGACGCAGCCGGATGCCGCACGACACGCGGCAAATACACCACAGGAAAGGATTCCACGTAATGCCAGCAAGACCGCCAGTACCCGTCGATCGCGTCAAGCAGCTGCTCGACCAGGGCGTGCAGCAGAGCGCGATCGTGCAGAGGCTCTCAATCTCCAAGTCGGTCGTGTCGTGCATCGCCCGTGGCGTCTATCTGGAGCCACGCAAATGACCCGCCCTCACTACATGACGCCCGACATTGAAGACACGCTGCCGCTGTTTCGCCGCACCGATCCCGTGACGAGCCAGGCCGCAGCCGCAAGCGTCGCGACGTTCGCCGGCGAGCACCACGCGGCGATCCTTGAGGCGCTGTCGCATGGGCCGGCCGGGGCGTCAGGGATCGCGACACGGTGCGGACTGAACGGGCACCAGATCGGCAAACGGATCGGCGAGCTTGCCAAGGCTGGGAGGATCGTGGAGACGGGCAGGCTGGTGGCGAGTAGCAGTGGACGGGGTGAACGGGAATGGCAAATCACGCCGCGTCAGTCTCGCTAGAGGCGGCGGCACGGATGGTGAAAGGATGAGAAAGGAGACCGCAATGCGGTTACTGAAGACTGACAACCGGAAGATCAGCGTTGAAGAACTCAACATTTCTGATGCGTACCAGCGGACGATTGTCCCTGGCCGCGTCAACAGGATCGCGAAGAATCTTGACCAAGACGCTTTTGGTTCGCTTACTGTCGGGAAGCGCTCCGATGGTTCGTACTGGGTGGTTGACGGAATGCAGCGGCTGACTGCTGCTAGGAAACTTGGCATTGAAATGGTGCCGTGCGACGTATTTGAGTCAGAAGGACAAGAGCACGAAGCGAGGGTGTTTAGGCTCAAAAACAGGGAGCGAACGAACGTCTCTTCTATTGCGCTTTTCCGCGCACAGCTGACTGAAGGTGATAAGCAATCGCTGAAGATTGCGGAAATCGTCAAGCAGGCTGGATTCAAGCTTGCTCTGCGTGACGAAAAGGCCGGCTGGCCTTACATCAAAGCCGTGAAGGCTCTGGAGAGATCATTTGCCAGAGTCGGCGCTGACGGGATGGCTTTGGCAATGAAGATCATCAACGAGGCGTGGCCCGGCGAAGAGAACTCTCTTCAAGGGAACATCATCGAGGGCATGTGCTGGTTCATCAAGAAGCAAGAAGGCTTTGATGAAACGAGATTGGTCGCGAAGTTGCGGACAAAGTCTGTAACTGGATTGATTCGCGCAGCAGACGCCAACTTTACGTTAGGCAAAGACCGCGACTGGTCGCAGTACGGTCGATCTCTGGCCTTCTACGATGCCATTGAGTTTGTTTACCGCAAAGGCATGCGTCGCAAGAAGCTTGAAGTCTGATCGAAGCCGCCCTCGTGATAGGCACGGTGCCGCTTCGACGCGGCTGGGCGGAATGGAAACGGAAAGGCAATTAAGGGTTCTTTAATGCGTTGGCAGGACATGACAGAGGGGAAAGAGAAGTACGCAGCCTACTTGTGCAGCCGCGAGTGGTCTGTGCTCAAGGAATCTGTAAAGCATCGCAGCCGAGGCGTCTGCGAGAGATGCACTGTCAATCCGATGGATCACGTACATCACCTGACGTACAAGCGCAAGTACGCAGAGCGCCTTGAAGATTTGCAGGCGTGCTGCAAGCAGTGCCACGAGTTTATTCATGCCAAGTCTGAGCGCGACCCTGCACTTGACCGGCCTGCTGTACTGCCTTGGTGCAGCACGCGAGTGAAGTCGTTCTATCTTGCCGGGAAAATCACTGGCACCACTTGGAGAGAAACGATTGTTGACGAGTGGTCGTTTGAAAATCACTCATCGTCTTACTGGCAGGCTTACATGGATTACGAAGAAGACGGCACCTGGGCCGTCGTTCCACATGCCTGCACTGTGTTGGACTCAATATCTCTGAGTTACACAGGACCGTGGTGGAGAGATCCATGGGCTCATGGTAATTCCGGCGACTCATCATGGCCGCACGGATATTCAAATAAGCTGGAAGAAGAGGGTGTCGCTGACAAGAAGCAGATTGCCAACGCTGTAGTGAATGCAATACATGCGTCAGACTTGGTGTTTGCGTGGATTGACTCGCACGACTGCTACGGGACTTTGCTTGAAATTGGATATGCGAAAGGTCTCGGAAAGACCATTGTCGCTGTCTTTAGTGACGCCATTGATACAAGCCAATTGTGGCTGACGCAGGCAGCGGCAACCTACTCGCTGACTGCAAAGACTCCGCGTGATGGGTGGGACGAGTTCTGGCGGCTCGTTGCTTTCGAGCAGATGCCACCAGTAAACGAATCTTCCATCCAAGACGCACGCAAGGAAGAGCCTTTGAAAATTAAGTGGACGCAAGAGCCTGTTCTAATTCGACGACGCAGGAGATGAGCAGATGGCACGGACGCAAATTGACCACTACATCCCGTTTTTCGGGCGCGACTTCTACGCCTCTACCGCCATGTGGAAGGCTGAGGAAGTCGGCCACTACATCCGCCTGCTTGTGATCCAGTGGGACAGCGGATGCCTGCCTGCGGATCTTGAGCGTCTGGAGTTTATCTCTCCCGGCGTCGGCAAGTGCTGGACGCTCTTAGAGACGAAGTTTCCCCTCGGCGACGACGGACAGAGGAGGAACCTCAGAATGGAGGAACACAGGGAGAAATCCGCTGAAATTAAGGCCAAGAGGGAGGATGCCGGTAGGGCTGGCGGAAGCAAAAGCCAAGCAAACCGCAAGCAAACGGTCAAGCAAAACTCAAGCAAACACCCAAGCAAAACTCAAGCAAACGGTGAAGCAAACGGGGTAGCAAAAGTGAAGCATCCATCTCCATCTCCATCTCCATCTCCTATCCATCACCAAAACGAAGAAAATACACACTACACAGGCGGCGGATTCTCTGATTTCTCAAAGCCGGGATGGGCGGCAGACGAGTGGGGCCGCTTTGCAGCCGTCTGGAACGCCACAGAACGGGCGACGCCGTGGAGATCGCTCATGGCACCCTCGTCGTGGGTAGACCTCGCAGCGGCTCCTGGGTGGCTCAACAGGGCACATGAGGCGCTGGGCCGTCTGCCTAGCTGCCAGTGGTTCGGCGACCCTGTCGCTATCACCAGATTCTTTGAGTACGTGGACCGGATTCTGGCCGGCGAGTTTGACCACGCGAAGCAGGACGCACAGCGAAGGGTACGGCAACCAATGGGAGGGAACCTGTGAGAACTTGGGAACAGAACAAGACGACGATCAACCAGCTATGGCCGACTTGCACATTCACAGACGAGGAAAAGCGTCTGTGGAGCGAAGACCTTGGCTCGCTTGACCAAGACGTGCTGCACGACGCGATCCGCAACGTGAAGCGTTCACGCGACACGCAATGGCCGCAGTTGAAGTGGATGCTCGATGCCTACCGTGAGCTATCGCACGCCAAGCGGCAGGCGAAGACGCACGCCAAGGCACCAGAGCCTCGCGTCGGCGTGAAGGTTGACGACGACGAGAACAGCCGCCTAGCTGACGACTTCATTGCCTACATCGACTCGGCGTCACCCTCTGACTTCCAAGACATACACGACCGCGTTCTTGACAAGCTGGTGAAAATGCACAGTCGTACAGCCGTGCGAGTCATCAACTACGCCAAGAAGCGTTTGCTCGGTGAGGAGCCGCGATTTGGGCGTGTGGACGACAACGGCGACGTGACGCCATTTGGCCTCGGAGGTGCATCATGACTACAGAAACATCCCGCGAACCCCTAACGCCACGCAAGCGCGACATCGTGTCGTGGATCTCGGGATACATCGACACGCACGGCTATTCGCCAACGGTGTCAGAGATCCAGCACGCCTACGGGTGGTCCTCTACGAACTCGGTGATGTGCCACCTGACGCCGCTACGGGAAAAGGGCTACGTCACATGGCAGGACGGGTGCTCACGGACGCTGCGCGTGATCGGCGGTGTCGTATGAGCGACGCCGAAGGCTGGGTCTTTAAGGGCTCTCCGCGTGACGTTGTCCAGGCGCTGATGCAGCGTGCGTGGGACGACAACGTCAGCGACGACGATCGGATCCTGATCGAGACGGCAGCGGAGGCGCTGGAGGCATCGCTTGACCGGAACGTCAGGCTCGCGCAGGTGATCGAAAGATCGGGGGTGGGGCTATGACGAGTCAACGCATCATCGCAGGCGACTGCATCGAAGGGTTGCGGACGCTCCCCGACGCCAGCGTTCACTGCTGCGTGACCTCGCCGCCCTACTGGGGCTTGCGTGACTACGGCCACGACGGGCAGATCGGGCTGGAGTCCACGCCGGAAGCCTACGTCGCCCGCATGGTGGAAGTGTTCCGCGAGGTGCGGCGGGTGCTGCGGCATGATGGGACGTGTTGGCTCAACCTTGGAGATTCGTATGCGGCACAAAGAAGCGGTACAGCCATGCCAGCCGAGACCCTTGCTGGTGGATTCGGAGGGCAGGTTGTCGATGGACGCGGAAGCCGTGGGCGAGGAGACGTTGAGCCTGACGCTGTGGTTGGCAGAGCAAGAAGAGCGACTGGCACAGGGCCAAAGCATCGAGACGCCGCCGCCATTGGGTTGAAGCACAAAGACCTTGTCGGCATCCCGTGGCGTGTCGCCTTCGCCCTACAGGCTGACGGCTGGTGGCTGCGTCAGGACATCATCTGGCACAAGCCAAACCCAATGCCCGAGAGCGTAACCGACCGATGCACGAAGGCACACGAGTACGTTTTTCTGCTGACCAAGAGCGAGCGGTACTACTACGACGCTCAGGCAATCAGCGAGCCTTCAGTGCATGCTGGTGAAACGCGAGTCACTACTTCCAAAAGCTTTGCCGGGCAAGCCGAAGGAAAAGGGGTTAAGCCGACAGGAAACGCAAAGCCCGGATCGGTTGTAGCCATAAAGGACCGCAAGAACAAAAGGTCAGTGTGGCGGGTGTGCGGCAAGCCGTACAGCGGCGCTCACTTCGCCGTGATGCCGCCAGATCTTGTGGAGCCGTGCATCAAGGCGGGCTGTCCAGAAGGCGGCACGGTGCTCGACCCGTTCGCAGGGAGCGGCACGACGCTTGCCGTTGCTGCTGAACTGGGCCGCAGCGCCATCGGGTGCGAACTGAATCCCGAATACATCGCACTTGCAGAGCGGCGTATCAAAGACGCACGGAGCAGCGTGGCACTGTTTGAAGGAGTTCCGGCATGAGCACCGAAGACCTCGCGATGTTGGCAACTGGACAAATCATAGCTGCGGGCATGTTCGCTCTCGGCGTGTTGGTAGGTAGTTCTTTACGAAAGGAATCGACGAATGACAACAGCAACGAAGGAACGAAGGCGAGCCGCCGCAGGTGGCATCACCCTGTCAGCGGCAACGTTGAGGGCGGCACTGGCGGCAGTATCGGCAGCAGTGCCGACACGCAGTACTGGGCCGATCCTGCAATCGGTGCTGCTCAAGGACGGCGTGCTGACCGGCAGCGACGGCGAGATCCGCATCGACGTCACGTTAGATGACGCCCCCCCCGGCTGTGATTTTCTGCTGCCAGAGGATCGTTTTTTTGCGATCGTCAACAGCTGCGCGGCGAGCGAGATCACGCTGACGCCTGCCGACAACTGCGTTGTCATCACGGCTGGGCGTGGCAAGTGGACGCTACCGACTGAGAGCACCAGCGAATACCCGGCGTGGGACATTACCGGCGAGCAACCGATCGCTCGACTGCCTGCCGATCAGTTCGTCAGGGCTGTGCGTGGCAGCGTGTTCGCCACGGATAACGAGTCGAGCCGGTTCGCGCTGGGTGCCGTGCTGGTTGAGGTGCTCGGAGAGAACGTCGTGTTCGTCGGCACCGATGGCCGGAGGTTGGCGTCTGTGCAGTGTGAGCACGACCAGGCGGTCACTGACGGCACAAAGTTGGTGCCGGCCCGCGTGATGTCAATCATCTCTCGGCTGGCTGCTCACGCAGGCGATAACGCCGTGCAGCTGGAGGCGACCGGCAAGGAATTGATCGCCACGGTCGGCAATGCAACGGTGACGGCGTTGCTGCTGGAAGGTCGGTATCCCAAATGGCGGGAGACGGTGCCAGAGCGTGACGCGAAGCCGACCACGGTGGATCGTGCCGCGTTGCACGCTGCCACCCGTGCAGCTGCGATCTGTGCGAGCGAGGAGAGCAAGGGCGTGCTGTTCACGTTCTCGCCACAGGGCATCTTGCTGCAAGCCACAAGCAGCGAAAAGGGTCAGTCGGTCGTGACATGTGACATCATTGACGCGGGCGACAAGGCGAGCGTGAAGCTCGATCCGTCGTACGTGGTCGAGTGGCTCAACGGCATCGGTAACGACGCCGATCCCAACGTCGAAGTAGAGGTCGTGGATGGTCAGTCTGCCGTCATCCTGCGATGTGGCGACAACACGGGTGTCATTATGCCACTGGCGGCTGATTGATGACGCGAGGATTTAAGAATGAGTACTGCACTCTCACACTGCATCAGCTTTGGGCGAGCGGCGCTTCGTATATCGAAATCGCCGCCGCCCTCGGCTGTTCGCAGTCGTTTATCCATACCCTAAAGTCACGGCACAAGCTGCCAAACCGTCAGCGTGTGACGCGAAAAGTCTGCGACAACGATCCGACGCTAGAGGAGATCGCCGAGCGTGCAGCTGAGTGCCGAGCACGCAGAGAGACAACAGCAGAGCCGAAGGCCGAGAGAGTCAGCATAGCGCGATACACGTTTGACGGGCGACGATTTCATGCGATTGGTTGACAGGCTCGCTACCGTGTTGGCAATGCCTCACGGTGAGGCTGTTTCCTCGTTTGAAAGGACGGACGATATGCGAAGGATCTGCATGGTGGTGGCTCTGGCGTTCGGTGGCGTCGTTGCCCAGGCCGATGGCGTTGTGATTCACGCACGGCGGGTGAACATCACATCGGCCCAGCAAGACGCGGAGGTAATGGCACGCAGCGGCGTGCTGCGACATTGCGGCACAGCTGGAGGCACAAGGGAAGGAATCGGTATGTCATCTTCTTCGCCTCTGGCGGCAGAGCGGGCGTGTTGTTTCTACAACGACGCGATGCGTGGGCGATACCGCATCGTTGAGAAGGGCGTAGCGTGGTCGCCTGTTCGTCGTGCGTGGTTCGCCGTGATCCGGTACGAGTGACATGGAACGCGGCTGGATAACAGTCGAGTTCATCGGCGGCCCACTGGACGGTGCTTTACGGCCCGTCCAAGTGGGCGTCGATGTTTTCTATCTCGCCAACGGCCTCGTCATCCATGCGTATGTCATGGATGAGATTCATGAGGGCTGGTACGTGCGTCCAGTGATGCGGCACTTCGAGTGTCTGAACGTGTCGCACTGGTTTGCTTGACGCTGATGGGATGATGCTGACATGAGCAAACAACTGTCTGCCAAAGACCTGTCAGTAATCCACGACAACTACAAGACAAAGACGCACGAAGAAATCGGCGTCTTAATTGGCCGTAGTCGCCATTGCGTCAGAAACTCATGCAGTCGATTTGGATGGCTTACCCGCGATGACTCGTGGTCAGACGAAGACCTAAAGACTTTGATTGATTGGTATTCACGACCAGGGTCGTCTGGGAAAGACACGCTTCAGCTAGAGATTTTGGCGAGCACGCTTGGAAGACTGAAGTCAAACGTCTGCCGAAAGGCAAAGTCTCTTGGATTGACGCATGGAAAAAGAAGTGTATCGAAGCAAAAAACTCTTGATGCAATGAGTGCAAGGCAAAAAGATTTAATTGCTTTGAATGGACATCCTCGCGGTGCAACTGGCATGAAGCACAGTGATGAAACGAAGAAAGTCCTGTCAAACAAATCAAAGGCTCAATGGGTTGTTGCTAAGACTAGGCCTTTGTTGCTTGAATTAAAAAGGCGGCAGACGGTTCGCACAAACATTGAGAGGTACGGCACTGCCTGCCCATCGCAAACTGCAAATGCTGGAAGGAACGTTTACAGCAGATGCAAGCGAGGTGTTCGCGAGGACATCGGGATATTTGTTCGCAGCAGATGGGAAGCGAACTACGCTCGGTATCTCAACATGCTTAAGGACAAGGGAGAAATAGCGTCATGGGAATACGAGCCAATGACATTTAGGTTTGAGAACGTCACTAGAGGGCCGTACACGTACAAGCCAGACTTCAAGATCGTCACGTCGTCTGGTGAGGTTGAGTGGCACGAAGTGAAGGGGTGGATGGACTCAAGCAGCAGAAGCAAGTTGAAGAGGTTTGCGAAGCACTATCCAAATCACAAGATGATTGTGATTGACGCGCCTGCGTATCGGCTGATCTCAAAGTCGTTCAGCAATACGATTCATCAATGGGAAGCCTAGAAAACAAGGGCGAAACGCACATCACGCGCAGAAATGCCTATAAAACAAGCACGAAACGCACATGCCAAACTGGCTGTTGCAAAACGCTACAC
>Ga0194043_1001157_pt1 | contig 14935 bp, 15 predicted proteins | sample JunL4415m_MetaG_FD_161274 | JGI IMG/M metagenome (GOLD analysis project Ga0194043, IMG submission 161274) | Anoxic zone freshwater microbial communities from boreal shield lake in IISD Experimental Lakes Area, Ontario, Canada - Jun2016-L442-15m | ecosystem: Environmental > Aquatic > Freshwater >...
CTATCATCATCAGGAGTAATTGCCGTCATAACTTGATTTGTTATTTTCATATACTCATCATTTTTCTTATTTGTGCCGTCCAATGATGACGGATTTTCATCTCTCCAAATAGGAATATATTTTACATTTTTATGGATAATGTCCGTAATTGCCTTTTTAATTTTATCTTTTTTCTCATCTTTGTTCCAAATATTATTATCTTTTATATAAAGTGTTTCTCTCTTAATATCACTACAATGAAGTGGTCTAACTGTTTCATCTAAATCTTTCAAGTTTTTAATAAATATATTCGATATTCCTTGAACATATCCTAATTTTCCCATATCTTCAAAATCGCTTGATTGAATTTGAAAAGAATTAATAAAATCACACATATTCATCGCATTTTTACATTTCTCATTCAAAAATAAATTTAAATTAAATTGATTATTATTACAATTATTATTATTGATTGTAGAAGGTTTGCTAATAATATCAAGAATCATATTCTTAAACTCTTGGTTGTCAAAAATTAATTGCTGATTTTGCAATAATAATTGTTTTATTAGATCATTTTTATTAGCATCACCTGTATTATTATTTTTATTACCTTCATTATTATTCTCGCTATTACACTTTTTTTTATGCCTAGACAAATTTGATTTCTGAGTATATATTTTTCCACACACACATACACACTTTTTCACTTCTTTTGAAGTGTGACTAATTGTGTGACAAATAGCCTCATTATTATCATTTATTATCATTTTATGCTTTTTTGTAAGCAAATGTTTATTGAAATCATTTTTACGACTGCATTTATAATCACAATTTTTACAATAATATTTTTCTAAGATATTTGCGAGAAAAAAGTTATCATTAGTTATCATTACTAAAAGAGTAGAATATATTTCTAAATACTTTTTTCAGAAAATGAAAAAAAATATGCTAACACTTTTATAATTATTTTTTTGGTATTTAGAGCTTTATGGTAAGAGGTGATGTTTTGCAACGGAAAATGTTGTAAAGTATTTTCCCTTTTGAAAAATGGACAAAAAAAATGTCCAAAAACGAAAAGGGAAAATACTTTTGTGTAAATTCAATTACATTGCAACATTTTTTGAAATGATTTCCATACAAATAAAATAATTAGTGTTTTGTTATTGTTACTCGTGCTACTTATGGTAATGGTTGATTGTCTGTCACCATAAGAAACAAATATAAATGTTATAATAAAGAACTTAAAGAGCCCAAATGTAAGATTAAACATTGTCAAAAACATCTTCTAATGAGTTTAATAATTCATTACCATAAACTAAATTACCTTGAGGTTTATATGAATTAATGGGTGTATATTTTTTCTTTGTTGCATTTGCAGAATTTTGCGATATTGATGGTGATGAATTACTTGTTTTAAATAATCCTTCATTAAAATTTGTCGATTCAGAAGAAGTCGTATTCATTTTTTCTTTTTCACCTAAAGGTCTGCCATATTCATCTATTACTAAACCTGTTTTTTTCTTTAATTCAGTTCTTACATATGAAGGTACCCAATTTTTCCAACAAATAAATAAAGTATTTGGATGTATGTAACGGACAATGAATCCGTTATCTTTTAATTTATCTATAATATAAGCAATACAAGCTCCTTGATCATATTTTGGAACACCTAGTATCACTTCGGGAATAACATACCAGCAAAATTGTTCGTCTACTTTTTGCCGAGCAGTTGTTTTAATTCGCACATGAATACGATTTAAGATTTTATTATAAAGATCAAGTTTATTTAAATCATATTGTTTCTTTCTTTCATATAAATCATCAATATTGATTTTTTCAGAGAAATCAGTTATATTTTCAAGTGTGAATATACTACTCATTTAAATAATACAATGAAAAAAACTAATAATTAATAATTTAATTTTTATTTTAATTTAAAAATTAAAATCAAATACTTAATATATTCAAAAAATGACAATAAAACATTTAGTTATACCTGGTGGAGGCCCTATGGGTATTCAAGCATTAGGATGTCTTCAACAATTAGAAAAATCGGGATTTTGGAATATAAATAATATTAAAACTATTTATGCTACTTCTGCTGGAGCTATTATATCTATTTTAATTGCTCTTAAGTTTGATTGGGATTCAATTAATGACTATATTGTACTACGACCATGGCATGAAACTTTTGATGTAAATATATCAAAAATTTTTGATGCTTACTCTAAAAAAGGTATTTTTGATAATACACTAATGGAAATATTTTATAAACCTTTTTTTGATACAAGAGATATACCTATTACAATGACTATGATTGAATTTTATGAATATTCTGGAATTGAGTTGCACTTTTTCTCTCTTGAACTGAATTCTTTTGAGATTATTGATATTTCTTATAAAACATTTCCTAATATTCCTGTTATACAATCCGCGCATATGTCTTGTGCTATCCCTATGATTATCAGTCCTGTATGTTTTGATGGTAAATGCTTTGTTGATGGAGGAGTCATATCAAATTATCCTATTAAATATTGTATTGAAAATGAAAAAAACCTGGATGAAATTTTTGGCATTCAAAATGTATATGAAAAAAAAGAAAATAACATTGTAAATAATGAATCCACAATGTTAGATTATATTATTCATTTTATTAGTCGGCTTGTTAATAATGCAAGTGCTACTTCTAATTATGAAGGTCAAATCCCTTATGAATTAAAATATGACGCATTATTAATGAGTCTTGATAGTATGAAAGAAACATTATATTCTCCCGATGTTCGAAAAAATTTTTTGGAAAGAGGATATAAAGCGGCCGACGATTTTCTCTCGGATTTAAAAATAAGCGAAAGCGAAAGCGAAAAATGCGAAAAATGTGAAAATAATAAAGAAAATACTGAACACATTTGTGAAGACGACGACAATAAGGAAAATAAATAATCAAATTATACTGCTGTATTAATAAATTGTTCTAGATTTGCCTTTGTCACCTTTGCATCAAATTCAATCACTTGACCATTTTTAATTAATTTAATAGTTGGAAATCCTTCTATCTTATATTGATCCATCATTTTCGATACATCGGGAGATTCATTCGTACAATCAACATCTGTAAATACAATTGTCTGACCATTTATTGTTTTATCCTTGTATTCATTCTTCACTTCCTCCCATATTGGTTTTGCAGCACGGCAATGAGGACACCAATTTGCAGTAAATAATAATATTTCACATTCACCATTACTATTTGAGTCACTATTTGAATTAATGTGTTCACTATTTGCCTTGTAACCAGTGTTATATTTTTTGGATAAATATTTATATAAATAGTAAAATATAAAACCAATTACGATTGTTAATAAAATACATAAAATAACTCTTATCGCAATCGAATTAGGTAATTTAAATTTATCTAAAAATCCACCGCCTCCTAATGTAGATAATCTAGATAATGGTTTTTGAATATTTGAAATACCTCCTGTATTCATTTTTTGCATTATATATATGTATCAAGAATATATTACTATGTTTAACCAAACGAAATAAAGAATTTTTATTAAGATATAATATTATATATTATAATTTATGTTATTCAGAAAAAAAGACGGGACAATAATTGAAATAAAAAGATATGATTATAAAAATGATATTATTTACTATCAAAAAATAATGGAATTATATAATGAAAATAGTCTAAATCTAAATAATTCTTCATGGATGAATGATGAAAAAGAATTTGAAAATAAAAAGCGTTCTAGTATAGATAAAATATTGAATAAAATATAAAATTTATAAAATTATTATGTTAATGATAATAATTTTACATGATTAAATTTTTTACTAATGAAAAAAATAGTAATAAAATAAAAAAGGAGAATACATTACTACCTATTATATTCATTTTAATATTATCCATTGATCCAGTAAAAATGGATACATTTGTATTTTTAGAAAAAGAAATAGTATTCATATAATTTTCATACAATGCATATCCTAAAATAAGAAGGGCTACAATTTTTCCTATTAGAGAAGAAATAAAATACTTATTTAAAGGACTTATAATAAATATAAGTATTAGAATGATTGATATAGTTATATATATACACACATTTTTGGAATTATTTGAATATGTTGAAAAATCATTCATTAATATATGATTAGTTAAAAAATTATACGGTTTTATTTTCTAATGTTTTTATATGAAGAAATCGCAAACGCGTAAAATAATAACAAATTCAAAAAAAAAAACTAGAAAACATCGTAAACCAATTTATTCTAAAACCGAATTTAATAGTGGAGACGGCATGTTGACTACAGTTTGGGGTCCGCCTATGTGGCATTATTTACATACGATGAGCTTCAATTACCCAACGAATCCTACAAAAAATGAAAAAATATATTATCGTAATTTTATACTCAGTTTACAACATGTATTACCCTGTAAGTTTTGCAGAATAAATTTAGGTACTAATTTAAAACAATTGCCTTTAACAATGGCGGATATGAAAGATCGTGATAGTTTTTCTAGATATGTATACAACTTACATGAGTTGATTAATGAAATGTTACATAAAAAATCTAATTTAACTTTTTGCCAAGTGAGAGAAAGATATGAACATTTTAGAGCCAGATGTACGGATGATAAACCAGTATTATTTAAATTTAAAAAATTTGAAAAACAGAAACTTGCATCTGAAAAAGGCTGTACTGAACCATTATATGGAAAAAAATCTAAATGTATATTGAGAATTATACCGCAAGATGAAAAAGAAAAGACATTTCAAATGGATAAAAAATGTATTAAATTTAGAAATTAAAATTACAAGGAATAATATAAATTTAATTTAGAAATTAAAATTACAAGGAATAATATAAATTTAATTTAGAAATTAAATTAATAAAGAATAAATAAAATTTAATAGTGTCATTATATTATATGGATAGTGATCAATCAACATCTGGAGAATATTATACGCCACCAACAGGACCCAATAAAGAACCTAATAAAGAACCGATAATAGAAGATGACAATGACTCAGCTGAATCAACCATAGAACTTGACAATGAAGCACCTAAACCATCTGATATGAATACAGACGAACCAAATACTTATCAAGAAATACCAGGACTAAATTCATTATTAACAATAAAAGACATTGATTTTCAAATGCTTTCTTACCAGATGTCTATGCTTATAATTTTAAATGTAACTGTAACAAATCTTTTTTCAGCTAATTCCAAAGAAATAAAAGATAAAATAATAGAGAATGGTGTTTTAATAATTGCTGAAATAAAAAGAAAAATGTTAATATTATTTATAACAAAAATATGCTTGTTAAAATTTATGAATATATTAGATAAATTATCAATAAAACTACCTGATTCAGATAATAAAATAAAAGATATTAACGATATATTTAAAGCATTAGAAGCGTCTCATAATAGTAGCATACAAACTGGTGGTATGAAAACAATCTTTTCTTCATTAAAAGCATTTATGTATTGCACTGTAATAGTTGTTTCTGCATTGGAAAAAACATTGTCTATAGATGATAGTAAGGTGTTGGTTCAGGCATCACACAGTGGTGACCAAATAACAACAAACCCACTAAGTGATGCTGATCTCGCCCCTTATTTAAAAAAAAGTACCATTATGGTAAGTTATAAAGGTTTTGCAGATGAAGAGATAACATCTACGTTAAGATTACAGTTAAGTGATTTGAGTAGAACCAAGCTAACGTTAGAAGGTCAAATAGATTATAATCCAGATCTCAACAAACAAATACAATCAGCACAATCTTTGATGAAGATACGCGATCTTGACAAAGTAATCTTATCCATAGCGGCGCGCTCTCCTATTGAAGAAACAACACAATTAACAACAACACGACTTACATCTTCAGCGATAAGACAACTTACAGAATCGGTTGACCAGGCAGAAAATTACTGGAGAGTGGGTATAGACACACAAGTAAAAGAGTACAATAGATTATTTCATAATTTCAATATGAAGTTTAATAGCGATTATGCAAATCTGCTAAATATTTGTTTGAAAGGTATTGCAGAGAGGAAAACTGTTTTTCAAGAAAAATTGAGAAATAGAGACGATACTAATGAATTAAATGGTTTAATTGATTTTGAATTAGCAAATGTTAAATTATTAAATAAGTTTTTTCACTATATAATGCCAAAATCTACAGGTTCCAATATTGTTCTTGCGAGAAATCAAGATAAACTAACTCAAGGAACTCAACGAAGAACTCTACAACCAACTAAAGAAGAAAAAAGATTACAAATAGAGAATGATGCGAAGGCTATAGAACATGCTAAAACAGCACACGTTTCCACCGCACTTGCAGATGTAGAAAAATTAAGGTCTCTTAATAAGACAACATATGATAATATAGATGAATATAGTAAAAAAAGTATAGAAGCTTCTCATGAAGAAATTGATACTCGGCGTAAAACATTGAAATTTCTTAATGCATTTAAGAAAAAATATGAAAAAATACTAGATGAAATTAATCGTGAACCGAGAATATATGTAAATGTAAACAGATCATTACAACAAATAGTAAATGAGATAAGCGATGTAATCTGTGCTAATCTTTTAAATAATAAAAAAAAATTAGCAGATGAAAATAAGCAATTAAGCAGTTTGATGGGAGAAATAGTGGCTACTCCAGGTACTACGCAGCCTCAAACTGAATATCATAAAAATGATCCAGATTCACCCCTGTTAACTTTATTAAACGACCCTAAAAATTCAGAATATAAAACTAGATTCGAGAAGATAACGAAAAAAATAGAAGAGTTGGATAAAACAGATCAAGCTTTGAAACAGAAAAAAGAAGAAAAACTAAAAATATTCTTTCAAACATTTATTAGTGAAGAGTGGAAAGAAATTTTTGGTGCAGACTCTGATCCACCTACAACAGTTACTACTTATGACGAATTTAATCGTTGGCTCGAAGAGAGTCAACATGCAGAAAAAAAAATAGAAGAATGGTTAAAACTACAAGAAGCTTCAGATCAACAAGGTAATACAGCACCCGGATTGTTCCAGACATTCAGTTATTGGGGAAGTGTTAATACCTCTGATGCTATTGATGACGAAAAAACATTCAAAACTGCTGAAATAATGGCAAATGCAACCGCAAGTAAAAGATTAGTAAATGAAACATATGCTGATTTAATTTATCATCGCGAGGATGAAGCCAATGATGAGGGACAATCTATGATTGATGCGGACAACGCCAGAAGAGATCAAGATTTTGCGAATATTCGTCAATCAAAAACGGAATTTCTGCAAATTATGGCTGATTTAGAAACTCATATGGGCGAACACGGGGGTGATTTAGTCACTACTATTGGATTATTGGGCACACAAGTTAGTATTTATACAGATCTCGACTTATCAGTTATGGTTGACTCTGAACAAATTGGCGTGAATATTGGTTATCATAAGTTAGAGAATAGAATTATCATAATGGATGGAGTATTAAAAGTGTTGACTCATGAAATACAAGGTATGCGAGCAGATTTCGCTGAAGAAGAGGAAATAAACAGCCAAAGCGAAGAATGGTCGTTTAAAATGGCAGGCAAGGGATCTGTAGAGCGAGAAAGGATAAAGCAATATGCTAATTTATTATGGCAAAAAAATAATATAGAAACGAGAATGTCAGGATTGGTATCTATAAAAACAAAAATTGGCGAAATATCCATGTGTAAAACGGACCGTACGGGTATGTACGTGGCGAGTGCTTGCGTGTTAAACGGTTTACAAGTTTTAAATCATACCATGACTGGATTTTCTCAACTTTTAGACGCTTCGTCTGAACCTTCCGAAAAAGACGGCATTCTCCGTTTTGCAAAAATGAATATTTTTACATCATTTTGGGATGTCACGAAAGAGGGTACTGATGTAATGAAGAATATTTTGACAGATGCTTCTAAACAGGCGTTCAATCTTGCATTAATTTCAGCTTCTGAAATTAATCTTATGTTGGAGAAATTCATGGATATAGCTTGGAGTAATGGAGTAGTAATAGGAACAGTATGTATATTAGTTATGTTCGGATTTGCATTAATTAAGCACCATGAAGCTCTCGAAACATTTGGCATTGCTCCATATTTGAAATCGATAAGCAAAAGTTTTGCGATTTGTGCATCTGTGGTTGCAGCTACAGATCTCGCATTTTTAGGTTTATTTTCTGATGAAACACTTAGAAATATAGCGTCTGTTGTGATGACTAAAAAAGTAGAAACTGCTATATTAAGTCTTTTGAATCCTCAATACGATTTTTTACAAGCACGAGCTTCAGACCTAGGTATATCAATATTACAATGTGAAGGTTTATTTTATATAGCTGCATACGGTACAATTGTAACAGGTGTTGTAGTTATTGGGTATTCTGCAATTAAGGGATATTGGAAAAAATCGTCAGGAGCAAATAATCGAGCTATCACTAATTCTACGCCTGATGTACCTCTTGTAGCTAATTCTACGCCTCGTGTAGGTAGACATATTAGTCATAGTTTAAATGCACATATCCTACATGAAGGAGATGATGAATATATGGGTGGAAATAAATCAAAATATTCAACATCTAAAAAGGTTAAAAAAAATACAAATAAAAATAAAAAGAAAAATAAAACAAAAAAAAATAGAAAAACAATAAATAAAAATAAACATAAAAAAATAAATAATTCAAGACATAAAAAAAAAGTAAAAACAAATAAACACCGTAATACATTGAAACGATAAAAAGATAAATAGTATAATTTATAATTGAATTATTATTACAATTATAAATTAAAAATAATATACAAGTTAATACATGTTTATAGTCCAAAAGTACTAAAACTATTTAATACTGGCACAGGTAAATAATTATTATTTATTGCATTATAATTAGGTACTTTTTTACATTCAAATGATGGTTCAGGACATCGTGCACATGCAGGACAAGGAGGACATTTTTCTTGGCGAGGACAAGCTGAGCTTGTAGGACAAACTGGACATACTGGTGGAACAACTTCTGATTTTAAAATATACAAATCCTCTTGGCCAGGAGGAATCATTTGACTAGGGATACCTGCAGGTAATGAATTAGAATAATCATAATTATCATAATTATTATCCGAATCTGTCATTCCTGCAACACTATTACCCATAGGACCACTCGCGTATGCTGCAGTATTACCGTTTGGACCTGTAATAGATCCAGCATTCACCCCATAAGCACCAGAATAAGTATTTGCTGTTGTTCCATTTGAATAATAAGCAGAAGTAGAAGTACTTGGATAAGTTCCGCCTTGGTTTATAGTAGAATCAACTGATTGTACATTAGGATTATTAACATATGGATTTGTTGTAGTATAATCAATTGTTTGTCCATTGGGATATGAAATACGAACAATATAATTATTACCATTTCCGGTAATAACTTGAGCTTGTCCACCAGAAGGACCGTAAAAAGTCATGGATTGAATGGCAGAATTTGTCGTATTTGTCGTATTTGTAGTAGATGAAACAGAAGAATTATAAGTATAATTTGTAGTTTTTCCTGAAGCATCAGTCACAGAAATTACATAATTCCCATTTACATTTGTTACTTTCGCAGATCCACCGTCGGGTCCATAAAATGTATTTTGATGAATATTATCTAATGAATTGGTAGAAATATTACCATTGACATTGGTACCAGTGTAAACATTGCCTTGTGGTCCAACAGCAATAGCAGCAGTATTACCATATACGCCTGTTGCTTTTTTAATAGTGGAACCATTAGGACCAGAAGTAGAGTCAGTTGTAAATCCTTCTTTTAAACAACTTTTACCTCCTAAAAAAGAACATAATACTAGTCCTAATATTAATATGATAAAAAGAAATAATGCTTTAGAATTAAACATTGTTGTATAATTTATATAGTGAAAAAAGTTTAAATATATATTAAACATTGATTTTAAATATAAAATATAATTGAAAAGAAAAATCAATATAAATACAATAATAATATACACACTAAAACATGAATACTGAAAGTAAAGATAAATGTATATTTGCATCAAAAGCTATTTCAAAGAAGCAAATAGATCAACAGCCATTAAAGAGTTGTTATGATGAGAATAGTAATGATATTTTTGAAATAGGTGTAGATGAAGTTGGAAGAGGACCTCTGTTTGGTAGAGTTTATGCGGCGGCTGTTATTTTACCTAAAGACGATAGTTTTGATCATTCGAAAATGAAAGATAGTAAAAAGTTTCATTCCAAGAAGAAAATACAAGAAGTCTCAGATTATATAAAACAACATGCAATAGCATGGTCTATTCAATACGAAGATGAAAAAACAATTGATGCAATTAACATTTTACAAGCTTCGCAAGGTGCAATGCATAAAAGTATTTTAGAAATAATGAAAACAAAAAATAATACAGAAAAAGATGAAGGTATAAATCCATCTTCGGTAAAATTATTAATTGATGGGAATTATTTCAAACCGTATACAATAATTACAGAATCAAAACAAATCAGTCAACTAGATTATGTATGTATTGAAGGAGGTGATCGAAAATATTCTGCAATAGCGGCCGCTTCAATATTAGCTAAAGTAGAACGCGACAAATATATTGAAGACTTATGTATTGAATATCCTGAATTAATAGAGAAATATAGTTTGAATACAAACAAAGGATATTGTTCGCGAAAACATTATGAAGGAATTAAAGAACACGGAATTACAAAATGGCATCGAAGAAGTTTTGGAATTTGTAAAGAATATGTTTAAAATACATTAAACAATTAATTTCAATATACAAAAAAAATTGAAATTAATTTTGTATATTGATTTATAGCAAATATTCGTATAGTATAAAGAATGACAACCAATTCAATGACAAAATCAATTCCGTTTTCATTTAAGGGTTCGAATTCGGTAAGTTATGCAAAAAATAAGGAAGAAGCATATCAACAAGAAAGGTATGTATTAACATTTGATTTTGAAACGAGCGATTTGCCTCATGAGTCAGTTGTTTGGGATGGTTATCAAATAAAAGATGTAGAAAAAAAATATTCAAATGGTGATCTTGTAAAAGACAAAAAAACAGGACAGCCAATAATCATACCAGCATCCGATGAATCTAAATGGCCACACTCGGTCCAATTTTGTTATATATTATATGATAATCATAACCAAACTGCAAAAATTGTGAATGAGATTTTAAGATTACCAGAAGGAGTTCAAATATCTGCACAAAGCGAAGCAATTCACAAGATTTCATTAAGTCAAACACAAGGGCAAACAAAAAAAACAATTAATCCAAAAACAGGAAAAGAAATAATGACTTATCATCCAGAAATTGGCGGTGTATTACATGAATTTATGAGAGATTTTGAAAAAGCAGATGTGATTGTTGCTCACAATTTGAAATTTGATAGAAATATGTTATTGGTAGAAATGGATCGATTAAGAAAACGCAAAGAGCCAGGTTTCGAAGTATTTGAAGAATACATTCAAAAATTATATTCAAATAAAAAAGAATTTTGCACAGCAAATTTTGGTGCAGATTTCTGTAAAATAAAAGCAATTAATAAATATGGCAAAGAGTATTATAAAATGCCAAGATTGAGTGGATTGTATACTCATTTATTTGGTTATTCGCCAGATGAGGAAAAACTACATGATGCACTAATAGATGTTATTATTTGTATGAGGTGTTTTTATAAAATTCGTTATGATATCGATTTGTGCAATGAACATGTAGACCAAAACATTATTAAATATATAGACTTAATAACACCAAATATCAGTTTATTAGAAGAAGAACCGAAAAAAACATTTATTAGAAAATCATTAAGACTAACTAATTTAAAAACAATAAACTATAAGGAGAATACACGAAGCTAAAAATTGTAATGTGTAAATCGTAGTGTAAATCGTAATGTAAATCGTAGTGTAAATAGTTGTGTAAATAGTTTTTTATTTAAGACTCATATAGATATAAATTATAAATCAATTATAAAAAAATTGAAAAGCTTTTAATGTAAAGTAAATCAGTTATACTACTTTAGCTGTAAAATCCTTGAGTTGAATATAATATATAATTATTTTAAAAGCAATAATGGATGTACAAAAGAAAATGCTTTATAGATCTGGAAATGGGTTTTATTGCGAAAATTGTGGATATCTTAGGGGTTCTCCATTTAATGATGGATGTCTCGTAAATTGTGAAGCAGAATGGTATTTCATTCAAAACGATAAGGACAAGGAATATATTCAGGCGAGAGAAAAAGAAATCCAAAAGCTGAAATTACAAGAGGCAGAAGCAGAAAGACAAATACAAGGAGGAGAAGAAGAAGAAACCGAAGAACATGAACCACAACTTGAAACCCCAGCACCTTTGTGTATGCAATTAAGCATTTCACATATAAATGCTGAGACTTATGAGCATGAATGTTATAACGACAATCTTACAGCTCTTCTCAATTCGAGAATCTTGTCTAGTTTGAAACTTTGTGAAGAACGCATGTTAAAAAATAAATAAATTGAAAATGTTTAATTCATATTTGTTGTTGTGTATGCTTTGTTATTGAGTTTAATTTATAACTAAAATTTTTTTTAGTGAATTGCTTTAAATAAGTAATTAAAAAAAAATTGATTACAAATTAATACTATATGTTCTATAGTATTAATTGGAGATAGAAGAACACGATCAAACGAACAATCAAATAATGGCACAATATAACCCTCTTGAAGTCGTATTTTGCGGAGATAACAGACAATATTACAGTTACGATGAAGAATTATATACAGGTACATTCCCAACTGAATGGGCAAAGACTCATTTATTTGGCACAGGACCAAAAGAATGCAAGAATTGTGAGAGTTATGGAATGTGGAATGGTGTGTTTGTAGGATATTGTGCAAATTGTGCTCTATTCGTATATAATGGAGAACGCGGTCGCGGACTCATGGGCTTGTTGAAAGAAAACACTTCAAAAAATGCCAAATCTAGTCCAAGCATCTTTGAAACTTATTTAAAAGGTGTAGATCTTCACAAAATTGGCGACAAAGATTTCATGGATAGTGCACAAATGTTGAAAGAGGTAAATGCATACTACGATGAATGTAGAAAGATTGAAGAAGCCCGCGAATCAAGATTTACCCAAGGTGATCTTGAATGGTATGTTGATCGCGCTGGCACTGGAAGTAGCTATGGTAGCAATTATGATGGAGGTTACGACTCTTTTTGAAATGTAGTTTGAATAGTTTACAATGTTGTATGATTTAAACCCTGTGTAAAAGTATAATCAACTTTTTTATTTTTTATTTAATTGTTTTTATTATTTATTTTATTCAAAAAATTCATGAATTCGTAAAGCTTTTGTTGTTCTTGTAAAACGGATATAATGTTCCATAAATAATTCTTTTCTTCGTCTATTTCTTTTATTTCTTCTTTTTCTATAATTTCAACAAACAATCTTTCATTTACTTCATTATAGTGATTATATATTTTTTCTATTTCTTTATCTAGAGCATCATAATCTATTACATTGTACTTATTTTGTAAGATTTTCATTTTTTTATCTATTTCATTCAATAAATTTTGCAAAAAAAGATTTTTTGGTTCAAATAAATAGCCAGTTTCGCCACACATATCATCGTTTATTCTGCAATGATCTGCATAATCATAAATGATTCTTTCACCATTTTTATCAGGAATTACATTTTTGAATATTTTACATAATCCATATTCGGACATATCAGGGTTTTTGTGTGGTATAAACCATTTGCAATTCTTACATAATCTTTTATCATTATTCATTTTGAAAGAAGTGATTATTGGAATTATTGTTATTAATGTACAAAAACATAAAATAAAAATCATATCTCTTATCAATATGTATGTATATATGTATTTATATATTTTTCGTTTTAATATGTTTTACAATATGTTTATTGTTTCTTATCTCTCGATATGTAAAATAGAACAATGCAAATAAAAACCTATAATTTTTTAATCCATTCTTTTACAATCTCATAATCTATTGGATGTTTATTTTTACATATCTTAATAATATGATCTTCTGAATCTATGAAACCACTACTAAATAAGAAGAAACCTTCTATTCGAGTATTAACCATATACATATAATGTGAATCTGCATAAGTTTCAATTTTAACAATCTTACTAGTATTTACAATTAAATTCGATAATTTGATAAATCTTGACATTTATAAAGTTGTTATAGTTTATTACATCTATTTTGATTATATATTTATATTGTTTATATACAACTAGTTTATACAAGTATTTAAATTTAAAGATTTTTGTTATGATTTAATAGTCATGGAAAATGTTTCACATTATATTTGTTTAACTTTGGATCCAAAAGAAAGTGATACTTATGATAGTAGTAATAGTTGTAGTTTTCAAAATTTAAAAAATAAAAATATATTTTCTTGTGTATCAAAATTAATATTTTCAGTTGAAAATTATGCAATTATTAAAAAGACGGGTACTATAAACGATGTCAAAATAGATATTATTTTAACATATTACATATCAAAGGAAAATTCGTGCGAAAATAAATTGCTTCGTGGTTACTTGTATGTCAACAAAAAAGAATATGAAATAAAATCGACAAATATGTATCGTTCGTTGCAAATTAATGAATGGTGTTACGATAATATACAAATTATTCAACTAGATGTCAATATATTTTCTTGTTTAAATCTTCAAGTGTAAACGACGAGTTGTGAATAATATAATATATTTCAATAATGTAATGTTTCTGAAGGTATTACATAAACTACAATAACATATTTCTTCGTCATTATATTCGAATTCACTAGAATCAATTTAGTAAATCCAAATGTTTTATTTATTAATTATTTGCATAAGGTAATAAATTTGTCTGTAACAATCGTGATAATAATATAATGTTTTCATT
>Ga0194043_1001159_pt1 | contig 14931 bp, 14 predicted proteins | sample JunL4415m_MetaG_FD_161274 | JGI IMG/M metagenome (GOLD analysis project Ga0194043, IMG submission 161274) | Anoxic zone freshwater microbial communities from boreal shield lake in IISD Experimental Lakes Area, Ontario, Canada - Jun2016-L442-15m | ecosystem: Environmental > Aquatic > Freshwater >...
CTGTTGTACATCGACCTGCATCTCATTCACGAAGTCACCAGTCCGCAGGCCTTCGACGGGTTGCGCGACGCTGGCCGAGTGGTGCGTCGTCCTGATTTGACGATGGCAACAGAAGACCACAACATTCCGACGGTCGACATCGACAAGCCCCTCGCCGATCCGATTGCGAAGGCGCAGGTTGAGGCACTCACACTTAACTGTCGTGAGTTTGGTGTCACCTTGTATCCGCTGGGAAATATCGATCAAGGAATCGTGCACGTTGTCGGCCCGCAGCTCGGCCTTACTCAGCCAGGCATGACAGTCGTGTGTGGCGACTCGCACACCTCGACGCACGGTGCCTTCGGTGCGCTGGCATTCGGTATCGGAACCAGTCAAGTCGAGCACGTGCTCGCCACGCAGACTCTTCCGCTCAAGCCGTTCAAGACTCTGGCAATCAACATTGAAGGCCACCTGCCGGAAGGCGTGACCGCGAAAGACCTCATCCTCGCCGTGATCGCCCAGATCGGAACAGGTGGTGGACAGGGTTACGTCATCGAGTACCGCGGTCAAGCAATTCGCGACCTGTCGATGGAAGCGCGCATGACCATCTGCAACATGTCGGTCGAAGCCGGCGCGCGCGCGGGAATGATCGCGCCCGACGACGTGACTTTCGACTATCTCGAGGGCCGGCAGTTCGCGCCCAAGGATGAACTGTGGTTTGAGGCAGTCAAGCACTGGCGCACATTGGTGACTGACGACGACGCCGTGTTCGATGCCGAGGTCACGATCGATGCCTCGTCGCTCACTCCGTTCGTGACGTGGGGCACCAACCCCGGCCAGGGCATTCCGCTGGGCGACTCCATTCCGAACCCAAGCGACTTCGATGATCCCAAGGCGCGTGCCGCTATTGAAAAGGCGTTGCTGTACATGGGTCTTGAGGCCGGAACGTCGATGCGTGAGGTGCCGGTCGACACCGTGTTCGTGGGTTCGTGCACCAACGGCCGTATTGAAGACTTGCGTGTCGTGGCCGAGATTCTCGACGGTCGTCAGGTTGCCGACGGGGTGCGATTGCTCATCGTTCCTGGCTCGGTGCGAGTGCGACTCGAAGCCGAAGCTGAAGGCCTCCACGAGATCTTCCTTGCGGCGGGTGCCGAATGGCGTCACGCCGGATGTTCAATGTGTTTGGCCATGAACCCCGACAAACTCACTCCCGGCGAGCGCAGTGCGTCAACCTCGAACCGCAACTTCGAAGGGCGACAGGGCCCGGGTGGTCGCACACATTTGGTGTCGCCCCAAGTTGCTGCTGCCACAGCAGTGATTGGCCGTTTCGCCTCGCCCGCCGACCTCACGTCCGTCTGATCAGGAGACCTGTCATGGAACCGTTCATCGTGCACACCGGCACCGCGGTGCCTTTGCGACACAGCAATGTCGATACCGACCAGATCATTCCGGCCGAGTACCTCAAGCGCATTTCACGTCACGGCTTTGGCGATGCGTTGTTCGCCGCGTGGCGCAAAGATCCGAACTTCGAACTCAATCAGCCGAAGTATTCCGGGGCCTCGATTTTGGTTGCCGGACATGACTTCGGCACCGGCTCGTCGCGTGAGCATGCGGTGTGGGCGTTGCAGGACTACGGCTTTCGGGTGGTTTTGTCGAGTCGATTCGCCGACATCTTCCGCGGAAATTCAGGAAATGTTGGCCTGCTGACCGCCATTGTTCCCGAGGACTTCATTGAGCAATTGTGGGACGCGATTGAAGCAGATCCGACGCTTGCCGTCACTGTCGACCTGCAGCAGCAGACCGTGACTGCTGGCGACCTGTCGAGCGCATTCGAGGTCGACTCGCATGTGCGGGGCCGCCTTCTGAAAGGTCTCGACGACATCGGAATCACACTGTCGTACGCGGATGCCGTCACGGAATTCGAGCAGCGTCGTGCGGCGTTCCTGCCGCGCATTGCGGCGCCTGCCAGCTGACGTTCAACCCGGTTGTCCCCTTTCGGTCGCGACAATCAGTGAAAAACGTTGTGGCGCAACGCACAGGGGTGTTCCGCCGTTGCGGGCCATTCATCAGGTAGGTTGTTCTCAGACCGGCGAGACTGTCGGTTTCCCAACATCTTCGGAGGCTTTTCGTGAGTGTGAACAACGTAAACAAGGCAGAGCTGATCGATCGTATTGCCGCTCGTCTTGAGTTCAGCAAGAAGGAGGCCGCTGAGGTCATCGATGCAGTCATCGACGAAATCACGCAGGCTGTTGCTGCTGGCGAGAAGGTTGCCCTCACCGGCTTCGGTGTCTTCGAGAAGGCATTCCGTGACGCGCGCCTGGGCCGCAACCCCCGTACCGGCGAAGCCGTGAAGATCAGCGCCACCTGGCTGCCCAAGTTCCGCCCGGGCGCCGAGTTCAAGTCCAGCGTTGCTGGTGCCAAGAAGTCCCCGGCCAAGAAGGCTGCCGCCAAGAAGGCTCCGGCCAAGAAGGCTGCTCCCGCCAAGAAGGCCGCTCCCGCCAAGAAGGCCGCACCGGCCAAGAAGGCTCCGGCCAAGAAGGCTGCCGCCAAGAAGGCTCCGGCCAAGAAGAAGTAGTTTTTGCGCTTCACCAGTGGCTCGGCCCCTCACGGGGCCGGGCCACTGTGCGTTGAAGGTCAGGATTCGGGAGGGGTCAACACCGCGGCCGTTGCCACACCGACGCCTAAGGCGATGACTGCTTCGAGATCGGCAGGGGTATCGACGTCGCGTCGAAGGCCCGGGCAGTCGTCGACGTCAAGCAGATAGGCACCTGACGCCAGGTGTTCATCGGATGAGCCGACGCCGAATGAGGCGTTGAGTCCGATACCGGGTCGCGCGGTCAGCATCGAGGTGCCGACTCCGTCAGCGTCGGCGACGTAACACCGGCGCCGATCCCACGCTTGAGTCAGAGCCCGATGTAACTCGTCGCTCGTGAGCGCGGGAAGATCGCCGGCCAGTGCGACCAATCCGATGTCGGGCGTTCGGATTCGAGCCGCGGTTGCACCGTGTTCGAAAGCTGCATTCAATCCTTGGCCGACGTCAGACACCACGCGGGCGCCATCGCTGCGAAGCACGGCGGTTGCCCGAGGATCATCGGTGACCACTACAACCTCAGCGACGCCGGGGCAGGCGAGGGCGGCTGTTACTACATCGCGGGCAAAGGCGAGGGCGAGTTCGGAACGACGTGCTTCAGCGCCCAATCGGCTCTTGCCGCTATCGAGGGGCTTCAGTGGAACGATCACTGCCCACTGCTGCTTTCCACCGGCTCCCATGACCCCATCCTCGCAGGGTTGTCTTGAGCCGACTGCGCCACCATGCGGTCGACAGCGTGGGACGATTGCGTAGGGGTAGATATCGGCAGGCGGGAGGCGTCGTGGCTCGGGTTCAACTCAGCAACCGAGTGCGGGTCTCGGGCTACTACCGAATGGCGCTCGTCACTCTGAGGCCCCTCCTCGTTACCTTCACGCGGCAGGAGTGGCGAGGTGCCGAGAATCTTCGAGTCGATGGGTCACTAGACCCGGGCATTGTCGTCGCGGCCAACCACATTTCCTGGGCTGATCCCTTTGTTTTGGCACACTTCCTCTACGACAACGGGCGGCTGCCACGATTCCTTGCCAAGGAATCGCTGTTCACTGTTCCCTTCATCAAGAATGTGATGAAAGGTGCCCAGCAGATTCCGGTACATCGCGGAAGTTCGGATGCTGCACGTGCACTCGAGTCGGCCGTTGAATCGGCGCGCGATGGTGAATGTGTGTTGATCTACCCTGAGGGCACGGTGACGCGCGCCCCGGATATGTGGCCGATGGCAGGCAAGACCGGAGCCGTGCGCACCGCCCTTTCCAGTGGCGCAGCGTTGATTCCGGTGGCGCAGTGGGGCGCCCACGAACTCATGCGGCCCTACACCGCGGAATTGAGGTTGCTGCCCCGCAAGACGATGCACGTCTGGGCCGGGCCGCCCATTGATCTCGACGATCTTCGCGGTCGACCACTTGATCAAGCGATTCTCGATGAGGCCACCGATCGATTGATGAGCGCGATCACTGCCATGCTGGAGCAAATCCGTGGTGAGATCGCTCCAACGGAGCGGTACATCAACACTCGACCGGCGGGAGAGCACCCGAAGCTCGCTCGACCACGAAAGGCAGGATAGGCGGATGACGCGAGTAGCGGTGATGGGAAGCGGATCGTGGGGAACGGCGTTCGGCATGGTGCTGGCCGATGCTGGCTCTGACGTCACGATGTGGGCGCGCGAATCGTCGCTCGCCGACGTGATGAATCGCGATCACGTCAACCCGACCTATCACCCGGGCATCATCCTGCCCGCCTCGCTGCGTGCCACGGCAGACGTGGCGCAGGCACTCGAGGGTGCTGAAATCGTGGTGCTCGCCATTCCGTCACAGACCTTGCGTGACAACCTTTCGGCCTGGCGACCTCTGTTGCCTGAGGGCTCGACGCTGGTCTCGTTGATGAAGGGTATTGAGCTCGGTACGACCCTGCGGATGAGTCAGGTGATGGCTGAGGTCGCGCAGGTGGGCGACGATCGGGTAGCTGTGGTGTCGGGCCCGAATCTCGCCCGCGAAATTGCTCAGCGTCAACCGGCTGCGACCACGGTGGCATGCGCCGATGAAATGGCAGCCAAGCGACTACAGGATGCGTGCACCACCGGCTACTTCCGGCCCTACTGGACCACTGACATGATCGGCACCGAGATCGGTGGCTCGGTGAAGAATGTGATCGCGCTTGCCAATGGCATGGCCGTCGGAATGGGTTTCGGGGAGAATTCCCAAGCCTCACTCATCACGCGTGGGCTCGTTGAAATGACCCGACTCGGAATCGCGCTCGGCGCCGAGGCGGAGACCTTCCTCGGACTCGCCGGAATCGGTGACCTCATCGCCACGTGCTCATCGAGCCTGTCGCGCAACCGAACCTTTGGCGAAAACCTCGGCCGTGGCCTGACGGTGGACGAAACGATCGCCGCAACGAAGCAGACGTGCGAGGGGGTCAAGAGTTGCCAGTCAATTCTCGATCTCGCGCGCAAGCATGGGGTCGATGTTCCGATCACTGAGCAGGTAGTCAACGTCGTGCATCACGGAATGCCGCCGGCCCACATGCTGCAAGCCTTCATGAGTCGCGAGACCAAGGCCGAGGGCATCGACTAACGGTCGTTTCTGGAAAATCTGCCGGGTTTGCGGTCTCGGGTGCCGATTTCGGTGCTGAGACCACCACGGCGGCAGATTTTCGACTCTACGATTAGCCGCCGCGTAGAGCCGCGTCGAGATCGTGCCAGAGGTCGAGCGGGTTTTCGATTCCCACCGACAGTCGCAGCAGTCCCTCGGGAACAGTGGTCGCTTCTGCTGGCCATCGGCGGCGACGCTCGATCAGCGACTCAACCCCGCCCAAACTCGTGGCGTAGGTCCAGAGTTGAACGCGTAGGCAGACTTGGTCGGCGGCCTCAGCCCCACCTCGCACGATGATCGACAGCATCGAACCAAAGCCCACGCTCTGGCGCGCAGCAACCTGGTGACCGGGGTCGCTCGGCAGGCCGGGGTACAGCACTCGTTCGACATTGGGATGTGACATCAGCGATTGAGCCAGGCGCATCGCCGTACCCTCGGCGCGATCGAGACGGAGGGCGAGAGTGCGGGCGCCGCGAACTGCCAGGTAGGCCTCAAGTGCACCTGGGGCCGCGCCGAGCAACACCCTGCGAGTGCGCAGGAACTCAGCGAGGTTGGCATCGCCAGTGATGAGCGCACCCATGAGCAAGTCCGAGTGACCACCGATGAACTTGGTCACGCTGTGCAGGCTGATGTCGGCGCCCAAGTTCAGCGGAAGTTGGCGTAGGGGAGTGGCGAAGGTGTTGTCGACCAGGACGAAAGCGCCGGCGGCGTGTCCGGACCGCACTGCGGCCGCGATATCGGTGACTTCCATCGTGGGATTGATGGGAGTTTCAATCCACACCAGCGCCGCACCGGGGCAGGCCGCGGCGAGCGCGCTGGGGTCATCAGCGGCGTAGGTGCGCAGCCTGATGCGACCGACGGAGTCGAGTTCGCGCAGCCGCACAGCGGTTCCGGTGTAGCTACGGGTGGGCGCAACGACAACACCGCCGGCGGGTACCGCGTCGAGTGCGGCGTTGACCGCGGCCATTCCCGACGAGAAGGCGACGGCGGTTCCACCTTCTAGGTCGCCCAGTAGTGATTCGAGCGCGGCGACTGTCGGCGTGCCTTCGCGCGCGTACTCGAGTGGCCCTTCGGCATGGAAGGACGAGGCGGGCACGATGGGCGTGTTGAGCGGCGCGTCGGGCACTCGCGGTGGTCGACCGGAGGCCACGACCCGCGAGTCCGGGGCCCACTCGGAAGTCATAGGTCAAACGCTATCGCCGGTGCTCCCGATAGGGTCTTAGGCGTGGCCGAGACAGTGAATGAACGCATCAGAGTGGTGGTGCTTTTTGGGGGTCGTTCCAGCGAGCACGCCATCTCATGCATCTCGGCAGGAAGCGTGTTAGCGGCGCTCGACCGCGACCGATACGAGGTAGTTCCGATCGGCATTACCCCTGATGGGCGTTGGGTCCGAGTGCCCGATGACCCGCAACTTCTGATGATTCGCCAGGGCGAATTGCCGTCAGTTAATGGCAGTGGTCTCGAAGTGGCATTGCGGCCCGCCGACGGAGCGTCAGTACTTGCTGACCTTGCAGCACCGAGTGATGGCAGCACCATTGATGTCGTCTTTCCAGTACTGCACGGACCATGGGGTGAAGACGGGACGATTCAGGGGCTACTCGAACTCACGGATGTGCCCTACGTCGGATCGGGAGTGTTCGCGTCAGCTGCCGGTATGGACAAGGGTCAGATGAAGCGGCTCTTCCTCGCAGCGGGCTTGCCGACGGGTCCTTTCGAGGTCATCACCGATCGCGAGTGGACCACTGATCGGCAAGCGGCACTCGCACGCTGTTGGGCTCTCGCCCAACCTCCCGGGCATCCCCTCTTCGTGAAGCCGGCACGCGCCGGCAGCAGTGTGGGCATTACTAAGGTGCGCACTTTCGATGAACTGACCGCGGCGATCGAGTTCGCACGCGAGCACGATCGGAAAGTCATCGTCGAGGCAGCCATCGAGGGGGCCCGCGAGATCGAATGCGCGGTACTCGTTGACGACGGCGTTCCGCGTGCGAGTCGTTGTGCCGAAATCGTGGTGAAGGGCGATCACGAGTTCTACGACTTTGAAGCCAAGTACCTTGACGACGCGGTCGATCTCATTGTGCCGGCGGTACTTGGCGCTGACGTTGAGGCGCGAGTGCAGCGCACCGCCATCGAAGCCTTCGAGTCGCTCGACTGTCGTGGCCTGGCGCGCGTTGATTTCTTCGTATTGCCCGACGGGTCGGTACTGCTCAACGAAATCAACACCATGCCCGGATTCACCTCGATTTCGATGTTCCCGCGGCTGTGGGCCGAGAGCGGAATCGTGTACCCGCAACTGATCGACACGCTCATCAATGACGCACTGCGTCGCGGAACGGGGCTGCACTAGCCGTGGACGAGCGCACCCTGGCAGACGTGGGCGAGTTCGGTCTGATCGACTTGATGGCGCCCTCGCTCACATCGAGCGGTCGCGAGGGAGAGGTCGGAGTCGGAGACGATGCTGCGGTGATCGCGGTAGCAGGTAATCGCGTGGTGGCGGCAGTTGACCAAATGGTCGAGGGTCGCCATTTCCGACGCGACTGGTCATCGGCCTACGAGGTCGGACGCAAAGCGGCCGCTCGGGCGATGAGTGACATCTCGGCGATGGGAGCTGTGCCGTCTGCTCTGCTGGTTTCGCTCGCGGCTCCGGCCGATACCACCGTGACGTGGGCACTCGATCTCATGCGCGGGCTCGCCGACGAGGCTTCTGTGGTGGGTGCGCACATCGTGGGCGGCGACACGGTCGAAGCGCCCGAGGTGGTGATCTCGGTGACGGCGCTGGGGGACTCAGGTGACCACGGGCCGGTCCTGCGTTCGGGAGCCCAGCCCGGCGATCAGGTGTTCATCGCCGGAACGCTCGGGCGCGCGGCGGCCGGTCTGGCCGTGTTGATGCGTGGGCACCGGCAGCCCAAATCGCTGGTCGCAGCGCAGCGAACCCCCGAACCTCCCTATGCGGCGGGCGTAGCAGCGGCGAGCGCCGGCGCGACGGCGATGATCGATATCAGTGATGGCTTGCTGGCCGATGCGGCCCATGTGGCTCGCGCGTCGGGAGTGGTGATTGCGATTGAGCGCAGTCTGCTTGCCGGCGACGACGAGATTGAGGCAATGGCGCGCAACTTCGGGGTGGATCCGTGGGACTGGGTACTGACCGGCGGTGAGGACCACGCCCTACTCGCTTGCTTTCCGCGCGATTCAACTCCGCCGGCGGCCTTTCGGCACATCGGTGCAGTGCTGAGTGGCGGCGCGGGTCAACCTGAGGTCACCATCGATGGAAAGCCCACGTCAGGGGCAGTGGGGCACGAGCACTTTCGGTCGTAGACGACCGGGTGAGACGACCGGGTGAGACGTCCGGGTGAGACGACCGGATCGGTCAGACGGCGCGAGTGACCTTGCCGGCCTTGAGGCACGAGGTGCACACATTGAGGCGCTTGGGCGTGCCGTTGGTGACGGTGCGCACCTTCTGGATGTTCGGGTTCCAGCGTCGCTTGGTGCGCACGTGGGAGTGCGAGATTGAATGCCCGAAGCCTGGGCCCTTGCCGCAGACGTCGCAGTTGGCAGCCATGGTCGCGCTCCTCATTGCCGTGGGTGGTGATATCTGTTGTTTCAGGTGAAACAGCCGAGCGTCAGAGGGTAACCAGAAGCTCTCCTGTGATCGACGCACAACGATACCCGACGGTGTCCCTGAGCCCAAACTGTGGGTCCCGACGGCTAAGGTCACGGGGAAAGACACTGTTGGCGAGGTGCAAGAGCGGCGGGAGGATGTATGGCGACTCACGTGCGCATGGACGATGCCGCCCTGCGTGGCTGGGTCGCCATCGGTCTTGACGCTTTGGGCGTGGCCAGGGCCGAAATCGATGGTCTCAACGTGTACCCCGTGCCCGATGGCGACACCGGAACCAACCTCTATCTGACCTTTGAGCAGGCCGCCGATTCCGTGACGGAGGCCGAACCGGGAAACGTCGCCACTACGGCCCGAGCCCTCGCCCGCGGCGCGCTCTTGGGTGCCCGCGGAAACTCCGGGGTGATTTTGTCGCAACTGCTCCGCGGCATGGCCGACGAACTGGCGGCCGCTGGGCCTGACGGAATCGGCGGCGCCACGATTGCGGCCGCGTTCACTCGTGCATCCGAACTGGCCGATGCTGCAGTCGACCGGCCGGTTGAGGGCACGATTCTGACGGTCGCGCGCGAGGCAGCGGCCGGCGCCTGTGCGGCCAACCCTGACAATTTGGCTGCTGTGATTGTGGCGGCGGCCGAGCGCGCACGCAGCGCACTGGCGCGTACGCCTGAGCAACTCCAGGCGTTGCGGCGTGCGGGCGTCGTTGATGCTGGCGGTCGCGGTTTCGTCGTGCTTCTCGACGCGATGGTACAAACCCTCACCGGTAAGAGACCCCCGATCACGGTTACGCGCATCGAGCCCGAACCGGCTCCGTTTGGCGAACCCGACAGCGACGGAATCTATGCCGGACCCGCGTTTGAAGTGATGTTCATGCTCGAGAGCGACGATGCGCGTGTTGCTCACATGCGCACGGCGCTTTCGGGCCTGGGCGATTCCTTGGTCATCGTGGGTGGCGATCCGCTGTACAACGTTCATGTTCATGTCGACGATGCCGGTGCCGCAGTCGAGGCGGCTATCACTGCTGGGCATCCCTCACGCATTCGCATCACGCACCTTCGACAGGCAGAAGACCTTCGGGTGGCCGGACGCGGTGGTGAATCGGGAACACGAGCGCTAGTTGTTGTCGCACATGGCCCTGGCATTCGTGAGGTGTTGGAAAGTGGGGGAGCCACGGTGGTGATGGCCCGACCACGTCAGCGCCCGAGCACCGCCGAGATTCTCGATGGCATCGATCGCTCGGGTGCACACGAAATCGTCGTGCTGCCCAGCGACAAGGACACTCTGCCTGTTGCGGAGGCCGCCGCGGAAGAGGCTCGTGACCGAGGGTTGCGCGTCAGCGTGATTCCTTCGCGTTCTGTGGTGCAGTCACTGGCTGCCGTTGCTGTGCATGATTCGGCCCGCCTGTACCCCGACGACGTGGTGACGATGACGCGTGCGGCGGGGGCGACTCGTTATGGCGCGGTCACGATCGCTGCCCGTGAAGGCATGACGTCAGCCGGAATCTGTCAGGTGGGTGATGTGCTCGGACTCGCACAAGGTGACATCGTCGAGATTGGCGAGTCGGTCAGCGAGGTTGCCACTCGACTCATCGCACGATTGTGTGATTCGGGAAGCGAACTCATCACGATCGTCACGGGTTCGGAGTGCACTGACGAAGATCGCGCTGACGTCGCCGATTACCTACGTTCACATTTTCGACTACTCGACATCGTCGAATACGCCGGTGGCCAGCCATACTGGCCGTTCATCATCGGGGTTGAATGAGGCGTCATGCCGCGACTTGATGATGCGCTGTCGAAGGCTGTCGGTGGTGCAAGCGCCACGGCCCTAAAGAAGGCCTTCGGCATGGTCACCGTTGAAGATCTCTTGCGGCACTATCCGCGCCGGTATGCCCAACGCGGTGAACTGACCGATATTTCCTCGCTACAGATCGACGAGCACGTCACCGTCATGGCTGAAGTCAAGGACGTGTCGTCACGCCGCATGCGCGAGCGCAAGGGATTGCTGGTCGAAGTCACCGTCACCGATGGTCGCGGCGATCTCAAGCTCACGTTCTTCAATCAGCCGTGGCTTGCCGACAAACTCAAGCCCGGCCGGCGGGGACTTTTCTCCGGCAAGGTCACCGAGTTTCGGCACGTACGCCAACTCACACAACCCGATCACGTACTGCTTCCTGACGATGGCGATGAGGTTGATTCCGATTCGGTTGCCGCGTTCGCGCGCGCTCTGATTCCCGTGTATAGCGCCACGTCTTCTGTCTCGTCGTGGCGTATTGCCCGAGCCGTGTCTGCGGTACTCGACGCACTCGAAGTCGACGAAAGCGACGACCCGCTTCCAGTCTCAGTGCGCGCTGGGCGCGGATTGCTCTCGCTTGGCGACGCACTGGTGGCGGTGCACCGACCCGACACTCTCGACGACGTCACTCGCGGCCGCGAACGCTTGCAGTGGGATGAAGCATTTGTGCTTCAGGTAGTGCTCGCCCAACGCCGCCTTGAAGCGCGCGCACTTCCCGCGGTTCCGCGACCCGCTCACGCCGGCGGACTACTCGAGCAGTTTGATGGGGCCCTTCCCTTCACGCTCACTGCCGGGCAGACCGTCGTGGGTGACGTGCTGTCAGCGGATCTCGCGCGCAGTCATCCCATGCATCGGTTGTTGCAAGGCGAGGTCGGAAGCGGCAAGACCGTCTGTGCGCTGCGCGCGATGCTCGCCGTCGTCGACTCCGGCGGTCAGGCCGCCCTGCTGGCACCGACGGAGGTGCTGGCGGCGCAGCATGCCCGTTCGATTACCGCCATGCTCGGCCCGCTTGCGCAGGGCGGCTTACTGGGGGGCAGCGTCGACGGAACGCGAGTGGCGCTGCTCACCGGTTCACAGAACACCGCCCAACGACGAGCCGCACTGCTAAATATCGTCACGGGTGATGCTGGCATCGTCATCGGAACGCACGCGCTGTTGCAGGAGTCAGTGGAGTTCTTTGACCTCGGGCTTGTGGTCGTTGATGAGCAGCACAGATTCGGCGTTGAGCAGCGTGCGGCGCTGGCGGCGAAGTCACGTGATGGCAATCGACCGCACGTGCTCGTGATGACGGCGACGCCCATTCCGCGCACCGTTGCGATGACCGTGTTCGGTGATCTTGAAGTATCGACACTCACCGAACTACCAGCGGGTCGCTCACCCATCGCCACGCATGTCGTCGCACCGGCAGAAAACCCTGCTCTCCTTTCGCGCGCCTGGCAGCGAATTCGTGAAGAAGTTGAGGCAGGTCATCAGGCGTATGTGGTGTGTCCTCGCATCGGGGAAGCAGTGGGCGATGACGATGCCGAGGCGCCCGCCGACGATTCTGAAACTGAGCGCCGCCCACCGCTGGCTGTTCTTGATGTCGCGCCTCGACTTGCCGAAGGTCCGTTGGCCGGGCTTCGCGTTGGCGTTCTGCATGGTCGGCTTCCGGCCGATGAGAAGGACGACATCATGCGTCGGTTCGCTGCCGGTGCTGACGCATCCGACGGCATCGACGTCTTGGTGGCCACCACCGTGATCGAGGTCGGGGTCGACGTACCCAATGCGACGGTGATGGTGGTGATGGATGCCGATCGATTTGGGGTGTCGCAACTTCACCAGTTACGAGGGCGTGTGGGGCGAGGGTCAGCCCCAGGCTTGTGCTTGCTCGTTACCGAATCACCGGAAGGGTCACCAGCCCGCGAACGGTTGGCGGCGGTGGCGGCGAGCACCGATGGATTCGAGTTATCGCGCATCGACTTGATGGCCCGTCGTGAAGGTGATGTGTTGGGGGCCTCGCAGTCGGGTCGACGTTCGAGTCTGCGGTTGCTCTCGGTGCTGCGCGATGAGGCAGTCATCGTTGCAGCGCGCGATGTGGCGTCCGAGGTCGTTGCCGACGATCCGACCCTTGAAGGGCAACCTGCGTTGCGTCGGGCAGTGTCTGCGCTCGTCGACGACGAGCAAGCCGAGTTCCTTGAGCGCTCCTAACCCCCTTCTCCCCCTCCCCGTATCTTTCGATGTATCTCCCTTTTCGCATGGGGGGACATTAAGCACGCATAGACGCAGTTTTTCAGCCCCACGAGCCTCGAGCGATCGCCGATCCTTCGGCGATGCGGCAGGGTGTAGCCATGGAGCAAGTATTCAGCGAGGTCGCCCTGTCCGGTGGTCGTGTCGTGGAAATCTCGACGGCAGGTGATCCCCGTGGTCGAACCGTCGTGTACCACCACGGAACGCCCACTGGTCGCAGCATTCCGACCGATTTCCTCGAGGCCGCGGCGCCGCGCGGAATCCGCTTGATCGGATATAACCGACCTGGGTATGCCGGGAGCACGGCCAACCCGGGCCGCAGCGTCGCCGATGATGCGGCACTTCTCACCGAACTACTCGACGCATTGAGCATCGGCGAGTTCACATCTGTCGGTTGGTCCGGTGGAGGCCCGCACGCGTTGGCAGCGGCTGCACTGCTTCCCGGTCGCTGCCGCGCAGCCACGGTGATCGCCGGAGTCGCGCCCTTCCAAGCAGCCGGGCTCGACTGGTTCGCTGGTATGGGTGAAGACAATCTCGCTGAATTCGGTGCCGCAGTTGAGGGCGAAGAGCCATTGCGCGCGTTCCTCACCGAAGCAGCACGCGGACTGCGCACTGTCACCGGTGACGACATCATTGAGGCGCTCGCGAGTTTGCTTCCAGAGGCTGACCGCCGCGTTCTCACCGGCGATTATGCCGAAGAAATGGCGGCCGACATGCGCGACGCGGTATCCCTCGGAATCGACGGCTGGTGCGAAGACGACCTCGCGTTCGCGCGGCCGTGGGGATTCGAACTCGACTCGATCGCAACCCCGCTGGCGTTGTGGCAGGGAAGCGACGATCTGATGGTGCCGCTCGCCCATGGGCGCTGGTTGGCCGCCGCGATGCCGCAAGCGCACGCGCGCGAACTCGCGGGCGAAGGCCACCTCTCGTTGGTACACAACCGCATGGGCGAACTGTTCGACGAACTTGTCGGCTTGGCGGGTTGGTAACGCCGTGACTCGCATCATCGGCGGAATCGCCGGCGGCCGGCGTCTGGCCGTTCCTCCGCGCGGTACGCGTCCGACGTCCGACCGAGTGCGTGAGGCACTGTTCAACTCCCTTGATCATCAAATCGGTGAGTGGCAGACCTGTCGGGTACTCGACCTGTATGCCGGTTCGGGGGCATTGGGACTCGAAGCGGCTAGCCGAGGTGCTGAGCACGTGCTGATGGTCGAACAGGCGGCCGCGGCGGTAGCCGTCATCAAGGCGAATATCGAGGCGGTCGGTCTTGGAACGGCCCGCGTTCATTCCGGCGAGGTGACTCGCCTCGCCGCTTCAACGCCACCCGCGGTTGCCATGGCGCCCTACTCGCTCGTGCTGCTTGACCCGCCGTACGACGTCGCTGCCCCGGCGGTAGGGCGGGTGTTGACGACGCTCGGCGCACACGGCTGGCTCGAGCCCGACGCGCTGGTGGTGGTCGAGCGTTCCGCGCGAGATGACTGGGCGTGGCCCGAGGGCTTCGCAGCAATTCGCGAAAGGCGATACGGCGACACGGCCCTATGGTTCGGCGAGAAGGGCCCGGCCTGAGAGACTGTGGGAGGGATCAGACCCGACGTGAGCTATGTGGAAGGAAGCACCGATGCGCAGTGCCGTGTGCCCCGGATCCTTTGACCCGGTGACCAACGGTCATCTGGACGTGTTCATTCGAGCCTCGGCCCTGTTCGACGAGGTAGTGGTCGCGGTGCTCATCAACAAGAAGAAGAAGTCACTGTTCACCGTTGACGAGCGCATTGAGATGTTGACGCAGGTCGTTGCGCCGCTGGGCAACGTGAAGGTCGATGCCTTCCACGGTCTGCTGGTCGACTTTTGCCGCGACCGCAAGATTCCCGCCATCGTCAAGGGTCTGCGTGCTGTCACCGACTTTGACTACGAGTTGCAGATGGCTCAGATGAACCATCAATTGGCTGGGGTCGAAACGCTGTTCGTTTCTACCAATCCCTTGTACAGCTACCTGTCCTCAAGTTTGGTCAAGGAGGTGGCCACCCACGGCGGAGATGTTTCCAAGTTGGTGCCGCCGGGAGTCCTCGACCAACTCCTTGCCACGATCGCCGCACAGCAGGAGGAGAAGTGAACGTCCACGAAAGGCTCGATGAGCTCGGCGACATGAT
>Ga0194043_1001160_pt1 | contig 14929 bp, 12 predicted proteins | sample JunL4415m_MetaG_FD_161274 | JGI IMG/M metagenome (GOLD analysis project Ga0194043, IMG submission 161274) | Anoxic zone freshwater microbial communities from boreal shield lake in IISD Experimental Lakes Area, Ontario, Canada - Jun2016-L442-15m | ecosystem: Environmental > Aquatic > Freshwater >...
ATTACCTTGATTACCTTGAGCACCTGTAAATCCTTGATTACCTGTAAATCCTTGAGCACCTGTAAATCCTTGATCACCTTGATAACCTTGATTACCTTGATTACCTTGATTACCTTGATTACCTTGATTACCTTGAGCACCTGTAAATCCTTGATTACCTTGATTACCTTGATTACCTTGATTACCTTGAGCACCAGTAAATCCTTGATTACCTTGAGCACCTGTAAATCCTTGATTACCTTGATTACCTTGATTACCTTGATTACCTTGAGCACCAGTAAATCCTTGATTACCTTGATTACCTTGAGCACCTGTAAATCCTTGATAACCTTGATCACCTGTATAACCAGTAACTCCTTGATGACCAGTTGCGCCTGTATTTGAAGCAGAACCAGCGATTCCTTGTGGACCAGTTGGACCAGTTATACCTGTAAATCCTTGATTACCTTGATCACCTGTAAATCCTTGAGCACCTGTAAATCCTTGATAACCTTGATCACCTGTATAACCAGTAACTCCTTGATGACCAGTTGCGCCTGTATTTGAAGCAGAACCAGCGATTCCTTGTGGACCAGTTGGACCAGTTATACCTGTAAATCCTTGATTACCTTGATCACCTGTAAATCCTTGAGCACCTGTAAATCCTTGAGCACCTGTAAATCCTTGATAACCTTGATTACCTTGATTACCTTGAGCACCAGTAAATCCTTGATAACCTTGATCACCTGTATAACCAGTAACTCCTTGAGTTCCTTGATCACCTGTATGACCAGTAACTCCTTGAGTTCCTTGATCACCTGTATAACCAGTAACTCCTTGAGGACCAGTGGCACCTGTATTTGAAGCAGAACCAGCGATTCCTTGTGGACCAGTTGGTCCTGTAATACTAATTCCAATTGGTCCAGTATAGCCAGTAGGCCCAGTAGGTCCGATTGGACCATTTTCTCCGGTTGGTCCGGTTGGACCTCCATAAGGACCTGTCGGGCCAATGTCTCCTTTAGGTCCTGTAATACTAATTCCGGTAGGACCGGTATGCCCGGTGGGACCGGTGGGACCGGTGGGTCCGGTTGATCCAGTATTAAAATTAAAAATTTTATGAGTCCATATACCACCACTGAATGTTAAGACACTTCCATCATCTGCAGGTGTTAAAATCGCATTATTAATTGGAACTCCTTGCAATTTATTTGCATTATAAATAGGAATCGGCGCATTTTCTTTAATAGAAAGTATAATGTTTTGCCGAGATATATTTTTTATAACAAAACTGTTAGACATTTATTACTAAAAATATTATTTTTAAAGTAGTATTTAAAAATAATTTATTAAAAATAACAGATAAACAAAGTGCAAAAAAATTTATGCTAACAAAAACTCCAGATATTTGTTTTGGCTTTTGGAAGATATACTAAAATGATCGAACAGTATTTCGAAGGATTTAAAAATCTTGATTTTTAGAAACACCAATCAAAACATTAAAGAAAAAAAGTATTAACAATACACATTACAAATCTATGGAATCAGTAGAGACATTTATGAATCTATGATTTTTTTGGTTAATTACTATCAATTGCCGACAAAAATTCAAAATCGTCTTCTGTCTGGTGTTGTTTTTTTACAACAACAAAGTCGTTTTCTAATATAATAGAAGCTTCAAAATCGTCTGGTTTGGCATAATTTGAACCAAAAAAACAATTCCTGAAAAAAATATCTATGGATAAAAAATTCTTCTATACAATTTTATCCAGAATACTGCCATTTAGTTCCACATTGACAACAACTAGCAAAAGTTGTCATAGGTTCATCAGCACTTCTTACCTGTCGTTGATAACTAAAGACTCTTTTGCTTCCGCAAAGTTTACCATCTTTATCTCGAGCCTTGCATTCTAAAACACCTTCTTCAACGGCAAATGGGTTTTCTATAAAATCATTTTGTTCAACTAACATATTTTGCATTTCTTTAAAAGCAGAATGTTTCCATCCTAAATCACCTATTTTTATAGTTAAAATTAAATCTTTTAAATTCTTGCCTTGTAACACATCTCCAATAATTTGGTAAATGTTATTTTTGTATATTTTTTCGTCATTTGATGACATATTATATATATGTTTTTCTATAATATTAATATTTTGTTCTTGTTTTATAACTGTTCTTAATGATGTTTTTCCGTCTTCTCGATACGACATTTTTTACTAATATAGTTAATATAGTTAATATATAAATTCATTTTTATTTGTTTAAGGAAGTATTTTTAATAAATAGAATGATTGAACTTGTTATTGATAATAGAGAACATGATATAATACAAAATCTCCAAAATTCAATTCCTTATGTAATAGAACAACTAGATGTTGGAGATATTTTATTTCGTCAGGAAGGCACAACTGTTTTAGTGATTGAACGTAAGACAGTAAATGATTTAAAAGCTAGTATTTGCGATGGCAGAGGTCGAGAACAAAAAGCAAGACTTTTAGGTAGTACACCTAGACATCGAATATTATATTTAATTGAAGGATCTTTAGATAAAACTTCTATGAAAGGATTACCTGTTTCAACTTTAGTTGGTAGTTTAATTAATACACAATTAAGAGACGGAATTAAAGTATATAAAACAAATACAATTGAAGAAAGTGTTGAATTTATTATTAAACTTTATAGCAAACTGAAAAAAGATGGTGATACATATTTCAGAGAAGAAGAATATAAATCTTCAGATATTAATTATGCTGCTACCTTAAAAAAAAGTAAAAAAGCTAATATGACTCCATCAGTTTGGATGATATCTCAATTATCTCTTATTCCTCAAGTAACAGAAAAAGTAGCATCTGTTATAACAGATAAGTATTCTAGTGTAAACTTACTAATAAAAGAATATGAAACAACCCCAGAGCATCTTAGAGAAAAATTGCTTTCAGATCTTACTTTCCCTCTTACAACAAGTGGAAATCGTCGAATTGGTGATAAAATGTCAAGCCGTATTTATCATTTTTTATACGGAATTGAGTGAATTATATATATAAAATATATATATATAAAATATTTACGCTTACTTTACGATTATTGTACCAAAATTATTAGGCATAATTTTACCTCTTGTAGCAAGAATATATCTAATTCTAAACCCAGGATAATCAACATTTTTTACACTATCGGCAACACTTTTATCTGTTGGTCCAGTTTGGTAAATTTTAAAAAAGTCTTCAGTCATTTTATTTATTATTTAAAAGAAAATTTTTATTTAAAATAAAATTAGTAATTTTACTAAACAGATACAAAATATCTTTTTTTGTTGAATTATAGAATAGTTTACTATCTTATAATTACACTCTATGCAAGTTGTCTAAATGTATGCCCAATTTTTGTAATTTCTACTTTTTGCTGGGCTGTGCCTGGGGGTGTCAAAAGAAATTTTAATGGTACAAAAGATGGGGATAAAACAGTAGGATCAGTTATACTAGTAAAATTTAATGTTTGTGTACCTGTAACAAAACGATCATATTCATTTTGTCGTGTTCCAGTTGTAAAAAACGAAAAATTCACAGCATATCTAAATGAAGTATTATTAGATGCATCAGTATTTAATGTAGTTAGAGTTAATGTATATCTAAAATCTGCATTTATTATGTATCCGGTGCTGACAGTAAAATTTGTCATACTTCTATCAAAAAATATCTTTACAGGTCCTAACAGATTTTGAGATTGAAGTTCTGAAATTAGTACGTAACTGATATCAGATTCCAAACTCCAAACTATTTCATCATCAAGTAACATAATTCCAAAATAACCATATATACCTCTACGTGATACTGGCATACTCGAACCCACTTGATCAGTTCGCATAAAAATTCTAAATTTTCCGTAAAAATCATATTCAAAAACTGAATTTTCTTTACGTAAAGAAGAAAGTAATATTGTACGTTCTGAAGGGTAATACATTTCTTGATCAATGCTAGTTATGTTTTTTGTAGCTTCTTTTACTTCTAGACCGTCACCTATATCGTAAATATCATCTGGAAGTTGATATGTTATTTGTGGAATATAAGATTGATTTTTAGTTTCAGTTTTGTTAATCATTATGTAAGAATTTTCAGCAGTTCCTGTCATTCCGGAGGGTCCTGTAAAGCCAGTAAGACCAGTATATCCGGTTGTTCCGTCAATACTTGTTATTCCTTTAATTCCTTGTAATCCTTCAAGACCAGTCGGACCTATATTACCACTATGTCCAGTAGCTCCGGTAGGTCCAGTAGCACCAGTTGCCCCTGTACTTGATGTATTGCCTTTAAGGCCAGATGGACCTTGAAAACCTTTATCACCTGTGGGACCACTAACACCCGTAGGACCCTTATGTCCACTTAATCCAGTTTCACCTAATAATCCTTTAAGACCAGTAGGACCATCAATACCAGTAGGACCAATATATCCAGTTGCACCTGTACTTGATGTATTTCCTTCAAGACCCGTTTCACCTAAAAATCCTTTATTACCAGTAGGACCATCAATACCAGTAGATCCAGTAGGACCCGTTTCACCTGAAAATCCTTCAAGACCAGTAGGACCATCAATACCAGTAGGACCAATATTTCCTGTTGCCCCTGTACTTGATGTATTTCCAGTATGACCAGTTTCACCTAAAAATCCTTTATCACCAGTAGGACCATCAATACCAGTAGGTCCAGTAGGACCCGTTTCACCTGAAAATCCTTCAAGACCAGTAGGACCATCAATACCAGTAGGACCAATATTTCCTGTTGCTCCGGTACTTGATGTATTTCCAGTATGACCAGTTTCACCTAAAAATCCTTCAAGACCAGTAGGACCAGTAGGTCCAATATATCCAGTTGCTCCGGTACTCGATGTGTTTCCTTCAAGACCAGTTGGTCCTTCAACACCAGTAGTACCTATTAATCCTGTAGGACCTGTCTCTCCAGTGATACCTGAAAATCCTGTTGACCCGCTTGCTCCAGTAGAACCAAATCCACTAGGCAGATTTTTGACAACTAAAGTTCCAATAGTCGCAAATTCAATGTGTGCATTTTTCATGTATCTTTTTTCAGCATATATACTATTGGAACAAACTTTTTTTTCTATAGAAAAATTTGGACCTTCCGGAGAAAATTGTATCATGCCTTTCTTCATTGTTTTATAATTAGTTTATATAATTATTTTAAAAATTATTAGTTATGCAATTTGTCTAAATGTGTGAGCTAATTTTGTAACAACAAGATCTGTTTGTGCGGTTGGTATAAAACATGGTGTTAAAATAGTATTCGGACCGGTAGGATTATTAAAATATTCATTTTTTATAGTTTTATTATTAGTAATATTAATACGTTTTTGACAAGTAGTGTAGTCAGATGTTGATTGTGCTCCTGTTGCATCAAATATAAAATTGACAGCAGTATTAAATGAAGGTCCTGTAACACTATTATTAGTTGCTGTAGTTATTGTTGATGTATATCTAAAATAAGAGGGACCTGTAGGAGGAGTTATACGTATACTTCCTAATAAATTTTCTGGTTCTATCCATGGAATGTAATCAAATGTTGGACCAATCATAATCCCAAAAAAAACAGGAACATTATTTATTGTTGTGTTAAAATTTCCATAAAAATCATATTCAAAAACTGCATTTAATTGAGTTAACTTAGATGTTACTATATATCTATTACTAGGTTCGTAAGCATTATCTGAATAAGATATGTCTTTTGGTCCAGTAGTTCCATTTAAATCACTAAAATTAAGACCCGTTTCACCATTTGATCTGTTAATATACAAAGAGACAATTCCAGTAGGACCAGTAGGACCGGTAGGACCGGTAGGACCGGTAGGACCAGTAGGACCGGTATTACTCGCACTACCTGGGATTCCTTGTAATCCTGTAGGACCTTGAAGACCGGTCATACCGGTAGGACCGGTAGAACCAGTATGACCGGTAGAACCAGTTTCTCCTGTACTACTTGCACTTCCTGGAATTCCTTGTGGTCCTTGAAGACCAGTAGAACCTTGAAGACCGGTAGGACCGGTAGGACCTGTATCACCAGTAACTCCGGTGCTACCTTGTATTCCTTGAAATCCTTGTGGTCCAGTAGAACCAGTAGGACCAGAATCACCCGTCGGTCCTGTACTACTTGCACTTCCTGGAATTCCTTGTGGTCCTTGAAGACCGGTAGGACCTTGAAGACCGGTAGGACCGGTAGGACCTGTATCACCAGTAACTCCGATGCTACCTTTTATTCCTTGAAATCCTTGTGGCCCAGTAGGTCCAGAATCACCAGTTGCTCCAGTATTACTTGCACTTCCTGGATTTCCTTGTGGTCCTTGAAGACCGGTAGGACCTTGAAGACCGGTAGGACCGGTATAACCTGTATTTCCTGTAGCTCCGATGCTACCTTTTATTCCTTGAAATCCTTGTGGCCCAGTAGGTCCAGAATCACCAGTCGCTCCGGTATTACTTGCACTTCCTGGATTTCCTTGTGATCCTTGAAGACCAGTAGGACCTTGAAGACCTGTAGGACCTGTACCCCCAGTAGGTCCTGTATTACTTGCACTTCCTGCATTTCCTTGTGGTCCTTGAAGACCGGTATAACCTGTATTCCCAGTAGCTCCTGTTGACCCTTTGCTACCTGTAACTCCTGTAACTCCTGTAGGTCCAGTAGAACCAAATCCACTAGGCTGATCTTTGACAACTAAAGTTCCAATAGTCGCAAATTCAATGTGTGCATTTTTCATATAACTTCTATCAGAATATGTACTATCGGAACAAACCTTTTTTTCTATAGAAAAATTTGGACCTTCCGGAGAAAATTGTAGCATGCCTTTCTTCATTATTTTATATTTAGTTACAATTTATTTTTTAATATATTTTCAAATAAAATATGATATCATACTGTAATTATTTATAAAATAAATATTTTTACAAATGTATTGAAATCGATTATAAATTTAATTTAATTTATTATAGTATATTATAATAAATGAATATTCAAGTACAAAAATTTACAGTAACAAAAACATCGGTTATTGATAACATTAAAATTCGTATTATAAATTTAGAACTATTTAAAAGCGTTGGCGTGATTGTATCATTGTTGAATGGAGATAATTGGGTTGATAATAGACACTTTACTTTGTCTGGTGATGATTATAACAATTGGGGTAATGATGATAAGTATCTTACTAATTATATATTAAGTGTTTTAAATACAACTCTTGATACAACTCTTGATACAACTCCAACTCTTGATACAACTCCAACTCCTGATGTGACTCCAACTCCTGATGTGACTCCAACTCCTGATGTGACTCCAACTCCTGATGTGACTCCAACTCCTGATGTGACTCCAACTCCTGATGTGACTCCAACTCCTGATGCAACTCCAACTCCTGATGCAACTCCAACTCCTGATGTGACTCCAACTCCTGATGTGACTCCAACTCCTGATGTGACTCCAACTCCTGATGCAACTCCAACTCCTGATGTGACTCCAACTCCTGATGTGACTCCAACTCCTGATGCGACTCCAACTCCTTAATTTAATTATTTTCACATTTCTGGATCGCCATTTTTACAATAGTCATTTTTTATAGGTATTGTATAATCATACAATCCTGCTTGTTCCATTTTTGAAAGCAATTCGTTGAATATAAGATAAAATTTTTCTGTATGTCCTATTTCATCGCAAATAACATGGCTGATTTCATGACACACAACATAATATAATGTATTATCATCATAATATGAACCAGTTTCATCTTTAAGACATATATAAACTTGTTTTTTGTTAATTGTGTAACTTTTCTCACCTCTAAAAAATGTAATGTCATTCATAAAATTTTTTTCATTAAGAACACTTAAAGCTCCAGTCCATCTTTCTTCGGTAGCAAAAAAGATTTCTAAACTTTTTTTTATTTCTTTTAATTTTGGATCATCTTGCGCATAATATTCGTGTACTTGATTGTAAATAATACAGACAGATATAAAAAATATTACACCTGCTAAGAAAAAATACGTATTTTTTGTAATACATCCATTGATAAAAAATACTAAAAATATAAAAATTATTAAAATAATAGTAAATCCTTTTGATAATATACAGTTCATTTCTCTAAAACCAAGATTAAAAACATAATTATTATTAGTTAAATTTAGAAACAATATTTTTTATTTTATATAAATAAGTATAAAATTAAATGAAAAAACGATATATAATTATTTTTCTTATAATATTTTACCTGATTATTAAACATATATTTTTATCAAATTTTAGATTTAACCGAAATTGTAGAAAAGATACTAAATTATTAAAAGAAACTCCAAATTTACTTTTTCAAACGTACAATGATAAAAGCAAAATACCAGAAGAAATATACCAAACAGTGAAAAAATATGCTCCAGAATATACTCATATTATTTTAGATGATACGGATGGTATTAATTTTTTATCGAAATACTTTGAACCACCTGTTTTAAAAACATTTAAAAAATTAAAATTAGGAGCTCATAAAGCTGATTTACTTAGATATTGTCTTCTCTATATACACGGAGGAGTATATATGGACATTAGCACAGAATTATTAACACCGTTATCAACTATTTTTACAGATAAAACAATTCTTTATACTGTAATATCAGGATTTAAAGACCATATTTATCAAGGAGTTATTTGCACTCCACCAAGAAATCCTTTATTTTTATGTTTAATCTATTATATTGTTAAGACAGGAAATCCGTTAATATATCACGAGTTTTGTAAAGATTTTTTATATCAGATTAACAAAGATTTAAAATATTTTGTAAAGCCCGGGCTAAATATTAGCAAACAAGGTAATAAGTATTATTTACTATCAGAAGAATGTTCAAAAAACAACTGTTCGTTGTGTAACGATAAATGTGATAAGTATGGATTGTGTTGTATGATATATGATAAAGGCGTTCCAGTAATAAAAACTCGTAGACAATCTTATCCGTGGTAGTTTTTCTTTACGAATTACAAAAATATATTTGTTAAATATATTTTTGAGATAAACTATCTAAAAAAAACGACCTCCTGATTGTGCAAATATTGAAGAAATATTATTGTCTGTTAGACTGCCAGTATTCCATCTAAGAACTTGGGTAAATGATGGTGTATTCATAAACATAAATGTCATACTAAAAACATTTTTAGTATCCCATTTTGAAATGTCACAGTTAAAAGCGAATGCATTCATAAACATACACGACATAATTTCAACTTTGCTAGTATTCCATTTTGAAATGTCACAATTAAAAGAAATAGCTGAAGAAAACATATCAGACATATTTCGAACAGATTGAGTATTCCATTTATCTAAAGATTGGTTAAAAGACAACGCATATTGAAACATATTACTCATATCTAAAACATTTTCGGTTTTCCAATTATTTAAAGGTTTGTTAAAAGATTTTGCATCCATAAACACACGTGACATATTTATAATTTTACTAGTATCCCAAGTTGAAATATCTGCATTAAAAGCTAAAGCACCAAAAAACATTGAACTTATATTTGAAACGTTACTTGTTTTCCATAAAAGAGGTTGTCCTTTGTTATTGTAAGATAAAGCTCTTATAAACATGCCTTCCATATTTCTAACATTCTTTGTATCCCATTGAAGATTTTGATTAAAAGTATGTGCTCCTGCAAACATATTTTTTGTTGAAGTAACATTTTTTGTGTTCCAGTGTGAAATATCACAATTAAAACGTTTGTTGTTTACAAACATATTACTCATATTGTTTATTCTACATGTGTTCCAATTTTCTAATCCTGTGAGCAAAGCATTTGAATTTCTAAACATAAAACTTGCATTTTTCAAGTTTGATGTATCCCAATATTTCAGATTTATTTCATCTGTAATTTTAAATGCAAAAGTACAAGTTATATTGCTAGATAACAAAATACGAACTGACGTATCATTAAGTCCTCTGATATCCCAAAACCGCACAGACACATTTTCATCTAACAAATTAACAGCAAAAGAAATATCATCCTCATTGTTAAAACAAAGTATTCTAAGTTTATCTTTATCATATATTTCTTTTACAGAACCATTATTTTCTCTGAAATTTATTCTAACAACATTTCCTTTCAAAAAATCTTTACCTTCTTTAGTTGGTTCGTCTTCTATAAGCTTATCAAGCAAGATTCGTGCTGTTTTTTTCATTATTTTATCTGAGTGATCTAATAAATCTATTAGGTCATGTGCTCTGCTAGTATATCTACATTCGTTTACATATTTTTTTTGATATTGAACATCTTTTGTATTCCAGAATATTTTTTTATTTTCAAATATTCCTGTACAAATATTAAATCCCATACTAACAATCATTCGTATCCATGTATCTGTGTTAAGAAGGTCAAAAATATGTTTTGAGTCTTCTGCTTGCAAGACATTATTTATAATTTTCATATTTGATAAAATTATAATCATATAACTTGTTAATTCGGATGCTTCAAGAGGAAATTGTTCAAAAAGTTTTTTTATAATCTTGACCATAAGATCATCTGGCATATGTTGCAAACGCATTTGTTTTAAATTTTGTAACAAGTTAAATTAAAAATTCATTTTTTTAAATATCTATCTAAAATCATATTTTCAAAACAAAAAATGTCAACAGATACGTCTTTAATTACTTTCAAAACGATCTCAAATTTTACTAATGATTTAGGAGATGTCTTTAGTGATAAACATAGGCCTTTAAAATTGTATGTTCATTTAATTAATAAGACTACTCTTTCGCATGAACAACCGATTCAAAAACATATTGATGCATTTAGAGATTTTTGCATTGCAAATCGAGATGCCATTTCTAATCGAAATGTTGATCTTAAAAAAGAAAAAATTATATATTCAAAGCGTGTTTTTATTAATGTGAAAGAAATATTTGATATAGCTGATAAAGAAACGATTGATGTTATTTGGATGCACCTTCTTACAATTTCAGCTCTTGTAGATCCAGCAGGAAAAGCTCGAGAAATTCTAAAGGAAGAAGCACAAAAAGAAGGTGATGGAGGTGAAATAAATTTTCTTACAGACATTATTTCGAAAGTAGAAGCAAATGTAGATCCAAATTCAAATCCTATGGAAGCTGTGACAGCGATTATGCAATCTGGAATTTTTACAGATTTAGTTAGCGGAATGGGAAATGGATTGCAAGATGGATCTCTTGATCTTGGAAAATTAATGAATACAGTACAAAAAATGGTAACTAAACTTAGTGACGATGCTGGAGACCACGAAGGTGGTGAACAAGCTGTAAATATGATTAACACAATGATGAGTAGTTTAAACGCAGGATCTAAATCACCATCTAACGATGGAAGTGTACAACAAATGCCTGATATTGCGAGTATGTTAGGGCCAATGATGGCGATGATGGCTGGAAATGGTGGAGGTATGCCTAATCTATCTAATATGATGAGTGGAGAAACTCAAAATAAAAAGAAAGTAAATAAAGGTCGGTCTTCAAAACAAATTAGACAATAAATTTTATTACAATCTTAGTAATAAAATTGAATCAAAATTGGTCAAAAGAAAATTAAATATAATAACAAATGATTGATCATACCAAAAATTATCTAATATATACATGTCCTAAATGTTTATTTTCTAGTAAAGATGAGAATGTAATAAAATTACACATTAAAAAATGTGATGGTACAATGATGTTTGAACCAGATCAAATCAAACAATCAATTGAAAAGAAAAATAAACTTGAAACACAAATACATTTAGAACGTTTTAAAAATAAACTATATTGTAATTTAATTGAAAATAACACTAATATCAAAATATCTAATGTTTTAACTGAAGAAGAAGACGGTGTACATGTTTGGACAAATTCTGGTATTACAAATATATATATACATGAAATATCAGCTGCTGAAGGATTTATTATAAAAAAACCAGAAAATTCCACAATTAATCAAGTTGTAACAAAAAATAATTTTATAAAAAAAAGTAGGTCAAGAGATCCTGCTAGTGAAGCAACAGATACAGTTGAAGATCCTTTTAAATCTAAAAAACAATCTTATAGGTCAGTTAGAACATCCTTAAATCTTGTGCAAGAAGCCAGTAATGATGAAAAATTAAATAAAATATCTTTGATTGATTCTAAAAATAAAAAATTGTTAGAACAATATTCTGATTTTAAAAATACTAACAAAAATTTTGAAGATTTTTTTGTAACTCTAAAAAAAAACAGAGTATATACAAAGACTTTACAAGATTTGGCACGTTCACGAATGAATGTTTTTCCTAGAATGTCGTTGGCTGCTTATCAAAACTTAATTAACGAACATATTCGAAAAATAGAAGATATTTTTAAAGAAAAAGATTATACTGATAAAAAAAGTATAACAATTATTTCAAAAGGTCTATCTCCTTTAGAGAGTCGTTTAATATCTTATGGAAATTATACTCAGTTACATTTAGAAATTGATGAAATCCAAAAACTTGATCTTGTTTTAGATTTAGAAATTGAGGCTTCAAAAGAATTAGTTTCGTACGATAGTATAAAATTTTTTAACTGCTTTTACAATTATGGATTAGTTCTTTTTTCAATTGAAAAAACATTAAAACGTTATTTATTCAATAGGTATGATTTTTGGAATATTATATATCTTCCTCTGCCTAAAAATACAAAAGAAGATCCGTATTCATTCTATATTCTTGATAAAGTTGTAAAAGAAAAGAGATATTGGAAAATGGATTGCCGTCTGGAAGAGTTATCTTCTAGTATTATATCTAACGTTCTGCCATATATGATTAGTATGTTTAAAAAACTATATAGAGATGTTTTTGGTGACAATGATTTTAGAAGTGATTTTTCTCAAAAATGCCAATTGACAGAATGTGATTGTGAACAATTGATTCAAAATATTATTGTTCTTGGACAACCAAAAGAATTTCATAATTTTGTTAGAACACTCGTAAAAGATAAAGCAACATATATGCCAACAGAAAATGATAAATTTAATTTATATGGTGATGATTCCCTTCAACGTAAGCGTTTTCATGATAAAGAAGATGTTGATTTAGTTGACATAATTAAAGAATTATTTGATGATATTAGTAGTGAGCAAGCGGTTGATTTTTATAGAATTAGAACAAATCTAAAATGAATTAATATTAATAATAAATATGTCTCCGTGTCTTCGTAAAAGAAAACAAAAAACTGATGATGCATTATTACCAAACTCTAAAAAAAATAAACCACACGACGATAAAAATAATTTTACAAAAAAAGATGAATCAGATCACGATCCGGAAGAAGATCCGGAAGAAGATCAGGAAGAAGATCCGGAAGAAGAATCGGAAGAAGAATTTTTAGTTGACGAAATAAATATTGATAAAAATGAAAATCCAGAAGCTTACAATAATTTATTAGCTGTTAAAAAAGAACTATATAGAACTGAACCAAACGTAAAAATAATGCTTGACACACCTATGCTTTTAGAAGATAGGGCTAAATTGTGTCAATATTATGAAATATATAAAATGCAAGCACCAAACACTAACGAATGGTTAGAAGCAAGAGATAGATATAATCGTATGTTTAAAGAATATAAAGCTGGGTATGAACAATCAAAAAAATATTCTAAAAAAGACATAGCTCGTATGAAAGAAGACGAAGAAAAATTTACTGGTTTTGATGCAAGATTGGCTCTAAAATACAAAATTTTAAACCTAGAAACTTGTAAAGATAACAAAGAAGTTATTTACAGACGATATGAAGAATTTTTAGCAATGGACAGCAGTTCAGACGACGAATACGGTAAATTAAAAAATTGGCTTACATGGGCTACCGATTTTCCACACGACCGAGTAAAAGAAACAGGAGGTAAAAATATAACGGAATTTATCAAACAAGCAAAAATTCGGTTGGATAAAGAATTGTACGGAATGGAAAAAGTAAAAGAGCAAATTCTTTTATTTCTTTCCGCAAAATTACGCAACCCGAGTATGGTACATGCAAATCTTGGTTTAGTTGGTCCACCCGGTACAGGCAAGACATGTATAGCCAGATTAATTTCAGAGATAATGGATTGTGGGTTTTCGCAAATTTCTTTTGGTGGTGTTGATAAGGCTGATTTTCTTAAAGGTCACGAATATACATATATTGGTGCTCAGCCTGGAGAGATTGTAAAATGTATAAAACGAATGGGCCATAAGAATGGAATAATATTTTTAGACGAACTGGATAAAATTACAGACAATCCTGAAATTAGAAGTGCATTATTGCATATAATTGATCCAAGTCAAAATAGCGATTATCGGGACAGTTTTCTTGGTGGAGAAATTAAAATAGATTTGTCCAAAATTTGGTACATTGGGTCTATGAATTCATGTCCTACAGATGAAGCTCTTGTAGACAGATGGTGGATTATAAACGTAGATGGATATGACCGTAACGATAAAATATCTATTATACAAAATTATTTACTTCCACGTGCTCTTAAAAATTGCGGATTCGATTCAACTTCTGCTACTTTCCAAAAAGGAGCAGCTGCTTATTTAATAAGCAAAGTATGTCTTTCTAGAGATAAAGGAGTTCGAACTCTTGAAAAAACAATTAAAGATTTAGTTAATAAAATTAATTTTATCATTACTCATCAAAATGATCAAGGATCTTTGCCTTTTAAAACTTCTTTCCAGCTAAAATCCAAACTTTTTTTTCCAATTTTGATAGATTCAAATCTTCTTGATACACTTTTAGAAGAAAAAGAACTTGATACTTCTTTAAGTATGATGTATATTTAGAATGAATCAAATTACTCTTAAAAATAATTAAGGAAAGGCTAACAACTGTTGCTCTTATTCGTATGAATTAGTAAGAACATTCTTTTTTAAAAATAAAAGAATATTTAATTCGTAAGTTTTTTAATCAGAAAATTGATTTCATTA
>Ga0194043_1001165_pt1 | contig 14901 bp, 10 predicted proteins | sample JunL4415m_MetaG_FD_161274 | JGI IMG/M metagenome (GOLD analysis project Ga0194043, IMG submission 161274) | Anoxic zone freshwater microbial communities from boreal shield lake in IISD Experimental Lakes Area, Ontario, Canada - Jun2016-L442-15m | ecosystem: Environmental > Aquatic > Freshwater >...
TAAGCTAATTAACAATTTTTGTAAATTGTATGGAAATCCAGAAGAAACAGTTATAGGATTTGGTGATTTTGAGCAATACCAACATCGTAAATTCAAAGAACCTGTGAAAGGAAAAGGATTTAGAACTTTGTTTAGAAAAGCGGGATATAAAGTGTATCTTGTTGATGAATTTAGAACAAGTTGTAGATGTAGTCATTGTGAAAGTGATGATGGAATATGTAAAACATTTAGAGAATGTGAAAATCCAAGACCTTGGAGAAACAATCGTATTTTGAGACACGGACTTGTCAAGTGTAAGACTTGCTCAGGGCTATGGAACAGAGATACGAATGCTTCAAGGAATATCTTGAAAATAACATTAGATGAGATAAACAGGTTAGGAAGACCGGATTATCTAAAAAGAAGCCTGAGGCTTACTCAGTGATACTACATCGGTATTACAAAATCAAAATTTACACGGTATGAAAAGACCAAACCTCGTTGATTTACAAAGGTGAAAACCGGCGTTTTAAATCTTCAAGGGTGTAAATAAATGGAAGATCATAAATCTAAATTTGAATGCCTTTGCTCCTACAATTAAAATATTTATTTTGAAATTAGATTAAATATATATTTTTGAAATATAAATAATGTCTCAACGATTAAATTTTATGGATTTTATGCCAGAAGGAAGAAAAATTATGGATTTATACCTCGAAATAAATATGCTACTCTACAACAATTACACCACAAATATGAAATAGATCATCATCCTAGAGTAAATATGGATAAATCTAAATGTGAATTTGAATGGCTTTGTGATACTCTTATACAAACTTATAATACATCCGTCTTAGATGTAGCAGATCCAACTTTTAAAGATGCGTGTATTGAGGAAGCACATAAATGTGTGATTGAGGAAAGTGTATATGGACAATATGAAAAAAAAGTTTTATCTCAACTTATTCTTAATCATTCAAAACAGAATGATACAACCGTTCCAAAAGAAGAAAAAAAACCTATTACTGATTTTATAGGAGGTCCGTTATCTCTGACAATGCATTGGAGTAAAAAATACAAAAAATTAATATATATCTTTGGCGAGCGACATGACAGAACTGACGACTGTTGGTTCTCTTTTAAATCAGATCAAATGATGTTAATAGAAGATTATCTTGAACAATTGTTTAAACATACAGATGTTTTTATAGATTTTTATCTTGAAACGGGCAGAACTTATGAATATTATGTTCACACAAGATTGGCTCTAATAAAAGAACGTTTAAAAGATTGCTTATACAATCCTAATACTAAAGAAAATGAAAATAAATGCAATTTATCTAGAATGCATTATGTTGATGTTAGACGGGAAGGTTCTGATTTAAAAACCATTGATCGTATGAGTTATGCTTCTATAAAAATGTTTAATATTATGTGTATTGTCAATACAAATCCAAGACTAAAGACTCTCAGTCCTCTTTTGGATAAATATAATTATGACACACAAATTAAACCAATTCTAGAAGAATTTTCTAAAATTAATATTTACGACGACAAAGAAGATGACGAAAAATACGCAGATTATGATGCATTTTGGGATAAACAAATAGAAGAACATATTTTTGTTACAAAAAAAGTAACTAGGTCTACTATACACTATAAAATTAAATCTTTTATTAAAAAAGAAATACGTTGTACTCTTGACAAGACATCTTACAAAAAAATTGATATAAAAAGACTTCTTGAAACAGTTAAAGTTTTTATTGCTACACTAAATAAATACAGCACAGAAACTGTAAATAAATATGATTTCGAATCTTTTACAGACACGGATCGTAAGATACTGTTAGATTTAGAATTCGCGAGATTTTTGGTGATTATTAATAGTAAAATTGTAGATTACTACCTTTTGTGTCGTATATTTAAAGTTTTTGATTTTACAAAACTTAAAAATCATCGTTGGACAGATGAGCCTAAAGAACCTCATAATATAATAATTTATGCAGGAAATGCACACTCGGAAAGTGTGAGAGATTTTTTGAAAGAGCTTGAGTTTAAAAAGATTTCTACAACTTCATCTTTCTCAAAAGTAAGTAACTGTATAGATATTCGAAAATTTCCACAACCTTTCTTTTCAAACCATAAAAAAGTAAAGTGGAGTGATAAATTAGAGGAAGAAGAAGATAATTTATTAAGTGAAGTTGGAGTTGATGAAGTTGAACTTGCTCAACTCCAACTTCAAATTGATCATAATCAATCTTGGAGATGGAAAGCCCCACCCAAACCCCAAGAGGAGAAGGTTAACGTGTTGGAAAGAAAAGACTCCTCAGATGATGATCTTTATAATTAATATTATATAACGAGGTATATAATATTAAGTTTAGAATAAAACGATTCACAAATTGCAAAAATAAAATCGAAAATTTGTAAGAAATTTATAAAAAATATTAAAATATGGATTATGATACCAGAGAAATTGAATCAATAACATTTGGAATATATTCAGCAGAAGAAGTTTTAAATATGGCTGTGTGTAAATTAGATAATGTAAGAAAAAGTGGACCTGGTAGTATTTATGATCCACGAATGGGTACAACAGATTCAACACAAAAATGCGAAACTTGCAAAGAAAATGCAACTGAATGTCCAGGTCATTTTGGTTATATTGAATTAAACGAACCTATAGTACATCCTCTCTTTTACAAAAGAGTCACTGCTTTTCTAAATTGTTTTTGTCTTAAGTGTTACAGACTTGTATTACAACAAGATCAAATTTCTATTTGCGGTCTTACTAGATACAAAGGAGAAACTCGATTTGCTAAAATATTAGAAAAAATCAAGAAAGTTGATATTTGTTGTCAATATACGGGAGAAATTGATGAAAACGGCGATCCTGTTATATGTGGAAAAGATTTGCCTAAAATTAAGTTTACCGCAGCTGATAGCAATTTTTCTTTAGTGTATGAAGATGGAAAGAAGAATAAAACAAGTATTATTTTGACAACGGATGAAATCAAGAAACTATTTGATAATATTTCAAACGAGGATGTTGAATTATTAGGATTTGATCCATTGTTATGTCACCCTAAAAATTTTATTATTTCTGTACTTCCTGTTCTTCCCCCTTGTGATAGACCTTATGTTCGTGCAGATAATAAAATGTGCGATGATGATTTGACAATTCAATACATTGAAATTATTAAAGCAAACAATAATTTGATTGACGAAGATGATGGTTCAAAAAAAAATGAAAAACGTGACACGATTCGTCAACGTGCATTAGCTAGTTTACGTTTCCGTATCTTGACCACATTCAACAACGGTCAAGGAAAAGCAAAGCACACTACTAACGGAAGACCTATCAAAGGTATTAAAGAACGACTAACAGGAAAAGACGGACAAATAAGAAATAATATGATGGGAAAGCGTTCCGTCAGACCAGATACTCCTGTATTAATGTATAACACCGGTTTACCTAAACGAGCAGACGAAATAAAAATTGGAGATATAGTTATTGGAGATGATGGTTCTCCGAGAACGGTAATAGATACAGTCAGTGGTACTAGTCCTCTTTACAAAGTTATACAATCACATGGTGAAGACTATGGTATTAGTTGTGAACATATTTTAACACTTAAATATTGTGGTCATGCATGTATCAATTGGCGAGAAAATTTAGGTAAAAATGGATCTTGGGTTATGAAATGGTATGACAGAAATGATAAAAAGATTCACGTAAAAAGAGTATCTGTTATTCCGCCAAAAACGAAAGAAGATGCGTTGAAAGAGGTAGAAGAAAGAAGAGATTTACTAAAGCTAGATAAAGATAAAAAAATTACATGGAATCAGACCAGAAAAAAATATGGAACTTTTCGTTTAAATTATACAGATAACGGGAGTAAGAAATCAATTGAAGTTGCCGTAGTTCCTGGATTAACGAAAGAACAAGCATTAGAAGAGATAGAACAATTCATAAATACTATTGATGTTAATCCTATTATTGATATTCATGTTAAAGATTATTTATCATTGTCAGAGACTGATCGTCGTTTAATGTTAGGTGTTAAATTAAATACACCTATTCAATGGGAACACAAGGATGTCAGTCTTGACCCACGAATTTTAGGAATGTGGTTAGGAGATGGTACTTCTAAAACTCCAGTATTTACTTCAATAGATGAAGAATTAATAAGTTATTGGACATCTTGGGCATCTAATAATGGAGGTAAGATTGCTAATCATGATAAAAAAGATAAATGTATACATTTTGGCATTTCTTCCACTTGTAATAAACATGGTACTAATCCTCTGACACAAAAATTAAGAGAATATGATCTTGTTAGTAACAAGCATATTCCTGAAGATTATATTATTAATGATGTGAACACAAGACTTCTTGTTTTAGCTGGTTTAATTGATACAGATGGCTCAGTTGAAAATGACGGAACAACAATTGCAATAACTCAATGTTATGAGCACAAACAAATTATTGATGGGGCACAGCGTATAGCAATATCTTTAGGATTTAGAACTTCAGTAACTAACAAGAAAACATCGTGGACTAATAAAGATGGGAAACAATATGGAGATGCTTTAAAATTAGTTATATCAGGTTCTGGTATTGAAAATATTCCAACTCTTCTTCCGCATAAGAAATGCTATGCTCCGTCTAAAAAGGATATGTCTTGTTATAACATTAAAGTAGTTGAAGATGGTATTGGAAAATATTACGGTTTTGAAGTAGATAAAAATAATCGTTTCTTGCTAGGAGATGCTACTATCACACATAATTGTGATCAAACCGCTCGTACAGTTATTGGACCAGATCCTACATTACGTATGGGTGAAATTGGAGTGCCAAAAGAAATTGCACAAATTTTAACATCTCCAGTTCGTGTAACATCTTTTAATATTGATGAATTACAAACTCTTGTTGACAATGGAGAAATTAAATCATTATGGAAACCAGATAGTGACACAGTTATTGATCTTAAACGTTTTCGTCGTGGAACTCGTTTAATGCACGGTGACATTATTCATCGAGCTGGAGAACTTATTAAAGTTATTGATGGAAGAGAATTAGTACAAGAATGTGATCAAGTAGAACGAAATGGAGAATTTCTTACTAAATTAAAAGTTGCAAATCGTAAATACAAAGTACCTATTGGATGGATAGTTGACCGTCCTTTACAAAATGGTAATTACGTATTGTTAAACAGACAGCCAACTTTACACAAATCAAGTATGCTTGCTATGAGAGTTGTAATTATGCCGCATAAAACGTTAAGAATAAATTTATCAGTTACTAAAGGTTTCAACGCAGATTTTGATTAGGTTTACCTCTGTCAAAAACAGGAGGCCTGAAAAGGGTGTTACCTCCTAGTGAGTATTTCCAAATATATGGAAATACTTGCAAAACACCTTGATGCGGGAAACCCCTTAGAGCCCTAACTACCACCCAGTATGTGGAAACACGAACTGGGGAACACGGTTAATAGCCGTACCCAATGGTAATAATGTTAGGGATTGGGCAATCCGCAGCGTTACTGCCTACGTCCGTTATGGAAGGATATGGCAGGCGTTCAGAGACTGCACGGGTGTTGGTCGATAATGATGGACTACCAATCCTGAATCGGCTTAAGATACAGTCCGACCCTATGTGAAAGCATAGGGATATCATCGGGAGATGAAATGAATATACATGTACCTCAATCGCTTGAGTCACAAGCAGAAATGAAATATTTGTCGGCTGCTCAATGGAATATGATTTCGCCACAAAGTAGTAAACCAAATATGGCTATTGTTCAAGATTCTTTAGTAGGTGCTTATAGAATGACACAAAATCTTAAAAAATTAACAAAAGGACAGTTTTTTAATATTGCAATGTCTTTGCCAAGAGCACCGTGGTTACAAACTAAAGTTGAAAACGAAAATAGTATTAAAGAAATATCTACATATAAAGTAATGTCTTCAGAAGAAATTTTAGATAGAATTCAACATATACGACGTGTTTTAAAAGAAAAAGAAAAAAAAGTACAATGTTTCAACGGTCATGGTCTTGTTTCTCTTTTTCTCCCATTAGATTTTAATTATGAAAAAACAAATGATGCAAACCCAAAAGAACCAACAGTAAAAATATGGAAAGGTGTAATGTATGAAGGAACAATCGACAAAGCAATTGTTGGAGCTTCTCACAGTTCTATTCATCATCTTTTACATAAAGAATATGGTCCAGAAATAGCATCTTATTTTATTGATTGTATACAATTTACTACTAATAAATATCTTCTTATTGATGGTTTTTCGGTTGGGTTGGGTGATTGTTTAATTCCTCAAACCAAAAATAAAGATGGTGTTACAAAAGAAGAAGAAATTCGTGATGTTATAAGTAAATGTTATATTGAAGCAGAAGCTATTAAACAATCAACAACGCATCCAAATATTAGAGAAATTCGAATTAATGCTTCATTAAACAAAGCGAAAGACATTGGTTTGCGAATAGCTAAAGAAGCACTTACGGAAGATAATAATTTTCTTTCAACTGTTCTTTCTGGAAGTAAAGGTGATTTTTTTAATATTGCACAAATTACAGGTTTGCTTGGTCAACAAAATCTAAAAGGTCAACGTGTACCTCTTCTTTTAAATCACGGTAAAAGGTCTCTTCCGCATTATCCATTTGGGGATTTAGATCATGAAATGAAGTATGAGTCAAGAGGATTTATTGCAAGTAGTTTTCTTAGAGGATTAAATCCAAGACAATTTTATTTTCATGCAATGTCAGGAAGAGAAGGTATTTGTGATACAGCTATGGGAACTGCAACATCTGGTTATATGCAAAGGAGAATTGTAAAATTAACAGAAGATATGAAAATACAAGAAGATGGAACAGTTAGAGATACTGTTGGAAAAATATATCAATTGGCTTATGGACAGTTAGGTTTTGATCCTGTATCAACTGTTAAAGTTAAAAATGATCAAGAAATGTGTGATATTTCTCGTATGGTTGCTCGTCTAAATATGAATCACGAACTAAAAAAATAATGTCGGTTTTCTCTTATCTTATCTATATTAAAATTAATTTTGTTAACAAAATTAATTTATACAATCAAATCATTTTTATTCATAATCAACATCGTCATCTTCATATTCATCTTCTTCCTCATATTCTTCGTCATCCTCTAATAAGTCGTCTTCTACTATTTCTTCTTCAACAGGAATTTCTTCATCTTCTATTTCATCATCATCACTTTCTAATATTTCGTCATCAAGTTCGTCAACTTTAACATCTGTCAGTTTTGTTTTTTTGTCTAGATTATCTGAAATAACATATTGAAATTTCCATTGATTACAAACATCAATATCGTCTTCAGTAAGATCTTCTATTGTGCCATCTTCATTTTGTTTTCCAATTGCTTTCGTAGTCTTTTTGTCAAAAATAAATTTTGTATCTGGATGTTCGTGATTTCCATATTTATTACGACGGATTGCAACGGTTGGAATTGAAGAAGTAAGTTTTTGTGCGACAGGTGTTGATGTTACTTTTTTAGACACCTCGGTTTTCTTTGCTGGAGCTTCTTTCTTTGGAGTATCTGAGATTATTTCTTTACCAAGCAAAAATCCAATTAGTTGTTCTTTTGTACCTGTGCATTTTAAAGAGCGCTGACGACACATATCTTGTAGATCAGTTTTCTTATACTGTGAAAGATCAATTTGATTCAAATCGTTATTTGTATTTTTATCAACAATTGGTGTATCTACAATTTTTTTGTCTGTTGATTTAATAACCTTTTTACCCGAAGTGTCGCTGTCATTCCACAAACATAATAGTTCATTTTGATCTAAATCATACTTAGTTGCTATTTTTTTTACAAAAGAATTAATAATTTCATTTACAGCTTTAGTTACGGTTTGATTCAAAGACATTTTTAATTTTATCATCGATAATTATTCCTTAAACCTCAATTTATTTTTTGCAACATCCAGGATTCTTTGATAAAATTGTTATAAATTTAATTATGATCACATACATAGATTGTTTGTCCAGGAGTAGTTGGTCTATTATGAATATGAAGATTTAATTTATCAACTCCTTCTTTAAGTTCTTCCATTCCGTAGAATAAAAAAAAAGTTTTCATAATACTTTTTATCTCGTTTATGATATCTTGATCAGACATTATATTAACTTTGTCGTTTACTATTTCTATATTAAACCCCCAATATATTTTAGCAGAAATTTGAATTTTGGTATAATTATCCATTTTTATGTATTATTTTTTTCTTAATATAAGATTATCGTTGCTTGGCAAAAAAGTTTATACGATTCTTCTTTACTTTATTAGATATTTTAATTGTATTCTTTTTAATAAATCTAACAGCATTTTCTATAATTTTGGCAATTACATCTTTATCTGTATGATCAAATTCTTCTAACGTTTCTAGGAAATCTTTTATCATAATTGCGTGTTTTTTACCAGGTGAATAAGGACTATTACTATCGGAATCATATTTATGACTTTCATCACCACTTTCATCACCACTTTCATCACCACTTTCATCACCACTTTCATCAGTGCTTTCTAAATTAAAAACTAATTCTTCAGGATCTTCTCCTTCAGGATCTTCTTCTTCAGGACCTTCTTCAGGACCTTCTTCAGGACCTTCTTCAGGACCTTCTTCAGGGATTGTTACATTTACTGTTTCTAATATAATAGAAACAGCTGCTTGTACATCATGTTCTGTTATAGTTATATTTGGTTTTGATTTAGAAATTTTATCATTAAATTTAAAAATTCCACAAATTAGATTAATTATAGCAGATGCAATACAATTACCATAATTATCGTCTTTAATAATTTCTTGACATTGATAAAAAGTATTTGTTAATTCTTGTGCACGTACTATTTCTGAACTAATATCTTGAATTTTTATTTTAGTTTTTAATTTATTTTTAGTCTTGAGATGTTTAATTAAATAATAAATTACTACAGCTAAACGCTTCCATATCACATCAATAATTTTATTATCAAAAGGTGTTATATTGCATTTTTCAACCATTTTAATAAAATAATCAGGTGCTTTAGCTCTAATTTCGTGTGCTGCACCGTAAACTTCTGAACAAGGTTGATAAATATTATCAAGAACCATTTCAGTAAATTTTGGTGATATTTCTACCGTTTTTTTGTATTTATTTTTTAAATAATCTTTCATTATTGTTAACGTTTTACAAGAATCAAACACACGTTTTTGAACCCAATTTTTCATAAAAGAATCATTTTGGAAAATAAACGTAATATCCTCTGTTTTTAATAAATCAAATGAGTCGTTTATTTCACGTTTTCGACGAATTTCTTCTCTAATTTTCATCAATTCATTCCCAACAACATTTTTAAGAATATTATTATCTTGATCATCATATATTAAGGTTGCATTGCCAGTTGCCAACAGAAAATCTTGTAATACACGATTATCTAAGAATTTTATTTTTAAACCTTCAACAGCATATTTTATTAAATTATCTTTATCAACTTGCTGTTTTTGTCTATTATAAATATTAATAGCAATTGCAGGGTTAATAAAACTATTTTTTGTATATTTGCCAGATACATCTTTTTTTTCTAAAATATATGTATACGCTTTACTATGTTCAATACCAATATGAACTAAAAGCTTTACGATAACATAATGTATCACAGTAATATATTGAAAAGCTTCAATTCTAAGAATTGTTTGAAAAAAACTCAATGGAGAAAAACAAGTATATTTCAAATGGTCATTATATTTAGGATCTAATGGTCTAGAAGAAGAAGGAGGTAAAACAAAAATTTCACCAGTTGTTTTTTGGTCAAATCTATCTTTTAAATCTTTCTTATCATAAGATAAAGGATAATTGATAGCATCTTCCACATCTTTTCTTGATGGGAAAGAATATGATTTAATAGCAGAATCTTTGTCAATATCATTACATAAATTGTCTGATAACATTCCTTCTGTATACAGATAATACAGTCTGTCTTCTAAATCAGTTGCCATCAATTGGAATGATGGATCTAAAAAATGCTGTTCTTTTGCTGTTTCATAATCTTTTATGTTTACATCTTTAAATTTTCTATCAAGAAGATAGTCTGCATACATACTAAAAATTCTCTTTTTTATTTTCCTTTCATTTTTTTCTAATAAAAGAGGTAATTGCAATTTAAGAATATAAGGTACTAAATTTTGTGGATATTCATATAATTCTTTAATTTCCATTATAACTTTGTTTTTTCTTTCGTATTGAGTTGAAAAGTTTGTTTTAGTAATAAATAATTCCAATTTTTCTTTACCCAATTCTTTTATTATATCTTCTATATTCTTTTTTAAAAAATGTCTTATATCACGACCATTTTTTACAAGAGTTGATAATTCTTGGTAAGCTATGTATATTTCATAATTAGACTGAAGTTCTTTTTCTTTATTTATTGTTTTTTCTTTTTGTTTTGTTTCATAGATTATTTTTTGTCTTTGTTCTTTTAGACATATTCCATATAAATTTTTATCAAGACCGTCCGATTCAGTTCCTAAAAATTCGTTAATATATTTTATATCAGAATTTTTTGTTGATAAAAGCAAACTAGTTAATTCGGGTGAATTACTAAACATTACATCTAAAGCTGTCATAATTGATGCTTTTAGAACGTTAAGAATTTCAGAATTATTTAACTCTATGAATTTTTGTCTAACTGTTTTGTAATCTTTTTCTCCACAAATTACTTGTTTGTTAGTATTAGATTTTAAAAGTCTTGCATATATGTAATTTGTGAGAGTAATACAACTTACACTATCAATTTTTACATTATAAGAACTCAACCTTTTCTGTTTATAATTATTACTAAGACACCCAAAAGGTTCGATCGCTGGGTTAAAAATTTTAATCTCTGATGTCATTTTTTGTTAATGCAAATGTTTTACTTTTTTTTAAAAAATATTTTACAGTTTCGATTATTTTCATAAATTAAATAAGACTAAAAAAAAGACTTTTAAACTGTTCTTAGTCCAAAAACATATGGTAAAAGCATTTATTCTTTTCAACCAAGTGTACATAAAAGTTGCGTATTATAAATTACGTATAAAGTATGATTTAAAATAATATATTTTAGCTTAAATGTAATTAATTACTCTGATAAAATGAGTGGATTGCTTTTCCTTACGACTGAAGACTTTAATATTCAACGTGGTGTTAAAGGACATATTATGTGTACAATGATACAAGGATTTTCTTTAATTTTATTTTATTCTACAGAGTGTCAACACTGCCAATCTTTGATTCCGATTTTTAAGCGACTACCTGGTTCTGTAGGTGGTTGTCAATTTGGTATGATAAATGTTAGTCATAATAAACAAACTGTAATTATGTCTAGAGATACTATTGCACCTATTCAAGTAGTGCCTTATATAGTTTTATATATTAATGGTAAACCTCATATGAGATATAATGGTCCATATGTTGCAGAAGAAATTGGTAGATTTATAGTAGAAGTCGCACGAAAAGTGCAAAAGCAGGAAACAGTAGAAAAAGATGAACGAATTACCGAAGATCCAAACGGAGGAATTCCAGCTTATACAATTGGGCACCCACTTTGCGGTCCTGATACTAAAGTATGTTATTTAGATTTTAAAGATGCTTACAGTTCAGATGCTACAGGATCCGAACGCACTTCTAAAAATCGTCAAACTCCTGGGTTTAATCAAGTAAAAAAGTTTTAAAAATCGTCAACATCCTGACACTACGCCCTCGCCGTAATACACTAAGAAGGTTAACAATTTATTTTAAAATTAGTAATTCATATGTAATGAAATCAATTTTCTGATTAAAAAACGTACGAATTAAATATTCTTTTATTTTAAAAAAGAATATTCTTACTAATTCATACGAATAAGAGCAACGCAGTTGCTACACTTATTTTTCAAGGTAATCTTTAGCTGTTGTTAAAAAAGTTTCTTGTAAAGATTCAAGTAATTTTTTAAGAATTGAAGCATTATAAGTTTTTATTAATGTTTGGCAATTTTCATAAGAAAGTACACTAATTGAAGAATGATCAACAAAAGTTGTTTTATCTGGAAGATCCGTAGAATGTATGCTAGCAGAATCAAAACTCATTTTAATAAAATAAATTTTATTTTTACATTTTGTCTTTATGTCAACAATCTAGTATACTTAGAATGAATTAGAAATAATATCCATAGAAAAATTTGAATACCCTGTGTTATAATTATCAGCAACAATATCTAACCTATTTGTATTTGAATCTAACGTAATAACACTGTCAACTATAGTCGCTCCTATATTTGGATTTCCTGCTACACCATTCCCCATTTTTCCAAAAATGCTGGATACTACAAGAATCCAAGTAATACCATCACTTGAATATGCAATACCACCATTACCTCTACCAACAGCAACCCACATTCTTCCATTCCATGCTACACCAATTCCGATTTCAAGAATACTGTTGCTTCCTACTAATCGAGTCCATACGACACCATCTTTCGAATAGGCAATACTATTATCAGCTCCTTTACCAACAGCAACCCACATTTTTCCATTCCAAGCTACACCATATCCTACATTCAAAATATTTTTAGAATCAGTAGCTCCAACCCATGTAATACCATCACTAGAATACGCAATACTATTATCATCTCCTTCACCAACTGCTACCCACATATTTCCATTACATGCTACACTATATCCATCTTGACTAAAAATACTATTGCTTAGTCCAGTCCATACAATACCATCGTTAGAATATCCAATACTATTTGGGCTTCTACCAACAACAACCCACATTTTACCATTCCATGCTACACCACGAACATAGTTTTTATCATGCTCATTTGTAAAAATACTTGTATCAACCGGAGACCAACTAATACCATCTCTAGAATATGCAATACCACTAACACCATCACCAACAGCGACCCATATTGAACCATTCCACGCTACATCTTCTCCAGTGAACAAAACTTTGAAAGAGTCAATAACTACAGTCCAATTTATACCATCTTTAGAATAGGCAATACTATGATCATCTCCTTTACCATCAACACCTCTACCAACAGCAATCCACATATTTCCATTCCATGCTACACCAGATCCACCTTCTGAAAAAATTTCGTATCCTAATCCAGTCCATGTAATACCATCGATAGAATATGCAATAGTATTCTTTCCTACACCAACAGCAATAGTCGGTTGTTGTATATACACAGAACTTTTATTAATGTTTGAAGCTACACAAAGTGCACTAACTGAAAAAATACTTGATGCTATAGAGGTCCATATAATACCATCGCTAGAATAGGCAATAAAATGAGTGCCTCTTCCAACAGCAACCCACCTATTTCCATTCCAAGTTACACCATTACCATCTGAAAAAATATTTTTAGAATTAGTAGCTCCAAACCATGTAATACCATCACTAGAATACGCAATACTATTAGCATCTCCTTCACCAACAGCAACCCACGTATTTCCATTCCATGCTACACTATTTCCACGACTTGAAAAAGTTTCTGCATCTCCGGCAAACCACAAAATACCATCTCTAGAATAAGCAAACATACTATTTCCTTCACCAACTGCAACCCACATTCTTCTATTACACGCAACACCACGACCAGAAACCGAAAAAATGTCTTTACCTAATCCAGTCCAATTGATACCATCTTTAGAATAGGCAATACTATTCTCAGCTCCTTCACCAACAGCAACCCACATTTTTCGATTCCACGCAACACTCTTACCAACTGAAAAAATGGTTTTGCTTAATTCTACCGGAATCCATGCAATACCGTCAATTGAATAAGCAATAGTATGATCATCTCCTTCACCAACAGAAACCCACATACTTTCACTCCATGATACACCATTCCCACTAATTGTAAAAATACTTTTACCTAATCCAGTCCATGTAATACCATCATCGTTAGAATATGCAATAGTATTATAAGAAAACTGTTATACATTTATTACTAAAAATATTATTTTTAAAGTAGTATTTAAAAATAATTTATTAAAAATAATATGTGTAACAAAACAAAGTGCAAAAAAATTAAGTTTATGCTAAGAAAAACTCCAGATATTTGTCTCCAAATCCAGTGAAACCAGTTGGACCTATCGGACTAGTTTATCCAATTCCTTTATGACCAGTATTCGGTCCCAGTTCATACTGTTGTAAAATAATTTCAGTGGCACGTAAGGCGTCTTCTCTATTTTTATTTTTTGTTATCATTAATTCCATCCATTTATATTATTATTAATATTAATATTAATATTTAAACTTAAATAATATTTTGTATAAAAATAATCTGATCAATAAAATATACTTTATAAATATACTTTGTAAGACAACATTATGGAAAAAACAACACTTATTTAGTGTTGTTTTTTATATCTTTGTTATAATTATTTTTGTGAATATTTGAAGTAATTAAAATATTATCCATAAAAAATTATTTCTCCAGTTGTTGTATTCCATGCTAATTGTTTGTGACCAGCTGGCAATACAGCACCACCATCCCGAATTGGTTTGATATATGTTGCATCCGAATTAACATAAGTATCTGAAGTTTTAAATAAACCAATAACATTAGTATTTGATGGCTGTCCAGTATAACCAGCATTTGAACCAATAGCTACACAATTAGAACTTTGATTAGTATTACCAGCATTGTGACCAATTGCGACTGAATCTATATTCTGATCAACATTTCCTGCATTTGTACCAATCGCAACTGAATTTCCTTTCTGTCTTTCTCTACCTGCCCAATAACCAATACCAATTGATGAATTACCTTGATTGATTCCACCGGCTTCATTACCAATTGCTATTGAATTTGTTCCTTGTGTATTAGCAGCAGCAACAGAACCAATTGCAACTGAAT
>Ga0194043_1001167_pt1 | contig 14888 bp, 12 predicted proteins | sample JunL4415m_MetaG_FD_161274 | JGI IMG/M metagenome (GOLD analysis project Ga0194043, IMG submission 161274) | Anoxic zone freshwater microbial communities from boreal shield lake in IISD Experimental Lakes Area, Ontario, Canada - Jun2016-L442-15m | ecosystem: Environmental > Aquatic > Freshwater >...
GGCGAGTGCTCCTCCACCACGATCACGACGTTGTCGACCATGCGTGCCAGTTCAACGGGTACCCGCTCGAGAGCCTGCGCCACGAGGTCTTCGAATTCCTCGAACGACATGTCGATCATGGCTCCAGCGTGCCACGTGGCAAGTCGCTCGCTACTCCCGTCGCAGAATTCGCCGCCCGATGAGGTGCCGACCCTCCGCGATGACTCCAGTCGCAACCTCAGCGATTCCCGAATCCTCCGACAGCCGCTCAGGTGGAAGCACCAACTCAGCAGCGTGTCTCATCACGCCGCGCAGCGCCGGTGCATAACGCAGTTGATGTCGATACATCTGGCTCAGCTCACGGGTGGGAACGGCATCGGCCGACCACAGCGGAAGTAGCGACCACTCATTCCAGAGACGCTGCTGCGCAGCGACATCGGGAGTGCGGCCGCGCGTGAGGTCGGCTAAGCGATTAGCGGGCACATTCCCGATCAGGCCGTGGGCAAACCCCACCACATCGCCCACCATCCGTCGACAGGCTCGGGTGTGATCGGCGCCGAGTCGCGCGCCCGGCACGCGGGTGAGTCGCACGACGTCAACCAGTCCACGCAGACGCCCATGTCGATCGAGATAGGTGTGATAGCAGGCGGCGCCGAGTGCGTCACCAGCCGCAAGAGTTGTCACCGAACCCCCCGCCATGGGCACCTCAACCGAGCGATCGAGTAAGTCTTCGGCAGTGGGCGACAGACGCGGTTCGATGCTGACGCGCCAATGCAGATCGACATCAACCGGACCTCCGCCATAGTCATGCTCACGTCGCAGCCAGGATGTCCATGCCCAGCGGACACCGGCGCCGGGAATCCACCCGTCCAGCGCACTCCAGCCTTCGCCCGCGAGGGCTTCGTGAGCGCGCGCTACATCCGACGGAGCGACGAGCAGATCGATATCGCCTGGGCCGCGCGCGCCCACACTTCCCGTGCTCAACGTGCTCAGTGCGGCACCCTTCAACACCGCCACATGAATACCGGCTGACGACACGGCTTGCCACGCGCGCAGTGTCTCGTGTGCCAAGCGCATCGCACCGACCGAATCACGCATCGCGAGTTGTCGCACCGACCCCGCAAGTTCAGGTGACAAGCTGACCGCTTCGGAATGCAGCGACAGCAATCCCGCCACGCGGTGGGTTACCACTGCCCTGAGGAATTCGTCGGGTTCAACGTCGCTCAGGGTCGGTGAGGACGCAGGCGGCTCACCGAACTCATCAGCGAGGGCGCGCCTCACCGCGGTCACCAACTGGTCGACTGCCGCAGGGGTGAGCGGGCGGGCGCGCGAGACGGGTACGACCATTGAGTCCCCCGCACCATCCATGGCCACATCGTAGGCGGGCATGATAGGCACGTGACTGGCGCGAACTCACCGACGTCCTCACGCGGCCTGTCGGTCATCATGCCGGTCTATGGCAACGTGCTCACTCTTCAGCGCACCCTTGAGTCCGTCGACTCCGCAGCCCGCGAGGACGCTGGCGACTTTCCGATTGAAATTGTCGTTGTCTTCGACGGACTCATTGACGCCAGTGACGAACTGGTCGCCGCGTGGAAACCAAAGTCACCGCGTGCCACACTCTCGGCCCATCACGTTGAGCACGGCGGCATTGGCCACGCCCGAAACGCCGGTATCAAGAACGCACAATTCGAACTGCTCACCTTCCTTGACGCTGACGATGAACTGACGCCTGCGCGTCTAGCGCTCGTGCGACTCGACGATCAGGCACCTGACGAGGTGGTGATCGGCGTGCAGAGCATTCGCGTTGAGAACAACGCCAGCATTCCAGGGCCCTACGTTCCGACATCGGTCGATGCACCCAGACGCCCGCAGTATTACGCCACGTCCATGCTCGTTCGACGAGCGACCATGCTGTCGATCAACGGTTTCGATGAGACTTACGCGGTAGGAGACGACATCGATCTGGTGATGCGACTGACCGAATCGGGTGTTCCCGTGCGCATGGTCGACGACATCGTGGTCATTCGATACTTCCACGGTGCCAACGCCTCGTATGATGAGCAGGTCTCAGAGGGGGACTTCTTCAAAGCAATTCGCGGCCACATGCGTCGGATTCGGGAGCAGGACGATGGCATACAAGGTCACTGACACACACATCAGCCACGACACTCAGGGCAACGAGACCGTCGTCATCGATTTCAGCGGTGGCACCTACTACTCGCTGGTCGGCACCGCATCAACGGTCTGGATGCTCGCGGCGTCAGGCATTGGTGATCGTGCGATCGTCGACATGCTTACCTCCCGCTACGACGGTGATGCCGCGGTCATTGATGAGCAGACCGCTCTCTTCCTGTCAGATCTGGTCGCCCGCGGGCTACTGATCGTCAGCACCGCGTCACCCGATGACGCCACCACGACGAGTGCGGCTCGCACCCCGTGGAGCGAGCCGAAACTTGAGGCGTTCAACGACCTGAACGACCTCATCTTGATGGACCCCATCCACGACGTTGACGACGCGGGTTGGCCGCACCCCAAGGGTGACGTTGATTGAACCCGCACGTGCGCGAGTTCCTCGATCGAATGCTCGCCCTCACCGTTGAGGCAATGTCGGCTCAGCCTGGCTCGCCTGACGTGCGTCGCTTCGGTGGCGCCACCGTCAGTGTGCGCTGCACCAATGCGGCCTTTCGGGGAATCCTGCGCGACGAAATCACCCTGCCGAGGTCGCTTCCGTCGGATAGCGATCTGCGCATTGACGTGTGGGACTGCGCCTCCACCGGAATTGAGCCACCGGCTCTGCCACACTTCGTCAATCCTGCGGCCCCGTACGAATTCGCGGCTGACGGATTCATCATTGATCCCAACGCGGGTAGCGCACTGATCTGGGACGAAGCCACCAGGCACGCGGTGCTGTGGGCACGCGACCTCACCCATCCGCCCGAGTGGTACCGAGCTGCACCACTTCGACTGCTTCTCACCATTCTCGGACCCCTGGGTGATGCGGTGCTCGTGCACGGCAGCGCCGTGGAATACGAGGGACGCGCCGCTGTGCTGATTGGCGCAAGCGGCTCTGGGAAGTCGACGACTGCACGCCTCGCCGAACTTGCTGGCGCCACACACTTTGCTGACGATCAAGTGGTTGCCTATCGCCTTGATGGCCGCTTCGTTGCCGATCCGCTGTACCGCGCGCGCAAGATGCAACTCGACAATGCGCAACTGCCTAACCTCACACCCCACGACGATCTCACCGTCGTTCATACGAGCAGTACCAAAAGTGTGCTTCGTCCGGTGACACGCACTGAGTTCCCAGCGGCAGTACCCATTGCAGCACTGATCACTCCCGATCTGAGCAGCGGCGAACCGCTTACCCCTGTGAGTAGCCCAGCGATGTTCCAGCGACTTCTTCATGCCTGCATGCAAGACGGTGTAGTGAGTGACGCGCGTGTAGCGAGGTCACTGCTGTCACTCGCCCAAGGCGTTGCGTGCCTGTCACTCGGACTCGCTCGGCCGACCGACGACATCGCCTCAGATGTGCTCACTTTCCTTGGTAGCCACCATGGGTGACATCTCGGTGGTGATGGCGGCTTTCAACGCGGCGTCAACGATCGCGCGCAGTCTCACCTCAGTACTCGATCAAACCCTGCCGCCTTTCCGAGTGATCGTGATCGATGACGGATCGACCGACCACACCGTCGATATCGCACGAGGCTTCGGCGATGTTGAGGTTGTCTCGATTGATCACGCGGGACCCGGCGCGGCACTCAATGCAGGTTTCGCCCTCGTCGATTCCGAGTTCGTCGCGGTGCTCGACAGTGACGACCTATGGCCGCGCGACCGTTTGGCCGTGCACCGTGAGGCGTTCGGCGATGCGCCTTCGGCCGACATCGTGCTAGGAACCACCCTCAACGTCACCGACACTTCCGGCTTTGAATCAGTTGACGACGTCGAACAAGCCGTTTCCGCTACGGGCTCCGAGCCCGTGATGAGTCGCCTCCCCGGTGCGATGACTGTGCGCACTCGAGCGCTGCCGCTACTCGGGCCCATTCGCACCGACGTCGCTCACGCTGCAACTACGGCCTGGATCTCAAGCCCCGCGGCCCAAGCTTTGAATACCGTCGAAATCGATTCCATTGCGCTCTACCGCATGATCCACGGCAACAACATGGGTGTCACCGACGCAGCGCAGGCACGCCAAGACTGGCTCCTTCTGGTGCGCCAACGCATTCAGGAACAGCGGTGAACCCGACTCCCATTCTCGGCATCTCCGACGGCGATCTTCCGGTGCTGGCGGCGTGCGTTTGCGAAAGTGCCGCGGCGTGGAGCAGTTGGCAATCGTGGCGAGCGAGGCCCAACTTCGAAGAGTCATCCGCTCGTTCACTGGCACTACTTCCCGCGATTCGGCACCACCTACTGCCCACCCACCCCGAAGCAGTCGAAGACACCTACCTGCGCAGTTCGCAGCGTTCCTGCTGGGCAACCACCACGCTGCTCGCCCACGAGGCAGCTCCCGTGCTGCGCACGCTCGATACCCCTGCACCGGTCGTGAGGGGATTCGCCGCCATGCTGCGCAACGGTGATTTCGGAAGTCGCACCTGCGCAGCACTCGACATCGCTGCCTCACCGGCTTCCTACGACGCCACCGTCGGGCACTTCACCGATCACGAGTGGGTTGTTGAAGGCCGCACCGCACTTCCACACTCACTTCGCCGGCGACGCGCCCTCACTCGCGGTGAGACGCTGTTTCGCCGATCAACTGGGGGTGCGGTGCGCGTGCATTGGGTCGACTTCATCGATACCGATTCCGACCTGAGGGAACTCGACGGCGCCGACGTTCTCCTTCCGAGCCGCGTCACCAGCGCTGTTTTCGCACTCGACTATGCAACGCGACAGCCCGCGGCTGACGGACTGGTGGGAATCGTGGATGTCGTCGAGCATCTCTTTGCCGCCACACCCGACGCCCTCGCAGAGGCCGCACGGCGAGACGGGCTCGGGCCCACGCTGGCCGAAGTTGCCTCCGTGCTGCGTCGCGTCGACGCCCTCGCCCCACTGACACCGGCGGCCCACTACCTCGCGCGTAGCCTGTGACCGTGGACGAGCGCGAGGAGCCGACGTTTCGCGAGCTCATGGGCGATGTCGGCACACTCATCGGGGAGGCGTGGCGCCTCGATCCTGGCCGCCTGATTCTGCAAGTGTTTCTGCTCGGACTCAGTGGCATCATCGGTGGAATCGGGCTGCTACTGCTCATTCCGATCGTCAACTCAGTTGCCGATCCTTCGGCCAGCATCACCGTGCCGTTCTTCGGTGCGATGTCACTGGGCAGCATTCCGCTCTCCGCACTTCTTGGCGCCTTCGTGGTGCTCACGGTGATTCAAGCGCTCATCATGCGTAGTTCGCAGGTGAACACCACTCGTATGCAGCAGGAGATCGTCGACCGAATGCGAGGCGATGCATTCGACGCAGTACTCGCGGCGCGATGGGACTTCATTCTGCAACGACGACGCAGTGATGTGATCGAGATCGTCACCACCGGCGCAGCACGTTCGGGCATGGCGTTTCAACAGTTACTTCAAGGTGCCGTTACCGCGATGCTCGCCGCCGTCACCGCACTCGTCGCACTGGCCGTGTCACCAGCGGTTGTTGGCGTCGCATTGCTCGGAGTCGTGTTAGTGGCGGGCCTGCGACTTCTCGGTGTGCGCCCTTCGTATCGCCTTGGCATCATGTTCGGCGAACGCAACCGTCACCTGCAATCGGTCATGGCCGACTCGATGGATTCATTGCGCCTCATTCGTGCCCACGATGCGTCTCCCGTATGGAACCGCCGCCTCACTGACGCGTTCACCGACGCACGTGAAGTGCAGCTCGCCAGCACCCGCCGCCAGTCAACGGTCGCCGCGGTGTCGTCGGTTGCCCTTGCTGCGGCCGCAGCGATCCTCGTGTTGCTCGCGGTCAGACTCAACGTTCCGGCAACGTCGATTGTCGTGATCTTGCTGCTCGTCGCCCGCCTCACTGGGCAGGTACAGCAACTCGCCACCACCGTGAACCTGCTCGCGACCTTCCTCCCCAGCGTCACCGACCTGACATCACTCGCCGAACAGGCACGCCTCGCCGCCGAAGTTCCCGAAGGTTCGGAATCATTGCGTCCGATTGATCCGCCCGACCCCAGCACGGCGCTGCTCGACTTCCGCAATGTGGGATTCCGCTATCCCAACAGCGACAACGGAGTTGAGGGTCTGACCTTCATCGTGCCGCGCGGTGCAGTCACTGCCCTCATGGGTCACTCAGGTGCGGGTAAATCGACCACCGCCGACCTCGCGCTCGGACTGCTCGCACCGAGCACCGGCGAGCTGCTTGTTGACGGAATAGCGTTGGCGCCCGCCGATCTTCGCTGGTGGCGTCACCACGTGGCCTATGTGCCACAGGAAACGGTGCTACTTCCCGGAACACTGCGCGACAACCTCGTGTGGTCGACACCGCGCGCGATTACCGATGAGCAGTGCTGGTCGGCACTCGACCGATCAGCGGCCACCTTCGCCCGCGATCTTCCTGCTGGTCTCGACACTCGACTCGGTGACCGCGGACTACGACTTTCCGGCGGTGAACGTCAGCGAGTGGCCATCGCTCGCGCATTGCTGCGCGAGCCGAGCCTGCTCGTACTCGATGAAGCCACGTCGTCACTCGATGATGAGACCGAATCGGCCGTGCTTGATCTCATCGTGCATCTCGTGCCGGCGGTGACTGTTCTGGTCATCGCACACCGACAATCGACTCTCGAAGCAGCCGATCATGTGGTGCGACTTGCACGCGGTTCTGTGTCGCTCGACTGACCCGTCACCATCGCTCAAAGCCCTCCCGGCGGTGACCCCACGCACCTCACTAGGTATTCTCACTTTGGTGCCAGACCGATTTGGGGCTCCCCAGAGTCGTCCCCTATGCTGAGGGGACTCTCGACGGGTCCGTCGAAGGGTCTCGACCAGGCCCCCATCGTCTAGTGGCCTAGGACGCCGCCCTTTCACGGCGGTAGCACGGGTTCGAATCCCGTTGGGGGTACGTACGACAGCTAGGCCGAGGAAGTCATTCCTCATCCTGGCCCCGTAGCGCAGTTGGTTAGCGCGCCGCCCTGTCACGGCGGAGGTCGCCGGTTCGAGTCCGGTCGGGGTCGCTCAGTTCGACTCCAGTGTGTGTTCAGCGGTGCTCTCCATCATTGTGGGGGGGCACCTCTTTCATTCTGACCTTCACGACCAAGGTCACTTCCACCCCGCGGCGAGGCCGCACCGGACATCATGAGGTCATGGCATCGGATTCGCTCGGCGGGACGTCGTCACCCCTGAGCCACGACCGTGAGGTCGCGCTCGAGCACGGTCTGAAGTTGCTCGGCGACACGTGGCAAGGCCTCGACAGTGCTCGGCCTGATCAGCCACCGGTTTCGGTCATCACCCGCGAACTACTTGAAGAGCCATTGCCGGCGATCGGTGTGGGAGTCAGCCAAGCCCTTGACGAGGCAAACCACGTGCTGAACGAAAGCATCGCTCAGTCGCGGCCGCGCTACTTCGGTTACGTCGGCTCGTCCGGTCTGGAATCAGCGGTACTCGCTGACGCACTCGCCAGTTCGCATGACGTCAACCTCGCCGCGGAGTCTGAAGCCGCACTGCTCGCTGAGCGCCAAACTCTGCGTTGGATGGGTGAGTTCATCGGCTTCCCCGTGGCCGATGGCGCGTTTACAAGCGGCGGCATGCTCTCGAACCTCACGGCGCTGATGGCGGCGCGCACGCGCGCACTTCCTGAAGCACGCATTAGCGGACTCGAGGGCATGCGGCCCACGGTGTACGCCAGCGCAGAGGCTCACGCAAGTGTCGAGCGCGCAGCAGAGGTTCTTGGAATTGGGCGCTGCAACGTGCGTGCTGTTCCGATCGATGCTGATCGCCGCATGCGCGTTGACGCGCTGCGCGATCTCATCGAGAGCGACGTGAGCGACGGAAGGCAACCCATTGCTGTCGTCGCGACAGCCGGCACCACGCTCACCGGCGCAGTCGATCCCATCGGACGAGTCGCTGGCGTGTGCTCCGACTTTGGCGTGTGGCTGCACGTTGACGGTGCCTACGGGCTTCCCGCCGCCTCAACGCAGCGAGCGCGGTATCTGTTTGTCGGGCTTGAACTTGCCGACTCAGTGTCACTGGATGCGCACAAGTGGATGTTCATTCCGAAGGCGTGCGGGGTACTGCTGGTTCGGCATCCCGGGTCGTTGCTCGCCGCGTTTCGGCACGATTCGTCGTACATGATTGAGGAGGACGGATACTCGCACCCGGTCGAGACGACGCTGGAGTACTCGCGCCCATTCCGTTCGCTCAAACTGTGGACGGCACTACGCAGCCACGGCGCCGACGCCTTCCGCGACGCCATCACGTACAACTTGGAACTCGCCGCAGTTCTGGCTGATCGGGTGCGTGCACATCCGCGACTGGAATTGCTAGTTCCACAACCCCAACTGTCGACTGTTCCGTTTCGATACGTTCCAGTCGACACCTCGATCGACGTCAACGCTCTCAACATGAAACTCGCTCGACGCATGCAGGCTGACGGGCGCGTATATGTCACCAGCGCCACGGTCGACGGTCACGCCTGCCTGCGCCCGTGCATCGTCAACTTCCGCACGACCGAGTCAGACATTGACGTGCTCGTCGACACGGCCGTCGAGTGGGGTACCCGCCTGGAATCGGGCGGCTGAACCCAGACCTACGGCGCGACGCGAGGTTCGGTATCCTTCTGGAGCACCACCACGGCCAGGTAGCTCAGTTGGTACGAGCGTCCGACTGAAAATCGGAAGGTCGACGGTTCGACCCCGTCCCTGGCCACCGAATGAGAGGTTCATGCCTTTTGGGGCGTGCGGATAACTCTCCGTATCTTCCCTTCGGCGTATTGGCCAAGCGTTGCTCAGGGAGCCAACGTGCGAATCGCCTCTGGATGGCCGTCAGGATGAAACACCTACGTAGTGGTTTTGGCGAAGGTAAGTTACATCCATGGGGACTGATGAACGCGCGGCCTCAGGTGATGCTGGAATTCTGGGTGTCCCTGACTACATGTTTGAGAGCACTGGTGGTGGCATGATTCGCGCCGCCTGTTGGTTGGCAACATGCGTCGGCGAGGGCGGCGTCTTCACGAAGGAAGAACTACGGGCAGCGATTCCTGGTCATTCTCAGATTGATCGCCGGGTGCGAGATCTCCGAACCAAGTTTGATTGGGTCATTGAGGAGTCCCGTGTAGGCAAAGGACTCGACCAAGAACAGCAGCGCCTTGTCAAGATTGGGGTACACGTCTGGGACAAGGAGGCCCGCAAGTCTGCACGCAAGGACGTAACCATTCCCCCAAAGATTCGTGATGAGGTCTTGAGGCGCGACGGGCATGCCTGCATTCGCTGCGGCATCTCGGCAGGAGAAGCCTACGATGACGACCCTACGAAGACGGCTCGACTTACGGCGGCCCACATCTATCCCGACGCTCTAGGCGGGCGTGCCACCGCTGCAGATCTTGTCACCGAGTGTCAGCGATGCAACGAAGAAGTTCAGCAAGAAACAGGCAACCACCTTGACGGCCCACAGGTCTGGGTGCGAGTCACCAGTCTCGGCCGAACAGATCGCACCCGTCTATTGGACTGGATGAACAGGGACCGGCGCCCGATTGAAAAGGTCGAAGAAGTTTGGCGCGCCTACCGGCAGTTGCCCGGGGTGGAGCGTGAAAACGTCAAAGCAAATCTCATTGATCTTCTTCGCGACTAACGCCTTCCTGAATTGCACGTGCGATCTTGCTGCCAACCGCCTTAGCAACTGGCGGAGGAAACGCATTTCCAACCTGTCGGTAGGCGGCAGTCTTACGCCCTGTGATTTGCCACGTCGTTGGAAATCCTTGAATGACCGCCGCCATAGGAACTGTCAGCCTCGGCATGCCAATGTGCGACTTGGTGGGTGCGCCGTCTGCGACACCCTTCGCATCCACACCGAGTCGTTCACGCCAGTCGGCTTTGGCACGTGTCGGGCCGAGATCAGCCCCCCCATGCTTCTTGCTTCCACCGACGAGTGTGGGCGCAACGCCCTTCGCGGACTTGGCCCACTTGTCGGCACCCTTCCACCCATCGGCTGCCATAAGTTCCCTTAGAGCATCTCCGACATTGACGTGGTCTTGGGCATGTGTGGGATCTGGCCACTGAAAGTGACTCCAGTACTGGGGACGCATCGCGACCAGGATTGAGCGCGGGCGAAGTTGAGGAACGCCGAAGTCGGCCGCTTGGAGTAGGCGCCACTCGCCGACATAGCCGAGGTCATCCAACTCTGAGAGGATCTCCGCACGGTAACCGTCAAAACGCTTACCAAGAAGTCCTCGAACATTTTCAATCATTAGCGCCTTGGGTTCGATCTCTCCGGCGAGTCTCAAGATCGCGGGGAAGAGATCTCTTTCATCCTCGGAGCCAAGTTGCTTGCCTGCGAGGCTAAACGGAGGGCAGGGCACCCCACCTGCCAGCAAGTCCACAGAACCTTGGCCGTCCCACTCCCAAGTTTCGAGATCCGCCTCGTCAATTCGCCAATTGGGGCGGTTATGACGCAGTGTCTCGCACGCGTTCTTATCATTCTCGACGCACGCAAGGTGCTCAAATCCCGCCTGCTCGAGACCAAGTGCCTGACCACCAGCACCTGCGCACACCTCAATAGATGTGAGAGCGCGAACCTGATTCTTGGGCTTCCGCGATCGCCTTGTCGACACTCTGGATACATCGGCGTCTCTGCCAACAGCGCCCACGATCGCCGGAGCGTAATGCCGGAGGTGCCAAGCGACAAGACTTGCGCGGCTTACGAGATCGTTTCTTGTCGTCGAGGGCGTCTCCGGATTTGAAGCCGCCTGCTCTAGTCGTAGCGCTTCAGTCTGTAGCCATGCGATATCGCGGTTCACCGCCACTCGACAGGTCACGCTGCAGTACAAGGGCGGTTGTTGTGGGATAAAGACAACTCGTGCCTCACAGTCTGAGCGCAGGCAGCGTCGATCCATCCGCAAACCCTTGTGCCCCAATCGAACGCTCATCCCACGGCCTCCTCTTCAAAAATGTAACGAGTGAATGATACACAAACTTGTCGTGACCTCCCGACATGGACATGGGGAAGCGGATAGTTTCCCTATACCTATTGGCAATTCGAAGTCACTGCCTCTCGCTTCTACACCACTCTGGCCGGGACGCAAATCGCGAATTCAGTTACCCGTGGGCGACACGCCGAAGAGTCGTCGCTGCGTGACAGACAGCACGGACACGGGTTCACTGTGAGCGTCCGGGACACCGGCGCAGGCCTTAGGCCCGCACCGGCTCCGGGCAGGGTGACGCTCCGTCTGCAAACGGAACGCCACCGGTGAACACCACCAATGGATCTGAGCCAATGGAGGCAAGAGTGAAGGTAGCAGGATGCCCTGACAACGGGGCCGTCCGGCCCGTAAAGCGGGCCGGGACATGGTCGGGGAAGCCCGGTTCCGGCCCGCGCTCGGGACGGCTGGGCCCGTCCGAAACGCTGATCAGCCCTAACGTCTTGGACTCATGGAGCAACCACGACGTGAACGATGGCGCGCCCGGCGAGTCCTGCCCGGCGCCCAAGAGGTTGACCCCGAAGGCAACCTGATGGGCCTGTCCCGGGTGCGCCGAGCGGCGGAGCATCCGGTGGTCGGCGGAGCAGTGTGGGCGCCGATCGACTGGGACGCCTCCGACCCACGGGTGCAGTCGCTGAGAGCCTTCATCCCCAAGGTACGACCTGAGCAGTGGTCAGCGAACCTGCTGCTGGTCGTCGACCTGGTGCTTAGGACCAGGTTTGTGTCGATCACCCAGGACCGAAAGGTCGCCTCCACTCTGCATGAGTTCATGTGCTGGGCGTTCGCCTGCGGCTACAGCCTTGACCCTCAGGGGCTGCTGTGCGGGGACCGGATTGACGAGTTCGTCACCCACCGATATCCCAACCCAGCGTCGACGGCGACCTACCGCTGGCGACTGCGTCTCGTCGGTTCGACGGTGTTTCCGGGCCCGGCGGAGATAGCCATCTCCCGCACCGCGCCACTACCCCCTCACACGGCGGACGACCGACTGCGGCACATAGCCGCGGCGGAGAGAATCCCCGTGCGCACAGCGACGGGGGCTGCGATGCATCGGGACGTCATGGTGCTGCTGGGGTTGTCCTATGGCGCCGGCTGCAACGCCCTATCACTGCACCAGGTCCGCGAGGGGTGGCTGCGCCGAGAGCACGAAGCGTGGTGGCTAGACAGGCCCGACCGAGACGCTGCCTGCCCGATCGCCGAACCGTTCGCCAGCGCGCTCGCCGAGGCGCGCACCGGAGACCCCGAGGCATGGCTGTTGCGACCAGGCTCCCCGACCCAGCGCAGCCAACAGGCCGGCAAAGTCCTCGACCGCACGCGCACCAACTTTCCTGCGCTGGTCGGCTTCGACATCAACCGCGCCGCCCGCCGCTGGGAAGTCGACCTGCTGGCCGCCTGCGGCTTCGGCGCCGTCGCCGCCGTCCTGGGCTACCGGCCCGGTCGACAGGTGCCCGGCGACCTCGTGCCCCACCTGCCCCCCATCACCGCCGACCAAGCACTGCTCGACATCCATAACCGACTCACCAAGGGAGCATGACGTGATCAACCACCGCAACCCCATCAGTAGGCCCACCGACCAGGTGGTTCGCGACGGCATCGAACTTTTCACCACACCCTTACCCAACACCGACGCGGAGGCAGGGGCTTCCGACGTCGTCGGGGACATCACCGCGTGGATGGCCGACGCGGTCGGCGGCGATCCCCGGCCCCAGCCGGGGTCCATCCGCTACACCCCGCTGGCCGTGCTGGTCGCCTTCTACGTGTTGATCCGCGCGAACCGACCACCCTCGCAGGCCGAGGCGATGCGCGTCATCCTGCACGAGTTCACCGGCGAGCAGCGCGAGTGGCTAGGCATGGACCCCGACCTGGCCGGCACCAGGGTCGCGGCCATCGAGGCCGGGCTAGCCCCCGGAGCAGATCACGCTGTCGCCGAGGCCAGCCGCAAGTACGCCACGCGGGAGTACGCGCGGTTCTGCCAGTACTTCGGGCGCATGGTCGAAGGCTTCGACCCCAGCCCATTCCCCAAGCGCGGCAAGATGCGAAACCTAGAGCGCAAGGCCATCCTCGCCGACCCCCACCACCCCCGGCGCCGCATCACCCCCGACTGCGAGGCTGAGCGCCGAGAGCGACTGGACGTCGTGCTCAACAAGATCGTCGCCACAAGCGCAGCGGCAGCCCCCGCCGACGGGTACCGAGGGGACATCGCCGTCGACGAGACCGTCGTCATCGTCCTGCCCATCCGTCATGGCCACGGCACGGAGGACGAGAAGTACTCAGCCCCCGACCCCGACGCCGGGTACTGGCCCGGCACGCGCGACGATGACGACGACTCACCCTCGAGCCTGCCAACGGATGCAGTAGTCCCCAAGCCTGGCAATGGCAGGGCTGTCGACAACAAGACCGGCCACGGGTACGGCATCACCTACGTCGTGCGCGTCGGACGCCCCTACGAGCGAGCCATCCCCAACGTCGCCGTCGGCATGCACGTCGGGCCCCCCACCGGCGGACGCGTGAACGCGTTCGCCACAGCACTGGAACACGCGAGGAGGCACAGCCTGCTCAACGGCTCGCGCAACCCCTACGCCGTCGCCGATGCCGGATACACGGCGAAAAACGGCTGGGCCGAGCACCTCCTCGAGCACGGCTACCGGCAGGTGTGCGACTATCCAAGTCACTGGCGAACCGTGGTGGAGATCCCTGATACAAACGCGGAGAAGGACCCCGCCCCCGGCCCCATCCTGCACGCTGGGCAGATCCTGTGCCCGGGCGCAGTCGGCTCCGACCTGCTCGAGACCGGTCTCGGCTACCGCGGGCCCCAGCCCGAACCCGCCGAGAGCGTCATCGAGCGCACCCGACGCATACGCATTCACCAAGCCCTCACCATGCCGATGAAGAACCGACCCCAGCGCCTCAACCCCCGCACCCGCAAACCCGGTGACCGGCGTCCCAGCACCAGCAAGCGACGAGGTCCAGTGACACACACCATCGCCGTGCAGTGCCCCGCGCGACTCGGCCTGGTCAACTGCGCCAACTACAACCCGCCCAGCGGACAGCGAGTCGCCGGAGTTCCTGACGTGCCCAACCCCCCACACACCGACCACCCCCACCTGCGACCTCGCGCCTGCACCAGCAAGGTCGTCAACTACAAGATCACTCGCATGGACCTGAAGCGCCTCCAGGCCCTCCCACACGGATCGTTCATCCACGAGGACTACTTCGGAACGATCCGATCCGCCAACGAGAGGCTCCACTCCCAGATCAAGTCCGACAGCAGCGGCGGAGTGGATGTGCAATGGACACAGATGCGCGGCATCGCCAAGGCCGGACTGATGTTCGCGATCGCAACAGCGGTGACCAACCACAACCTCATCAACGACTTCCCCACCAAGCACCTCGGACCTGACGGGAGGGCGGCCTTCAGCAACCGCGAGCACGCCCGCCGACGGCGACAGATGATCCTCAAGCACCAGTAACAAGCAAGCGACCTCGGCTGAGCGGGGAAGGGACCTAGACTGAGGCCCTTCCCCGCTCAGCCATTTTCTGTGCCCGCGCAAAGTACGGAAGTGGTGGAAGGAATCGGCTCTCAGAGCCATCGACGCCCGAACATCACCTCTCCGACCTCGGCACCCATCACCGCGCCTCCGGCTCAGTGAGGCCCGACCCGAACCCCCTGAACAGGTGCCGCACCCGATCACGAAAACACGGAAATCGTCGGCGAGTCAGCACGGAATCCATGAGACGTCCCTCAAGAACCACGAGGGAGTTAACCCCTCACCCCTGGCCGCGCACGAGCAGAA
>Ga0194043_1001170_pt1 | contig 14877 bp, 18 predicted proteins | sample JunL4415m_MetaG_FD_161274 | JGI IMG/M metagenome (GOLD analysis project Ga0194043, IMG submission 161274) | Anoxic zone freshwater microbial communities from boreal shield lake in IISD Experimental Lakes Area, Ontario, Canada - Jun2016-L442-15m | ecosystem: Environmental > Aquatic > Freshwater >...
CCCACCTCGGACTGGGCCGCATCGATTTATGTTGCAGATTCACCGGGCTCAACGCTTGGGTCATGGGGTCATCCAGTCGATGCAAAGGCCGGGCTCGGCGCTGAGGTGACGTTCGATCTTGGCCAGCGCACTGGTCAAAGGATCTTGATCTGGATCACCGACCTCGGAGACGGCCCAGCCCGAATGCATGCGGGGATAAGTCAAGTCGTAGTCCGCGGCTAAGGAACCGACCATTCGCCCGCGCCTGCAGGAATCTGAATTGATCGCCGCAGCCCAAGCTGGCGATGCATCGGCGCTCGATGCATTGCTTCGCCTGCATTACGACCGCGTCTATGCGATCTGTCGGCGCATGACCGGCAATGACCACGATGCACTCGACGCGACTCAGGACGCGCTCATTGCCCTAACCCGAGGGCTACCGAGGTACGACGGGCGCGCCGCATTCAGCACTTGGGCCTATCGAGTTGCAACCAACGCGTGTCTCGATGAGCTCCGGCGTCGCCGAAGGAGACCGGTGCCTGATAGCGACATGATGATCGATGCCGCACCCGCGAGCGGCATCCCGCTCGATCAGACGATCACTGACCGGATGGTCATCGATGACGCACTCGCAACGCTGGCTCCGGATTTTCGGGCCCCAGTGGTCTTGCGCGACGTGCTCGGCCTCGATTACGCCGAGATTGCCGAAGTGCTTGAGATCCCCGCTGGAACGGTGCGATCTCGTATTGCCCGCGGTCGAAAAGCTCTTGCTGAACAAGTGGGATGGAACCAAATGCCATCTGGAGACGTCGAAACCAAAGCCCATGACTGACCCACTAGACCCTCCCGAAATCGATCCGACGGATCTCGCCGCGTCTTCTTTCATCGATAGAACCAGCGACGATAGAACCAGCGACGATGAGGCGTACGCAGTTGATCCTCCAGAGCTCGCCGATCGAGTCAATCAATTTCGAGCCCTCAGCTCAGCACTTTCTGAACCAGTCGTGCCACCTACCGATGACGTTCGAGACCGTCAGATAGCGCACGCGATCGCTACTTTTGGCACCCTTGCGACAGCGGTCGAAGGCAACGTGGGCACCGCTGAGCCAACTTCGTTGGCCGAACGGCGCGCAACGAAATCGGCACCGCGCTGGGTTGCAGTCGCGGCCGCAGTCGGACTCATTGCCATCGCGATTCCGGTATTGAACGCGCTCCGAAATCCAGCCGGTGACCAACAGACGACGGTGATGAGCGCATCCACGATCGACTCCGGCACCGCCGCTGTAACTGGTGTACAAACCGTTCCCATTTCGCGGACTCCCACCTCAAACATCGCGGCCGCACCCAACTCGGAGATCGTGCCAACCACGCAACCCCATCCCAACAATTCGCCATTGGTTGCCCAAAACTCATCAGTGCTCGGAGACGTTTCGACCGCTGAAGAATTGGGCGGCTTGGTATCGATTTCTATGCCAGCCGATCCACCCGTTGGCGACGGTGGATCGACACCAGCTACCTCGCTACCGCCACTTTCGACTGCTTCACCCGGCATGACGCGACGCGCGACCACATCGGTTTGCGACGCCAATGTCCAAGCCATCCATCCCGAGCTTGGAGCACCTGAGCTCATTACCTCGGCGTCGATCGACGGCGTTTTTGTTGAGGTCTTCGTTTATAACGCTGATGCCACGACCGGCGCTCGCTACCGAATTCTCGTGGTCACTCCACCTCAGTGTCAGATCATCATCGACACCCTGGTCTGACGTTGCCCTGACCTGGCCACGTTCGAGCGACCCACTTCCTGCGCTACTAACATGCCGCCATGACAAGTCCGGGAGCCGGGTCGGGCTCAATTGATCCATCACCGTTGAGCGATCCCCCGCTGCGAGCAGACGCGCCAACATCTCATCTGCCCGGCCAAATCCTCAGCGGGAATTGGCCCGCTCAAGCCGCTGATGCGGTCATCAAAACGGTCGACGTTGTCCGCGATAAGACCACGGGCCCGATACAAACTGCTGCGCGCGGACTTGTCTACGGCATCATGGCCGTCGTCATCGGGACGATGGTCCTGGTGTTGGTCATTGTGGCCATGATCAGGTTTCTCGATGCGATTCAACCATTCGGCAACATCTGGTTGCCGTATCTTGAGCTCGGCATAGCCTTTAGTGTCGGTGGCTACCTCGTTTTTCGGCGTCGCCGCCGTGTCGAGTTCTAAACAGCAGCACTTCAACGCGTCGAATCATCCCCACGGAGCACACATGACCTCAGCCGACGTGAGAAACGTCGTCATAATCGGATCGGGGCCAGCTGGCCTCACCGCAGCGATCTATACCGCTCGGGCAAACCTTGAGCCACTCGTCATCGAAGGAGAACCCTCTTCAACCAGCGACCAACCGGGTGGCCAGCTCATGCTGACCACCGATGTCGAAAATTTCCCTGGTTTCCCTGGCGGGATCATGGGTCCCGAACTCATGATGCGGATGCGTGAACAAGCCACGAGTTTCGGCGCGGAAATCAAAACCGAAAAAGTTACGCGGGTTGACCTGACCAGCAGGCCATTCGGGGTCTGGGTCGGCGATCCCACCGCCCAAGAGCCCACTTACCGTGGCCACTCAGTCATTGTTTCGACCGGTGCGCAGTCACTCATGCTAGGACTTGAAGAAGAAGCAAGATTAATTGGGCACGGGCTCTCGACCTGTGCGACCTGCGATGGTTTTTTCTTTCGCGGACACGACATTGTCGTGGTGGGCGGGGGTGACTCTGCCATCGAAGAGGCCACATTCCTAACCAAATTTGCGGACACGGTAACCATCGTTCATCGCCGCGATGAGCTTCGCGCCTCGAAAATTATGGTCGACCGCGCGGTGGCCAACGAGAAAATCAAGTTCGTATGGAACTCGGTGGTTGAGCACATAAAGGGTGAAGGAGTGGTTGAGGGTGTCGTACTACGCAACGTCTTGACTGACGAACGCACCGAACTGCCGGTGACCGGCGTTTTTGTCGCTATCGGTCATCGACCCAATACCGACCTATTTGTCGACCAACTCGACCTCGAAGAGAGTGGCTACCTCATAACCCATGCTGGTAGCAGCTACACCAACGTTGAAGGCGTCTTCGCGTGCGGCGACGTCCAAGATCACACCTACCGACAAGCTATTACTGCAGCTGGATCTGGCTGTATGGCCGCTATCGACACCGAACGATGGTTAGAAAACCAACATCAGCACTGATTCCCCAAGGCTCGCGCTAGCCTGAGCCCCGTCGACGCCGGTCCAAGCCGGCGCATAAGAGAAAGCACGATTCATGGCCGAGAATGTCACCGACCTGTCCGACGCAACTTTCGACGAAGAAATCGGTGCCGCAACCGGACCGATCTTGGTTGATTTTTGGGCTGAATGGTGCGGTCCGTGCAAGATGGTCGCGCCAATCCTTTCGGAGATCGCCGATGAAAACGTTGGCACGATCAGAATCGCCAAGCTCAACGTTGATGACAATCCCGACATCGCTCGGCGATTCGAAGTCATGAGTATTCCCACCATGATCCTTTTCAAGGATGGCCAACCCGAAAAGCGCCTGGTCGGGGCACGCGGGAAGGGTCAGATCCTTGAGGAGCTCAACGACTACCTCTAGGCCCTAACGTGGTCGGCTTGACCCATAACCGACCTCAACCGTGAACCCTCTTCCAATGGATGTCCTTCCACTGCGCCATGGCGATGCTGGCGACGCAGTTCGTGACCTTCAACAACGGCTTAGCGCGCTCGGGTTTGATACATCGGCCGAGCCGCGAGGAGTCTTTGGGCTGTTGACCGTCACTGCGGTCGAATCATTTCAACAAGGACGAGCGCTTCCAACTTCAGGCGTTTGCGATGAATCCACCTGGACCGCAGTGGTCGAGGCTGGCTACGTGCTCGGCGATCGTCACTTGTATCTCCGAAGTCCGATGTTTCGTGGTGACGACGTGGCCGACCTGCAGCGAGCACTCGGTACTCTAGGGTTTGACGCGGGACGGGTAGACGGAATCCTCGGACCGAACACCGATCGAGCCCTGCGCGATTTTCAATTAAACGCCGGATTCACCACGGACGGGGTATGCGGCCGCGAAGTCCTCAAGGGGCTCAGCCGTCTCGGAACCACTCCTGGCCGCGTAACTAATGTTGCCGGTGTACGCGAACGAGAACACCTGAGATCACAACCACCGGTTCTCGCCGGACGGCGTATCATCATCGGTGAAGCAGGCGGACTCGATGTCCTCGTCTCGGCGATCGAACGCGTCCTGCACGAGTCTGGCGCCGTAGTTGCGGTACTTCACCACCCCCACCCATCGGTCCAGGCCGTTGAAAGCAATGACTTCGATGCCGATCTGTACTTAGGTTTTTCCCTGATCGACCAGCCGCCCTGTGAAGCGGCGTTCTATGCCACTGCCGGCTTTGAGTCGGCAGGCGGGAAGCAGTTCGCAACACTGCTAGTCGAACAACTTCGGAGTTTGCCGCAACTAGAGGTCGCTGATCCTGTTGGGCGATGGCTGCCAATTCTCCGCGAAACCCGGATGCCGGCAGTTGTTTGCAACCTGCATCCAACTGACGTTGTCATCCAACAAACCGCTTCACTCGCGGCCTGTATCCACCTGGCTATTCACGCGTGGGTGTCGTCGCCGATCGATCCCTGAACCCGGCCGCGATCACTGGCCGCGGTTGGCTTCTCGCTCATTGTGTGCCTTTTGGCACAACCGTTAACCACAGGTTTTACCACAGGGTGTGGATGTTGGATTTAGGCCCAACACTCGTGTCGAGGTTCAGACATTACAGGCGAGTCAATTCGAACATTCCATCCACCCTACGATTCGGTCGGCGGTCCGTCGATCATCACCCGATAAATGCGCTCAAGGTCTTCAACCGTCGCGAACTCAATCGTGACTTTGCCTCGTTTCGCGCCCATTGCCACTTTGACCCTGGTATCAAGATGGCTGGACAACAGATCCTCGAGCTCAAGCAGGCCGGCGGGCCGCAGTGGCCGAGCTGCTGGTTTCCGATCCGTTTCCGTGCCGCCATCAACTGATCCGTCATGGGCGCGAACCGCCTCTTCGACCTCGCGAACCGATAGGTCTTCGGCTACCGCTCGGCGGGCCAGCGTCTCCTGAAACAACCGATCAGGCGAACCAAGCAACGCTCGAGCGTGGCCCGCTGTCAGCCTTCGGTCCGCCACAAGTTTCTGGACCGAAGGTGGAAGCTGGAAGAGCCTCAACGTATTGGTTACCGCTGAACGGCTCTTACCGACCCGGACGGCCACCTGTTCTTGCGTCAGGTGGAAATCCTCCATCAGCTGCTGGTAGGCCGCCGCCTCCTCAAGCGCATTGAGATCTTCGCGATGCAGATTCTCAACGAGCGCCTGTTCCAAGGCGGCCGCATCTTCGACGGTCCGAACCAATGCGGGAACCGATTGCAGGCCAGCCCGTTGCGCTGCCCGCCACCGCCGCTCCCCGGCAATGATCTCAAACTTCCCGTCGCTCGCAGGCCGCACCAAGATCGGTTGTAACACGCCAAGCTCACGCACCGATGCGGTGAGCGAGACCTGCGCCTCTTCGTCGAAGTAACTTCGAGGCTGATTCGGATTCGGGCGAATGTCGCTTACCGCGAGCTCCCGCAATGCGGCCGAACTCGGATCGGCAGCTTCTCCTGTGGGTATCAGTGCACCAAGCCCTTTTCCAAGTCCGCTACGCCGCGCCACCGCTGACCTCCTTCGCCAGTTCCCGGTAGGCAATTGCCCCCCGCGAACTCGGATCGAATGTATTTATGGGTTGACCGAATGATGGAGCCTCAGAAAGCCGGACTGTCCTAGGAATGACATTCCGGCAAACGATGTCGCCAAAGTGGGTCCGAACTTCCGTGGCGACTTGGTCGGCCAGTTTCGTGCGAGCGTCGTACATCACCAACACGATTGCACTCACCTCAAGTTGTGGATTCAGATTCTTTTGCACCAATTCCACATTGCGGAGCAATTGTCCCAGGCCCTCAAGCGCGTAGTACTCACACTGAATCGGAACCAACACCTCGGTAGCCGCGGCCATCGCATTTACCGTGAGCAGGCCTAGCGACGGTGGACAGTCAATAAGCACATAGTCATAGTCATCGCGCACTTCACTGATCGCGGATTTGAGTTTGAGTTCCCGACTAAAAGCGGGGACCAGTTCAATTTCGGCTCCGGCCAGATCGAGGCTTGCCGGCGCTACAAAAAGGTTCCGGACCGAGCTGCCCTCGATACAGTCTTCCAAGGGAACGTCATGAAGAAGTACGTCATACATTGAAGCGTCTAGGGACCGAGGATTAATGCCAAGCCCGGTGCTTGCATTTCCCTGTGGGTCGAGATCGATCACCAGCGTCCGGTAGCCAAGCTCCGCCAGCGATGCGCCCAAGTTAACCGCCGTCGTAGTCTTACCAACCCCACCTTTTTGATTGGCGACCGCGATCACCCGCGGAAGATCGCGTGCGTGGGACCGGGCTTCAACCGGTGAGGATTCGGTTTCAACCGCTGGGGCATCGATTTCACTGCCTACACCTGAACCCAAGTCGTCTGGACCTAACCCTGCAGCGCCCTGAGGAGGTGATGCGTGTTCCGGTCGCCATGCCTGATGCTCATTCGACTCATCAATTTCCGAATCGCTGTCACCTGGGCCCGTGATCGGCAAATCGGTTTCGTTGTCAAACGCTGAAGTCACTGCGCCATCCTTCTCGCTCTTACCCCTAGGGTCAAGCGGATTCGATAGGTTTCGCCATGTTTCACGTGAAACATCGACAATTGGGCCTCCTGGAGGTCAAAAAAGTGGCCTCTTGGCTGGAATTCCAACCCGACGCGGGTACCGAGTCGGACACAGGGTGCTTTGAATGAGGACCTGACATCCATTGCTTTCGGGTCCAATAGTCAGTCCTAACGCCTCGAGCGCCGGAACATCCCAGCGCCGATCTGAATCAGGAGGTTCGCTCACAATCAGCATTCCCGCTGCATGAAGGAATCCGGCGGCACACTCAGCCGTAACCGCTGGCGGTCCAAAACTGCGAGCAGTCACCAGGTCTCGACTCGCTCGCCAGTGCGGCAGGTGCGCAAGTTCCTCGGCACGACCCCGAACGACCTCAACCTGACTGACCAACCCAAGCTCGTTGACCGCCTGCTGCAAAAAGGTTGTTCGCCGCTCGTTGGCATCAAGCAACACCCATTGGCATTGCGGCCAGGTCGTTGCCAGAACTAAGCCAGGAAGTCCACCACCGCTACCCAGGTCGAGCGCCCGCTTGGGGTCAGGCCCGAAATGGGCCCGCGCAAAGCGTTCAGCATGATCAATGTGGGGTTCAATCAGGCCAGGCCCAAGAAATCCCAACTCCTGCGCCCGATTGAGCACTGCAACAAGCGCGGGATCTTCCGACGCGAGCACCCGAGGAGTAATCCTCAGCCCTGGGGAATCAGCACAACTCGGCGACGCTGGTCCTCGCCCTCGGACAAGGTCGAAACGCCATCAATCTCATTAACCGTGTCGTGAACGACTTTGCGATCAGCTGGATTCATCGGCTCGAGCGCCTTTTGAATACCTGTCTCGCGAACCTCTTCAGCAACCTGGGTCGCAAACCGAGCCAATGCTTCACGACGGCGAAGTCGATAGCCGCTGACATCGAGTCGGACCCGACCATGGTGACTTCCGCTGGCCCGTCGTTGCACCACCGTCCGACTCAATTCCTGGATCGCCGAGAGCGTCTGCCCTTTAGGCCCGATCAGCAATCCCAGATCGTCACCATTGACCTGAAGTTCAATCGTATCGTCGTCAATTCGATCCTGGGTTACGTCGCCATCGTAACTAAACGCTTCAAGCAGGCCTTCCATGAAGTCGGTAATGATCTCTGCTTGTTCCTCGACTGTTGCGTCGTCACTTGTCATTGGGGTCCCCTGGTTCTGGTTTTCGGCGGTTGTGGACGGATTCGCTACTTTCGGCTTCGATGACTTCCGAGCCGAGGATGATCGCTTTTTGGCCGGCGGTTTGTCGCCACTTACTGCAACGTCCTCGGTGGTCGCGTCACCACCAGCTGCACTTTGCCGAGATTTCTTTTCGTTCGATCCTGACGCTTTCGACCCTCTGGTGCTACTTGAGGTTTGCTTGCGACGCCGATCGCGCCGCTCCACCTTGGGCCGAGGATTCGTTGGCCGCACCCGAGCCCGTACCCGAGCTTCGCGGCGCGTTAATCCAAACAGCCCGGACTTCGCCTCGTCGATGACTTCAAATTCGGCATCTTGCTCATCGACACCCAATTGGTCGAGTGCCGCACTTTTTGCTTCCTCGGTGGTGCTTCCGGTTGTCTCAACCCACTCCACGAGACACCTAACCTTTCTTATTCTTGCGAGCCCGCGGTTGTAACGGCGGGGCCGGGGGCGATGCGCTCGTTGTTCCTTTTTTCGCTGCCGTCGCCGGTGACGGCGACGCGGAACTCGAAGCGGTTTTCGATGATTGCTTTGGTTCTGCGGCCTTAGCGGGCGCTGGTTTCTTCGGCGGTGTTGTACGACCCGAGGTGGTGGATTTTCTTTTCGCTGGCGTCGGAGCAGCTCGTTTTTTAGGCGATGACGCTGTGGCCGACTTCGACTTGGAGGTTGATGCGTCGTCCGCCACTGGAATTCCGGCCGCTCGTTTCAAACTCGCCATGAGTCCACCGCTAGCCGCTGGTGCAGTCGTCGTTGCGGTTGATTTGGGCGCATCCGAGGACACATCGATTGCGGGACTGCCAGGGCCCGTCGAACCTGGAGTGCTGCCATGGCCATACACGCTGCGACTAATGAACCACTGTTGACCAACCCGATAAAGGTTGGAGACCGCAAAATAGAGCACCAAGCCTGATGGCAAACCAAACGAAATAACCGGCAAGAAGATCGGCATGATCTTCATGATCATTTGTTGTTGAGGGTTTACCTGCTGATTGGGATTGCGACCTTGAATTTGGCGCTGTTGCACAAAACCGGTGACGCCGACAATGGCGATCAAGAGCAGGTAGGGGAGAGCATGCACGATCCCCTGCCTCAGTGCCTTTGACGCGCTCTCAGCCAAATCCATACCGAATGCCTGCATGGTGTTGGTGGTCGAGAGGTCTTGATACATCTTTGAGTGATGGTTCAAGTAGGCCGGATCGAAATTCCGGTCAATTGCTGGCGCTTTGGTGGTCGACGTTCCGGTGCCAATTTGGCCCGAGACCCAACCCATGTCGAAACCCATTCCACTCACACGGCGCGTAAGGCCACGCAGGACCTGGTACAGGACGATGAACACCGGCATCTGCACCAAAAGTGGGAGACATCCACCCAATGGACTGATGTCGTTTTCCTTATAGAACTTGAGTAGTTCTTCGTTAAGTTTGGGCCGGTCGTCTTTGTAACGGGTTTGAATTTTCTTCATTTCTGGCTGCAGTTGCTGCATGACCATCATCGACCGAGTGCCCTTGAGGGTCAGTGGCGTCACCACGATCATGATGGCCAACGTCAGTCCAATAATCGCCACCGCGTAGTTCGGAATGACCGCATAAATCAACGCCAAGAGGTTTGCCACTAGATCAAAGAACACACTCATGACTCTTGCCCCCCATCATGTGGCACATCGGATCGGCCTGGTACTGGATCCCAGCCATAGCCACCCCAAGGATGACAACGACCAATGCGGCGAATTGAAAGCGTTGCACCGCGCCATGCACCATGCGTTTCAATCGCATCCATTGCATAGGTTGAGCAAGTGGGATCAAACCGGCACGGCGAAACCCGCCACGAAAACATGTACTGATAGCCATGTATGACTATTCTCAACCATTTTGCTGCCAAGCTCTGCGTCCGAAAGGCATTGCCGGTCGGTCGCGGTTCGATCCCACTGACCATCATGATTGGTTCTCGCTCGCGTCAGTCCGAGTCGAATGCCCAAGTTTTTTGAGTGCTCGCCGCAAATCATTACTCAACTCGTCATACGTCCTGGTCGTGGCCTCTGAGCGCACCGAGATGAGGTACGCCCCAGATGGCACTATCGGCGGGGAATCGGCCTGGATTTCACGCATCGCCGAGCGAATGCGTCGCCGAATGTGGTTGCGTTTCACCGCCGGTCCAACTTTCCGGGCCACCGCAAAGGCAACTGCCGGGGGATCGGCACAATCGGGTGCATTGGGCGCAAACGTGACGGTTAACACGCCAGATCGCACCCTACGACCAGACCGCCGCAGTTCAAGAAACGTGCGGCGATCACGGATACGCCAAATCAGGCTGACAACTTGTGGCGACCCTTGAGACGGCGAGACCGCAACACGGCTCGGCCGGCGCGGGTCGACATCCGGTGACGAAAGCCGTGACGCTTGGATCGTCGACGAGTATTGGGCTGAAAAGTGCGCTTCACGATGTTCCTCCTGAACCACGAGGCCTCCTGGCCTCACGACTTACACCGGTCCCTGCCATAGGGAACGGGGTCAGCTGACCACTTTTCGTGGAGCCGACAAGATCTGCGTGTCATGTCGCGTCAAAGCCGACTGGCCCGACAACGTTTGGACAGGGTAGAGGCTGTGTCTCCCTCGAGGCAACCGAGCGAGACATCCCTGCCCCGATAACCCAAAATCCTCCGCGAAATCAGACGATGCCGAGCATCCAAAACAACGGCCGAAAACACCGTCTTTGACGCCGCGTTTCAGCGCCCCTGTGCGTCGATTCCTGCTCGGTGCTACGGTGCCAAGCCCGCCCTGGGAACCGCTGGTTGATCAACGACTGGTGGTATTCCAATTGGTGGAAACGAGGCACCCGCCTCACCCATTGCAAAAGTTTTCCACAGGTGTGGACGTTGCTGTGGAAACCGTGACCCATGGAGAGGCATTCGAGCAGGTGGACGACGCTGAGATCCTGTGGAAAGCCTGTACCGACATGCTCCGCGAGCAAGTTTCGGATGCGGTTTGGCTGACTTCATTCAATGAAGTTCAGCCCATCACATTCGACCACAAGACACTTGTGCTCGGGGTTCCGAGTTCACTTGTGCGCGAGCGAATTGAGGGTCGCTATCTCACATTGGTGAACAGTGTGTTGGTCGATGCAGGTGGTCCAGACCTCGTACTCAAACTCGAAGTTCACACCGACGTCGCGACCGTCACAACTGACGAAGCGACGAGCAAAAGTTTGTCTGGATTCATCTCGTCGGCCGGTAGCGGCACCTCGTCGATCGATGACCGCGTTGAACCGGTGACTGCGGTTCAATCAGGAAGTTTGCCGGTCAATCCTCGTTACACCTTTGAAGCATTCGTGACCGGAACGTCGAATCGATTTGCGCATGCCGCCGCGCTGTCCGTGGCAGAAACTCCAGCTCGGTCTTACAACCCGTTGTTCATCTATGGCGACGCAGGATTGGGTAAAACCCACCTATTGCAAGCCATCGCGCACTATGTCAACGAAAATTACCCATCGTTTACGGTGCAATATGTTTCGACCGAAACGTTCCTCAACGAATTCGTTGATGCAATTCGCACCAACTCACCCGCTGACTTTAAGAAGCGCTACCGCGAAGTCGATGTCTTACTCTTGGACGACATCCAGTTCATTGAAGGTCGCGAAGGACTCCAAGAAGAGCTCTTCCACACCTTCAACGCGCTTCATCAGGCCAATCGCCAGATCGTGTTGTCATCGGATCGACCGCCAGATGCAATTCCTACCCTTGAAGATCGGCTTCGCAGCCGATTCAAGATGGGTTTGATCACCGAGATCAATCCGCCTGACCTCGAGACCCGGCTAGCGATTTTGCATAAGAAGGCTGAAAGTGAATCAGTCGCGCCACCTCCTGACGTTCTTGAATTCATCGCCACCCACATCACCAACAACATTCGCGAACTTGAAGGCGCACTCATTCGAGTTTGTGCCTATGCGAGTCTCACCAATCAGGACATGTCGATCGACCTTGCCGAGCGAGTGTTGTCAGACATTCTCAAAGACAGCCAGCCGCGTCAGATCACTCCGGCGGTCATTCTCACGGCTACCTCCGAGATGTTCGAATTTTCGATCGACGAAATTCAGGGCAAGAGTCGGCGACGACCACTGGTTACCGCTCGCCAAATCGGCATGTACGTTTTTCGGGAAATGACCGACATGAGTTATCCCGCGATTGCCAGAGAATTTGGCGGGCGCGATCACACCACCGTGATTCATGCCGTCGAAAAAATCAGTGCGCTCATGAAGGAGCGCCGCCAGATCTATGACCAGGTAACCGAACTGACCAAGATCATCAGGAACGGCAAATGAATCACATCGTTGTCACTCTGGACAACCCCGTGGATGACGTGTGGGTGACATCGCGCGCGACCGTGCATGACCATCGAGTTATCCCACTGCAACCTCAGCCGTCGTGCCAACCTGTGAATTATTGGGGATGAGTCGCGAATAACTTCTATGCCTCTGACCTGCGGAAACCGTGAGTTTTCCACAATCCACAGGTCTTATCACTACAACTATTCATTTACTTATCTATCTCTAGTGAGGGAAAGCGAGCGAGCAACGTGAAGTTCCGGTGCGAGCGAGATGAGCTGGTCGAAGCAGTTTCGGCAGCAGGGCGCGCGGTAACCAGTCGAGGGAGTTCCTTGCCGGTACTCAGTGGCATTCGGTTTGAACTCACTGGTGGTCAGCTGCGACTGACCGGTAGCGATTTAGACACGACCATTTTGGTTGACAAGACGGTGACCGGTGAACAAGACGGTGTCACCGTGCTGCCAGCGAAACTGATTGGTGATATCGCTCGAGCGTTACCGCCAGGAAAGGTCGAGATCGCGATTTCTGGCGAAGACGCGGTGATTACCGCTGGTCGTGCCGAGTTCACGATGCGAACAATTCCCGCGACTGAGTTTCCGCGACTTCCAGAACCCGGAACAGATGCAGTGGTGCTTCCCGCCGCTGAGTTTGCCGAAGCGCTTCGCCAGGTCACTGTGGCTGCGAGTACCGAAGAAACTCGACCCATTTTGACTGGCGTGCAAATGAGCGCCGAAGCGGGCGGTTTACGGCTAGTCGCAACTGATTCCTACCGTTTGGCTGTGCGTGATCTTCCCGGCACATCAGTTTTGAGTGAAGGCCAAAGCGTTTTGGTTCCCTCAAACGCACTCAAAGAACTCGGTCGCTTACTGGTTGGTGCTGAGCAAGTGACCTTGACGCTGGGCGAGCGCGATGCAACGTTCAACGTTGATGGCAATCGTTTGACTACTCGCCTCATCGAGGGCGAGTTTCCGAATTATCGAGGGTTAATTCCGGCGAGTCAGCCAAATCGATTGACCGTTGGTCGCGAGGCCCTCCTTGAGGCGGTCCGGCGCATGCGGCTGCTCGCAACTGACGCCACTCCCGTCCGGCTGGTGATGCGATCGGAAGGCTTGGAGATCGTCGCCATTGCCCAAGAAATTGGCCAAGCTCACGAAGAACTTGACGCGCAATACGAAGGAACCGAACTCACGGTTGCGTTCAATCCGGAATATCTCATTGCCGGAATCGAAATCACCCCTGGCGATGAAGTCACGCTCGAAACCACCGATTCGATGAAGCCAGCGCTCCTCCGTTCGATCGATAGCAATGACTTTCTCTACCTATTGATGCCCGTTCGGGTTTCGTAGTTCACGAGTGTTTCTTCGACAGCTCTGGCTCACTGATTTTCGTAGTTATGGCCAAGTCGACGTCCAATTTGCCGATGGCTTAACCGCGATCGTTGGTGAAAACGGTGAAGGTAAGACAAACCTTTTAGAAGCAATTGGGTACCTCGCGACACTGGGTTCTTTTCGTGGTGCGCCCACTGAAGCTCTGGTTCGAGTTGGAGCGCCCCAGGCAACCATCCGTGCCGAAGCCGACCGCGAGGGTCGCAGTCTGCTAATAGAGGCTGACCTTGTCGTGAGTGGACGCAGTCGTATTCAAGTGAACCGTCAGCGCTTGTCGCGTGCACGAGACTTGTTGGGAGCACTTCGAGTCTCTGTCTTTGCGCCCGATGACCTCGAATTGATTAAAGGTGGTCCGGCCGAACGGCGTCGTTATGTCGATGATGTACTGGTGGCAGCGCATCCTCGTCACGATCAACTTCGTAGCGAATTGGACCGGGTCCTACGGCAGCGGAACGCGTTGTTACGGCAATCCGGTGGACGCCTAACCGACGACATTGAAGCCACGTTGATGGTGTGGGATTCCAAATTTGTGGAAGTAGGCGAAGCGTTGACTCGCGAGCGAATCGCGCTGTTGGCCTTACTCGGGCCAGCTTTGCGGCAGGCTTATGACCAAGTTGCTCATGTTTCGGCTGACGTAACCGTCGACTACCAGTCGAGTTGGTGGGATGAAGGCTTAGCCCTGAGCCTCGTGAACGTTCGCCGAGATGAACTTCGACGAGGACTCACTCTGGTCGGACCTCACCGAGACGATATCAACCTGACGATCGGTGGCCTTGCGGCTCGAACTCACGCTTCGCAGGGCGAACAACGGTCGCTAGCGCTGGCGTTGCGACTTGCCGCGCACCAAGTGGTGACCGAGGCAGCGGGGAGTCCGCCAGTGCTCCTACTGGACGACGTGTTTTCTGAGCTTGATGCCGGTCGAAGCCTGGCGCTGCTTGAAAGTTTGCCGGTTTGTCAGACACTGCTGACTTCAGCGGGTGGATTGCCGCCTGGAGCCAAGCCCGAGTTAGTGCTGAAGGTCGACAAGGGCCAAGTACGGGTTTCGTAGGGCACAATCAGTCCCATGCCGTGGCAACCGCTCCCGTCTCCGTTCCAAGACGATCCGCGCCCGTTGAGCGAAACGGTCGAACGGTTGGTGCGCAGCATGGGCGCACCGTCTCCCGATGTGACAAGGTCGCTCTTTGCCGATTGGGCAGAGATTGTTGGACCTCAACTTGCCGAACACGCCCGTCCCCATTCA
>Ga0194043_1001175_pt1 | contig 14869 bp, 17 predicted proteins | sample JunL4415m_MetaG_FD_161274 | JGI IMG/M metagenome (GOLD analysis project Ga0194043, IMG submission 161274) | Anoxic zone freshwater microbial communities from boreal shield lake in IISD Experimental Lakes Area, Ontario, Canada - Jun2016-L442-15m | ecosystem: Environmental > Aquatic > Freshwater >...
TATAGAATAAATAGGAGAATAATAGTTTGAAACATTTTGAGAATGTAAAAGACCAATATGATAAGTTTGCGGTAGAATATCATAAAAAGCTGTTGGATCCGACCACATCATTTTGGAATACCTATATTGAGAGGCCTGCAATGGCATCTTTACTTAAAGACGTTGTTGTAAACAAAAAGGTCCTAGATATGGGTTGTGGTTCCGGGCTTTTTACGAGGATGCTTAAAGATTGGGGAGCAAATGTTGTTGGCGAGGATTTAAGTGATGGGCTTCTTCAAATAGCGAGGACAGAAAACCCAGATATAAATTTTACACAAGCAAATGCAAATAATATGCCATATACTAAAGGCAGTTTTGACATTGTTACTAGTAGCCTAGTAGTTCACTACTTTGAAGATTTAAAATCAGTATTTTTAGAGGTAAATCGGGTTTTGAAGCCGTCTGGCAAATTTGTATTTTCAATGCATCATCCTTTTGAAAGCGCTTTGAGGACCATCATAGACAAAGATGGTAATAAAACATTTATGCTTGATAAATATCATACAAATAAAAAAAAACAATTTGAGATGTCTGGGATGAAGATTGGTTTCTATCCTCACACTGTAGCAGACATAATAAATAGTTTAATAGAATCTGGATTTGTCATAAATAAGGTGGTGGAGACTACCCCCACACCAGAGTCTGAGAAGATTAATCCAAATAGATATTCCCAGACAATACATCGGCCAACATTTATAATTTTTGTAGCAAGTAAAAACATTGAAGAAAAGAGCAAAATCTGTTAGAATATTGACTGTTAATCACCTGTCATCCCTGGTCACAAAACCCAGGGATCTCTAACGGCCCCTCCGAAGGAGATCCTCACTTTCGTAAGGATGACAATAGGGAACGCGGGCGATTAGCTCAGATGGTTAGAGCGCGTCACTGATAATGACGAGGTCCGAGGTTCAATTCCTCGATCGCCCACCATACTTCGCTAAAGCTACGAATGGCAAACCAAAGTAGATTTTGAGAAGAATGTCCTCTCGTAGCTACACAATTGCGAAGAAGGACAAGGGAAATAAACTAGGTAGGAGGAAATATGCCATTTTTTTATCAAATATTGATAGGTTTAGCTCTCTTCGGAGTCGGGTTGGTTTTTGCAATCTATACCAGGAAAATAACATATTTTTTTGGCCAGGCAGATTGGATGAACAAGTATCTTGGGCAAGGTGGCGGATTTGTTTTTTATCTTCTACTGGGATTAGTCTTCATACTTATCGGCATACTTTTCATTTTTGGTTTTATGAACCAATTCCTAAAATAGTTTACCTGGGCCTGTAGCTCATCTGGCTAGAGCGCCTCATTTGCACTGAGGAGGTAGCAGGTTCGATTCCTGTCAGGTCCACCATTTAGACCACATCGAAAATACTTGGAACCAAGAGGAGACAGAAATGTCTCTTTTTGTGTTATAATTCTTTCGTATTGAAAGGAAAACAATGAAAAATTTGAAAGTACGTTTAGTCGTCCTAGGGATCCCGTTATTGTTATTAGCTTGGTTCTTTAGACCTTTTTTCCATGACTTTATAATGTCTCTATATATCAGCCCGTTGCAAATATTGTTTTTCGGCCTACTTATAGTTGGTATTTATTTTTTAATGAAGAAAGTCGGGAAACTTCATTTTGTACGGACTGGAATTGGTGCATTTAGCATTCAGCCTGTAAAAAATATTTCTAGCAAGTCGACTATTTTGTATTCTACTTTATTCATTTTGATTTTGTTCATTACAATATTGGGCTTAAGTTTTGAAAGTGAAATACGATATTATTTGGCGGCAAAACAAATTGATTTTACGAATCGTGAAACTATACCAGAGATGGAGTCTATTCGTCTGACTCCGAAGCCAGTAGCGGCTAGATATGCTCAGGATACCTTTCAGAGTCCGCAAGAAACACTCGGCGATTCACAAATAGTACTGGAAAACGGCAAACTAGTACGGGTGTTCCCAAGAATACCAGACGGTGCTTTGTTGTACTTTATCAATAAACTTTCTGGCTTCGTGACAGTGGATGTAAATACGCTTGAGAGAAAAGTAAGTATCTCAGATCAACAATTCAAATATTCAGACGGTATTGGAATAACTGACAATATATACTTCCAACTAATAAAGAAAAAGTATTTTGTAACCTATTCTTCCGAACCAATATATCTAAAGGATGATAGTGGCAAGTGGCAAACTATAGTACCTTACATTTCGTACAAGAATTTTCCTTTTCGAGTTCCATACTGGGGTGGGGTAATGGTAGTTCACTCTGATGGTAGTATTGAGGATATGTCGCCAGAACAGGCAGCCAAAGTTTCATATATGAAGGGTAATAGGATATATCCAAAAGAACTCACGAACTATTACACGGAATCATATGCTTACAAAAACGGTTTAATCAATAAATGGTTTCTGCACAAGAACGAAACAGAGATAGTGAGTCTTGAGGGGGACGAAACTATTATTCATGCTTCGACAAAAGAAGGTTTCAAGCAAATAGTAGTTGCCGAACCATTTGGTCGTTCGTACGGTATCTATAAAATATTCATCATAGATGCTACCACTGGTGCCAGAGAAATCATTGAATACAACCAAAGTTCTCAACTTACAGGACCTATTGCTGCCGCAGACTATATTAGGAAATCTTTTCCTACATATAATTGGAATAACTTTACACTTTCTGAGCCAAGGCCTATGAATATTCGGGGTGATCTCTACTGGTTACTTTCAGTAATCCCAAGCGATTCTGCCGGTATCGCGACGACCGTTCTTCTAGATGCAAAAACCAATAAGGTTAACGAGGTAAAGACAGAAGAAGAACTGAAGCTATTTGTCGCTGGCCAGCCAGTAGAAGTAAGGGCAGAAACAGCGAACGCTACCACTAAAGATTCGAACGCCGAGATAAATACGAAAATAGATCAGATAATAAATGATCTAAATAGTTTGAAAAAATCATTAGAATTAACACCGACGCCGAATAATTAATATGATAGATATTGAAATTATTCCCAAACACGTACTATTGCAAGTAAAGGTTGAAGATAATGGAGAATCTCTTGTTGATCTTCGAGACGAAAGTCCAGAAGTGTCTTTCGAAATCGCGGAATATTTGGATAGAGTTACGGCTACAGGTGTAGAATTTGAAGATGCCCACTTTGTTCGTGAGTCTGTTGCAAAAAAGATTGCTCAGGCTCAAGAAAAATTGCCCGAAGGGTACAAGCTTTTAATTCGATGTGGTTACAGAACCCCAACTGTTCAAAGTAGGCAATACAAGCATGATTACGACGCTTTAATACTAGAACACCCAGATTGGAACGAGACTGAACTAGATATTGAGATTGAGAATCGAACCGCATCAGTGGACGTTGCCCCTCACTGTACTGGCGGTGCAGTCGATTTAACTATTGTTGACCCTGACGGTAAGCAACTAGATATGGGAACAAAGATGGGTACCTTTGGTTCAAAAACGCATACTTGCTCAAATCAAATATCACAAACAGCCCGAACTAATCGAATATTATTACTAGATGTAATGACAGGTGCAGGTTTTTTTAATTTTCCAGGTGAGTGGTGGCATTATGCATATGGAGACAGAGACTGGGCAGTTATTAATAATACCCATTCAATCTACGGACCAATAGAGCACAGGGCATAAATCTAACTTTATTTTATAAAAAGACCTTTATACTATAATTTCTAGGCAATTTATGTTGCTATGTTTCAATTATTATTATTTTTAAAATATATTTTATATTTTTTGAAATATTTTGTTAATAACTACGTAATACTAATAGAAAAGGAGGAATAATGAAATTATTCAAATATATTATCTCATCAACATTTGTATTAATGTTCATATTTTTGGGTTTAGGTATTGCTCGAGCTGCAGAAGTTGAACTCTCTGGCAAAGATCTAAAAGCTAAAACTGTAGCTGAGGTTGCTGCTTTGTATAATATTGGCCCATCAGAGTATGCAGACAGAATTGGAAAAAGCATAAAAGTAAAGGTAAATACTTCAGACACTTTTCAGTTGCTGCATGATAATTATGGTGCGGAACCTAGTGTAGTAAAGGATATTGCTATTCTCATGCAGTCCGAAAGTGGGCAGGCAGTGGTTGTCAAGGAAACGGTCGCAGAATCAACACCAAGTACGAAAACGCCAGAGAAGCAATACAATTTCTTCTTAATATCGATTGGCTTGTTGCTAGCATATATTATTAGTTTCGTTCTCTCAAGGTTTAAAGTAGTCTCTTATGTCTTCCATAAGAAAATATGGAATTGGCTACTACTAGGTTTTTTCTTTGTATCTGCTATTTTGGGTTCATTGCTTGTTTTAAGAATCAGTAATGGCATAGTTATACCACTACCCTTTAATATGCTTTATTGGCACGTTGAAGCAGGAGTTGCATTGACAGCAATATCTATCTTTCATATAGCATGGCATTGGCGTTACTTTGTCACAATACTTAAAAAGAAGATATAATAAGAATATGATACAGACAGATGAAGATATAGTCGTTAAGGTTCAAGATGGGAATAAGGAAGCTTTTGGCGAGGTGATAGATCGTTTCGAGAAACCTCTTTATGCCTTCATATACCGAATGTTGGGGGATAAAGATAATTGCTCAGATGCACTCCAAGAAACGTTTTTAAAGGCATATAAAAATATCAACTCTTTTGATCCGAAGCGCAAGTTTTCATCTTGGATTTACCGAATAGCACACAATGAAGCAATAACATATTTTCGAAAAAATGGGAAAAACGTTTCTCTCGATGAAGTGGCAGAAGTCGCTAGTAATATCGATAATGAAAAGGAAGTACAGGGCAAGCTAGACAATGTAAGACAAAAGGATAAGCTTGCAAAGGCACTTCTCACCATCCCGCTAAAATACCGAGAAGTAATTATATTTCGCTTTTATGAGGAAAAAAGTTATGAGGAAATCTCGGAAATCATTCATCTACCAGTAAATACTGTGGGGACTTATCTTAGTAGAGGTAAAAAAGAATTAAAAAAACATTTTAAAAATATAGATATCGAGGAGATATTATGAGCGATTTAAAAAACAATATAATGAAAAGCATAGAAAAAAATGAAGTAAAGATGCGTTCAAAGAACTTTTTTAGGTTTATGAAAGCGCTAGTCGAGATAGGTATCGTAGCCTTTGCGCTATTAGTCATATTTTTGATCAACCTTACCTTTTATCTTCCTAGAAAAGGTCTCGGCCTAGGTGCGAATCGTTGGAATCATCTATTTTCGGTAATTCCTTGGTGGATAGTTGGTTTAGGTGTCGTGGGCGCTGGTTTACTCATTTGGATTATCTATCGCTACACCGGTGCTTATAAGAAAAGATTGATTTGGGTAATCGGCATAGTATCGCTTATTATCGTGATATCTGGCTTCCTGCTTTCTGTTTCGAATTTCAACGAAACAATGGGGCAGGGCATAGGCAGAATGCAAAACAGTCTACAGGGAACAGGTCTGGGTAACGGTAGCGGTGCTGGCCGGGGCAATGGACTTCGTAATAAATAATTTTTGAAATATTTTTTCTTCAGCCTCGTATTACTTGTAGAAGGGACTATAAAACACCCTTCTGGAAAAGGAGAAAAGATGAATAAAACATTAATCATCGGAGCAGCAGTAGCTGTGACGTTGCTCTCTACCGGAGTAGTGTTCGCCAAGACTTCACTGGGAAGCGTGAAAACACCAAGTGGCACAGAAGTTGCCAAAGTAGGAATTGCTGGGACTGTAGAAAGCGTTTCTACGACTGGTAAAAACCAGATCCAAGTAAAGGATGCTGACGGAGCTTCTTACACTGTTAACCTAGGTAAACGTGGATACGTTGATACTACGGTTGCAGCTGGAGATAGCATCAAAGTCGAGGGTCTAGAGAAAGATGCGGGTACTGTAAGTGCTTGGAATCTGACAAAAGCTGATGGTAGCCAAGTTACTATTAGAACTGAAGCTGGCAAACCTGCTTGGGCAGGAACTGGCGGCGGTAATGGTGGATCAGGGATGCACAATGGTTCTGGCGAAGGCGCTGGATTTGTAGATGCCAACGGTGATGGCGTTTGCGACAACGAAGCTAAATAATCGTAATTTTAAAAGGAGCTCTTCTAGAGCTCCTTTTTATTTTACTTACAATTGTTTCATCTGTTTAAAAATATTATAAAAGCATAGTAAAATTGGGTTGTCTATATTGGCAGAGGAACAAAGCGATTACTTTAAGGGAAAATGAAAAGAACATCCTCTTAGAATCGGCTATAACGTTCATGTTACAGTTATGGTAAAACAAGTAAAATATATTTTACTATTTTTATTTCAGCTGTATAATAACAACCAGGAAATAAGAGTATATATGTTGATCAAAGACGGCAAACAGTATAAAGACTTATTTAATATGCTTCCTGATGCTATCTTCGTTATAGATGTTAAAACTGGTGATATATTAGAAGCAAATGATGTGGCAGTCCAAATGTATGGCTATACCATGGATGAACTTCTAAATATGAATAATCTAGACTTATCTTTTGAGCGCACTTTGACACAAGCTGCAATGCGTAAGGGTGTTAATTTTGTACCACTTAGAATACACCGAAGGAAAGATGGCACAATTTTTCCAACAGAAATTACAGCGAATTATACCCTTTTGAACAAAAGAGATGTGCTTACGAGCGTTGTTCGTGATATATCAAATAGAGAAGACCTTGAGCGGAGGGTGCTAGATCTGGGGTTTAGGGATAAACTAACAGGGTTCTATAGTAGAACTTTTTATGAAGAAGAGATACATCGTTTAAAAACCGGGAGAAATTATCCTGTCAGTATAATTTTTATTGACATTGATGGCCTCAAAACAGTTAACGATAACTATGGGCACAAAGCTGGAGATCGACAGATCAAGGATCTAGGTATAGTAATAGGTAGTGATTTTCGTAATGAAGATAGTATTTCCCGTATTGGTGGCGACGAATTTGTTATTTTATTACCAAAGACCAACAATGTTACGGTAAAGAAAATAGTTAATAGAATCCGAGACAGTATCGTAAAATACAATTTTAATATACCCGAGCCAGTACTTTCATTATCGATTGGCTCTGCTACCGCTACAACAAGTGATGAATTTGATAAATCTTTGGAGCTAGCAGACGAGCTAATGTACAAAGAAAAAAAGATAAAGAAAGCTAATAGTTCAACAATTTGATTATAGGCAAGATTAATCACGATACTTCACTGATAAAATATTACAATGTGTAAAAAGTGAGAACTATAGGAAAAAAGCTAGTCCTATAGTTCAAAATAACCTACTATTTTATCCAAAAAGAGTATAATAACAGTATGGAACTGGAAAAGGCAATCAAAGCTCTGCAAAAGTATTTTGAGATACCTACTTCAAAAATAGGGAAATTGGCAGTTCTTTTTGCAATTATTATGGCTTCTTCTATGGCTTTATCTATTTTGATCGTTCTTATTATCGGTGGTGGCTCAGTACACGTAGCTAAAGTGATTAATGACAGTTCAATACTGCTAATATTAAATACTATACTCAATTTATCCCTAAATCTAGCTGGATTGTTCTCTTTGGTTTTGAGTATATATAGTGTCATAAGATACAAAGAGTGGTCGGTATTAAGATATTTAGCGGTACTTTACTCACTTGTTATAATTATGTTTATTCTTGGAGAGCTTCTCTTTCCTCATTAGTTCATAATATATGTTAAAATATAAATATGGTATTATCACTAAAAATTGCCCTTAGATTTATTATTAAAAGTAAGTGGCAATCATTGTTTATAATTATCGGCATAGCTGTAGGGATTTCGGTAGCTATATTTATTAGTATTCTTATAGATAGCTTACAATTCACTCTTATCAATGGAACGATAGGCAATGCTCCACACATTACGATAACAACAGATAATAACAAGATAGATAATTATAATACCCTGAAAACAGATGTAGATAAGGTCTCAGGCATCACTAAGATATATCCTGTAGTAGATGGGAATGGTCTTTTAGTCACCGCTGATAAGAATTATCCAGTATTGCTACGAGGGGTCAACTTCGATAAGGCGAATGATATTTATCAAATAGATAGTCGAAAGGTTGAAGGTAAAATCCCTACGGGTGGTAGCGAAGTGATGATCGGGAAGGACCTATCTACTACCACTAAGAAAAATATCGGTGATGAAATTACATTCGCTCAAGCCAATGGAACCAAATCTGATTTCAAAGTAGTGGGAATATACGACCTCAAAATCGCCAGCGTTAATAATACCTGGGTTTTTACAACTCTTGAGACAGCATGGGCTACCCTAGGAAATACGAGCAGTTACACGGCGATCAATCTGCAGGTAAAAGATATTTTTGGTGCTGATACTACAGCAAAGACAATTCAGAGTAAGATTGGTACAGGCTACAAGGTAGACAATTGGAAGTCACAAAACGCCCAGCTATTGTCCGGGCTTCAAGGCCAAAGTGTTTCTAGTTATATGATACAGGTATTCGTACTTATTTCTGTACTGATTTCTATTGCCAGTATACTGAGCATTACAGTTACTCAGAAATCAAAACAGATCGGGATACTAAAGGCCATCGGCCTAAAGAATGGTAAGTCATCGAATATCTTTTATTTCCAAGGCTTTATCTTGGGTCTGTTCGGAACTGTTTTGGGCGTTGTTTTTGGACTAGGACTGTTCTACGCTTTCGTGACATTTGCAAAAACTCCAGATGGTGGCAATATTGTAGAGCCTTTGATCAAATGGAATATGGTATTTTTGGCGGGATTTGTCGCTCTATTAGTTTCATCTTTTGCCGGTATTTTCCCAGCCAGAAAAGCAAACAAGCTAACCCCGATAGAGGTGATACGAAATGGATAAGAAGGCAACAAATGTAGTAGAACTACGAAGTATGGGTAAGACTTACTATGGAGCTGTCGATACACCAGTATTGTTCGATATTCATCTTGCTATAGAAAAAGGTAGTCTAAACTCGATTATTGGGCAGTCAGGGAGTGGTAAATCAACTTTGCTGAATATCTTGGGGACGCTCGACAAACCAACAATAGGCGACGTTCTTATTAACGGACAAATGGTTAATAATATGAATGCCGATAAGTTAGCAAAACTTCGAAATCAGACAATGGGCTTTGTTTTCCAGTTTCATTATTTGCTACCAGAGTTTACGGTACTTGAAAATGTATTGTTTCCGGTGAGCATTGAAAAAAATGGGAAAATTACTGATAAAGATAGAGAAAAAGCCCTAGAAATCATCGAATTAGTAGGTCTATCTGAGAAGATAAATGTAATGTCTGATAGTATTTCTGGCGGTCAACAACAGAGAACAGCGATAGCTAGGGCACTTATGAACGAGCCGGATATCATTCTAGCGGACGAACCGACTGGGAATCTAGACTCTGACACTAGTAAGTCGATATATAAACTATTTTGTAAGATTAATAGGGATTTCGGAACTACATTTATTATCGTAACCCATGATGATAGAATAGCGGCGCAGACTGATCGTATTATCGAGGTCAGAGACGGACGCATTATATCAGATACAGTTAACAAAAACGTCGCTTGCCCTATCTAGAATAATGCCAGACTCTGTGGTTACAGCCCATGGCTTGACATGGGTGCTATAGAATGTTATTATTAATGACCCGGTGGGAAGTTATAAAAATTAAATATAGACCATAGCTTACCGTATGTCAGCAAGGGTATTCCGCCCAAAGCTTACAATTTCTCAATCTAAATCTGAAACACTCTATTCTTAGGAAAAAGGAGTTTTTTATGAACCCTAAAATATATAGCCAGATTTGAGGTCGACGTTTTTGGTAAAGGGTATCCGCAGAATATTAAGTAAGAAGGAGTAGTAATGAGTAATAAAGAGGCAGTTTTGGAAAAGTTGGATCAGGCGCATCTTTACATTATGGATGTAAAGGACATTATGGATGACAACCGACATTTTCATATGGCTGGGGAGCTTATCGCAGTTAGTGAAATAGTTAGTGGGATTATCCGCGAAGCACAACACGATTATTAAATAGTATTTGGAGAAGATGTGTACCAACTAATATGATGGGAGCGGTTTTGCCGGCTCCCATCTTTCTATTTAGGACACACTTACTCAAATTTACGAATTAGTCTATAATATATCTATTAAGATAAAGAAAGGGGTATAAATGAAATTATTAATTAGATGGGGTATATCTACTATTGCAGTTTTGGCAACTGTGTACCTAATGCCAGGCATCTCTGTCACCGGAAACAACGCATTATTCGCAGCAATTGTAGTGGCTGCAATACTTGGCGTGATTAACGTTTTGATAAAACCGATACTTAGCTTACTCTCTTGTGGGCTACTGCTAGTAACGCTTGGTTTATTTATGTTTGTTATTAACGCCATGATGCTGCTTCTTACCTCGTGGGTTGCTCAGAACTGGTTTGGTATTGGCTTTGTAGTCGAAGGATTCTGGCCTGCACTATGGGGTTCGATTGCCATAAGCATAGTATCTTGGATATTTACTCTTCTATTACCAGACGAAGACAAATCAAGTAAATAATTTTATTACTTTAGTATCTCTGATATAAGCACACTCGATTCCTTATGTGGAATATCATGAAATCTGTAATACTTCGTCGCTTTTATATTGTTAAATTTTTTACAAAGATATTTTATATTTGAATTAATGACTAATGTGTCAAAATACCCATACATGATGTATATTGGGATACTTGATAACGCTTCCAATTGGCTGACTGTATTTTGTTTGTCTACTAGGCTGTCAATACTCATAATACTTGGTATCAACCTAACACCTTTTTTTATAAGAGAGTGATAACTGGTCGAAACCAGCTCATAGAGTTGGAAAAATAAAACTCTCAATAAGTTCGCATTAGCGAGGAATAAATTCTGAATTATTTCATTTAGACTTCGATATTTGAACGGTCCTTTTTTGAAGATAAATACAGGGCTAGTTAGGATTATCTTATTTATTTTACTAGGATTTCTTTTAGCGAATTCTAGCGCTACGAACGTTCCCATTGAGTGTCCGACCAATAAAATTTTTTCTTCATAATGTATTTTGCTAAGTGTGTTCTCGAGTGCGTCTACGTTCTCTTTCAGAGAATAGAGACCCGTAGGGGACTTTGGTGAATCGCCAAATCCCAATAAATCTACCGATACACAATGTGAATTTTGAGAAATAACTTTATCTAGAGGTCTCCAGAATTTACCACTATTTTCCACGCCATGAATCAGCAGTACTAGAGGACCATTACCCTTATCGAAGTGGATATTTAGAAAAAGTTCTTTGTTATTTGTCATTTCCTACCGAAGAGATGTTATTTAGGAAAAATACCAACCATATTGATACTACTCCGAAGGCGAAAATTTCATTTATAGCCAAGGTGAAATACTCTAGTCCGTAGAGAGCAAACCCGGTGATCATTGCGGCAAGGAGTAGATAATTAATCCTCATAAAATATTTAGATAAAAATTTCATAGAGAAATACAGGCTCGCCATAATTATTCCAAAAATACCAAAAGCAGTGTAGGCACTTAGATTGTGAATCATGTTCTGAATATCGTTAATACCAAAGGGGAAAAATCCAACGCAGGCAAGTCCGATAGGAGCGATCACAAAAGCAATACTGTAGAAAGTTAAATACTCTTTTTGTAGTTTTTTATCCTGATAAAGCCGAGTAAATTCATTAATTATAAAACTGGACAGTGTGAGTAGTAGTAAGCCCGATACTATAATAGAAGCATTAAAAATTTTGGAAGAAGGTAGCTGATTCATTCCGAGATAGCTCACTGATTCGTCCCACCATTTCGGATTAGGATTAAATATAGCACTCGTTGCAACCCCACCTATTAGATAGAAGCCAATAAGATTTACAATATCTTTAATAGCGATTCTTTGAGCTAATTTAGTGTAAACGAATATCCAAACAGTTACGGATAAACTAATCCAGAAGGAAAAAGAATAAGGATCATAAATAAATTCTTTAAATGCTTTACTAAAAAAAATTGAGAAAGTAGCCCCTGCAAAGACTGAGGCTACAGAGAAGGCTAGTGTGATAATTAGCATAGACGTAAATGTGCCGGTTTTAGTTCTTTTTCTTCGATCGCTAAGAGCCCTTATTCTGTTTCTACCATATACGAAAAATGTAATAAGCGGGACAAAAAATGACATCACTATTATTGAGATAGAAAGTGATAGGTTATTTAGAGCTACATACTGTTTTAGTAAAAAAGAAAAAAGGCAAACGACTATATAAGAAATAACAAAGGCGTAAAATGCGTTTCGTTGAGCGGTTTGATCAATTTGATTTTCGGTGATATTTTCCTTTTGCATTGATATATTATACCATAATTTCCCAATTTGCGTGATATAATGACTATCAGAAAGAAGGATATATATGAAGAATAAAGAAAAACGTAAGATTCCCAAGATTCTCAAACATCCAATTATTTTATCATTAGTCGCATTGTTGTTAGTTGGTCTGATCGTATTATTTTTTTGGCCTTTATCGGATACGGGTATTCATATAACACCAAACCCTTCAAAAAGTTATGATGAGTCAATAAAGAGAGTTAGTACAATATCGACTTCAGAAGATCCTAAAATCATGCCAGAGTGTCATTCGTACGTAAACACAACAGGTAAAAAAACCGATAACGTAATCGTTGTTTATCATGGTTTCACTAACTGCCCGATACAATATAAGCAATTTTCTGATCAGCTGGTATCCCAAGGTTATAATGTTTTAGTTCTTCGGATGCCTAGACATGGTGAAAAAGATAAAGCAAATAATGATCTACACGATATAACTACAGAAGAGATTGCTAAATACGCCAACGATTCGGTTGATATCGCAAGCGGGCTAGGTGACAACATCTATCTTACTGGTTTGTCAGTCGGTGGCGCCGTAACCTCTTGGACGGGTCAAGAACGTAAAGACGTAAAAGGCTATATAAATATGGCACCTTTTTATGCGCCAAAATTCGTTCCTGAGTTTATCATCACACCGATGATCAGAATCTTGAATGTTTTACCGCCTATTACTATTTGGTGGGATTCTAAAACTAAAGAAAATAACGTAACCGGCTCCCCTTATGCTTATGCCGGGCTAGACACTAGGTCTCTCGCTAAGTTTCTGAGTTTTGGTGATTTTGTAAAACAGGATATTGCAAAAGGGGCAAGAGCTGTCGGTCAAACATTGGTATTAAATGAAAACGATGCCTCTATCAATAATACATATGCGGCAAGAATGGAGCGAAATATTTTCCTCGCAGCCGATAAGTATAATCTGACTCAGTATACTTTCGCTAAATCAGAGGGATTAAATCATGATACTATTGATCCTTATAATCCAGAGCAGAATACAAAATACACTTATCCTATATTGATAAATCTGATTATAAATCAAATAAACTCTAGGTAGACTTAAAGGGGAATAAATGATGCTGGCTTGGATTCCCTAGGGAATCCAAGCCAGGTGCGTTTGATACGTTGAATGTTTCTGCCTTTGCGGGGCGGTAAGTTTATAGGTGATATTAGTCGAGACTAACTTGTCCGAAGTATCGGGACTTTGTTGCTAGTGCTTCATGCAGCCACCGTTGCCTTCGCAGGTGCAGATAGTGCTCCCGCATTTGCAACAGTGGAATGTGCCCTCGGGCATTTTGCCGAGTAACGCCCCCATGTCCCCTTCATCGTTATTGGGCAATGACCCGCTTGACTCTTCTGAAGTGGTTTCGTTGCTGATATCATCCATACAGCATTCTCCCCTCCAACGTAGCTTGTGCGCACCTATTGGTACGATAACTAGATTTATACTACTTATTTAGCTTGCTGTAAAGATAATTTCTATAAATACACTTGCATTTATAGACTAAACGGACTAGAATTCTTACTAATATTATTAATAGGCATTGAAAGGAGCCAATATCATGACAAAAACAGTATTAAATAGAATAAAATGTCGGGAATTTTGGCTCACAAGCAGTGGAGCCAAAGCAGATTTTAGTAAATAGAAATCCTCGACAACAAGCGGGGATTTTTTAATAGGAAAATTGTGAAAGAATATATAAACAAAGCATGGGCGATACTGCTCTATAGTTGGAAAGATTTCTTCGAGTATCGAGGATATCTACTGTTTTGGATTGTGATGGGTTCACAGTCATTCTTTATTATGTATTTTTTATGGATGTTTGTATATCGAGATAATCAGATTGTATCTGGTTTTACTTTGTCGGCAATGATCACTTACTATTTTGTGGCATATTTTGTTAAAGAATTTACAAGTACGTATTTTGATTGGAATATTATGATTAAGATAAATGATGGATTATTCTCGCACTTCTTTTATCGACCAATGACTCACAGAATGTATTATATGTATCACAATATAGGGGAAAAAACTGTTAGGTTTATTGTATTTACTCCAGTGCTACTATTTTTATATTTTTTGATTAAAGATTATTTTATTGAACCTGTACCTGGAGCCTGGCCATATATAATAATATCTTTTATATTAAGCTTCTTTATGACGTGTTATTTTACTTTTATTATGGGCTACACCGCCTTTTGGACTGAAAAATCAGAAACTATTATATATTTCAAAGATTCCTTAGTTTTTTATCTTTCGGGCGCCATGGTACCTCTTGCTTTATTTGGTGAAAAAATTGCAAACTTTCTCAAGCTTTTGCCATTTAGATATTTTATTAGTTTTCCTATTGAAATATATTTAGGCAAGTTAACTGGTTTAGAAATGTCACAAGGCTTCCTGGTTGCATTTACTTGGCTGATAGTATTAATCATATTAGAAAGATTAATATTTAAG
>Ga0194043_1001188_pt1 | contig 14797 bp, 17 predicted proteins | sample JunL4415m_MetaG_FD_161274 | JGI IMG/M metagenome (GOLD analysis project Ga0194043, IMG submission 161274) | Anoxic zone freshwater microbial communities from boreal shield lake in IISD Experimental Lakes Area, Ontario, Canada - Jun2016-L442-15m | ecosystem: Environmental > Aquatic > Freshwater >...
AGCCAGATGTGCAGCGGAACTAGTCCTGCTTTGGTAGCGAAGCCGAGAATGAGCAGGGTGAAGGCGAGTGCGCCGGTCGTTGATGTGGGTGACACAGTCACAAGTGCGTCGAAGGTGGTCGTACCCGCCACTGATGCGAGCGCCGCGAATCCGGCGAGGATCAGCAGGAAACTCAACTGAGTCATCACGGCGTACCACAGCGCCGCCGAGCGTGCCTGGGGTCGAGTGCGATGGTCGGTCAGTACGAGCACACCCGATCCCAGCGCCATGAGTTCCCAGGCGAGAAGGAAGGTGATGATGTCACCGGCCGCAGGCACCATCTGAAGGCCGAAAGTAAAGAGGATGAACGCGAGCCAGGCACTGCGCGAGTCAGCCGCGCCGTGTACGTAGCCGATGGCATACAGAGCCGCGAGCAAGGTGACAGCGGAGGCGATGACGATGAACAATCCACCGAGTCGGTCAGGTGCGAGTGTCAGGTTGACCGTCGGTAATGCAGTGGGTGCCCACAACCCGCCCGAGTGGCCTGAGAGCGCGAGTCCTCCCGCAACGATTCCGCTCGCTGCCATCGCGATTGTTGCTATTCCCGCGAGGTAGCGGCGCATCGAAGCGGGTGCCACTGCGGCCACGGCACAGGCGAGTGCTGCGAGGAGCAACTCGGCGGTTAGTGCCGCTTCGACCGGGTTCATCGTCCAGTCACCGAACGCAATGCTGCGATGATCTGGTCTGGTTCGGGTGGACATCCGGCGACCTCAAGGTCAACGTCGACCACGTCACTCACCGAACCCACGACGGCGTGGCCATCGGCAAAGACTCCGCAGTTGCGCGCACAGTCGCCAACAGCGATCACCAGCCGCGGGCGAGGTGTGGCCTCGACAGTGCGCACCAGAGCTTCGGACATGTTGCGAGTCACAACACCCGTAACTAGCAACACGTCGGCGTGACGCGGTGAGGCAACAAGTCGTGCACCGTAACGTTCGGCGTCGTAGACCGGACCAAACACCGCGCCAATCTCAATCTCGCAGCCGTTGCACGAGCCGGCGTCAACGTGGCGAATCTGAATGCTTCCGCTCAGCGCTGCAGGTACGCCATCCCACTGCTCTGGAAGTGCGGGGGCAGTCTCGGCTACGCGCCCGGTGCGACGCATGAGTTGGAGTAATCGCAGAACGCTCACGGGGAAGACTCGGGAGTCAGTTCCTGCTTCAACACACTTTGCTCCTCGAGTACACCCACGAGTATGCGGCGGGCAACAACGAGCAGTTCACGAACTTCCGGAACGCTCACCGAGTAGACCACCTGACCGCCCTCGCGACTCTGGCGAACCAGACCCGCGCGACGCAATACTGCGAGTTGCTGCGAGAGATTGCTGGGCTCAACCGCGATCGCCGCGAGGAGTTCGTGCACGGCGTGATCTTGTTCGGACAGTAACTCGAGAACTCGAATGCGCACGGGATGTCCGAGAGTACGGAAGAACTCCGCCTTGGCTTGGTAGAGCGGAGTAGCCAACGCCGTTCTCCTGCCGCGCGGTCGACCCCCGTCGAGTATCCCGACTCTACTGCACTTGAAGATGTTTGCAAGTGACGAGAATCTCACGTCAGAGCGCCGCTTAGAATCGTTGAATGATTACGCGCTTGGCTTGGGTGACCGCGATGAGTGTGCGCGGTCACGACCCGGACGAGCCGTGGGGGCCACCGGCCTTGCGTGCTGCAGGGGTTGAGGTGTCAGTGGTCGATTGGGATGACCCGTCAGTTGACTGGGCCTCGTTCGATCGGGTGTTGCCACGTTCGACCTGGGATTACCCCGAACGCATCGAGGAGTTTCTCGCGTGGGTCGACCGCGTTGATGCCGTCACCGACCTTCGCAATCCGCCAGATCTCATGCGGTGGAGTATGGATAAGCATTACCTCCTCGACCTCGAACGGGCGGGAGTTCCGATCACTCCCACGGCAGTTGTGGAAGTCGGTGAAGAGCCACGTTTTCCCGACGGTCCCTTCGTCGTGAAGCCTGCGATCGGTGCCGGTAGTCGCGATGCTGCGTCGTACCAAGCACATGAAACGGAATTGGCCGCGGTGCATATCGCTCGCCTCCACGCGCGCGGTGCGTCGATGCTGGTGCAACCGATGCTTGAATCCGTTGCCGTCGATGGTGAATGGCCATTGTTGTTCTTCAATGGCGAATTCAGCCACTCGGCAAGTAAGCGAGTGTCGCTCGCAGCGGCGACGTCAATCAGCGGAATCTATGCCGAGGAAACCAACGCGCCCCACGTTGCCTCTGCCGCCCAGATTGATGTGGGCGTCGCGGCTGTTGCCGAGGCGACAGCGCGGTTCGGAGTTCCGCTCTACGGTCGCATCGACGTGGTGCGTGACGATTCGGGTGGTTACTGCGTGCTTGAAGTCGAACTCGTTGAGCCGTCGCTGTTCCTTCTTGAGGGTGGGCCCGACGCGATCGACCGTATGGTGGCGGCCTTCAGCGCCGACTGACAACTACTTCGCAGACGAACGCAGCGCGGCGGCCGCGGTGGCGAACATTGTTTCCTTGATCTTCGACAGGGTTTCGACATCCTTGCCAACCAGCGGCGCGACGGTGGCGACGGCGGTGTCGAGGAGCCCGGCTTCATCGGACGTGAAATCAACGAGTCCGACAGCCAACGCGTCTTCGCCGCCGTAGCGCTTGCCCGTCGTCATTGAAGCGACGGCAGTCTGTTGACTGACCTTGGACTGGATGAGGGCTGCCATTCCGGGCGTGAACGGAATACGAATGTCGACCTCGGGGAAGCAAAGGTAGCCGCGGTCGGTGCGCATCACCCGAAAGTCGTGGGCCATGGCCAGCATGGCACCGGCTCCGAACGCGTGGCCGTTCATGGCTGCGATGGTGGGAACGGGCAGGGTGAGCACCCGCGCCAATAGTCCGTGTATGCGCTCGACGTACCATTCCCACTTATCGCTGTTGGCCATCAGCCACTCGAGGTCAAGGCCGTTGGTGAAGAACTTTCCGGTCGCGGTGGTGACCAACGCGGTCGGCTCGCCGCTCGCAACCTCGTCGAGCAGGGCGCCCACGTTTTCGAGCCACTCAGGAGACCAGCGATTCTCGTCGTCGCCGAGGTCGAGGATTGAAACGGAGTCGCGGTGCGTCAGGGTCACGGCCATGCAGACATTGTGCACGGAGGAGTAGGTCGCCGTGTGCGGCGCCCACCTAGCTGCCCTTGATCTCCTGGATGATGTTGCCGCCGTCGACGACAAAGGGCTGGCCCGAAACGTAGGACGCTTCATTACTGGCGAGGAATCCCACCACCGCTGCTACTTCGTCGGGTGTTCCGGCGCGACCAATCGGGGTATGCAGTCCGGCCGCCAACTCGTCCTCGTCGGAAGATGCGGTGTGAATCCACCCCGGTGCCACCGAGTTGCAGGTGATCGCATGGGGGCCTTCCTCAATGGCCACCGCGCGCATGAGCCCGTCCATCGCGCCCTTGGCCGCAGAGTAGGCGCTACTACCTGACGCGGAGACGAGCGGCCCGGTGACGCTGGAAACCATCACGATGCGGCCCCCGCCTTGCGCACGCATGACCGGGATGCAGGCGCGAGTCATGTTCACGGCCGTGAGCAACGTGATCTGCAGTTGGTGTTCCCAGTCATCTGGCGATTGCTCGGCGAGCGTGCCACCGTCGATCGACACGGAGGTCTGCACCATGCCGGCATTGTTGACGAGGATGTCGATGCCCCCGAGATGTTCGATTGTCGCCGCCACCAACGCCGCAACTGCAGTCCGGTCGGTGAGATCGGCGATGAGTCCGTGGGCGTCAAGTGAGTGGGCACGGAGTTCCGATACGCGCGTGTGGATGCGGTCGGTGGTCGAACTGATGACGACGCGAGCTCCCATACGGGCCAGCAGTCGGGCAGATGCGAGGCCGATGCCGTCGGCGGATCCGGATCCCGTGACGAGGGCGCGGCGACCGGTGAGTTCAAAGGGTTGGGTCATGAACTCAACGCTAGCGGGCATCGACGGTGAGATCGCTGCCTACTCGAATGCAGTTGCTCAGACTTTCGTTGGAAGCAACCACTCCGCCTGGCCACACCACGACCCGCTCAAGTGACCCCTCGACGACAGAGCCCGCACCGATCACGTTGTGGCCATCGCTGGCAAGCATGTTGGCCGCGAGGTAGTCGTGTGGGGTTCCGCAATCAACGAATTCACCCGATGTCATGACGAACTCAAGTGACCCCTCATTCCACGCCGGCTTCCAGATGAGGTCGTAGAGACTCGCCGGCTCTGCGGCAAGCGAGAGCACGACATGCGCAGGCAGTAGGCAGGCGCCGATGTACTGCACGTTGCCGAAGTCGCTCGCGCCGTCACGTTCACGTCCCAGGAGTCGCGGTCGCAGACCATCCCATCCGTCAACTAACTCGTCGAGTCCGGCGGTGAGAAATGCATCGCTGTTGCGCACGAGAACCGCGCGGCCGTTGATCCACTCGCGAAGCAAGCCCAGTGCGCCGGCACTTCCGAGAATGAGTGGGCGCTCATCGGAAATGGTCACGGCCACTCCGTCAAGGTGAGCAATGACCTGCTCGGCGAGGTAGTGCACGTTGACAGCGATGTCGTCGGCGAAGGGTCGCACCGAATCGAGGGCGAGGTTGAGCAGTGGCACATTGTTGATGGGACATAGCGATTTGGGGCGAATCTCAGTGAGCGGTCGCAGTCGCGTGCCGTAGCCCGCAGCCAGTACGACGGCGCATAACCCTGCGTTATTCATGTGCCCCACGCTACGCTTTCGAGCCAGCGGGGGCACTGTGAGTGGAGGTCATATGAATGCGATCGATTCTGGTATCCCTCTGATCGATTTGTCGCCCTGGCTCACTGACGTCTCGCGGGTTCAGCGCACCACTCTCGGCACCCTCTCGGCGGCCCAAGTGCTGGGTGGAATCGCGATCGCCGGATCAATTCCCGCGGGGGCCTTGATTGCGGCATCGCTTGATGGTGATGGCGCTGCCGGGCTCGCTGCGACCTCTGGGGTACTGGGTGCGGCCATCGTGGCTTTGCCACTCGCGCGCCTCGCGCTCAGTCGTGGACGTCGAATCTCGATCTCCACCGGGTACGCGACGGGCGCGATCGGTGCTCTAGTGGTGATTGCCGGCGGTGTTCATCAATCGACGGCGCTGGTCTTGATCGGCTGTCTGTTTGTGGGGGCAGCATCGGCTGCCGGTTACCAAGCCCGCTACGGGGCTATCGATCTGGCAGTGCCCGGTCGTCGTGCGCGTGCATTGTCGATTGTTGTGTGGGCCACCACGCTGGGGGCGGTGCTCGGCCCCAATCTGCTGGAGGTCTCCGGCAACGTCGCGCTTGCTCTCGGGCTTCCGCAGTTGACGGGCGCGTATCTGCTCGCGTTCGCCGTACTGGCTCTCGCCGTGCTGTTACTGATGACTCTCCTACGACCGGATCCCTATCTGTTGTCGCGCGCCCTTGCCGATCAAGCGTCCGGCACTGTTGCCGCGACTCCTCGCCTGCGTGATGGCCTCACGCATCTGCGCGGACATCGATTGGCCGTGCTCGGAGTGATTAGCCTCTCCATCGGACATGTCGTGATGGTGATGGTCATGGTGATGACACCAGTTCACATGTCGCATGTCGACATCTCGCTGCAGTTGATCGGGCTGGTGATCAGCGTCCACGTTCTCGGCATGTACGCCTTGTCGCCCGTCGTGGGTTGGCTCGTCGACCGAATCGGTCGCGTTCCGATGCTGATGGTGGGGGCTGTAGTGCTTCTCGTCGCCTGCCTGGTCAGCGCGTTAGTGCCCGCCAATTCCGTTGTGGGACTTGGTATCGGCCTCTTCCTGCTGGGTTTGGGGTGGTCATGCACCTTGATCGCCGGATCGACGCTGCTGACCGAACAGGTTGAGCAAGCGGATCGCCCGTCGGTGCAGGGTTTGGCTGATCTCGTCATGAACGTCGCCGGTGCGCTCGGCGGAGTGATCGCAGGCATCATCGTGTTGAAGTCGTCGTACACCGTCTTGTGTTTAGCCGCGATTGTTCCGGTGCTGGTGCTTGCGGCCCTCTGCCTTCCGTGGTTGCGTCGTCGTCCGGCCGCTCCCGCTGAACTCATAACGACCTGAGTAGCGCGGGTAACGTTGTCGCCATGGTTCCCGTGCGACAAGCAGTCACAGTCGACCGAGCTGGCGTCATCGACACCGTGGTCAGTGCATTCCACGGCGACCCCGCCTGGGAATTCATGCACGGTGATGATTACGCGCGGTTTGCTCCGTTGCTCGCGGGTGTGCTGTTTGATGTGCGAGTCGAGTCAGGGCAGGTGTGGGTTACCGACGACCTCACATCTGTCGCGTTGTGGGAAGCACCGGCCGGAACGTCACTAATGTCGACAGGTGAGCGTGCGTCAGTGTGGGACCGATATCGGCAGGAAGCAGGCGAGGCTGTGTGGGAACTCCTGCACCGCTATGACGTCGCTGTTGAGGCCGTGACGCCGACCGAACCGTATTGGTACCTCGGCGTTCTCGCCACTCGCCCCGAGTGTCAGGGCAAGGGTCAGGCGCGTGCTGTCACGTCTCCGGTGCTCGCGGTGGCCGATCGTGACGGCATCAACTGCTGCCTCGAAACGTCGAAGCCGTCCAACAAGGCCCTCTACGCGCGCCTCGGATTCGAGCCAACTGCTGACATCGCCATTGAAGGCGGCCCTCCCACCTGGTGGCTAACGCGAACTCCGGCCAGATGAGCGAGTTGTCGCTCCAGCAGGTCGCGCACGGGTGGGGTGTTGAGTTGATCGAACCTGCAACGAGCGGTTTCAACGATGTGTGGTTCGCGATGCGCGGAACCGAGCACGTCGTCGTCAAGCGGGGTGACTCGAAAGCGCGGGTACGTGAGGCCGCAACCTTGCGCTCGTACTGCGCGGGGGCATCGCGACTACTGGCACATGACAAACCAACAGGAACGCTGCTGGTTGAGCGCATTCTTCTTGGCGATGACCTCATGCCGTTGTCGGTCACCGATGACGACGCGGCCACGACTGTGATTGGAACGCTGATCAGCGTTCTCCATGGCGATCAGTTGCGTGATGGAGATGGTGAGTTGCCTCAGTTGCGAACGCTGGCCGAAGTGTTCGATGCCAAGCCTGACCCCCGACTTCCGCAAACACTGGTCGAGCAGGCACACCGCACCTTTGATGACCTCATGGTGACGCCGAGTGAGGTAGTGCTGCACGGCGACTTGCATCACACCAATGTCGTGAGGCGAGGTTTCGGTGATGTGAGCGACATGTGGGTTGCGATCGATCCTCACGGCTGGCTAGGTGATCCGGTGTTTGACACGGCGTCGATGCTTGCCAACCCGCGAGGGTTGAATTCGACCGAGTCTGCCGACATTGCTCACGTCATCGAGCGAGTTGAACGACGTGTCGAGATCCTGTCTGAAGTAACTGGATTCGACCGCGATCGCATTCGTGCCTGGGCATTCACCGCCGCGGTGATTGCTGAACTCTGGATGCTCGACGATCACAACATGGTGCATGGCACCCCGTTGGCTCTGGCTCATGCGCTCGCTCCGCGGGTGTGAAAGGGTCAGGACCATGGACGAGTACTTCAAAGACAATCTCGCGTCGTGGGATGAACGTGCGCCTGCACATGCGGCTTCCCCTGACTACGCCGTACAGCAATTCGTTGACGATCCCGCCTTCCTCAGTCACGTCGTTCAGTTTGATCTGCCGCTACTGGGCGACATCACCGGGCTTCGCGGTGTGCACCTGCAGTGCCACATCGGTACTGACACCGTGTCGCTCGCCCGCTTGGGTGCGCGTATGACCGGACTTGACTTCTCACCAGCATCGATTGAACAAGCACGGAACATCGCACAACGCATTGATGCTGACGTCAACTTCGTGGTCTCCGACGTCTATGACGCAGTCGAGGCGCTCGGGAGCGAGCAGTTTGATTTTGTCTTCACGGGAATTGGTGCGCTGTGTTGGCTGCCCGACGTCGAGAAGTGGGCGCAGGTGGTGGGAGCCTTGCTTGCCCCCGGGGGCCGGTTGTTCTTGCGCGAAGGTCATCCGGTGCTCTGGTCGATCGACGAAGAACGTGCCGATGGTGCACTTCTTGTTGATTTTCCCTACTTCCAGACCCCGCAGCCGCTGACGTACGCAGAGGGCGGCACCTACGTTGCCACCGATGTTGAATTCGTCCACAACCGAAGTCACACCTGGAATCACGGCCTTGGCGAGGTCATCACTGCGCTGATCGGTCAGGGCTTGGTAATCGACTCACTTGTTGAGCACACCAGTGTTCCGTGGGAGGCATTGCCCGGGCGGGTGGCCAAGGGCGCTGATGGTGAGTGGCAGCTAATAGAACGACACGAACGACTTCCCCTCACCTACACGCTGAAGGCGCACAGACCTTTGGTCTAATGTCGCTCTCATGAGTGATTCCTCCGCTGCCCACGCCAATCCGATGTACGAACGTCGCTGGTGGTCGCTGGTGGCGATCTGTCTGGTGACTTCTCTGGTGTGGTTTACCGCCAGCGACATCTCGATCGCTCTCCCGAGTATCGCCAAGGACTTCCCAGGCGTGTCGATGGACACCCTGCAGTGGGCAGTCAACGGCTATTTCCTCGCCGGCGCGCTCATCATCGTGGGTGGTCGCATCGGCGACGTGTTCGGTCGCCGGCTCGTCTTCGCGATCGGCACCATTTTGATTCTGGTGGGGTCAGTCGTTGCGGGGCTCTCGCAAAGCCCGCTCATGCTGATCATTGGTCGTGTCATCGAGGGCGTCGGTGCGGCGGCTGTCCTTCCGACCGCTCTGGCAATGGTGGTGGTGTTGTTCCACGGGCGTGAGCGTGAAACCGCGATCGCGACGTGGATCGCTGTGTGTTGGGGTGCTCAGGCACTCGGCCCACTTCTGGGCGGACTGCTGATTCAACTGGGAAGTTGGCGAGGCATCTTCTGGATCAACCTGCCCATCGGCATCATTGCGCTCATTCTGATGTGGCGCACCACCCCTGAGACTCGCGAAGAAGGCGGCGACCGCTCGATCGACTACCCCGGCGCTGCCACGCTGGTGGCTGGAATCGGCCTGATTCTTTACGGACTCACGGCGGCCGACAACGTCACCAAGCCGGTTCTCATCGGCATTTTCCTCGCCGCAATCCTGCTGTTGGTCGCATTCGTGCTGATCGAACGTCGCTCGAAGGCACCTGTGGTGGTTCTGAGCATCTTCAAGAAGGGACGCTTCGACGCGGCAGTCACTGCCAACCTCATCGCTAACTTTGTTTTCGGCGCCGTGGTGTTCTTCATGTCGCAGTACCTACAAACGGTCATGCTTAAGACTCCACTGCAGGCCGGCCTGCTGTTACTACCGGCCACAATTCCGATTCTCTTGCTCAACCCGCTCGGAACTATTTGGGGGCGACACAAAGGACCGTCGTTGCCCACGGTTGTCGGCATGCTCTTCCTCATCACATCGGCTGTTCTCTTCACGCGACTCGACAGCGCCGACTACTCCCAGTTGCTTCTGCCCTTCATCTTGCTGGGTATCGGTATCGGCCTTCAGATCACTCCCTGTGCTGTGACGGCGGTCGAGGATCCAGGTGATGCCGGTGAGGGTGTCGCGTCGGGTATTTACAAGGCGTCGAGCATGATCGGCGGCGCCTTGGGTGTGGCCGTGTGCTCCGCGGTCTTCCAGATATCGTCGCGTGGCAATCTCGACACCCTCATTGCCCAGGTGCAGCCACCCATCACTCCGACCGAAGCCCAGTACGAGTCGTTCCTCTCGGTACTGTCCGGCGGGCCAGGCATTGATGACCTCGCGAAGGCGTATCCCCAGGTGCAGCAGGCCATCGTGTACGTGTTCGATGCCGCCGTGGGAAGGGCCATGTGGCCGTGCATTGTGGCCGCTGCGATCGGGGCAGTTCTCGCGTTGTTCCTCCTGCGGGGTCGCAGTGTGGTCAACGAAGACGCGATCGAGGCTTAAGCCGCTGCGGGCAGTTCGCAGGCGGTCGATGCTCCGGGCAGCAGGTGGCGGTTTGCGGCGACCAGTCGGTAGCACCGCTCGGCAAGCTGTCGTGTGAGCGGCCGTTGCATCGCCCACGCACAAGCCGGCCACGGCGGGGGAGCCGTGAGGAGGAGGCAGGCGATGGCGGCGGCTCCCTGAGCGGCCACGCGGCCCTCGTCGACCCACTGCACGGCGTGAGAGCACTGCTCAGGGGTGATCCCGATAGCGGCGATGTCGACCGACTGCCACGGAACGAGCGGTGCGCTCGGCCGAATCCAGCGTCGGGCCCAGTGGGCCGCCCTGAGGCAGAACCCACAGTCGCCGTCGATCAGTAGCATCGAGTCGATCGCCGGTTTCATCTATCCAGTATGCGGGCACTGGGGAGTAAATGACATCCATGGGATTCGCCCGCTAGAGTGGGGTTGCGGGCCTGGGGAAGGGCTCGCTTTGATTGAGTGCCTCGGATGTCTGAGGGGCTTGCGAGAATGGGGAGATGAGATGGATCTCGCTCGGTCATTGCCTGAACTGTCAGGTGACGAGTTGACTGCACGCGACCAGCAGATCCTCGAATTTGAGCGCCAATGGTGGAAGTACTCGGGCGCCAAGGAGCAGGCAATTCGCGACCTTTTCGACCTGAGCCCCACGCGGTACTACCAGGTCCTCAACCACCTCATTGATTCCCCGGCGGCGCTGAGGGCCGACCCGATGCTCGTCAAGCGCCTGAGGCGCCTTCGCGAGTCACGGCAGCGTGCCCGCTCGGCGCGCCGACTCGGAGTAGAACGCTGACAAAGGCAGCGCCGAACGCGGCCGGCGGCCGCACGGTGCTCTCGATTGTGGTGGTGCTGCTTGCCCTGATTGCGGTCGGGTGGGCGTGGTCGACGTACCGCGCTAAGCCTGTGGTCACCCCAACTCCGGCCGCGACGTCGACGACCAAGCCCAAGCCCACGACACCTCCAACCACCAAGCCCGAGCCGACGAAGAGTGCGTCAGCCACGCAGTAGTCGTTTGCGCTCAGACCGGGTCGGGTTGCGGTGGTACCCGCCTTCCGAAAGCCCGGCACGTCGCTCAAAGACATTGTTCGACCACCAGTCGCCAGTACGTATCCACGACCAACTGCAGGCGCCGAGGTAGAGCGGAACCATTACCGGTCCAAGACAGAACGCGAACTGCGTGGCATGGCGGGCTTCGTGAATCATCAGTTCCGGACGCTTGGCGTCAAGTGCGAGCAGTTCGTCGTAGGTAGCGCGCACCAGCACGACGTTTCCGACCGTGAAGGCAGCCGCCGGAGGGTAGGGAAGCTGGTGGTTGGTTGCGACGGTGAGCCCGTTCTCCCACTGGTGAGTATGCGCATTGCCGAGTGCGGCAAGGCCCCGGCCGAGTGGGGTCGACAGGTTGAGCAGATTCGCCCACTGACGGATGCGATAGCGATCAAGCATGGGTCAGTCCGAGGTCGGTGAACGTTCCGCACGTGTGCCCGTGCCCGCCCCCGCGTATTCGGCGACATCGACGAGGGGAGGTCGCTCGTGCCCGCTGACGGTGTGGGTCTTGGTAGTGAATCCGCCCGCGGAACGCTCGAACTGATCGAGTGTGGTTCCGAGTTCGTGGTGTAGTTGCGCTCGCCCGGAGCGCTCAAGGCGAACCATTGCGGTACGCATGATCTGTGCGGCCATGCGCCCCAGTTTCCGTTCGTCGTGATGGCGATGAACGCGCACACCCAAATCGACTTGAGCAATGGCGTCGAGACCGTAGAGATCGAGCGTGTCGATGAGTAGTGCCAATTCGACGCCGTAACCGCAGGGAAACGAAACGCGCTCGAGCAGCGTTCGGCGCGCAGCGTATTCGCCAGCGAGTGGTTGGATGACGCCGGACAACTCGGGCCAGTGCAGATTGAGCAGGGGACGGGCGACGAGTTCGGTGACTCGGCCGCCTCCAGCCGCCACGACAGTGTCTCCATCAACGTAGGGCCGCTCGTAGACCGCCTTGACCAACTGCACGTCGGGGTTGGCGAACAGTGGTCCGAGGAGTCCGGACACGTAGGTAGGTGTGAAGGAGCGCAGGTCGGCGTCGATGAAGACGACAATGTCACCGTGAGTGGCAGCGACCGCACGCCACATTGCCTCGCCCTTGCCAACGGTGGGCACGAATCCGGGTAGTACGTCATCGCGGTGCAGCACCGTGGCGCCTGCGGATTCAGCGCGGCGAGCGGTGTCGTCGGTGCTGCCAGAGTCGAGAACGACCAGTTCATTAACGAGGGGCGTGTCGTCATCCATGAGCGATGCACGGATCAACTCGACGATGGTTCCGACTGTCTCGCCTTCGTTCAGTGCGGGCAGTACCACCGACACTGTGGTGTCACCTTTGCGGGCCTGCAGGGTGTCGAGGGGCCAATCATCGGCAACCGATGAGGCGCTAGCCAGCCAGCGCTTCACATCGTCGCGCATAGTGGCCCCCTTCCGGCCTCGATTTAATGCCCCGTACCCTGCATGTAGCATGACAGCCGCTTGACTGTGTGACTTGTTCGGCAGTCAGCGACAACTTAATACCGCTCATCCAGAGGGGCAGAGGGATACGGCCCGTTGAAGCCCCGGCAACCATTTGACTTACCTTGCGCTTTGTAAGGCCCGTTGAACCGGTGCCAACTCCGTCCTAGCGTCGAACGGCGACTAGGAAAGATGAGGAAAGAGGCCTCGGCATGTCTACTGCAATTCTTCCGTCGGTGACGACGACCACATCCCCATTTGGCTCTGCGAGCCACCTGCAATGTCGCGAGTGCGGCGCCCGATATTCGTTGGGCGCCGAGTATGCGTGCATTGAGTGTTTTGGTCCACTGGAAGTGGGCTACGAGTTTGGAACCGTGACCCGCGAACAGATTGAGTCCGGTCCGCTCTCGATCTGGCGCTATTCAGCGCTTCTACCGGTATCGACGACTGCGGCTCTTGAGCCCAACCTCGCGCCAGGGTTCACGAAGCTGGTGCGTGCTGACAATTTGGCTCAAGCGCTCGGAATCACCGGTGTGTTGTGGGTCAAGGATGACAGCGGAAACCCGACGCACTCGTTCAAGGACCGAGTGGTCGCGGTGGCTCAGTCCGCTGCTCGGCGATTGGGACTTTCGACGCTGTCGTGTGCTTCGACGGGCAATCTTGCGAATGCGGTGGCGGCGGCAGCAGCTCGCGGCGCGCAGCGTTCCGTCGTACTCATTCCTTCAAACCTCGAGCCCGGCAAGGTAGTGACCACGGCTGCCTACGGAACGACCCTGATCGCTGTCGAGGGCAACTACGACGACGTCAACCGCTTATGCGGTGAACTCATTGGTGACTCGGTGACCGATGACTGGGGATTCGTCAACGTTAATTTGCGCCCCTACTACGCCGAGGGTTCCAAAACGCTGGGCTATGAGATCGCCGAGCAACTCGGCTGGCGGCTGCCGCAGCAGGTCGTGATTCCAATTGCGTCGGGCGCACTGCTCACCAAGGTCGACAAGGGTTTCCGTGAGTTCATCGATCTCGGTCTTGTTAAGAAGACTCCTTATCGGATCTTCGGCGCGCAGGCTGTTGGCTGCTCGCCCGTTGAACAAGCGTTCCGGGCCGGCCACGATGTGGTGCGGCCCGTGCGGCCAGACACCATCGCGAAGTCGCTCGCGATCGGAAACCCTGCTGATGGCCCCTATGCACTTGATGTGGTGCGCCGCACCGGCGGTTCCATTGGTGCTGTGACCGACGAAGAAATCGTCGAAGGAATACGTTTGCTGGCTGAGACCGAAGGCATCTTCGCCGAGACTGCCGGTGGCGTTACTGTCGCGACTCTGCGTGCTCTTGTGCGTTCTGGCGAACTCGATCCGACAGCCGAGACTGTGTTACTTAACACCGGTGATGGCCTCAAAACTCTCGATGCTGTGTCGCCTCATGTCGGTCCGGCAGGAACGATTTCTCCCAGTGTCAGTGCTGTCGTTAACTTGCTAGGAGGTCTGGCATGAGTGTCACCGTGCGAGTTCCGACCATTTTGCGTACGTACACCGACGGGCAAGCAGAAGTGTCGGTGGCGCCAGATGTTGAGACCTTGTCGGGCGTGCTGACTGCACTAGAGGTGGTGGCGCCGGGCATCGGAGCCCGCGTGCTCGACGACGAAGGGAAGTTGCGTCGCTTCGTCAACGTCTACGTCGATGACGACGATGTACGTTTCCTTGATGGGCTTGACACTCCGACGCCTGACGGGACCTCGGTGTCGGTGATTCCGGCAGTCGCAGGCGGCTGAGGGCTACATTCCGGCGAGAGTCAGCGCTGCCTGAAGTGACGTGCGGAAGGCGGGCGTGGTGGCAGACGCGCCGCTCACGTTGGTAATGAGTGTGGCCGCGGTGATCGAAGTGGGCTGCTTGGTCAATGTCTGAGTGCACAGCTTCGGAATGGCCGACGTGTTAATCGCTCCCGAGTCGCTCGTCGTCGGGTAGGTGGCCCAGCAGCCGGTGGTTGTCTTGCTGGCGCTGGAAGTCACGACGATGGTGACTTGGATGTAGCCGTAAGTGGTGAGGCCCCTCTTGTCGGCGACAGACGTGCCTTGATAGGCACCGGCCGTGAGAGCTGTCGAGGGATCGGAAGTCGTCGTGCCTACTGCGGTGACGGTGTAACTGGCGGTGGTGTTGAGCGTGGTACCGGCGGGCGTGTACGACGTCGTCAATGAGGTGCCGAGCAGCGTGCCATCGCGGAATACCTGGTAATTCGATGCACCAGTAACGGCGGCCCACGAAATCTTCAATGCTCCGGTGTTGAGCGAGGTCGTGCTGCTTGCAGTGAGTCCGGTAGGAGCTGCGAGTGTGGGTGTGGCGG
>Ga0194043_1001190_pt1 | contig 14785 bp, 10 predicted proteins | sample JunL4415m_MetaG_FD_161274 | JGI IMG/M metagenome (GOLD analysis project Ga0194043, IMG submission 161274) | Anoxic zone freshwater microbial communities from boreal shield lake in IISD Experimental Lakes Area, Ontario, Canada - Jun2016-L442-15m | ecosystem: Environmental > Aquatic > Freshwater >...
GAGATTGCGGTTGTGCGCAGCCTCGAGCACGGCGCGGCCCCACTCGGCGTCCGCGTCGGCCGCAGCCACCAGCGCGTGCAGGACCGCGACAGTACCGACTCCGACCGTGAAGTCGCGGATGCCCACCGCTTCCAGCCCCTCGACCATGACCGCGACCATCTCGGCATCAGCGGCAGGCCCGCCCTCGCCCACCAGCTCGACCCCCAGCTGGGTGAATCCGCGCATCTGCCCCCGCAGCGACTCGTGCTCGCGAAAGACCTCGGCGGCGTAGCGAAACCGCAGCGGCCCGGGTTCTCCCGCCATGCGAGACGCGACCAGCCGCGCGATGGGAACCGTCATGTCCGGCCGAAGCGCGAGCAGCCGGCCGTCGGAGTCGACCAGCCTAAACGCGATGCCATCCAGCGGCCCCGCAGCGGCCTCCAGCGAGACGAGGTCCTGCACAATCGGTGTCTCCACCAGCTCGTAGCCCCACGCCGAGGAGGCCTCAGCGAAGCGGCGCGCCACGATCTCGCGCTCGGCGGCCTCGGCCGGAAGCACATCTCTGAATCCTCGGGCGGTAACAGGGCGCATGGCTAGTCGGACCGATCCTCTCAGTAGGTGCGTGCGGCAATTCCCTTGGCGCGACGGCACTCTACCACAGTAGAGTGATAGAGTGCAACCATGCTATCCTGTTGATTTTCTGCCGAAACGGTTGATACTGTACTCGGAGGCTTTGTGGCGCCCAGCGCTACATTGCCTTTCCTTATGTGGAGATCTTCTCGCTCTCCCCCTACCTTTAGTTCTCGGCGATTGCGTCTCCGCCGAGAAGCTCGATGAGCTCGGCGTAGAGCCCCGGAGCCTCGCGATCAACCGTCTGCTGCATGCGGGCCACAATCGTGTTGCCACCCTCGTCGGCCATGTGTAGCTCGACGAAGTCGCGACCATTGTGATGCTCCAGGATCTGGATGAGCTTGTCCCTGCGGCCGTTGCTGACTACGGTTGCGTCGGTGCGAATCGTGAGCACTCCGGGTGGCTTGCGAAAGGCCTCGCCGTCGAAGGGCTCAAACTCCAAGACGATGAGCTTCTTACCCCGATCGGAATCCTCGAGCTTTGCTCGCAGCCTCACAACTGCATCGACCTTGACCGCCTCTCGGCACTTCTCGAGCGTGACGGGGAACAGCACCGCTTCAATCGACCCGTCCAAGTCCTCCAGGGTGACGATCGCCATCATCGGACCCTTCTTGGTGGGCTTGAGTGCCACGCTGGACAGCATGCCCGCAAACCAGCCGGTGGTGCCGTCTTTGAGCACCTCGATGGTGCCGAGCGAGTAGTCGGACGCCCGTCGCACCTCCTCGGCGATCTCGCGAAGAGGGTGATCCGAGACGTAGATGCCGAGCATCTCCTTCTCGTAGGCGAGCCGCATCTTCTTGTCCCACTCGTCGCCATCCGGCGCGGGAATCTCCTGCGAGAACCCGGACTCCTCGGCAGAGAGGTCGAACATGGAGACCTGCCCAGTGTCGACATCGCGTGCGCGTTTTACGGCGCTGTCGACGCTGCTGTCCATCATGGTCAGGAGGTGCTTGCGCGTGTAGCCGGTGGAGTCGAAGGCGCCTGCCTTGATCAGCGCCTCCAGCGTCTTCTTGTTGACCTGACGCACGTCGACGCGCGCGCAGAAGTCCTGCAGCGAAGTGAACCCGCCGCCTACTCTGCGAGCTGCGACGATCAGGTCGACGACTCCCGAGCCCACGCCGCGAATGCCCTCCAGGCCAAAGCGAATGCCCTCGCCCGGGACCGGCGTGAAGTCCTTGCCCGACGAGTTCACGTCCGGGGGAAGCACGGTGTAGCCCGCGCGGTTGCACTCGGCGACGTAGTGGACGATCTTGTCGGTCTTACCGCTGTAGCTGGTGAGCACCGCTGCCATATATTCGATGGGATAGTGCGCCTTGAGGTAGGCAGTCTGCATGGTGATGACGCCGTAAGCTGCCGAGTGGCTCTTGTTGAAGGCGTACTCGGCGAACTTCTCGATGTCTTCCCACATGCGTCCGGGCAGCTTGGGATCGTAGCCGCGCTCGGTGGCGCCCTGGACCCAGGCGGCCTTGAGCGGCTCGAGATCCTTGAGCTTCTTCTTGCCCATGGCCTTTCTGAGCTTGTCGGCCTTGGCCGCCGAGAAGCCACTCATCTCCATGGAGATGCGCATGACCTGTTCCTGGTAGACGATCGCTCCGTACGTCTCTTCCAGAATGGGCTTGAGGCGGTCGTCGTAGTACGTGACGGCCTTGTTGCCCCGCTTGCGATCGACGAAGTCGTCGACCATGCCCGACTTGAGCGGCCCCGGCCGATAGAGCGCCAGAATCGCCACCACGTCGCCAAAGGTCTCGGGCTTCATGCGCTTGAGGAGCTGCCTCATGCCAGCAGACTCCACCTGGAACACGCCCACGGTGTCAGCGCGCTGCAACAGCGCGAAGGTTTCGGGATCGTCGAGCGGAAAATCATCGGGGACCAGATCAATGTCGTGTAGACGCTGAACGTTTTGGACCGCCTTGGCGATGACCGTCAGCGTCCGCAGACCAAGGAAGTCCATCTTGAGCAGGCCCATGAGCGCAACAGTCGGGCCGTCGTACTGCGTAATGACGGCGCCACCCTTGGTGTCGTACTTGACCGGCACGTGGAAGTGCAGGGGGTCTCGGCAGATGACGACACCGGCGGCGTGAACGCCCTCGCCGCGCGTCATGCCTTCGATAGCGCTCGCCGCATCGACGATGCGCTTGGTGTCGGGGTTGGAGCTGTACTCGGCGCTGAACTCGGTGCTTGCCTTCATCGACGACGCGATGGTGGCGTCGAGCTCGGCGCCGATCATCTTGCTGATCTTGTCGGGCACGCCGTAGGGGTAACCCATCACGCGGCCGGCATCGCGAACCGCGGCGCGCGCCTTCATCTTGTTGAAGGTGATGATCTGGGCGACCTTGTCGGAGCCGTACTTGTCTCGGACGTATTCGATGACCTCGAGACGACGCTCGTCGTCGAAGTCCATGTCGATATCGGGCATCTCGGTGCGCTCGGGGTTCAGGAACCGCTCGAACAGCAGGCCGTTTGCGATTGGGTCGAGCGCCGTGATGCCGAGCGAGTACGCGATGATCGAACCTGCCGCCGAGCCGCGACCGGGACCGACGCCGATGCCCTGTGCCTTGGCCCAGTGCGTGAAGTCCTCGACGATGAGGAAGTAGGCGGCGATTCCCTTGGGGCCGACAACACCCAGCTCTGTGTCCAGCCGGTCCATCGCCTCTTGAGGCACGGGGTCACCGTAACGGACCTTGAGGCCGTCGATGCAGCGTTCGCGCAGGTAGGACTCGGTGGTGTGGAGGTCGGGCACCTCAAACACCGGCAGGATGATGCGGTCGGTCTCAATCTCGACGTTGCACTTCTCGGCGATTGCCAGGGTGTTGGCGATGGCCTCGGGATAGTCTCGGCCGATGGATTCTTCCATCTCTTGGGGCGACTTCATGAAGAACTCGTCGCAGGAGAACTTCATCCGGCCCACCTGATCGATGGTCGAACCGGTGCCGATGCACAACAGCAGGTCCTGGGTCTTGGCATCCTCGCGCGTCAGATAGTGGACGTCGTTGGTGGCCACCGTGGGCAGGCCGAGGTCGCCGGCGATGCTCGCGAGCTCGCGGTTGATCTGCGTCTGCGAGACACCGTTGTTGGCGACGATCCCCTGCTCTTGGAGCTCCACGTAGAAGTCGCCCGGTGCGAAGGTGTTCGCGTAGCGCTCGGCCCACGCGCGCGCTTCTTCGGGCTGCCCACGCTCGATGGACTTGGACAGAATGCCGCTCATGCACGCCGAGGTGCCGATGAGCCCCTCGGAGTAGCGCTCGAGCAGTTCCATGTCGACCTGCGGCTTGTAGTAGAAGCCGTTGACGGCGGCATCGGAAACGAGCGCCATGAGGTTCCGGTAACCCTCGGTGGTCTTGGCGAGAAGAAGCAGGTGGAAGAGGTTGGGTTTGCCGTCGCGCTTGCCGCGCACGTCGGGCGTGAAGTAGACCTCGCAGCCGATGACCGGCTTGATGCCGGCCTTCCGGGCCGTGGTGTAGAAGTCCACGGCACCGTACATGTAGCCGTGGTCTGTGATCGCCAAGGCTGGCATCTCGAACTCGACGGCCTGCTTGACCAGGTGCTTTACCCGGGCCGCTCCATCGAGCATGGAGTATTCGGAGTGGGTGTGCAGGTGCACAAAGGACATGTAGAGCGCCCCCTACTCGGCGCGGGCGGATGAACCAGCGCCGCCCATTCGGCCGAGCACCTTTGCGTAGCCATCCGCCCCGTAGTTGAGCGACTTGCTCACGCGCGAAATAGTGGTCGCCGAGGCGCCCGTGGATTCCTGGATTGCGGTGTAGTGCTCGCCTGCGGCAAGCATCTGGGCGACCTGGAGCCGCTGGGCCATGTCTTGAATCTCGCGAATGGTGCACAAGTCGATGAGCAGCGCATACGCCTCGTCGGCGTCTTGGAGCGAGAGAATCGCTCCGATCAAATCGTCTACTTCGCGCGTACGAACGCGATCGTCAGCCATAGGTGGGGGCCCCCTGGGCGTAGCGTGAAAACCACAAGATATCGTGGTCAGAATAGCACGAGGGGCCCACATGCTGGGCCTGTGGATAGCCGAACGGTTGTTCGTTCGCGACGAGCGGTGGCCGTGTCGGGTCAGGTGAGCGGGCTGATGGGATCGTCGGTCGCCAGGGCCTCATCGAGGCGAACCGAACGCGCGTTTTGGCGCCCTCGGTCGAGGTGTGCGGCGTACGGAATCGTCGCAAGCGCCACGACTCCCGCGATCGCCGCGCCAGCGATCATGACCGGCTGCACGCCAAAGGCGACGGCAAGCCCCGGCGCGAGCGCGAGGGGCACAATCTCGCCGGCGCTGCGATGGACTTGCGCGGTCCCCATCACGCGCCCGACGTATTTCTCGGGAGCGTCGGTCTGCATGAGCGTCCTTAGCAGCGGCTCGGTCGCACCGATGATCAGGCCCCACAGTAGCGCCCCCGCCGCGATGAAGCGCAGATCTGCGGTCCCAACGTAGAGTGCAGCACCGGCGCCCGTAAGCGTAGCGCCGATGGCCAGCCCACGCGCGCTGGTTGTTTTGGGCGGCAGACGCGTCAGCAGAAACGCACCGCACCCGATGCCCAGACCGAAGATCGAGTTCACATAGCCGATTGTCTCGATCCCAGTCTTGACCACGTCGCGGTAGAAGAGCGGCTCAAGCGCACCAAAAGCACCAAAGCTGAACCACAGCAGCGTGCCCATCAGCACGTAGTAGCGCACACTCGGTAGACCGTAGGAGATCTTCACTCCCTCGACAAAACCAGCAATCGCACTTGGGTGGGCTCCCGATATCGGCGGCGTCGAGACGCCGAGCACGAGCAGCGCACCGACCGTCGTACACACCGCGTCGACGTAGAACACCGCCGAGAGCGAGATGGTTGAAGCGACGATGGCTCCGAGAGCGGGACCCAGCACGAAAGCGAGTGCACCCGCCCCCTCGATGAGCGCGTTGATGCCCTCGATGCCCGCGTTCTCGTCGGCAAGAAACGGCGCGAAGGAGCTGGTCGCAGTCATGATCGGCGCCGTCGCAAGACCGAGCAGCGCACACATGCCGATGAGCCCGTTCAGAGATCCGACAAAGGTGATCGCGATGACCACGGGCACGTAGACGAACTGCGCTCCCACGAGCACTCGCTGCGGGCCGAAGCGGTCGACCAGCGTGCCCGCGATGAACGCCCCCGCCATCGACGAGATCGCGAGGACGGCCATGAGGGCTGCGATCTGGCCCGGCGTCGCCCGGAACGTGTAGGCCGCCATCCCCCACACTCCGATGAAGAATGCCGCTTCGCCGCCCATCCGGGCAATGAGGCGCGCGAAGGTGACGCGAGCGATGACGGGATTACGCAGCAGCATGGGGCGCGCGTCTTTCGGTGTCGGCCGGAGTGACAGTTAGTCTACAGGGCGAGTATTCCCGCGTTCGCACTGCAGACAACGTCGTTCTCGAGCGAGCCGATACCCTCGATCCTGACCTCGACGCAATCGTCGGCCACGAGTGGGCCGATACCGCCGGGCGTGCCGGTCAGCACCACGTCACCAGGGACGAGCGTCATCACGTTGCTCACAAAACTCACCAGCGTGTACGGGTCAAACAGCATGTCGCTGGTGCGCGCGCTCTGTCGGATTTCGCCGTTGACGCGCGTCTCGATAAGTAGGTCGCTGGGGTCGACGTCGGTGGCCACCCACGGGCCGAGAGGGCAAAACCCATCAAATCCCTTGGCGCGCGACCACTGCCCGTCGATCCTTTGCAGGTCGCGCGCGGTCACGTCATTGCCACACACGAAGCCAAGCACGCTTTCCTTCGCCTGAGCGGGCGATACTCGATGCGTCCGACGCCCTATGACCACGCCGAGTTCGCCTTCGTAGTCGACACGACCGACGCCTTCCGGAATCGGAATATGCCGCCAGGGACCAATCACCGAGGTCGACGGCTTGATGAAGATCACCGGCTCGAGCGGAGTCTCATGGCCCATCTCGGCAATGTGGTTGCGGTAGTTCAGGCCGACACACACGACCTTGGTAGGCGTGACCGGGCACAAAAGGTGTGCGGCGACGAGGGGGACGACGCCTTCCGGCTCCCACTCGGCGAATGGCTCATCGCTGATCAGGGTGATCGACGTGTCGTCTGCCAGCCCGTACCGGCAATCGCCATCATGAAGCAGACGCACCACACGCATGCCGCGCTCCCGTATCCATTCGAGCGGGTCTTGTCGTGGGCTAGTTTCCATGAACTACCTGCGTTTCCTGCGAGCGACGGCGTGAGCGGCAGGCATCGCCGCAACGATTAGCCTTTCAGAAGAACCATTTTGCGGCGCCGAGTATCCCCTGCTTCCACGGAACGCGATGTGAGACTCCCTCGGCGCCCGCAAACTCGTCGAGGTGGCTGCAGTACCAAACGTAGTTGCGAAGGAGCGCGTCCTTGTTGGAGTACTTGGGCGCGTATCCGAGCACCGCTTTTGCCTTGTCGATTGAGACGAAAGAATCCTTCGACGCAGTCTCATAGACCCACTTGTAGAGCGGCGACAGATGAAGCGCCTCGAGCAGACGAAGGGTCCAGATCATGGGCGCGGCCGGGAATCCGCTGACCTTCTTGCCAAAGCCGGCGGAGTCGAGAACGACCTGATAGTCCTCTTTCATGGTTGTGAACTGCTCGGCGCCAATGTTGAACGTGTCGTTAACGAGATCGGAATCGAGCGTGCAACACAGCTGAATCGCGTCGCAGAGGTCGCCCACGTCCAACAGCTGATAGCGGTTCTTGCCGCTTCCAATCATTGGGAAACCGTGTCCGGTTCGCGCCCAGTCGTAGAAGAGCGCAAAGACGCCGAGGCGCTCTGGTCCGACGAAGCTCTTGGGCCTGATGATCGGAACGCAGATGCCGCGCTCACGATACTCGAGGCAAACAGCTTCGGCCGCGATCTTTGCCTCTCCGTACGGACCGACTCCAACCATCGGGTCGGTTTCGTAGAGCGGGTGGTGGTCAGGAATGCCGTAGACAGCGGTCGACGAGATCATCACAAACCGCGACACCCCGGCGGCCTCGGCTGCTTCGAGCATTCGGCGCGTGCCGTCGATGTCAGTGGTGCGAATGTCCTCGGGCGAGTAGAGGGGCAACGCTGCCGCACAGTGAATTACGATGTCGCATCCCGCCGTCGCACGGCGTGCCGTCGCAGCATCGCGAATGTCACCGACGATGTCGTCGACGCGGTCTTTGCAGTCAGGGTAGTCGAACTCAACCAGGTCGAGAATGCGCACCTCATGACCACGCTCGAGAAGGTATCGAGTCAGGTTGACACCTAGGAAGCCCGAGCCGCCAGTTACCAAGTATCTCATTGCACCGCGCTTCTTCCCGTGTATCGTGGTGGTATTAAGCGTGAATTCGCCCGCACGAATTTACTACAACCAAGCTTCAAGGCCAAAGTCCGAACTGAGCCTCGGTATTTGCAGGCAGTGCAAGCTACTGGTTGGTTGACTAGACTGGCTTCGGTTGCCCGGTCCACCGGGATCGCTACCCCGGCGACATATTCCCGACGATGAGAGCACTCAATTCGATGAGCATCCGTGACACGCTCGCACTAGTGCGCATCCGCCAGTGGAGCAAGAACCTGGCGGTCTACGCGGCCATCATCTTCTCGGGCGAGCTCTTCGACCTGCATGCGCTCACACTGGTCACCGCTGGTTTTGTCGCATTCTGCCTGACCGCCTCCGCGCTCTACGTCGTCAACGACATACTCGACGCCGAGCGTGACCGTCGGCATCCCTTGAAGAAGAATCGGCCCATCGCAAGCAGACGCATCGAGCCAATCGTCGCCTGGGGCATCGCGGCGGCACTATTCGCACTTGGCCTAGGGCTGTCCGTGCTTCTTGGAGTCCCGTTTCTTCTGACCATCGGTGCCTATCTTGTGTTACAGCTGCTCTACGCGACTTGGCTCAAGCATGCCCTCATTGTGGACATGCTCGTCATCGGAGCAGGATTCGTGCTCAGGGCTGTTGCGGGCGCAGAAGTCATCTCGGTACCTGTATCACCCTGGCTTGTGATCTGCACAGGTCTCCTCGCGCTCTTCTTAGCCGCCGCAAAGCGACGTCACGAGCTTGTGCTCCTCGAAGAACGCTCGAGTAGTCACCGCCCCGTACTCGCGGAGTATTCTGTGGAGCTGCTCGACAGCTTCATGGTCACGCTGTCGGCCGCCACGATCACGACCTACGCGCTCTACACGTTCTTCGAGGTCCGGAGCCCAAACCACACCATGATGCTGACGTTGCCGTTCGTCATCTACGGGCTACTGCGCTACCAGTACCTCGTCCTTCGCCGAGAAGGAGGCGGGCGTCCTGAGGATGTACTCCTCGGCGACAGGCCGATCATTATCGACGTCGCACTCTGGATAGCTTCGGCGGTGTTCGTGCTCTACGCGCTTCCGCATTTCATCAGCTGATGCCGGCGTTCGGATAGCTCGCCCGGCTCACGGGAGCTTAGGGCAAATCCGAGTCGCCTGCTGCGTAGATGCCGTGCTCGAGTGCGTCGACGAGCGCCTCCCACGACGCTTCGATGATGTTCTCGGAGACGCCGACGGTGCCCCAGCTCTTCTCCCCGTCGCCGGACTCGATGAGGACTCGGGTGACGGCGCCGGTGCCCTTCTTCTCGTCGAGCACGCGGACCTTGTAGTCCTCGAGCGAGATGCCGTCGAGCGCCGGGTAGAAGCGGCCGATGGCGATGCGGAGCGCCTTGTCCAGCGCGTTGACCGGGCCGTTGCCCTCGGCGGTGGCGATGTAGCGGTGGCCTTCGACGGTGACCTTGATGGTGGCCTCGGTCATCACGCGGCCGTCTTCGCGCTTCTCGGCGATGACGCGGAAGGACTCGAGCGCGAACGACGGCTGGTAGGTTCCGAGGCGCTTGCGAAGCATGACCGAGAGCGAACCGTCGGCGGCCTCGAAGGAGTAGCCCTGGTACTCGAGCTCCTTGATAGCGTCGAGTGCGGCGGCGACCTGCTCGGTGTCGCCGGACAAATCGATGCCGAGTTCGGCGGCCTTCATCGTGAGCGAAGCACGGCCGGCCAGCTCGCTGACGACGACGCGGGCCAGGTTGCCCACTGCGGCCGGGTCGGCGTGCTCGTAGGCCTCCGGCAGGCGCGCCGCGGCGCTGGCGTGGATGCCGCCCTTGTGCGCGAAGGCGCTACTGCCGACGTAGGGCTGGTAGGGATTGGGCGAGATGTTGGCGGTCTCGGCGACAAAATGGCTGGTCTCAGTGAGCAGCTTGAGTTGATCGCGGGAGAGCGCATCGTCGCCCATCTTGAGGACCAGCGACGGGATGATGCTGATGAGGTCGGCGTTACCGGCGCGCTCGCCGTAACCGTTGATGGTGCCCTGGACCTGCGTGCAGCCAGCCTCCACCGCCACGAGCGAGTTCGCGACCGCGCAGCCGGCGTCATTGTGAGCGTGAATGCCCAGCGGCGTGGTCAGGATGAGGCTCACCTCACCGACGATCCGCATCACCTCGTGCGGCAGCGTGCCGCCATTGGTGTCGCACAAAACGATGGCGTCGGCCCCTCCCCGCTCAGCTGCCAAGACGACCTCCAGCGCGTAAGCCGGATTAGCTTTGTAGCCATCGAAAAAGTGCTCGGCGTCGAAGAAGACGGTCTCGACTTGCGACTTGAGGTAGGACACTGACTCGCCGACCATGCGCACGTTTTCTTCCAGCGTGGTGCGCAGTGTCTCGGTGACGTGGATGTCCCAGGTCTTGCCAAAGATGCACAGCGCGCGGCAACCGGTGGCGATCAGCGAATCCAGCCCTGCGTCGTCCTCGGCGGGTGTGTCCTTGCGACAGGTCGAGCCGAATGCGGTGATTACCGCCTGCTCCAGCTGGAGCTCGCCCATGCGCTCGAAGAACTCGATGTCCTTGTGATTGGAGCCGGGAAAGCCGCCCTCGATGTAGTGGATGCCGAGCACGTCGAGCTTGGACGCGATGCGCAGCTTGTCTTCCACCGAGAGGGACATGCCCTCGCGCTGAGTGCCGTCGCGCAGTGTGGTGTCGTAGAGGGTGAGCATCGGTGCCTACCCCTCCAGGGGCTCGTGTACCTGTTCGAGCCAGCTGAAGTACTCAGGCTCCTCGCCGTGCACGATGCGGAAGTACGCCTTCTGCAGCTCCAACGTGATTGGGCCCGCAGGACCGATGGAGCGATGGTCGACCGAGCGCACAGGAACGACCTCGGCGGCTGAACCAGTCATGAACATCTCATCACAGGTGTAGAGGTCGGTGCGAACGAGCGACTCTTCGATAACGTCGTAGCCCAGGTCGACTGCGATCTGCATGACTGAGTCGCGCGTGATGCCCTCGAGCAGACCGTCGGAGACGGGCGGAGTGGAGATCACGCCGTCACGGATGATGAAGAGGTTCTCGCCGGTCCCCTCGCATACGAGACCTTGCTCGTTGAGCAGAATCGCCTCGTTGTAGCCATGCTGATTGGCCTCAACGCGAGCGAGTGAGGAGTTGAGATAGTTACCTGTGGCTTTGATTGCTGGTGGAAGCGAGTTGATGCCCCGCTGGCGCCACGAGCTCACGCCCACGTCCACGCCATCGCGCAACGCATCCTCGCCCATGTAGGTCTCCCAGGGCCAGCACGCAATCACCACGTTGACACAGCACGGCATCGGGTCGAGGCCCATAACGCCGTAGCCGCGAAACGCGAGGGGTCGGATATAGCAGCTCTGGAGATCGTTGACGGCGACCGTTTGCTTGACCGCGGCCACGAGCTCATCAACGGTGAAGCCGAGATCCATGAACAGCATCTTGGCCGAGCGTTCAAAGCGCTGCATGTGCTCCGTTAGACGGAAGACCGCGGCCCCTGTCGATGTCTCGTAGGCGCGGATGCCCTCGAAGACGCCAGAACCGTAGTGGAGTGCGTGCGACAGTACGTGGATCTGAGCCTTGTCCCAGTCGACAAGCTCACCATCCATCCAGATCTTCTCGACCTTGGGCAGTTCGGCCATCGTCGCGCTCCTCTCCGTGCTCGGGCGGTGTGGCGTATTAGTGTAACCGACGGTGTGTGCGGCTGCGTGTGATGACGCTAGCGGCGTTTGCCGACCTGGTTGAATCTCTGCGTTGAGGCGCCGTTCGCACAGTGAAGCGCCGGAATCGGCGTGTCAGGCATGACCTGCAAAGTGTGCAGGCGGAGACTTGGCCACTGAACATGCCGTCGGGGACACCCGCAAGATTAGCCGCGCCTGGCACTCCCTGGTGCGAACTTCCGAGTCAACAGTACCGCGACGTGCACCAGCCCGTACACGCCCGCCGCCGCCAGAAGAATCACCGCCGGCATCGCCGGGTAGAAATAGCGGTTGATGAACAGCGTGACCGAGTGCACGAGCATGAAGTAGATCGGGACCGATGCGACCAGCGCCAGCCTGGGAGAGCGACGAATGAACAACAGGCCAACGAGAGCGGCCAGAAGGAGGAACGCCTGGTACCCCACGACGAACTTGACTACAGGCCTCAGGACGGGATTGACGCCTCTCGGGAAAGGGTCATCGCCTATGTGGGGGATTCCTGGGCTGTTGACCTGCTCGTAGAGCGCGTCATTCGGCTCGACCCACGGCATCTGCAAAACCTCAGCCGCCTTTCCAGCCCGAGCACGGATCAGGCCCATCGGGTCGGCGCTCAACTGACGCCCTATGCGGTAGTGCGCCACCGCTCCTTGCCAGTCCTTGCCGGTCTCCGCGGCCGCATCCGCAACTGCCTGCTCGTCTACAGTCAGCGGCTCCCCACCCGTCGAGACGAATGCGGGGTTGCCGGCACCCTCAGACAGGACGACGAAACGGTGCAGGGTCACGACGTTGCGGACCCACCACACGCCCATGATCAGAACGAAGACCACCATCGAAACGGAGAGCAGCCGTCCAAACTCGCGCCATGAGAAGGTACGGCGCACCGCGAGGTAAATGAAAGGCATGACGATCCACGCCGCGGACACCGGCCTGACAAGCGCAAGCGCCGCAGACACTGCTCCGATGCCCACTGCGAGCCCCAGCATCCGGTGCGCGTTCTTGCGCGCCAGGAGAAGCGCCAACAGCAGCTGTAGCGCCGCAAGCGTCGCCGCAAGAGTCTCGCTGAGCGCGACCGGGACACCCCACGCAAACGGCAGATAGAGAGCGGCCAAGAAGCCCGAGAGGTATGCGAGCTTGCGCCCGCCCAAAAGGAACCCACACCCGGCGATGAAACCCACGACCGCAAGAATCATCGCGAACTGCACGCCTTGCACGGTCGGCTGCACCGCGGCGGCGGTCGCCGTCACGTCAGCGGATCGCGGATGCGCGCCGTAGATACCCGCGAGGAAGAGGACGTAGCCGGGCGTCACCGACGCATCAGGGACCCCATCCTGACCGTAGAAGCTGAACACGTGTGTGGACAGCAGCCTCTGCGCGGTCATCGTGTACCCAAGAGCGTCGTGCAGAATGGGTGGGCGCGAATACAGCGAGATCGCCCACGAGAACGTGAGCGACGCCAGTAGCACCGAAACCGTCATCGGAGCAATCCATGCGTGCCGCCCCATGAGTGCTTTCACACCCCGCAACTCCGGCTCGCGCGGTGCCCCGGTCGCCACCTTGCTGTGAGGCACAATCGCCTTCCTCTTCGCCACCTACTCGCCACGCGTCCGGCTGAAGACGCCCTTGGCGATAAGCTCGCGCACATATTCGGCGCTCTCGGTGGCACCCGGCGAGGCGGAGACGCTCATAGAAAACGCCTGGATGAGTAGTTGCAGGCCCAAGATCAACGGCAGCACGGCAATCATGACCGTGCCCGTCGTCGCCACGTTCCCGGTCGCGACAGAAAGCCACCAGTGGTAGCCGCCGAACAGTGTGCCAAAGACCGCGAGCACGAGCCCCCCGAGCGTCAGCCCGCCGATCGGGCTGAAGTCGGTGATGAGGTGCTTTCTCCAGAAGCGCCTCGAGCCACCCGCGACCAATCGCGGAGGAAACGTGAGCGCCACCTGGCCGACACTCACACCGGAGACCTCACGCGCGTAAATGGTCGATGTCGGCACGTCAACGACTCTGGCATTGAGCGCGTTGAGCCGGATGAGCATGTCGTTTTCGAAGAAGTAGTCGTCGGCAATCTGGTCCAGATCTAGCAGCCTCAGAAACGGCACACTCGCCACGGTGTAGCCGCACTGCGAGTCAAACACGTGCCAGTAGCCGCTCGCGAACTTGGTCATGAACGAGAGCAGCGAGTTGCCGAAGCTGCGCTGGGCAGGCATACCGAGGGTGGCGTTTCGGAAGTAGAAGCGGTTTCCCTTGGTGTAGTCCGCGATTCCGAGCCGAAACGGCTCGACCAGGTGCTCCAGCTCCGCAGCGCTCATCTGTCCATCGGCGTCCATTTTTCCGGCGAGGTCGAATCCCTCCTTGATCACGTAGCGGTAGCCGGTCCTCATTGCAGCGCCGACACCGGCGTTGGTCTCGTGACGGATGAGGTGCACTCGCGGATCCCCGCAGCCAGTCGCGACCGCCGAAGTGCCGTCCGCGCTCGCGTCGTCGACGACGACGACAGCGTCCACCCAGTGGGGTATGGCCGAAATCACGCCCCCCAAGTGCTTCGCCTCGTTGTACGCCGGAATGACCACCGCAAACGTCGGACTGCCGTCGCGCTCAGACTGTGCTGTGAGCGGAGTATCCGAAGCTCCCTGGCTCACTCCCTGACCTCACTTCCATGAACCTGTCCGATGAGCCTTGCACACTTCGCAGATTCTAGCAGCTGCACTGGGGCTGCCCGCTCTATGGTGCCGCGTTGGGCTCACGCTCCGGCCCGACCTCGTCCAATATGCAAGCCAAGGCACCGACAGCTTGGGACGGAAACGCCACGCATAAGTTCGCAACGGTTGAGCTCGTGGGTGGAGGGAATCCCGCACATGCTCCCACCGTCAATTCCCCAGCGCCACGAACAGTAGGCTATTGTCGAGTAGCACTCCAAGGACGCGTGGTCCCGTGATGTGGTTGTCTACCAGCTCATGGGGCGACTCGAACAGGCGAAGGCCAACAACCTGCTCCTCGTGTTCGCCGCGCTCGCAACTTGGCCCCTCCTACTACGGATCGCCCCAACACGCCCATGTGAAACGCCCCGGGTTTGACGGAGGCTCCGTTTCCAGGATTACTTGGTCCTGGAGAAAGGAGTCAGAACCATGGCAAGACGTTCGAAGTACTCACCGGAGTTCCGCGAGCGCTCCGTCCGAGT
>Ga0194043_1001193_pt1 | contig 14747 bp, 15 predicted proteins | sample JunL4415m_MetaG_FD_161274 | JGI IMG/M metagenome (GOLD analysis project Ga0194043, IMG submission 161274) | Anoxic zone freshwater microbial communities from boreal shield lake in IISD Experimental Lakes Area, Ontario, Canada - Jun2016-L442-15m | ecosystem: Environmental > Aquatic > Freshwater >...
TCGCCGCCGAGCTGCTCGCGGATGAGCTCTGCGGTCTCGCGAGCGCGCTTGAGGTGGCTGGAGACGATGAGCTCGAGGCCGCGCCCTCTGAGCGCGCGACCCTGGTCGCGCGCCTGGACGCGGCCCGTCTCGTTGAGACCGACCTCGGCCCAGCCCAGGCAGCGCGCCGGCTCGCGGTTCCAGTCGGTCTCGCCGTGGCGGATGAGGTGGATCGTCACGTGACGACGGCGCGGTCTCTGGTGGGCACGGCCGGGCGCGGCGACCCGCTCAGTGGAAGTGCAGCAGCGTGTCGCCGCGCACGCCCACGCGGAGCGTCTCCACCGAGATCACTTCTTCGGGCGGGATGTTGCCGAGGTTCACGTTGGCCCCGATCTCCTTGACGAACCAGGCCTGCTGGCTCTTGATAGGCGCCTCGAACAGGAGCTGCTCCGGGTCGATCGCCGAGCGGATCTCGTCGAGCAGGCCCACCTTGACCTCGCCGCCGGGCTGGTAGATGCCCACAGTGCCCGACTCGCGGCCCTCGGTGATCACCTTCCAGGCGCCGGCCTCGAGCTCGCGCTTGATGCTGTCGACCCATTTGAACGGGGCGATGACCACGCTGGCGTCCTTGCTGCCGACCTCGCTGAGTACCTTGAACTCCTTCGCGAAGCGCCGCAGAATGGCAAGCTTGTCTTCCTCGACCATGTCGATGGTGCCGTCGGAAACCTCCACGCAGGTCATGCCGCACTCGCGCACGAGCCGGACGTACTCCTCGAGCTTGTTCTGGCGCAGGCACACCTCGAAGAAGGTGCCGCCGAAGCAGACGGGGATGCCGTAGCTCTGGTAGAGGGCGATCTTCTCCTTGACGTTGGGCGTGACCGCCGCCGTGCCCCAGCCCAGCTTGACGATGTCGACGTAGTCCTGGGAGACCTCCAGGAACTGCCGCACCTGGTCGAGGCTGTAACCCTTGTCGAGCACGTGCGTGAGGCCGCTCTCGCGCGGCTTGGTGGTGCGCTGCGGGAGCGTGAGAAAGTCGAACATCGATCGCCCTCCAATGGTCGCGCGCCGTTCCGGTCGGCGCTCAGCGAATCGTACCAGACGGCCTCGGACGCCGTGGAAAGGCGCTGCCTACGCCTTGAAGAGCAGCGCCAGGCCGCTCAAGAAGAGAACGGCCGCGAGGATGCTGCGCAGCACGCGAGTCGGCGCGTGCACGGTGAGCTGCGAGCCGATGAGCACTCCCGGGATCGAGCCCATAAGCAGAGCCGCGACCATCCACAAATCGACGTTGCCGACGCCGATCTGCGCCAGGCCGGTGATGGTCAACAGGATCATCGCGTGAAAGACGTCGGTGCCGACGATGCGGTCGGTGGTGAGCGGGTAGAACAGGATCAGGAACACGGCCAGCAGGGTGCCACTGCCCACCGAGGTGAGGCCGATGACGAAGCCACAGCAGATGCCCAGGCAGACGGTGGCGATCTTGCGCCGCGTGGTCATCTTGATGTTCTCGCGGCGGTGCTTCTGGTCGACGTGCATGACCACCTTCACGACCAGCAGCACGCCGACCATCATCAGGGCAGAGCCGATGGCGCGGTAGAGGATGTTGTTGATGAGATCGCCGTAGTTGTTCTTGACATACGTGACGGCGGCGACCCCGGCCAGCGCCGCCGGCACGCTTCCCAGGGCGAGCCACAGCGCCAGGGGGACGTCCACGGAGCCCTGCCGCCAGTGCTTCCACGAGCCGAACATCTTGGTCACGGCGGCGTAGGTGACGTCGGTGCCGATCGCCATCGTCGGCTGGAAGCCGAAGGCGAAGATGAGGATCGGCGTCATGAGCGCGCCGCCGCCCATGCCGGTGAGCCCGACGAGAAAACCGACCAGCAGGCCGGTCAGGCTGAGGTAGGGGTTGAGGTGGACGCCGACCGTCGCGTAGGCGGCGGCCACCACGAGCGCCCAGCCGCCGATGCCCAGCGCCCAGCGCAGCTTCCAGGCGCCGGTGGGAACGGGGCCAGGGCGGAACGGCGGGATCGTGTTGTCGATGTCCGGGTCGAAGACGCCGTCGTCGGCCGGTGCTGGGGCACGCTCGTCGAGCGCCGGGGCGCCAGGCGCCAGTTCGACGGCGACGACGTTGCTCTCGCTCTCGGTCATGCGCTCCCCCGGTCGCTCGTGGTGCGCGCGCCGACAACGACGACGGCGCTTGAATGGGCGAGAGTATGGGGAGGCTCGGTTTATCTGTCAAATAAGCAGATCATATACATTGTTCGGCTGTCGGCCCACGGAGCCGGACAAGAACCGCTCAGTCTCCGGCTCATAAGGGTCGTTGATGGAAGCAGAGGCCGGCATGCGAAAAGCGAATAGGCCGGCGTTGCCGCCGGCGGCCCCGCGATCTCCTTGCTCGCGTTGACCACCAAGCTCCGGATAGGTCCATGCTCCGGGCCCTCCCCGCCACTGACCGCGAGGTCATTGGCGCGCATCTGGGTGGTAGTGACGAGGCGCCGAAAGGCTGTCCCCGCGCGGCTGCGCGAGCTCCATCCCCGCGTCCCGGGTCCTCTCTCTCGTTCGTCGGGCTCTTATTGGCAGAACGCAGCCAAGAACTCGTCCCAGCTCGGCAGGGTGGAGATCTTCATCTGCCGGTAGTAGGCGAAGTCGGTCGGGGCATACGGGTTCAGACCGCTCGCCGTGGCCGGCCACCAGATCGCCAGGCCGTGGCTGTTCTTGACCTGCTTGCTGGCGCTGATCCAGTTGACCGTGACGTCGGCGGCCACGGCGCTCATGAGCGCGTCGCACTTCGCCTTGATGACGGCATCCGCGACCTTGGCCTTGACGTTGTACGCCAGGTGCCAGAGGTCGAGCTCGATGTTGCCCGAGTAGAGCTGGGTGGCCCTTCTCGCGGCCGTATACGCGCTCCTGTACACAGGCAGGGCGTTCTTCATGGCGATCGCGAGCTGGTCGAGTGCGGTGAGCGTCGTCGTGAGCCGGGTGTCCAGCGCCACCGACGAGTAGGTATCGCTGTCCCCGAGTGCGGTCGAGGCGATCTTGTCGCTGACCTGCTGCGGCGTCAGCGCCGGAGTGGAGCGGATGGCGGCGATCACGGCGTCGTACTGGATGCCCTCCCAGTTGGTGTACGACTCAGAGCCGGCCATCGCTTTCGCGTACGGTTGCCAGTTGGCCGCCATCTCGATCATCTGACGCTGGCAGCAGTCCCAGGCCACCACGCCGACGGGGCCTGCCGTCTGCATGGCCGCCACCTGCTCGTCGTCGTCGAGCGTGCTGCCGCTGGTGTCGTCCTTGAAGTTGTAAGCGTTCGGCATCCACATGTAGCCGTGGTCCCAGAAGGCCAGCAAGTAGTTGGTGGCCGGGTAGCTGGACTTGGCCCACGTGACGAAGTCCTTGAGCGTCCGGGGGTCGCCCATGTCGCGCTCGCCCCAATCGGCCACGGCGCTGGCGGCGTCGGCGAGCATGCCCTGCGTGCAAAAGTAGACCTTGGTCGTCTGCCAGTCACCGCGGGACGTATCGTAGCCCGGGCCGCGGTCGGCGATGCAGACGACGTTGACGTTGGCGTTGGAGCCGAGCGCGCTCAGCTCGGTCTCGATGTCCTTGACGACGTAGCCCTCGAGGTTGTTGTCGCCGTCGATGTAGACCATAACGGTCCACGCCTTGGCCGCCTGGGGCGCGGCCGGCGCCGCGAACGCGGCCGGCGCCGCGATGCAGACGAGCGCGAGCAGTGCGACGAGCGTGACGAGCACGAATCCCTTGCGCATGGTTCCCCCTCCATAAGGCTGACCGTGGGTCCGGCGCGGAGCGCGCCGGTCGCCGTAGAGAGTGGGGAAGCTAGAGGCCTGCGGGAAGGAAACCGGCGGTCACGAACCGTCGGAGAATGTCGTTCTCACGCTCCATGCTCTCACCCCCCTGCCCGGGCGGACCCGGGGCGCAGTCTCTGATGAGCGAGCGACAGGGCGAGTATCGGAGCTTTCGCGGCGGGGCGCAAGGGACGGCGGCGTTCAGGCGCCGTCCCTTGCGCCCCCAGTCGTGGAAGTGAAGTGGCCGGTCGCGGGGCAGCTCCAGGCGCAGGGTCTCGACCGAGATCGCTTCTACCGGGGCAATGCTCCCCGGGTTGACGTCAACGCCGAAGCGCTTGACTGACCACGCGATCTGCTTCTTGCCCGGCGCCTCGTACGCCAGCTACCCTGGGGTCGATCGCGTCGCGGCCGGCGTCTTCGGCCGCGAAGGCCGGGGTCAGCCGGCCGGGGTCAGCCGGCCGGGGTCAGCCGGCCGGGGTCAGCCGGCCGGGGTCAGCCGGCCGGGGTCAGCCGGCCGGGGTCAGCCGGCCGGGGTCAGCCGGCCGGTCAGCCGGCCGGTCAGCCGGCCGCGGCGTACTGCTCGCGGAAAAACGCGAGCAGGCTCTCCGCGGCGCGGCTCAGCACGCGCGTCCTGGAGCGCACGCTGTAGAAGTCGCGGAGGATGCGAAAGCCTTCGATGGGCACGACCACGAGCGCGCCGTGCTCGACCTCGGGGCCGATCGCCCAGCGGCTCACGAAGGTGACGCCGCCGCCGGCGATGGCGGCCTGCTTGGCCGACTCCATGAGGCCCATCTCCATGACGATGTTGAGCTTCTCGGGGCGCACGCCGGCGCGCCGCAGGTGGTCTTCCACCACGGTGCGCACCCCCGCCCCGTGCTGCTGCATGATCTGCGGCTCGGCGACGAGGTCGTCGAGCGTGACCTGCTCGCGCGCCGCCCAAGCGTGGCTTGGGCCGCAGACGAGCACGATCTCGTCGCGGGCCAGCGGCTCGGCGACCAGTTCGGGGCGCGGCGTCACGGCGCCCACGGCGCCGATCTCGAACTCACGCGCGAGCACGCGCTCGAGCACGGCGTGCGTGTCGTCGACGTGCAGCGAGATCGAGATGCCCGGGTACTCGTCCTTGAACTGCGTGAGCATGCCCGGCAGCACGTGCTCGCCGGGGCCGGTGGACGCGCCCACCATGACGCGGCCCGCCACCAGCTCGCCAAGGTCGAGGATCTCGGTGCAGGCGCGTTCGTGCAGATCGAGGATCTCGCGACCGTAGCGGTAGAGGACCTGGCCGGAGTCGGTGGGGACGACCGTGCGGCGCGAGCGGTCGAGCAGCGTCGTCTTGAGCTCACGCTCGAGGCTGCGCACCTGCTGGCTGGCCGCCGGCTGGGTGATGTGCATTTCGTCGGCGGCCAGCGAGAAGCTCTTGCGGTCGACGATGCGGCAGAACAATCTGATCTGGCGGACGTCCATAAGCGAAGCTTATCTCGGAGTGCGCGTCTCGGGCCAGCGGCCCTGGCCAGCGGGACAGGCCAGTGGCGCCGGCGTCGCAGGCCAGACGGGCGCGGCGCTCAGACCAACGGCGCGGAGCCGGCATGGCCGGCATCGCCGGCGTCGTGCGCGCCGCGCCCGAGGCGCGCCCGGCGGGAGCGGCGGCGCGCCAGGGCGAGGAGCCGGTCGACGAAGAGGGCCGGGTCGCGCGGCGACGCCTGCGCCGTCCGCGCGTCGCCCTTCTTCCTGAGCTCGATGTCGTCGATGGCCGCCACTCTGCGCAGGCGGCCTGCGGCGAGCAGCGCGGCATCGACGTCCGCCGCCGGCGCGCGCGACACCGTGTACGCCGGTGTGCCGAGGGCGGCCGCCTCGCGCGCCATGATCCCGCCGACGCCGAGCACGAAGTCGGCAGTCGCGATGAGGCTGGCGCCGTCGAGCACGGGTCCGTCGGGGGCGACCAGCCCGGGCGCGCCGAGCGCGACAAAGCGCGCGTGCTGCTCGGCGTCGCGGGCCACCAGAACGAGCGTCACGTGGCGGCGCCCGGCGAGCTCGCGCACGAGATCGCTCAGCGCCGCCTCGTCCTCCGAGGGCGCGCCGCCGGCCCCGCGCGCCGGCCGCGCCGGTCGCACCACGCCCACCACGCGCCGGCGGTCCACGCCGAGAGACGCCAGCACGCGTGGGTCCGGGCTGAAGTCGTGGAGGTAGTACTCCTCCTTGAAGCCTGGGTAGCGGAAGAGCTTTTCGGGCGGCGCCCCGAACGCCGCCAGCGCCGCCGGCGGGATCGCATCCGGCAGCGCGACCTCATCGACGAGGCGCACATTGACGGCGTTGCCGCGGCGCAGACGCTCGTCGTCGAGAAACGTCAGCTGAGGGATGCCGAGGGTCCAGGCCGCGAGGGCGAAGTCGCTGGCGTGGCTGCCGGTGGCGATGTGGAAGCGCCCGCTCGCGGCGGAGCCGAGCAATTGGGCGGTGCGGTTCACGAGGCCGACGGCGCGCGTGCCGAGGCTCCCGCCGCGGTGACCTGTGGTGAGCACGCCCCCGAGGCCGTAGCGGCGCAGCACGAGGTCGGCGCCGGCGAAGCGTCGCGCCGTGATCGTCACGGTATGGCCGGCGTCCTCGAGGCGGCGCACGATGGGCGCGAAGAAGACGACGTGGGAGGCGTCGGTGATGTCGACCCATATGCGCATTGCTCATGGCTTCGGCGCGCACGGCCGCACGCCTGCCGCACGACCACCTCCGTCGCTCAAGGACCTATCCCGCCAGGTCTGCACGCACGGATGCGCCCACGGACACATCGCGGATGCGGCCCCTCCCCGGATCCCCGCGTAGCTGGGCTGCGAGGGAACCGTCTCGTGACCGCCCCGCTCGGTCCACGAACGCCCCGCACGCACGTCCCTGGCGGGATAGGCCCCGGGCGCCGGATCAAGGCTGACGGCGTTGCTGCCGATATCGTTGGCGACGTCGAGAGGAGGGTCCAGTGCGTCGTTCGGTTTGCGGCACGATGATGGGGCGGCCGGGTCACGAGCTCGGCCGCGCCCTGCTGTTCACGGCCGTCGTGACACTCTTCGTGGCGGCGGCTTGCACGGTGGCGGCCTGCGGTCGCGGCGTCGCCGCTCAGAAGGGGGCCGACGCGCCCGCCCCCCAGCCGCTGCGCATCGCTCTGCTGCACATTGCCCCGGCCTCGGGAGATCTCGTGGGGAACATCGCCCTCATCCGCGCCGCCGTCGCCGAGGCAGCGGATCGCGGCGCCGACTGGTGCATCACCCCGGAGCTGGCGTTGAGCGGGTACTTCTTCCGCCGGGAGATCGGCCTGCACTGGATCGACCCGCTTTCGTCGGACCGGGTGGCCGCCTTTTCCCACCTGGCGCGGAGCAATGCGGTGACCTTGTTCGTCGGCATGCCGACCCGCGATGGGTCGCCGGCTCGTCTACACAATAGCGTGGTCGTCATCGACAAGAGCGGCCGTGTCCTGGGCGCTTACCACAAGCGGATCGTGATCCCCAGCGCGGTCGAAGGGTGGGCGAGCCCGGGACAGCGGGTCGGTGTCTTCGCCGTCGACGGCGTCGACGTGGGTGTGCTTGTGTGCGCCGACGCGTGGCCGCGTCGGCTCGCTCACAGGACTGCATCGGCCGGCGCCCAGATCCTCGTGTCGCCGGCGTGCTGGGCACCGGGGCAGATGGGGCCAAGTGGCGTCTGGGAGCGCGACTCGCGGCTCACCGGTCTCCCTTTGCTGGTCTGCAACACGACCGGCCGCGTCAAGGAGGATGACAATCGCCGTTCAGCCAGCGTGGTGGACGACGAAGGTCGGCGCCTGTTCACCTTCCGTTCTCCGACCTCAGAGGTCTTCCTCGTGGACTGGGATCGGCAGGCGGGCACCTTCACCTACGCCGGCAGGTTCTCGCCGCAGGTGTCGCCCTAGCGGTGGAGCGCACAGTCGGCGTGGCCCGGGCGACTGACCCCGGGCTCTTCGTTCAGTCCAGCCCGGCGGCGACGGCCGCGGCCACCTCCTGCACCTGCTCCTCGGTGAGGTTGGGGTGCATGGGGATGGCGAGATTCTGCTCGGCCGCCGCGTCGGTGACGGGGAAGTCGCCGAGCTTGTGGCCGAACTCCGCGAACGCAGGCTGCAACTGCAGGGGCTTGGTGTAATAGGCCGCGCAGTCGACCTTGCGCTCCTTGCACGCCGCCGCGATAGCGTCGCGCTGCGGATGGCGGAGCACGTACAGGTGGTACACGTGCGTGAGCCCTTCGGGCACGCAGGGGCGCAGGACCTCGCGCGGCAGGTACGCGTCGTACCAGGCCGCCACCTGGGCGCGGCGCGCGTTCCACTCGTCGATCACCTCGAGCTCGAGGCGCAGGATCGCCGCCTGCAGCTCGTCGAGGCGCGAGTTGAAGCCGATGTCGGTGAAGGTCTTCTTGTCCTTGCTGCCGTGAAAGCGCAGCTCGCGGGTGCGTTGCACCAGCACTTCGCTGTGGGCGGTGACCAGGCCGCCGTCGCCGTAGCCGCCGAGGTTCTTGGTGGGGAAGAAGCTGAAGACGCCCATGTCGCCGAGGCTGCCGGCGCGACGCCCGTTGTAGGTCGCGCCCCAGGCTTGGCAGGCGTCCTCGACCACGGGGAGCCCGTGAGGCTCCGCGACGGCGCGCACGGCGTCGGCGTCGGCCGGCAGGCCGAACAGGTCGACGGGCATTATGGCCCTGGTGCGCGGCGTGAGGGCGCGCTTGATGGCGGCCGGGTCGATGCAGAGCGTGTCGGGGAGGATGTCGACGAACACCGGCCTGGCCCCGGCCTGGGCGATGGCCTCGGCCGTGGCGTAGAAGGTGAACGGCACGGTGATGACTTCGTCGCCGTGCCCCACGCCCAGGGCGCGCAGCGCGATGGTGAGGCCGTCGGTGCCGTTGGCGACGCCCACGGCCCCTGCGGTACCCATGTAGGCGGCGGCCTCCTCTTCGAAGGCCTTGACGTTCGGGCCGAGGATGACGCGCCCGCTGCGCAGCACGCCAAGGACGGCCGCTTCGATGCGGTCCTGCAGCTCGGCGTACTGCCCCTTGATATCCATGAGTCCGACGGCCATGCGATGCGCCTCCTTGCGGCGTGAGAAATCGAGTCTGGAACCTACCATAGCCCTTCGGGGCGGGCTACCGGATGAAGGTTCTGGTCGGCGCGACGACCCCCGGCGCGACGTTGTCGCCCATACGCTCCAGTGAGCCGGCGAAGTAGAGCGGCACGAAGACCAGTTTCTGTTCGCTCAGCACACCATAGGGCGCCTCGGAGAGCACGATGCCCGGCGCCACCTCAGGTTGCTGCGCGAGAAGGATGTGCAGGCTGCGCAGCCGGCCGGCCGGCCCGCTCTTGACCTCGACAGGCCGGGCGGATGTGCCGACGCGCACGACGTAGTCGACCTCGGCGGTGCTGCTCTTCGCCGCTCGTGCCCAGTAGAAGAGGTCCTCGTGCCTCTGGGGAACGGCGGCCAGTTCCTGACCGACGTACTGCTCGGCGACGGCGCCGTTGTGCATCCCGAGCAGGTCCGTCTTGGCGAGCTCGACTGTGCTCGGCAGACCCGCCAATCGCTGCATGAGCCCTACGTCCACAACGAGGGCCTTGAAGCCGCGCGAGGCGTCGGCGCCGAGCGGCAGGCCGACGTGCTTGATGCCTCGGATCCGCCGCACGAGTTGAGCACGCTCGAGCAGTGCGAACGCGCGCTTCACGGTCGGCGGCGTGGCCAGCGTGCTCAGCCGGGCGTACTTGAGCTGCTGACCCACAGACCGTGCGATAGACGTCAGCACGTCGTCCAGGTAGTCGATCCCGGTGCGAGGCTGATACTTGAGGAAGTCGTCTCGACAGGTAGCGATGATGCTCTCGTGCACGTCGAAGGCATCGAGCAGATGGCCGCTCTCCGCATACGCCTGCACGGCCGCCGGCATGCCGCCGACAAACAGGTAGTCCCGCAGGTGGTCCAGCAGCATCCGGTGGGTCGTCTCCGCCACCTGGTGCGGACCCTCTTCGACGAGCTCGGCGGCGACCTCGTTGCCGATCCCGGCCAGGTATTCACAAAACGTCACGGGTCGGAGCCAGAGGTAGTCGATCCGGCCGACTGGAACGGAGATGCCACCGAGGGCGAGCTCGAGGAGGGAACCCGCGGCGATCACGTGGAGCTGGGGGAGCTCTTCGTGGAAGTAGCGAAGCGCGACGATCGCCCGCGGGCAGGCCTGGATCTCGTCGAGGAAGAGCAGATCGCGGCCCGGCACGATGCGTCCGCCGAGCCTGACTTCAAGCGCCGACACGATTCGCACCGGGTCGAGATCGCCGGCGAAGATCGGGTGCAGATCTCGCCGCCGCTCGAGGTCGATGCTGTGGAGGTGGCCAGGGAATCGCCGGGCGGCGAGATCGCGCACCAGCCATGTCTTCCCGACCTGGCGTGCACCTCTGACGATGATCGGTCGCCGCTTTGGGGCGTCTGCCCAAACGGTGAGATGTCGCGTCGCGCGGCGTTCCATCTGCGGAGAGTAGCAGGGGTGTTTTTGAACTACAAGGTTGAATCGATATCAGCGTGTTCGAAAAGAAAGGTCAACCGGTCACCATCGACAGCCGCCACGCTCGCTCCCGAGTGCTCGTGTGCGGTACCCTTGCGCGCGTGACCTCCATCATCGACATCGTCGTCCAGTGGGCGACCAGTCTCATCGGCGCCTGGGGCCTGCCGGCCGTCTTCTTCCTGATGCTGCTCGAGAGCGCCTGCATCCCCGTGCCCAGCGAGGCGATCATGCCCTTCGCCGGCTTCGCCGTGAGCGAGGGCACCATGACCCTCTTTGGCATCACCGTCGCCGGGGTGGCCGGCAACCTCATCGGCTCGTGGATCGCCTACTGGGTGGGTCTTTACGGCGGCCGGCCCTTCATCGACAAGTACGGCAAGTACGTGCTGCTGCGGCATCATCACGTGGAGCTGGCGGAGCGCTGGTTCGCAAAGTACGGGCCGGTGACGGTGTTCTTCAGCCGCATGCTGCCGATCGTGCGCACCTTCATCTCGCTGCCCGCGGGGATCGCCAGGATGCCGTTCTGGAAGTTCACCCTGTACACGACCCTCGGCTGCATCCCGTGGGTGTTCTTCCTGGGGTGGCTGGGCACGCGGCTGGGCGCGCACTGGGAGGATATCCGCCCGTACCTGCACTACGCGGACTACGTGGTGGTCGCGGCGCTTGTCGCCATCGTCGTGTATGCGGTCGTCAGATGGTGGCGCGGGCGGGGAGCCGGCGACGCGCCCGACGCGAACGGCGAGGCGTGAGCCGCGCGCCTCGCGAGGCGCCGGACGCCGCGGGCGACGTGTGAGCGGCGCGCCCGGCGCGAGCTGCCGCGTGCGCGTGCCCGCGACCACGGCCAACCTCGGCCCCGGCTTCGACTGCCTCGGCCTGGCGCTCGACCTGTGGAACGACCTGCGCTTCTCGCTGGAGGGCGCCGGCGTGCACGTCACCACAGTCGGCGAGCACAGCGAGACGCTGCCGACCGACGAGACCAACCTGGTCGCGGGCTCGTTTCTGCGGCTGTACGGAGAGGCCGGCGCCGCTCCGCCGGCCGGCCTCGCCATCCACTGCGATCTGCGCGTGCCGCCGTCGTCCGGTCTCGGCTCGAGCGCCGCGGCCGTGGTCGCCGGGCTGCTCGGCGCCAACACGCTGCTCGGCCGGCCCTTCGACCGGGCGCGTCTGCTGGAGCTGGCCGCCGACATCGACGGTCACCCCGACAACGTCGCGGCGACCCTGCTCGGCGGCCTCACCATCGTGGTGCGCAAAGAAGACAAGCTGCTGACCAAGAAGATCCTCGTCCCCGAGGCGCACGTCGCCGTCGCCGTCCCGGAGCTCGCCTTCAGCACGCACACGGCGCGCGCCGGCTTGCCCACGCAGGTGTCGATGAAGGACGCGGTGTTCAATCTGGGCCGCACCCCGCTGGTGGTCGAGGCCCTGCGCACCGGCGACTACGAGCTGCTCAGCCAGGTGATGGAAGACAGGCTGCACCAGGCGACGCGCCTCAAGCTCATCCCCGGCGGCCGCGTCGCCTGGGTGGCCGCCCTGCAGGCGGGCGCCGCGGCCGTGGCCATCTCGGGCTCGGGTCCGAGTCTGATCGCCTTCGTCAGCCTGGCGACCGACGCACTGCGCGTCGCGCGCGCGATGGCCGACGCCTTCGGCGGGATGGGCGTGCCGGCGCGGCCCCTCGGCCTGAGCGCGTCGGCGGCCGGGGCCACCGTCGCCGCCTGACGGCGGCGACGCTCCTCCGGCCGCGACTCGCCGCCGCGCGGACGTGCCGCGGCGGTGTCCGGCGCCGTCCGGCCGCTTCGCGGCCTGCAGTCCGACCCGCCACGGGGGCTCAGCCCTGCGCGGCCTCGCGCTTGGTGATCGCGACGATGCTCCGGTAGAGCTCGGCGAGGCCGTCTCTCGAGATCGGCCCTTTGTTGGCGCGGCTCACGAAGGTGAGCATCCACTCCTCGCGCGCGGGGTCGAGGAAGTCGACGCCGTGCTGCTCCTTGTACGCCCTGAGCTGCTTGACCAGCTTGAGGCGCCTGTTGACGGCGTCGATGATCTTGAGGTCGTTGTCTGAGATCTGGTCGCGGAACTGCTTGATGACCGGATCGTCGCCTGCGTTGCCCACGCTCACGTCTCCGTTCTGGCCCGGCCCGACGCCGACGCGTCAGCGGTGGCCGGGCCGCTCGTCGTCTTCGTCGAGCTCGTCGTCCTCATCCTCACCTTCCTCGTCGTCTCCCTCGTCCTCTTCGTCGACCTCCTGGTCGGCGGCGAAGGCCACGTCGTCCGGCGTGCCCTCGGCGTTGGCGAAGTCCTCGGGGGAGACGCTCTCCAGGAAGTCGCGGAAGCTCTCGACGATCTCCTCGGTGTCGTCGACCTCGCGCTCGAACTCGATGGCGTTTTCGTCGACGAGCGCGGTGGCGGCGAAGATGGGCGCGTCGGTGCGCACGGCCAGGGCGAGCGCGTCGCTGGGCCGCGAGTCGATCTCGATCTCGGCGCCGTCCCTGCTGAGCGTGAGAGTGGCGTAGAAGGTGCTCTCCTTGAGCTCGGTGACGGTGATGCGCGCCACCTCGGCGTGGAACTGCCCGATGACGCTGGTGAGCAGGTCGTGCGTCATCGGCCGCGGCAGCTTGGCGCCTTGTAGCTGGATGAGGATCGCGGCGGCTTCGGGATGCCCTATCCAGATGGGCAGGAAGCGATTGCCCTCCATCGTCTTGAGGAGGACGATCGGCTGCTTGCCGATGACGTCGAAGCTGACGCCGTAGATGACCATTTGCTGGACGTCCATTGCGGATTGAGTATACGGCAAGCCCGGCGGGGCTCACACCGTAGGCGGCAAGAGGAGCGGGAAGGGCTGCGCTCGCTCGCCGGGCGGGGCCGGGCGGCTGCGGCGGGGCCGGGCGGCTGGTCTTCGACACCCGGGCCGGCTCCCCATCTCGACGCCGCCTTCGCCCGCCCGGTCTACTCCAGCGGGCCGCCGGGCGTGGCGAAGCCCTCGCGCTCGGCGGCCCGCGGAAGCCGCCGGTCGAAGGAGGCGAATGTCACGGTCTCCTGTGGCGCGCTCTCGAGGACGCGGCCGCGGAACGTCATCGCCGCGGCGAGCTGAACGGCGTCCATGCCGCGCAGCCCGTGCGCCACAACGACGCGACCGGCGAGCTGCCCGGCGACCGGCAGCCTCACGCGGCAACTCCAGCGGTCGTCCAGCACGGCGATCCAGCTTGCGAGCCTCTGCTCCACCGATCCCTTCTCGCGGTCTTGCCGGTACAGGGCGGAGGTGGCCTCCGGGTAGGTGATCGCACTCGTGACGGCGAAATCGGCCTGGTGGAACCAACCGCGCGCGGCGGTGGTCTCGGGCTCCTCCGGCACCAGCTTCGCGAACGCGCTGGTATCAAGATAGAGGATCACTCGGGCTCGGGGTCCGGCAGGTAGGGGCCGCGATCCTCAGAGATCGATTCGGAGAGGGGCCGCCCCGGGTTCACGGGGAGGGTTTCGGGCACGAGCATGTTCTGCCCGTTCCACCCCGCCTCGCCGTCGGCGACCATGCGCCAGAGCGCGGCCCTCACAGGGTCAGGCGGCCCCAGCTCCGCGACCTCGACGCCCCGGGGGTGACGTGGAAGCGTTCGCCGGCCTGCGTCCCGCGGAGATACGCGCCAAGGCGCGCCTTGAGCTCGGTGCTGCCCACGGACGTCATGGTAGTCCTTTCGGGAAGTGTGCACCAGTCTCTTCAGTCAATGAAAAGCGGTCAGTTGACGATCGCAGGAGGTCACCGTCGGCGCCTCCGCCCACGCGCGCTGCACCTCGGCCTGGCAACGCTCTCCACTCAGGCGTCGCGGCGGTCTGCCGATGCACTGTTTGGAGGGTGACACGCAGTGAACGCCGCTTCCCGAAGCCTCCGGCGAGCCGTGGTCGTCGCGCTCGTCGGGTTGACCGCCGCCATGTTGGTCGGCGCCTGCTCGGCGCCGCCCGCGGCGGCGCGGCTCCACGACTCCGCCGCGAGGCGGCTGGTGCTGACGGCCGCCGCCTCCACTTTGCAGCCGCGGGCCGGCGACGCCGTGACGATCACGGCTTACGCACGAGACCGCGGCGGCCATCCTGTGCGCGCCGCGCGCCTCACCTTCACGTGGCGGCTCCCGCAGGGAACGGAGTCCGACGTCGCTCTCACGGGGCGGAGTGGCGTGGCCGTTGCGACGCGCGTGGTCGGCGCGGCGCCCGCCGGGCAGGCTTTCGACGTTGTGGTGCGGGCGAGCCGGCGCGGGCAGACGCGCCGCGTAACGATTCGCTTGACGGTCGTCGCCGACCCGGTCCCGGCGGCGCGCCTGGTGCCCGCCGACCTCGTCTACTCCGGCGCCTTCCGTCTCCCCGGGCCCTCCGGCGGCTCCTCCTGGGGGTGGAGCGGCGACGGCCTCACGTTCTGCCCCACCGGCGACCCCGGCGGCGAGGCCGACGGCTACCCCGGGTCGCTGTACGGCATCGGCCACGACTGGCAGCACT
>Ga0194043_1001194_pt1 | contig 14745 bp, 12 predicted proteins | sample JunL4415m_MetaG_FD_161274 | JGI IMG/M metagenome (GOLD analysis project Ga0194043, IMG submission 161274) | Anoxic zone freshwater microbial communities from boreal shield lake in IISD Experimental Lakes Area, Ontario, Canada - Jun2016-L442-15m | ecosystem: Environmental > Aquatic > Freshwater >...
CATCGGCTCGCGCCTCACGATGAAATATCCCGGCGTCGTGCTGAAGGGCCGCAAGGCGCGCGGCGAAGTGATCTCCATCGCGCTCGCCGGCGACGGCCAGCATCAGGACACCGGCGCGAAGATGATTCACGCCGCTGATGAGACGACTTCGAACATCGTCAGCAAGAGCATCAGCCTCGGCAAAGGCCGCGCCACTTATCGCGGGCTCGTCCACATTCCGAAGCACCTCAAGGGCTGCAAGAACAACACCGAGTGCGACGCGCTGCTCATCAATTCCACGTCGCGCACGGACACCTATCCCGCCATCACCACGCGTGGCACTGGCAACGCCACGCAGCACGAGGCGAGCGTCTCGCAGATTTCCGCCGAGCAGATCTTCTACATGCAGCAGCGCGGGCTCACAAAGGCGCAGGCGATGAGCCTCTCGGTGAACGGCTTTGTGAACGACCTCGTCCGCCAGTTCCCGATGGAATACAGCGTCGAACTGAAGCGCCTGATCGATCTCGAAATGGAAGGAAGCGTCGGCTGATGAATTCCGTCCTCGACGTCCCCGTCATTCTTCCGGCGAAAACAAAAAACTCTGTGATCACCAGCGGCCCGGATTTCGCCAGCCAACCCTCGTACTTCCGCGAACGCCAGCAGGCGGCGTGGGATCAATTCGCAAAACTTCCGATGCCCCTGCGCACAGATGAGCACTGGCGTTTCGCGGATCTCAAGGCGGTGGACCTCACGCCGTTCCAGCGCGCGGAAGCCGTCACCGACGCAGACGCGCTTCTCACGCGCTCGCTCGGCCTCGCGGAAACTTCCGGCCGAATGGTCTTCGCAAATGACCGCTTCATCGCGCAGGAATTTCACGGCGATGCGCTCCGCGCAAAAGGCGTGCTCTGGATGCCGCTCGAGCAGGCCATCGCCGAGCAGCGCGAACTCATCGAGCGCCATTTTTTGCAAGAGGACACCATCCTCGGCTCGCAGAAATTCGCCGCACTGCACGCCTCGCAGGTGCGCAACGGCATGTTCCTCCACGTCCCGCGCGGCGTGGAAATCGCGCTGCCCGTCGAGTGCTTCCATTGGTCGCAGGGCGCGCACACCAGCACCTTCCCGCACACGCTCATCATCGCGGAACCGATGAGCAAAGTGACCGTCCTGGATTGTTTCCAGTCCGCCGGTGAAGACCCCGCACTCGTCATCGGCGCGAACGACATCATCATCGGCGACGGCGCAAAGGTCACCTACATCGCCGTGCAGCAGCACAGCCGCGACACCCTCGCCTTCCGGCTGAACAACACCGTCGTCGCCCGCGACGCCAGGGCACTCGCGCTCGTGCTGAACCTCGGCGGACGCTACGTCCGCAGCGAAGCCGTGAGCCATCTCCGCGGCCCCGGCGGACGCAGCGACATGCTCAGCATTTCCGCCGCCGAGGGCACGCAATGCGTGGACCAGCGCACGCTGCAAATCCACGAGGCGCCGAACACCGCGAGCGATCTGTTTTACAAGAATTCGCTGAACGACCAATCGCGCACCATCTTCACCGGCCTCATCCGCGTGGACCCCGGCGCGCACAAGACGGATGCGTATCAGAAAGTCCGCAACCTCCTGCTCAGCGACGAAGCCGAGGCGAACAGCGCCCCCGGTCTCGAAATCGAAGCCGACGACGTCCGCTGCACGCACGGCGCGACCACCGGCCAGGTGGACATCGAGGAACTCTTCTACCTCCTCTCGCGCGGCATCCCGCTGCGCGCAGCACAGCGCCTCGTCGTCTTCGGCTTCCTGAATGAAGTCACCGAGCGCATCCCGAACGAGCCCATCCGCGAGCTCCTGCGCGAGCGTCTGCACGCGAAGCTCGGCTGAGGCTGGGGCGTGGATGGCGGATACGGCCGGATATCCGGTGCTCGAACCTTGACGGGAACGGTGCCGGGATTATGGGTCGCAGCGTTGGAGGTGGTGCATCGAAAGGCGCCGGTTATCCGCCGTAAAAATCGCGGCGTTCCGGGTCTGATTGAGAGTGGTGCAGAAGTATCGGCGAGGTGTGGCGGCCGGGAGCAACGCCAACGGAAATGCCTGCAAAACTCCTGAGTCCTCACGGTAGCCTCACGGACTCGCCAACCCCGGGCTGGAGGACGAAACACCGTTGGCGTTCTGCACCAGTCTGAATCACACCCTACGGCTTCGGCTTAGGACCCGGGGCCGGTTTTCGAGCTGAGGCTGGCGACCGATCCTCCGGCGGGGACTGGATGAGCTTCGGCTTCGGCGCGGACGCCGGCGTGTCGCCGGGCGGAGTCGTCGGCGCTGGGACTGCAACCGGTGGCGCGGGAACCGTCGGCGGCGGAGTGTTCGGTGCATTCGGTGCGCCGTTGGAAGCGGCGGGTTTCGGCACCTCGATCAGCGAGGCATTCAGCGCGTCGAAGTCCGGCTTGCTCAGCAGGAACGTGCCCGGCTTTCCGTCGAGCGTCGTGTTCCAGGTTTCCTCCGACGTGTTTTTTCCGACGCTGAGCTTGCCGGCCTTCTTGTCGGCGAGCGTGAAAGTGATCGTCACGTTCGGCTTGTCGAGGCCCTGCTCCGCGGCGTTCGTCGCGCCGGCCCAGCCGACTGCATGGAGGTTTGCGAGCGTGTTCACGAGCGACTCCGCGGCGCCCTGGCTCACGGTGCCGTCGCCCTTCGCGAGCTTCCACTTTTTGTCCTTGTCGCGATCGAAAGTGAGCGCCGGCTGGCCTGCGCGCGTGACGTCAAAGCTCGTGACATCCTCGGCCTTCAGCTCCTGCACCTTCAGTTCCTGCCACTGGAGCGGGTCGGTCCACACCTCCTCGAGGAGCAGCGCGGGCACCGCCACGATGAACGGTTCCTCGTCGAGCTTCGCATAGCCCGCCGCGCCCTCGAATTTCCCGAGGATCAGTTTCGCGAGCGGACGATCACCGGGCTTCGTCTCCGGCGTGCCTTCCGTCGAATAGCTGCTCAGCGTCACCGTCGCGACCGGCGCGTCGAGGCCGTACTGCTTCGCGTCGCCGGCCACGTCCGCGACGAAGCGCGCGACTTTCATCGTCGTGAGATGGGTGAGCAGCTTGTTCGCCGCGCCGCCGTTCGCCGGCTTGTCGGGTTGCTTGTCCATCTTGCGCACCCACTCCTCGCCGCTGCGGCCGAGGACGATCTTCTCGCGGCCCGGTGCTTCGATGGTGATGCGATCCACCATGTCGCTCTGCACGCGCATGATGTTCTGATCGCGCAAATCGTTCGGCTGCGCATCCAGCAACGACTCGATCGCCACGGGCACAGTGAAGACGCCGTCGCGCGACGAGAGCTTCACATAGACGTGCGTGGGCGTCGCCGCTGCCGCCGGCACCTCGGGCTCCTTTTTCTCATCGTTCTTTTTCTCGGCGGGCTTCTCGATCTTCTTCGCATTGCCAATCTGGAGAATGACGGGATCCTTCACACCCTCGGCGGTGAAAGTGACGGTCGCACGCGGCTCGTTCAGTCCGAACGACGCGAGATCCTTCGTGTCGGCGACGAACTCATCAATGCGCGGCGTCGTCGCGTTCGAGATGAGATCATTCACCTTCTGATCATCCGCGCGGCCCTTGAACGGCTTCGTAAGCGACCAGTGGTTCGATGTCTTCTCGACTTCAAATTCTCCCTTCGCCGTCTTGATGCCGACCTTGTTCACCTGCGTCGCGGTGAGGTCGCTCAGCTTGTGATCGCGCCAGTCCTTCGCGCCTTTCGCGCCCTGGTCGCGCAGATCCTTCCCGGCGACGTACGCCGTGTCCTTGCCCTCGACGCGCATGTACACCTTCCCCTCCACCGCCGTGTCCTTTCCAATCAGTAGCTCCACCGGATTCTTGCCGTTCAGCCTGATGCTCACCTCGCCCTTCGTCAGTCCAAACGTCTCCAGCGTGCCGCCTTTGCCGGCAGGCACCGCGTCCATACGCAGGCTTTCGAGCGAAGTGAACAGCGTCGAGATCGCGAGCGAATCCACGCGGTCCTTCACCGGCGAGTCGAGCAGCCAGTTTCCGTCGGGCGACTTCGTGAGCTGAAGCGTGCCCTCGCTGTTGCGGATCGTCACCGACGTGACCGAGTCGCGATCGACCTGCACGACCCGCCCCTTCTTTCCATTTTTCGCATCGGTGCCCTCGAAATTTTTGTCGAACCGTTTCAAATAGACGAACAGCCCGACAATGAGGACGAGCAGGACGAGTGTGTTGCGGGTTTTCATGGCTTGGAAAAAATGGGGGCTTAGTCCTGCGGTTTCACGCGGCGCTTTTGTTCGAGCGTGTTTGCGATCGCCGCTGCGACGCCAATCGCCACTGCGATGCCGATCGTGATCCAGAATGTCGGCGACATCTTCAGCGTCGGCTTCCACAGCCCGAGCCGCCATTGCACCGTGAGCCACGACGCGATGAACCCGAGGAACACCACCGCGAGCCATAGCGTCAGCGCGATGATGTTTTTTCCCGAGCGCCACATGAGGTGGTAGAGGCCGAAGACCGCGATCATCACGGGGATGAACAGCATGACCCACCAGCGGATCGTGCCGATCTGCGCGTCGGAAAGCTTCAGGCTCTGCTTCTCCTTCACCTTCGGCGGGAGGCTGATCAGGTTGTCGCGGTTCAGCAGCCAGTTCACGCTGTTCAGCGCGAGTTCGAGGCTCGCCTGTCCGGTTTGCAGCCCTTTGTCCGAGAGAAAATCACCATTGCCAAAGACGACCATGCGCGAGGTCTCCAGTTTCACCTTCGGGTCGCCGGAGCCGCCGCGCTCCACCGCGACGCCGAGCGTGAGCGGGCCGGGGTGATCGCGCTTCGGGTCGAACATCGGAATGTTCGTGCGGTTGCCCGGAGTGTAATCCATCTCGCCCCAGAATCCTTCGGGCGCGGTGAGCAGGCCCGTGAGCCGGAGGTTGGCGGTCTTTTCGAGATTTCGATCGAGGGCGAGCGACTGCGTCGGACCAAACATGTCCGACCCCACGCCTTCGAGGCCCTTCGTGATCGGCGAACCCTGGTTCATCACGACGGCTTCGAGCGGCTGCATCCCGGCCATGTTCCCGAGGCTCACCACGCGGATCACGGCGTCGTTTTGCAGGCGCACGCCGCGCACGGCCAGCCATTCGTTCAGGTTCGGCGTCTTGTTGTTTGTCCAGCCGGCGCAGATGAAAATGCGGCCCTTCCGCTCCCAATATTCCGTGAGCAGCTTCAGGTCGCGCTCAGAGAAATCAAACCTCGGCCCGAGGATCGCGATCATGCTCGCGTCATCGGGAATCTTGTCTTTGTCCGCGAGCTTCAGCGTGTCGAACTTCAGGTTCTGCCGTGTGAGGAAATCGCGGAAGCCGGCCAGTTCACGGGAGCTGCCGTCGTATTCGCCGTGCGCGGCGACGAGGTAGAGCTTGTTCTGCTTCGTCTCCGTGAGTTCGAGCAGCGTGCTCGTGAAGACCTGCTCGCCCTTGAAGCCGAGCATCTGCGGCTGGCGGCGCATCATCATCGCCATCTCGTCCAGTTGCTCGAACTCCGCGAGGTCGCCGCTGTTCACGAACTTGTGCCGTCCCTCGTACGTGAAGATCACCACGTTTTCGTTCGCGCCGAATTTGTACTGCGCCTGTAGTTCCTTGGCACGCGAGAGGTTCGCATACGGGTCCACTTCCTCGACGGTCAGCTTGCCCTTCGCGGCGAACTGATACTCGCGGAGCAGCAACTGCGCGTCATTTTCCACCTCGCCGGCCATCGCAAACATCACGATCACCTGCACCGGTTTCTCCAGTGTGCCGAGCACCGCCTTCGTCTGCGGGCTGAGGGTGATGTTCTTGCCGCGGCTCCAGTCGAGGCGCGCATAATATTTGTTGCCGAGCCAGTTCAGCATCACGAGCGCCGCGATCACGAGCGCGATTTGCACGATGATGTTGAAGCCCACCTCGATCCGTCCGGAGGACGGAGCCGTCGGCTTTGCGGATTGCAGGGAGTTGTTCTTTTCCATGGTTCGTAAAATGGGAGGTGCCGTGGACTAGGAAGCCTTCAGCTTGCGGCTGTGGAAGACATGGTGCGTGAGCAGCACGAAGAACCCGGTCGCCGAGAGGTACCACACGATGCGCCGCGTATCCACGAGGCCCTTCGAGAAGTCCGCGAGGTGCTTGATCGGATCGAAAAACTCCGCCACTTGCCCGACACGCGGATCCGTCACATTCAGCAGCCGCGCGATGATCATCGGGATGAAGATGTAGAGAATCGTGACGACCAGCGTGATGACCGCCGCATTGATCTGATCCCGCACGAGCGAACTCGCAAACACGCCGATGCTGATGAACAGCATCCCGAGCATCATCAGCAGCAGGTAGGTGCTCACGATGGCGCCCAAACTTTTCGCCGCGACCGCGGTCGGCGCGACGACGTGGAAGACCCAGAAGCAGGCCGCCGTCGGCACCAGCAGGATCGCAAAAAAGATCGAGGCGCCGAAAAATTTTGCCAGCACCACGTGCCAGTCCTTCACGGGCGCAGTCATGAGCATCTCGACGGTGCCGAGGCGGAATTCCTCGGCGAAGGACCGCATCGTGATGAGCGCGGCGATGAACGCGAAGACGAAGATGAACAGCGCGTTCAGGAAGACGATCTCGAGGACGGTGACATCGGCCGGCTGCTTGTTCAGCACGGTGATGTAGCTCTGGAAATTGAAACCCATCAGGCCCGCGAACAGCGCGATGACCACGTATGCCACGGGCGTGTAGAAGATGCTGCGCAGTTCGCGGAGGAGTTGGACGAGGAATGTTCTCATGCGGTGTTTGTCGAAAAAATTGCGGTTCGTGCGCGACGGTTACTTGTCCGCGGTTGTGAGGTCGGCAAACACGTCCTCGAGCGTCGCGCTCTTCTGGTGCAGGTCGCGCACGGCCCAATTGCGCTCGCGCGCGAGCTTCATGATCTCCTCGCCGGGCTTCGCGTTCGCATCGAGCCGCAGCTTGAAGGTCGTCCATTCGCCATCGCTTGTCTCCGTCACATCCTTCACGCCTGCGACGCTTCGCAACGCACCCGCCGCACCGTCGCCCGCGCGCGCTTCGAGGCGCAGTTCGCCGACGGAGCGGTGGTTCTTCATCAGGTTCTCCGCCGTGTCGGATGCGCGGATCGTCCCGCGATGGATCACCACGACGCGCGAACACATCATCTCCACCTCGGGCAGGATGTGCGTGCTGATGAGCACCGTGCGCTTTTCCGCAAGGTTCTTGATCAGCTCACGCACCGTGCGGATCTGGTTCGGATCGAGGCCGATCGTCGGCTCGTCGAGGATGAGCAAATCCGGATCATGCACGAGCGCATCCGCAAGGCCGACGCGCTGGCGGTAACCTTTGGAGAGCGAGCCGATGAGCTGCTTCTCGCGATCCGCGATGTGGCAGAGATCGAGCACATCGCCGACGCGTTCGCGCATCTTCGAGCGCGGCACGCCCTTCAGCGCAGCGCGGTAGCGCAGGTATTCGCCGACCTTCATGTCGGGATAGAGCGGCGTGTTTTCCGGCAGGTAGCCCATGTGCCTGCGCGCCTCGATGCTCTCATCGAAGACATCGAATCCCGCGATGCTCGCGCGACCGCTCGTGGCCGGGAGGTAGCTGGTGAGGATTTTCATCGTCGTGCTTTTCCCCGCGCCGTTCGGCCCGAGGAAGCCGACGATCTCGCCCTTCTCCACCTCGAAGCTGATGCCGTCCACCGCGGTGAAGGAGCCGTATTTTTTCGTGAGCTGTTCGACTTTGATCATGAGAACGATTGGGTGTGACTGGATGCTCCGTCCTGTCGCGCGACTCCGGCTCTGTGCATGCGCACGGTGCCGGTTGACGAGGTCAACGACTGAACGGATGCTGGTTCACCGGCGGCTTTTCAGCCGCCAAGGGGGCGGACAAATAGCAGGCTCGGCGAAGTTGGCAAGAGGGTGTTTTTTGCATTCGGGGGATGCGGGATTTCGGGACAGGATTCGACCCGTTTGCGGGAAAAATGTTCGATGAAAATTTTGTCTCTCTCCCGTCTTTGAACGTTGGGCGTTGGGCGTTGGGTGTTGGACGTTGAGCCCGCCGCAGGCGCGGTACGAATCGGGACGCGCATCCAACAACGGGAGGCCGCTGCGCGGAGCCAAACGCTCAACGCCCAACGCCCAACGCCCAACATCCAATCCCGGAAGTCACCGCGCGATGAGCTGAAACGTGTCGCTCACCAACCGCGTCCCTTGCGCGGTCTTCTGAAACCACGCGAGGCCGAAATCCGCGCGGCTCCCGGTGTCCACCTGCTTCAGCAATTTCTCGATCGCCTTCACGCTGTTCGCCTCGAAGCGCCCGACCGCCACGACGAGCATTCCCGGCTGCAGGCCCGCCGCCGCCGCGGGCGACTTCGCCTCCACGTCCGTGATCAAGACGCCCGAGCTTTCGCGGAAGCCGCTGCTCGCCGCGAGCTTCTCATCCACGTCCTGCACGGCGATGCCGAAAAATCTGCGCATCAGACTCGGCTTTTCCGGCATCTTCTCACCGCGCTCGATCTTGCGGAACTCCTCCACTTTTTCCCGCACCACGCTGCCGGGAATCGCAAACCCGATGCCCTGTGTCGGCACGCCCTGCGGTGTGAACGACATCTTCACCGACGAAATCCCCACGAGCTTCCCCGCGATGTCCACCATCGGCCCGCCGCTGTTGCCGGGATTGATGGCAGCATCCGTCTGCACGAGATTTTGATATTCCACGTCGCCGACCGTCACGCTGCGGCCCTTCGCGCTCAGGATGCCGCGCGCGACGGACGAGCCGTAGCCGAGCGGATTGCCGAGCACGAGGCACGTCTGGCCGAGCAGGCTTTTCGAGAGATCGTTCAGCGGGATGAATGGGAACTTCTCCGGCGCATCCACCTTGATCATCGCGAGGTCGCGCTCCGGATCGCCCGCGATGTAGCGCGCGGAATACGTCTTCCCCGAGGGCGTGGTCACCGAGATTTTCATCTCCGCCGCGCGCTCCACGACGTGTGCGTTCGTGATGATCGTCCCCTTGTCATCAATGAAAAATCCCGAGCCGAGGCTCTGCACCTTCTGCTTGACCGTGCGCGGAGGCCGCATCGCGCCGCCGTAAAAGTCGTTGTAAAAAGCATCCATCGGATCGCGCACCGTGCGCTTCACGATGGACTCCGTATTGATGTTCACCACCGCCGGCATCGCCTTCGCCACGGCCATCACCGAGGCCTCCTGTGCGGGATCGGCGTCATTCTTTTCGATCTCAGCACGCAGCGTCGGCGCCGGGAGCAGCGCGAGGACGGCGGTAAAAATGCAGGCCAGTGTTTTTTTCATGAGCGGGAGTGGGTGGGTAGGACAACGCACACGGGCTGTCGCTCAAAAATAGTAGCCGCCGACGGCAGGCGCGGCTACGGAGATGCGCTTCCGGACAAAAACAGAGCAGCGCAAACCCTCATTGCCGCGTATGCTCCCGCCAAACCAAACCCTGACTTTCACCATGAGTACCAGCACCGCACCCGCTACGGATCAGCACCGCCGAATTCGCCGCCGTCCTCGCAAAAGGCGCGGCCTGCGTGCTTGATGTCCGCACGCCCGCCGAATTTGCCGAATGCCACGTCGCGGGCGCAAAGCTCGCGCCGCTCGACGCGCTCGACCCGCGCAAAGCCACCGACGCCCTGAAGCCCGCCGACGGCACGCCCATCTACCTCCTCTGCAAAGGCGGCACCCGCGCGACGAAGGCCGCGCAACAATTCATCGCCGCAGGCATCGCAAACGTCTGCGTCGTCACCGGCGGCACCGAGGCGTGCGTCGCCGCAAACGTGCCCGTCAAGCGCGGCGCAAAGTCCGTCATCCCACTCGACGGCCAGGTGCGCATCGCCATCGGCGTACTCATCCTCGTGTTCATACTGCTCGCCCGTTACGTCCACTACGGCTTCGGCTACCTCATCCCCGCGATGGCCATCGCCCTCATCGTCTCCGGCCTCACCGGCTTCTGCGGCATGGCCCTCCTCCTCGGCAAAGCCCCGTGGAATCAGAACAAGGACACGGGCTCCTGCCGCGTCTGCTGAGCGGCGAATTGGAAGCCGCCCGGAAAAGGCGCTCGACGGCCTTGCGAACTCCCGCTATGGGACTGGAATGCCAGCGGCCCCCACTGCATTTCCTCCCTCCCACAGGGAAGAACCCACCCCTTCAGCCACGGCAGCGATGCGAGTGGCTGAAAGCTCCAGTCGGTATAATCAGATGTTCGGCTCGGATTACCGTATGATTTATGCATGACGAGCCATCAAGTGAGGTTGCACGAGAAATCACTCTCCAGTGGCGGCTCGGAGGGCGGGCAGCGGCAGCCATTATACGAGTTGCCAATGAGTACAGGTCTGACATTCAACTCAGTCATGCTGGCTACGCGGTCGATGCAAAGGACATCCTGTACGTGCTCACTCTTTCAGTGGACGCCAAACCAGAGGATGTAACGAAGGTCGGCGGTTTTTGCCTGAAAGCAGGGGCGAAGATACGGCTCTCCGCACGCGGGACTGATGCCCTCGCTACGGTTTGCGCAATCGAAAGTGTGTTTTCCAATCCTGATCTGGATTTTGATCGGAGGGCCGAACGATCCGATTGAGCGTAAGGCGATGCTACACGCTCTCCGTAACCCAGACCATCCGCTAACTTATGGCTAAACTCGAACACACCAAAATCTACCGGGGCGGCGTCACCGCTCCTTACATCACGATTGAGACCAGAGACTGCACGTTCAACACCAACGCCTCGGAACGAGCATTGGACCTCAGGTTCCATCTCGCTTCCAAGGGTGGCGGTACTACATCCGTGCTGCTTCAAATCGGCTTGGACGATTTACCGCTGATACTGGAAGCCGTTGCTAGCGCCATGCCGGAGAGCGTCGGGACATTGTCCGACTGTGCTGCGCTCGCAAACAAAAAGAATTTGGAGCAGCTTGCAGAGGCACGCAGGGTGCAAAGTGACGAGAAGGCTCGGGCGAGTAGCCTCGTTGAGAAGCTCGAAGTCATTGAGGAGTATGTCTCACAGAAATACTACGAAGCGCCCGCAGGCGAAGATGAACGCGAAGCGGCCGTCAAAGCGAAGGTCGAAGAAGTCGTCAGCTCTCTGCGCCTTTTGTCGTGAATGTTCACGAGCCAAAGCCCGGTCTTAACCACACCCTGAGATCAATTATTTTTCGCCGCCCTCTATGAAGATTTTTGACTACAACTCTGAATTGGCGAAGCAACAGTTCGATCGCTGCCTCCTCGTCAAAACCTTCTTTGCGGCCCGAGAACGCAGCGCATTTCACGGGCGTAGCAGTCGCACCACAGTCACGGCACCAGACGGACGGACCTTTAATTCACTCTCATTCGGTGGTATCCAACGGCAGATTGAGTCTGATCGGCTTGGCGGGCAGGGTTCGGCTTGGCGGATCATGGAATTCCCCGCAATTGCGTTCATGGCGCGAGAGAGCACGCTTGTGGTTGAAGATCTCTCCGGTGCTACGATGCCGGCCTTCAACGGATCCATGCCGCCATCACCGCTTGTTTCTGATATTGCGCGGCAGCTTTCCGAGCAAGGTGATGATGTTCGCCTTTATCATGTGCCGAATCGTCAGATCGTTTCGGCTCAACTCCCATTGCGCGACCATGTATCTTTCAAATCGAGCCGCTCTCAGCTACTTGGGTGGCGTCCAAACCCTGTGGGTGATGACATGACAGCCCCACTCAAAACCATCGCACGGTTCATTGCCAAAATCACTGTGTGGCGGCAATCCTACAAAGATGCGGCGACCAACTAAACCAGGGCGGAAGCGCATTCCTTCGTAACCTTCGTGGTGAGATAGAAACGACAAAGGCCGGGCTTTCGCCCGGCCTCCGCGTTCTGGTTTGAAACTGTGAAGCCTTAGTAGGCCGCCTGTGCGCCCTTGAGGTTCTTTTTCTGAATCCACGGCATGAGCGCGCGGAGCTTCGCGCCGGTCTTCTCGATGGGGTGCTGTTCGCCCTTCTTGAGCAGCGCGTTGTATTTCTTGTAGCCGCCCTTGTATTCCGCGACCCAGTCCTTCGCGAACTTGCCGCTCTGGATGTTCTTGAGCGCGACTTTCATCCGCTTCTTCACGGAGGCATCAATGATCTGCGGGCCGACGAGCACGTCGCCCCATTTCGCCGTCTCGGAGATCGAGAAGCGCATGCCGGCGATGCCGGATTCGTTCATGAGGTCCACGATGAGCTTCAGCTCATGCAGGCACTCGAAGTAGGCCATCTCGGGCGCGTAGCCGGCCTCGACGAGGACTTCGAAGCCCGCCTGCACGAGCGCGCTGGCACCGCCGCAGAGGACGGTCTGCTCGCCGAAGAGGTCGGTCTCGGTCTCTTCCTTGAAGTCCGTCTCGAAGACGCCGCCGCGCGTGCCGCCAATGCCCTTCGCCCAGGCGAGCGCGACCTTCTTGGCCTTCTTGCTGGGGTTTTGGTAAACGGCGATGAGCGTCGGGACGCCCTTGCCCTCGGTGAACTGGCGGCGGACGATGTGGCCGGGGCCTTTCGGCGCGACCATGATGACGTCCACATCCTTCGGCGGGACGATGGTCTTGAAATGGATGGCGAACCCGTGGCTGAAGAGGAGCGTCTTGCCCTTCGTGAGGTTCGGGCGGATGTCCTTCTCGAATGCCGCCGCCTGCTTCGTGTCGGGCAGGCCGACGAAAATCACATCAGCGCGCTTCACGGCCTCGGCGGTGTCATAGACCTCGAAGCCCTTGTCCTTCGCGACCGCGCGGGACTTCGAGCCGGGGTAGAGGCCGATGATGACCTTCACGCCGCTGTCCTTGAGGTTCAGCGCGTGAGCGTGACCCTGCGAGCCGAAGCCGAGGACCGCACAAGTTTTGCCTTTGAGGACGCCGAGGTCGGCGTCTTTGTCAGTGTAGATTTTAGCCATGGAGTGTGTGGGTGTGGTGGTGTGTGAAAATGAAAGTCAGCGGCGCGCGGCAAATGACGAATGACGAAAAGATTCCGTGCCGGGAGCCTTCGTCATTCGTCATTCGGATTTCGTCATTCATCCGCCGCATCAGTCCCCCTTGCGCGGCAGGACGATCTTCCCCGTCCGCGTGAGCGCGGCGATGCCGAAGGGCTCCATGAGCGAGATGAACTTCGTGATCTTGCTCTCGTTGCCGGTGACCTCGATGGTGAAATTCTTCGGCTGCACGTCCACGATCTTCGCGCGGAAAATGTCGCACACCTGCATGATCTCCGCGCGGGTGTCGGGCGTGATGTTCACACGCATGAGCACCAGTTCGCGGTCCACGGATTCGCCGTCGCGGAAGTCCTGCACCTCGATCACGTCGATCAATTTTGCCAGCAGCTTGCTCACCTGCTCGAGCGTGGCGTCGTTGCCGCGCACGACGATCGTCATGCGCGAAGTCGCGGGATCGAGCGTCGGGCCGACATTGAGCGAATCAATGTTGAACCCGCGCCCGCTGAACATGCCGGCGATGCGGGTGAGCACACCGAATTTGTTTTCAACGAGGACTGACAGCGTATGGCGCATGGAAAAAGGGCCGGGAAAATGGCGATCATGCCCGAGGGCGTCAAACGGAAAATCCTGCCTCCGAAAGAGACGCGACCGGCGCAGCCGTCGGGACGGCTGGATCCGGATGCCTGCACGCGATGCGCGGGCGCACCACGCGGCCACGCCGTTGCGGCAAATGCGCTGTGAAAACCACGCGATGACGGCGGCATCCCGGATCACAGGCGTCCCGCCTGTGACGGCAGGCAGGCCGTCCCGGCTGCCACGTCGCGCGCCCAAGCAGGCGGGACGCCCGCTTGCCATCACAGCCGAGACGGCTGTGATCCCACACCCTCTTCGCACAGCATGTCCGCGCTTTTACAAGCGCGGCTGCGAATCAGACGTGAATCGCGTGCCCGGCAGCAACCTCCGCCGCTTCCTTTACGCCTTCGCCGAGCGTCGGGTGCGCGTGGATCGTCGCCTCGATTTCCTCGATCGTCGCCTCGAGCGTGATGGCCAGGCCGAGTTCCGCAATCATCTCCGTCGCCTCCGCCCCGATGATGTGCGCGCCGAGGATTTCACCGTGCGGCTCGCCGACGATCAGCTTCACGAAGCCCTCGCTCTCGCCGATGGCGCGCGCCTTGCCGCTCGCCATGAACGGAAACTTGCCGATCTTGAATTTCTTCCCGGCCTCCTTCGCCGCGCGCTCGGTGAGGCCGATGCTCGCGACCTGCGGATGGCAGTACGTGCAGCCGGGAAAAATCGTGACCTTCTTCGGCTTGAACTTCGGATTGAACATCCCCTCGACCGCCTGCACCGCCTCGTAGCTCGCGACGTGCGCGAGCCACGGCGGCCCGATGATGTCGCCCGCGGCGAACACGCCCTTCACGCTCGTCTCGTAGCGGTCGCTCGTCTTCAGGTAGCCCTTCACGAGTTCAAATTTCAGCGCGCCCGCAGGCAGCAGCGGCTGGATGCCGATGGCCACGAGCACCATGTCGGCCTCGATTGTTTTCTCCGCGCCAGCACCGGACGCGGTGCCCGCTTGGGCATCCGCCACGGTGATCTTCACGCCGCTCGCGCCCACTTCGGTCTTCACCGTCTTGTGCCCCAGCAGCAACGTGATGCCCTGCTTCGCAAATGATTTCTCCAGCGCCTGCGACACCTCGGTGTCCTCGACCGGGAGCAGATTCGGCAGCATCTCCACGACCGTGACCTTCGTCCCGAACGCATTGAAAAAATACGCGAACTCCACACCGATCGCTCCCGCGCCGATGATCACGATGCTCTTCGGCTGCGACGAAAGTTGCAGTGCATCCT
>Ga0194043_1001195_pt1 | contig 14737 bp, 17 predicted proteins | sample JunL4415m_MetaG_FD_161274 | JGI IMG/M metagenome (GOLD analysis project Ga0194043, IMG submission 161274) | Anoxic zone freshwater microbial communities from boreal shield lake in IISD Experimental Lakes Area, Ontario, Canada - Jun2016-L442-15m | ecosystem: Environmental > Aquatic > Freshwater >...
CATGTAGTCAGTGCGGTCGAGGAGTTGTGACACGCCTGTTCTCCCTCCGACCCAATTTCCTGTTGCAAGGGGGTGAGTCAGCCTCTCCGTTAGGACGTCGGCCCTCACTGCAGTCAATACATTTAGCTCGCGATTTCTCATGTCTGCTCGCTCAAGTTGATACTTGATGTCTCTCGTTAGTCGACTGAATGACACGCGAAACAGGTCTTCCATGAGATCGCCAGCAAGTTTCAAACGCTTGTTAGCGTAGTGGTCTTTGTCATCTTCTCCGCGCTTGCGCAGAGCTAGTTTGAAGCACGCCTCTGCCATTCTCCCAAGAAAGTGAGCTTTGACTAGCCGGGTCTCCTCTTCGGAAAGGAGTGGGTCGTTCAGATGTGGCAAAAGATAACGATCGACTACATAATTAGACCTTTTTGCTTGATACTCCGTAGCTTGGCCCGCAGCGACCCTATCGCCGAGCTTTTTCATTGCCGCTTCCTGAATCTTCTGGTGCAGCTCATCAAGTGATTCCCCTTCGTCTTGTGTGAAGCCCTCGGCCTCCTCAATATTCTCTAACATGAACTTGATGATTTCTGGATCATTAGAGACCGATTGGACAACGTCTTGATCAGTCACCAGACCAAGTGCCCTGATTAGCATTAAGTAGTTGATTCGTCCAGAAACTGAGGGGAATGAGACTTCCAAAATTGAATCACGCCCTCTTTCAACCATTACTAGCGCTTTGTAGCCTCTGCGCTGCGAAAAAACTTTGACGACCTCGATTCGTCCCCCGTAGCGTTCATCATACTCCGCGAAGATTTTGTTCGGCGCGAGATCCTCGAGAGTAATTATAACCCGCTCGGAGCCACTTACAATGAAGTATCCGCCGGGATCTGCTGGATCTTCACCCAGCTTTACCATCTGACTGTCGGAGAGCTTTGAGACGTTACACGCAGTGGAGCCCACCATGATCGGCATTAATCCAACTTCGACCTCTTCCGGTTCTTTTTCCATGTCGCCTTGTATGAGGGTCATTTCAAGAAAAATTGGCGCGGCATATGTAACATTTCTAAGCCGCGCCTCAGTAGGGTACAGCTCTTCGAGCGATCCGTCTGCTTCGCGCACTTTCGGGGTGTCAACTCGAATGCGCCCCAGCTTTATGAGCAGGCCGGGAACGTCAGTTTCGATCACCGCCTGCTCGTCAATGATCTTTTGTAACCCTCGTTCGATGAAATCGTTAAAAGAATTTATGTGATGTTGCGCAATTTTGTCTCTCGTAAAGTAGCTTTTAGATATGACTTGCCTATCTATCAAATTCTCACCCCATTTTCGTGTCGATGACTAGACGGTAAGAGACAGCTTCGTCTGCCGTTAAACTGCGGCGTTTTATCCTAATTACGTTGTCTTTTCGCGCGCCAATTTCTTTGCACGCAGCATCGGTTACCAAAACTTTAGGCAGTTGCTTGAGTTCGATACCATATCGTGCTAGTAACTCGTCCACTTCTTCGTCTGACATGATTTTATGCTCAGGCACCATCTCATGCTTGAGTACGTTTAGGTTTTTCATGCGCCCCTACCAAACTGCGTCATTAAGAAACGAGGATGGATTTTTTTCCAAAATTCTGCAAAGAAGACCTTTAATTTTCCGAGCGTCAATCTTTCTCTTTTGACATTTCGAGATTTGCTGCGTCGTGTCGTTCGGCTGGCAGAGAAAGGCGGGCTCGAAGGGATTTGAACCCTTGACCGCCTGGTATCTCTCTTCAGATTTCGGGTTAAAAGCCAGGTGCTCTGCCTAACTGAGCTACGAGCCCTTGAATAGTTCGATACTGTACCCTAACTGATCCACAACTATTTCACAATTAGCGATAGGCTAACCTCACTGTTCCTACTATAGGCTACCCCAATTTAAATCTTTCCTTACCTGCCCGAAGGCGCCTTAGCTGGATCACATACGACGTTTGTTTCGCGAATTTTAAATACGCGGGACGAGTATTAAAGCATAGCTGACGATATTTTAGATTAGCGTCGGTGGTCAAGTATGGCTAAGGTAACAATAAGTTTGATAAAAGCAGACGTTGGAGGGTTTCCAGGACACGCGACCGTTCACCCCCAGCTCTGCGAAAAGGCAGAGGAGATTCTAAGCGAAGCAGTTCAGACCGGTTTGGTTGTTGATTTCAGAGTTATGGCGTGTGGCGATGATCTTGAGCTCCTCATGGGGCATGCTAGAGGCGAAAATGATCCGGAAGTCCACGGACTCGCTTGGAAGATCTTTACTACGTGCACGGAAGTTGCTAAGGTCTTAAAGCTGTATGGCGCGGGCCAAGACATGTTGAAGGACTCGTTTTCAGGAAATGTACGCGGAATGGGCCCAGGTGCCACGGAAATCGAGTTCACAGAACGAACAGGAGAGCCCCTTGTCGCATTCATGATGGACAAGACCGAACCTGGTGCTTTCAATCTTCCAGTTTTTAAGATGTTTGCTGACCCGTTTAACACGGCCGGATTGGTGATTGACCCAAGCATGCACGGTGGTTTTAAGTTCGAGATTTGGGACATTAGAGATCACATGCGCGTCTTTATGGATTGTCCCGCCGAGATGTACAACATGCTGGCCCTCATCGGCGCTAAAAGTAGATACGTCATAAAGCGGGTGTTTCCAAAAGAGGGGGGTAAATTGCCGTCCGACGAGCCAGTCGCAGCTGTAAGTACCGAGAAGCTGTATGAAATCGCAGGCGAATACGTAGGTAAGGACGATCCAGTAGCGCTCGTGCGGTCTCAGTCTGGATTGCCAGCCCTCGGCGAGGTTATCGAACCATGGACGTTCCCTCACCTTGTTAGTGGATGGATGCGAGGCAGTCATAATGGCCCGGTCATGCCAGTCGCCTTTGAAAACGCTAAGTGCACTCGCTTTGATGGTCCCCCGCGTGTCGTCGCAGCTGGATTTCAGATAGCCAATGGGAAGTTTGTTGGGCCTGTGGACCTATTCAACGATCCTGCATATGACGCAGCGCGCGATGAGGCAAATGTGATTGCGAACTACATGCGGCGACACGGACCTTTTGAACCACATCGGCTTCCGCTTCAGGATATGGAGTATACGACGCTCCCTAAAGTGCTCAGGAGGCTTGAGGACAGGTTTGAACGCGTGGAATGACTTCGAACGGATCGTCCGGAAACCGTAAAAAACGAGTCGCGTCGAAGGAAATGAATCGTGAGGGCTAAGATAGCCGCGGATTTAAAGGTTCATGCGAGGCTCTGGCGCTACAGACTTTTTATGCATGGACGCCCAGTCGTTACCTAGAGCCGATCTAATGTGTTTACTGTCACGGCCGTTAAAAATGGAGAGTTATGGTGGAACAATCTAAGCTTTCGGCAGACTACACGAGCCGCGATTTGGTCCCAGTTGCATTGGCGGTTCACGTTGTACTAAGCGGCTTGCCGGTAACAATACGTATTAGGAACAATCTTGGCGTTAAAATTGAAGAAGGTGAAGTGAAAAGCCTGAGCTATTTAGGACCGATACTCGAGAGAGTCCTAGCGGAGAACAATGTGATAAAGACGCGACCTGATGTGGGGGATTACGCAAAAGTGCCGGTTATCGTAGCTCCGATACGAGACAGTGCAGGCTCGGCGATACCTGACATTGGCTTCGTTGATATCACCGGGATATTTGACCTAGCAGATCTTATGAGCCAGCAATCGCAGATTATTAGCCAGATGCGTTATTGCGCCGTGCCCTCTGAAAACTCGTAACAGGTAGGGGGGCGATCGATATCGAAGAAATATGGATTGAGAAATATCGTCCCCACAGGCTACGCCAAGTTATCGGGCAAGGTCACGTCGTTAAAAGACTTGAATCCTACGTTAAGTTGAAGAACCTACCGCATTTGATGTTTGCAGGGGTTGCGGGGACGGGAAAAACTAGCGCTGCAATCGCTTTGGCTCACGAACTCTACGAAGATGACTGGCATAGCAATTTTACTGAACTCAATGCCTCTGATGAACGGGGCATTGAAGTTGTTCGCAACAAAATAAAGAACTTTGCCAGAACGGCCCCCGTTAGCGCGCCGTTCAAGATTATTTTTCTGGATGAGGCTGATTCGCTCACACCAGACGCGCAGTCGGCTTTGAGGCGCACTATGGAAACTTACAGTATGTCATGCAGATTCATTTTGTCGTGCAACTATTCGAACAAAATCATTGAACCAATACAGTCGAGATGCGCTGTTTATCGATTTACCCCCCTCGCGCTGAACGACGTGCAAGCTCAGCTGCGGTATATAAGTAAAGAAGAGGACGTAACGATAGGCGACGAAGCTTTGAAAGCCATTAGTTATGTGGCCGGAGGTGATCTGCGTCGCGCGATAAACACATTGCAGTCCGCAGCTTCCTTAAAAACAGAGATCGAACAGGAAACAATCTATCAAATAGCTGCGACAGCTAATCCGAAAGTAATTAAAGAACTTCTTTGCGCATCTATTGAGGGCAAGCTTACACGAGCCCTATCGTTGCTAGACTCGCTTATTATAGAACAAGGTCTATCCGGTACCGAAATCGTAGCGCAAATCCATAAAGCACTCTTAGATCTCAACATAGACGATCAGTTGAAAGTTCAACTCATTAATGGTATTGGAGAGATTGATTTCAGACTGAGTGAAGGCGCGAATGAGAGGATACAACTGGAAGCTCTCGTAGCGGAATTCGTGCTGCTGGGTCGAGGAAATATTTCTAAGCCCTTATAGACAAGAAGGGCATCTTCAGCCACCCCAACACCCGCTGAATTCTGTTTTCGTGACCATGAAATTGTGATCTAATTGCTTCAGCAAGCCTAGTTGCGGTGTTGAAGTCGAGTTATGGGTTGGTGGCTTTTTTATCAATGCACGTTTTGAAAGTGACTGGCGGTAGTGGGAGTCATGTTTGGGCAAGGCGATAATCACATTCAATGCAAACAAGAACTCAAATCCTTTTGAGGCCATAGAAAGCTTGAAATAAGAAATCTCTTATAAGAGACCCTTATCAATCATTCGAGTCAGGATGTTTTCACATGAAATGGCAAGGTAAGTCCGTGCGCCGCAGCACAGGAGGCAGAATTAAGCACTCTGCTGGCAAGAAGAAACACGAGATGGGTAGGGAGTCGACACTGACGCAGCTTGGAGAAACAAGAAAGAAACACGTCTCAGGGTTCGGCGGTAATTCAAAGATACGGCTTTACAAAGGTTCTCACGTAAACGTGACCGATGCTTCGACAGGTAAAACGAGTAAAGCAGATATCGAGACTGTCGAATTGAACCCTGCAAACAGAAACTATGTAAGGCGTAACATCATCACAAAAGGCGCAATCGTTCAAACAACCGTAGGCAAGGCGAAGGTCACCAATAGACCAGGTCAAGACGGATCAATCAACGCCATTTTAGTAATCGAAGAGTAGCCCTTTGGCGGCAAATAATAAGAACTAGTACTTCAGAATATTGTCGACAAACTCACTTATCCCCTCTCCAGTTCTCACGCTCATTGGTATCTGTTTGACTTGTGGGGCGATTCGCTTCATATCGTTCTGCATGCGTGCTACGCTTGCTCCAACTGCCTCAGCTAAGTCGATTTTGTTGATAACTCCAATATCGCTTACTCTGAAGATCATAGGGTGTTTGTTCACAACGTCATCTCCTTCGGTGACGCTTACAACGACGATTCTTGCATCGGTCCCAAGTTCAAAATCTGTTGGACACACCATGTTACCGACATTTTCGATTAATAGGAGGTCTAACTCTTTCAGAGGCAACTTAGTTATCGCGTGGCCAACGAGATGCGCGTCGAGGTGACATTCTGTTCCGGTGTTTAGGTTAATAACTGGAATATGCAGCGCTTTCATTCGAACGAAATCATCCTCGCCAACGGCATCTCCTGCAATTGCTCCAATTTGAAACCCTTGACGCCTTAAGATCGGCACGATCTTCTCTATGATAGAAGTCTTTCCTGAGCCAATCGATCCTAGGATATCGAATGCTCTAATGTTGTGTAGCCTAAGCACGTCTAGGTTTTGACTCGCTTCTTCTTTGTTCTTTTTAAGAATATCGTGACCTACCTCTATCTCAACCTTGTGCATAGGTTTATATTGGCTGGTTTGACAATATTAAAATATCTACGATACTTATGGCTATTGAACGATGGCAAAGAACTCAAAAAGGATTGTCTGGCCCATATACATGGACGCACATAAAACGCGTAAAGAGGGTCGAATCTTGGCAAAGAGAGATTCAGTGGGAGCACCGGATATTAAGGAAATAATGAGTGCCGCTCAGGAATTAGGGCTGAAGCCCTCTTGCGAAGAAAAAAAAATGTACCCGCGTTTTTGGTGGGAGCGTAAAGGCCGAATACTCGTTGACTTTAAAGGTAGTAAGCGAGACGCGACGAGGCAAATTGCGCATAGAATAAAATCATTGCGAACCCAGCATGACTCTTGAAGCAAATGACTAAGCGAATAGAGTTTCACACGCACACTATTTTGAGCGACGGTGTGCTTCTGCCAAGTGAATTGATACGTCGGGCATATGTCGCAGATCACGAAGCAATCGCGATAACAGATCATGTAGACTTTTCTAACGTCGATTCAGTAATACGCTCGACAAAGCGAGCAGTTGAGGGGTCTAGTGACATTGAGGTCCTTGTCGGAGCAGAAATTACTCATGTCGTCCCCAAAAAAATTCCTAAGCTTGTTCGGAAGGCTAAAGCATTAGGTGCTCAGGTGATAATAGTACACGGTGAGACGCTCATAGAGCCGGTGGCTCCTGGAACAAACAAAGCAGCCGCAGCTCTCGGCGATGTTAATATAATTGCGCATCCAGGTCTTGTGAGTCAGGAAGATGTTGAGCTTGCGAGTCAAAATGGCATCTATCTCGAGCTTACAGCGCGATGCGGTCACAACATCACTAATGGTCATGTGGCAAAAACTACCAAGAACGTCTTGGTAAACACAGACTGTCACGGTACTGAGCTGGTTGGAACTGCTGGTGCCGAAAGAATTGCACGAGGTGCCGGCCTGGACGAAGACGAAGCACAGCGCGCAATTCATCGTAACGCGATATCGCTTCTCAATGAAATCTTATAAGTTTTTTCCCTAAAATTTAAATAGTTTAAAAAACTATATATATATATACGCACGTTTGAGGTTCGGGTTGCGAAAGTTAGGAATTGTACTTCACGTTTCAAGTCACGGTTACATTATTCTTAGAGCGGCTTTATTTCCAAAGATTGATTCTGCGGTATTAACGAAGCGAATGAAAAAAATTGGCACGGTGCACGATGTATTTGGTCCGGTAATGTCACCTTATGTGTCAGTAAAGCCATCTAAGAAACTTGCCCCCGCTGACCTAAAACAACTACTTGGAGAAAAGGTCTACATCTAAGCTCAAAGGTGAATATATGGTCGAAGTGGAAAAGGAAAGAATAATAGAGCGCGCGAAAGCACGGGAAGTTACAAAAGAGCGCCAAAAAGAGCTTGGAGAATATGAGGAATCGAAAGCGGTTTGCCCTGAATGTGGTTCACGACAGCTAGTCCAAGATTACGAAAGGGCGGAACTTGTCTGCGACAAATGTGGATTAGTTATCGATGAAGATTTTATGGACATGGGTCCGGAATGGCGAGCATTTGACCACGATCAACGAATGAAAAGGAGCCGCGTCGGGGCCCCCATGACGTACACCATTCACGACAAAGGATTATCCACGATGATAGACTGGCGAAACAGGGATTCATACGGGCGGTCTATCTCGTCGAAGAATAGAGCGCAACTCTATCGACTGCGCAAATGGCAGCGGCGAATCCGCGTGTCAAATGCCACTGAAAGAAATCTCGCGTTTGCACTGTCTGAACTCGACCGCATGGCATCAGCGCTTGGCTTATCGAGAAACGTGCGGGAGACTGCTGCTGTAGTGTACCGAAAAGCAGTCGACAAGAACCTTATTCGAGGAAGGAGTATTGAAGGCGTTGCAGCGGCGGCCCTATACGCTGCTTGTCGTCAATGTTCAGTTCCAAGAACTCTTGATGAAATTGCAGAGGTTTCGAGAGTAAGTCGAAAAGAGATTGGCAGGACTTACAGATTCATTTCACGTGAGCTAGATCTAAAATTGACTCCAACGTCACCCATAGACTATGTGCCGAGATTCTGTTCAGGTCTGAAACTCAAGGGTGAGGTTCAATCTAAAGCTGTTGAAATATTAAGACAAGCGGCGGAAAAAGAACTGACAAGTGGAAGAGGTCCTACTGGAGTCGCTGCAGCGGCCATCTATATAGCCTCAGTTATCTGCGGTGACCGGAGAACGCAACGAGAGGTTGCTGATGTTGCTGGCGTAACTGAAGTGACAATACGGAATCGCTACAAGGAACTGGCAGAAGAACTAGACATAGAGATCTTATTCTGATCCCCCCTCCTATTTTAGTGCACCTCAAAGGAGAAATTGATTAGAGACTCCTTTGCACGTCTAAACGAAAGTCCCAAATTATTTAAAGTCCGACAGCAGTTGAAGTGCGGGGGCTCGTAACTCAGGGGTAGAGTGCCACGTTCGCATCTCAGGAGAAATACGTGGATGCCACGGGTTCGATTCCCGTCGAGTCCACTAGTCTGTCTGGTTTTTTTACTTTCTCGCCATTTCTTAAGCCAAGCATACCGCGTGGGATCACGTCATATGTTTCTTTACTATTGCTTTGGCCCTAGTCTCATCGACTCCGCAGCAGACAAGGTACTTTTCGAACTTGTCATACAAGGAAAGGTCTGAGTTATGGAAACGTGCCAGGTATTCTTCGTTATCCAAGAGCTTAGAGGCCACAGGTTCTTCATCCCCCCTGCTAAACCTCAAACTCTCCAAGAAGTTGTTGACATACTGTTTTTCAAGAGCTTTTATGTGTTCGATAACGTATAGGACATCCTTCATTTCTTCCTTCAGACTGTCAATTTGACCCTGAACGTTCTCTTTCATTATGATATAGGGGCTCATTGTCCTTAGGGAGTTCAAGAGGAGCTCCTCCTCTTTGATCTTTTCCTGAGTGGTCTTGATAAGTTCACTGATGCTTTTTTTGTATTTGTCTTTGTTATCGATCAACTGCCTTGAAGCTAGCTCATTGTAGAGTTCTGCATCGGTGCGATCGAGCAGTCCGTTCAATCGGTGTTTTGTCGCGAGCTCTCTGACGCCAGTGTAAAGATAGCGTGTTCCATCTCTTCTCATCCTTAGGAGCTCGAATCTCTCTCTATTTAGTTTTGTAACGGAGCGATCGACGCGTTGAAAAAGGTCTTCAAAATCACTGAGTGCCGTTTGAGCATAGTCATCGTCAATCAACTTTGAAAGAGCCTTTTGGTCGATGACATTTAGCTTCTGCTCAAGGTTGGCCAAAGAGGAATCCAACCTGTCATACTTATAGACGAGTTTTTCTATCTCGCTTTTTGGAACCTGTTCAAATAGTTGTTCATTGACTGCATCTAGCAAAATCTCGCGAGCTCTTATGCTGCCGAGTTTTTTTAGCTTAATGTAGTCATCTTCCGAGACTCTTATGTTGAAAATTTTATCTTTGGCCATTATTACGTAAAACGTAAAACATTTTAAATTATATAATTATCGCTTGGCAGGGCTACTTTTTTCTTAGTTGAATTGCGTTTCGAATTGTGACTTCTTGCCAAGTTGAAGCCCTGCCTTGCGTGCTATCTTTATATGTTATCGGGCTTCTGCTGTCATTGCACATAATCTGGTTTACATATGAAAATATTGCTATGCGTTTCGTTGTTATCGGTTGCTTCACGAATTTTTAAAAGAAAAGTGGCGGAACGGGGGATTTTTGACCGCTTTGGGCGTCAAGAATGAACCATTCAATGTTAACAATCGGAGTTATTGCTATTCAAGGTGCTGTTTCAGAGCACGTAGCGGCTCTAGAAAAAGTCTCGAGCGGTTTGAATTGCGAGATAGTGACAATAAAAAAGAAGGGTATAGTCCCGCGCTGTGACGGTTTAGTAATTCCTGGGGGCGAAAGCTCAACAATTTCCAGGCTATTGCGTTTTGAAGGGATAGATAAAGAGATACTTAAGAATCAGCATATCCCCGTGATGGGGACTTGCGCTGGATTAATCATGCTATCCGACTATCAAGATGAGGATGTGGAGGGCTTGGGGCTAATGGATATGCAAGTCAAAAGAAATGCGTTTGGCAGGCAAGCAGAGTCTTTTGAGCTTCCGTTAGAGGTAACGGTTTTTAATGCTCCGTTTAATGCCATATTTATTCGGGCTCCTGCGATTAAGCAAGTTGGAAATGGGATAGATATTTTAGCTCGCGTCGAGGATTATGGTGTTGCTGCGCAGCAAGGAAATAAGCTAGCACTCGCGTTTCATCCGGAATTGAGCAGTGACTTAAGATTTCACAAGTATTTTTTGCAACTCCTTGATTCTAACAGTTGAGCCGAAAATCAACCTTTAGATTCGTGAGAGGGCTGAAAAAAAGTGCCAAATCTAAACCAGTTAGTTATATCCAAACTGGGGCTCAAGGTATTTGATCAAAAAAGTATTACTGTTGTATTCGAGTGTCCAGGGGAGGGGCACTTTTAGCTTTTCTTGTTTTCACTCGTTCAAAAGCTAGTTCTGCCCTTGCTCTCACGTAAAGCTCTTCGTCTTGGAAAGCTTCGAGTAAGGGTTTCATACTTTTTGCGTTACTTATCTTACCTAGGACTTCTGCAGCGCGCTCACGAACGAGGCCATTTCGATCCTTCAGCGCTTCGATCAAAGGCTCTACCGCAGGCTCGCCAATTTTGCTCAACGCTTCTGCAGCGCGCTCACGAACGAACCATTCTTTATCATTTAAAATGTTTATGAGGCTTTTGACAGCCCGGGGATCTTTTATTTGTCCTAGCGATTTCGCTGCGGATGCTCGGACGTACCAATCTTGATCCTCTAATGCAGCCTTGAAAGCTTGCGTCGCGGGTTGGTCTGCCTTTGCAAGTGCCAAAATAGCGCTGCTGCGCACTTCCCATCTCTCTTGGCTAAGCGTCGAGATTAGGCGCGTTATAGCCGGACCTCCAATTTTACAGAGTGCCTCTGCTGCAGCTATCTTCGTTTTTTGGTTCCGGGCCTCCAATAGCGTTGCCATCAGTTTTTCGATCTCTTCTTTGTCTGATGACTGCTTCGTGGGGTAGTCACGCCCGGCATTTCTGAAGTTGTCGTGAAAAGACATGTCGAGTTGAGTTTATTTTCAAGACGCAAGACAGCGCAGGTTAGCTGCCATTAATTTAAGGATTTCCAGAGATCGAGTGTACGGTAGAAAACGCTCTTCTATAGCTCTAATGCTTGTCTTGTTCTCTCTCAATCTGGCGAATCTTACCGTTTATCCAGTCGGAGACTCGATCTTCATTTATTTCGCTCGCCGCTTGCTGCTCTCTCATCTTTTCCCTGACAAGCTCAAGCAGCTCTTTAGAATTGACAGGCTTCATAATGTACGCATCTGCTCCGAGGTTTAGGGACTTGACTGCATTGTCGAAGCTCGGAAATCCGGTAATTATTATCTTTATCATTTGCGGATTGGCTTTGTGCAGTTCGGTGCTAAGCTCTGTGCCTTCCATGTCTGGCAGTTTAATGTCCAGTAGCGATAAGTCGAAAAAGGCAGTTTCTGATTTTTCAATGGCTTCTTTGCCTGTTGCTGCTGTCTCAACTATATAGCCATCTAGCTGTAAAATCTCTTTCAGGACTGCTAAGATCGTTTCATCGTCATCAACGATCAAAATACTTTTAGTTTCGACCATAGAACTCCTTAAACTTTGCTTGTTGCGAAGGGCCCATCGTGAGCAATTTTAAATCTTATTGGTTTGGTTGCAGCTAACCTTTTAGTTAGAGTCAGCACTGCTTCTTATGTCGTCAATAATTCAAAAAAGTATACGTAGCTGTAACATCGCGAAGCCCCTCTACACTTAAAAAAGCGACTGTGGGACTAGAGGTACTGCTTAAGGCTTTCCTATGCTCATTCGTCGTTGTCAGGCGTAAATATTGCTGTGATAGTGAAGATTGGGGGGAAAAGAGGGGCATCTCTCTAGAAAAGGCAACCCTAACAGAACGCGCTTGAGCAGCGAATTTTCGGCTAGGAACAAGACTGAATGATGGGTTCTAAGAACTCCCTTCCGCTTTTCTGTCCTTCAATCGTTCGGTGTTCGTCGATTAGGAGCCCGTCATATTGTATTTCGTGAAGCGCCTTAATAACGGCTCGCCACGGGACTGAACCCTGTCCGACAATCGAGTGGGTCTCTCGAAACCCGTCGTTGTCGTGGATGTGTACGTGTTTGATTCGCGAGCCGAAATCACATATCATTTTTGGTATAGGGACGTCGGTGGTGTTGCAGTGACCAACGTCCAGCGCTAGTTGCAAAAAAACTGAGCCAAACTCGTCGACAATTTGTACGAGAGCTTCCCCAGTCCAGGTCCGCTTAAATGCGGGTGTAAGCCGCGGCATATTTTCTAAACATACGAGAATTCTTTCGTTTTCAGCTTTTTCGCATATCTGCAAGAAAGAGTCATGCTCATTTTCCTTAGAAATTCTTTCAAATTTTAGCAGACTTCTTGGATAGCTAATAAGACCCGGGTGGACTACGACTAGCTCGCATCCGAGTTCGTTTGCATAAGTGATAGAGTTGAGTATTTCATCTACGGACGCCCCCCGAAGCTTCGGATTGATGCTAGCGAGATTTACGCTACAAAAAGGCGCATGCATAGTATAGGTAAGTCCGTAGTTCGATTTTAGTTCAGCGAGTACGTTGATGTTAGGGGTGCTGTAGTGAACGTGGGGATACTCTGAAACAAGTTCGATAGCATTGAACGACTGAGCGGCGCTTAAGATAAACTCTTTAACGTCGAGTTCAATCGCTGACGAGACACCATATAACATTGCCATGTTGCTAAAGGCGCTATCTCCAAAGGAGCGAATAGCTTTTGCTTACGTCTCGTACTCTTTTTTGAGCGCCTTAAGAGCTTGTATCACGACACCTATGTATAGGCTTGCGTCTGTACCGTAGTACTCGCGAGCTTTTATTACATCTTCGCCGTCGCGTTGAAGCCTATCAATCCTTCCAAGAGTTATTTCAGCAGTTTCTAAGACCCATCTATTTCTTGTTTTTGAATCAACGACGTTAATGGACTCAGGCCTTATGGACACTTTTACCGTACCGTCGTTAGCGTGAAATACGTTTAATTTGCCTATGACAGCCACGAACGCAGGTACTTCTATTGCACTGAGCTGTGTGACTGCCTGTTGTTGATACTGGCCGGCATATATCGGAAAAACGCCTGTTGGATCGGCTATCCGAGCGCGCCAGTAGTCGGAGTCAACGCCAACGTTCTCCTTTTCCGTTAATGTGCCGACGACAAATATTCGATTACATTTTGCCCCTGTAGGGGTCAAGAGATACTGCGGTGCGTAGGTGTCTTCGTGTTCTTTGTAGAAGAGCGTCGACTCGTTAAGCTCTTTCGCATATAGCCGGAGTGCTACTTCCCGCTGTTTCAATGACATCAGAGGAGCTCCTGCGCTCTTTCGAGGGTGGCGCTAATTTCTCTCTCTTTTATCTGAGAAGCTTCTTTGAAATCTGTTGTTAGTAGCCACCGAGGCGTTTTGTTGCCGCGAACTATGTAGTATCGTCCGACTATTACAGCTTTCATAGCATCTGCGACGACGTTTTGGTCAAGTGCTTCCATAGCCATTTCTTTGGCTTGGGCTAGCGTGATTCCAGTCAGTCTTTCCGTTAGTTCGCGATTAAAGAGTACATCGGTCACGATCTCGCCGTTGTCAAGCACACCCTTAATGCGCAAGTCGTAAACGCCGTTTACTTTGCCATGCTCTGCGCAGTACCCCTTGACGACGACGCGACTGCATTCTGGACATCGTTTTATCAGTCCGGAACCCGATTGTACGTCGATAATAGCACCGGTAATTTCTTCTTCTGTTCGACCGACTGTGACCTCTTCATCGAGTGACACAATTTCGGATGATTTATTCAAGCTAATGCTGAAACGTCCCTGCCACGATTTTGTGACAACGTTACGTACCGAATAACTTTGTCCGTCCTTGAGGACCGGCAAGTTCGCATTTGACCAGCTGGTGAATTTTATAGTTCCGGTCTCGTCGCCAAGCAAGCCGACTTGCGCTATGGATGGTGAATTAGGCGCCCATAACTGAACCACCCGGGCGCGTAGGTTGATCCATCTGTCTTCCGCGCTTATTTCTGTAATCTTTGTATAGCTGACTTCTGTCGCCGAAGCTGATCCTTGTTTCGGGTTGAGTTTAGAATAATAAGAGACTACACTTCTTGTGGCTTCTTCGATCGGAACCTTGAAATCATAGAAGAGATTGTGTAACCGCTCTTCTATCTCGCTTGCGGGAACTTTTACACCTTGTTCCAAAAAATTGGCACTTATTTGCTCTGCTAGCTCGTTCAAATTCATTTTCTTCCTCAAGCCTTCAGTTTTTTCATTTGAAAGGCAGTAATATCTTGGAGGAGATTGATATATAGCTTTCTTGCGTAACAAAAAAGTGTTTGAGAAGAAGGTGGGAGTGGGGGTTGTAAGCCTCCTTCTGTTTCAAGTGGCATTTATCTAAGCGCTTAACCTGGGTGTCATCTGGACTGTTCATTCACCCTTTCTAGCTTGCACCTGTGAGGATTCGCCGTTCCATCGTCACCCCTACTCTCGTCGGTTCTTCACCTCATACTCATATTTGCAGGGACGTACCGTTTCTGTGCCAGAGCCAC
>Ga0194043_1001197_pt1 | contig 14728 bp, 13 predicted proteins | sample JunL4415m_MetaG_FD_161274 | JGI IMG/M metagenome (GOLD analysis project Ga0194043, IMG submission 161274) | Anoxic zone freshwater microbial communities from boreal shield lake in IISD Experimental Lakes Area, Ontario, Canada - Jun2016-L442-15m | ecosystem: Environmental > Aquatic > Freshwater >...
TTTTAAACTATCAGGAGGATTTAAAAGTACTGTCCTGGTGTCTATGGGCAGATTTTTCCAGACTCGCTCGTCCATTGTGGAACACATATTAACTAGATTTAATCTGTATTCCGGATTTTTGATGCCATAATAATTCGCAAGCTCTTGAAATTTTTGAAGCATGATGCCACTATGAGTTGAACAATCGATTGGAACCCATTCGGATTCCTTAAAATTTACAGCTCTGTTAAAGTTTTCCCTTTTATCCAAAATAAATACTCCTTTAAAATAATTATCTTGAAGAACTATTTAATCCCATTCATTACTAAAAAAACATGCTTAATAGTATTTGTAATTTTTCTAAATAATTAATTTAACTGTAAATATTAATAATTAATGACAAATCAAAATTTTATTTTTAAATTTAAAGAGCCAGTTTTTCTGAATGATTTAAGCTCAGCCACTTACTCGTCACAAGATAAACATGACTGGACAATAACACATGTGACTCTCTATCCTTCTGATTTTTCTGGCTCTAAATTTTAATAAAATTGTTTATTTCTGAAACTTGTCAAGCGCATTGCCAATACCCTGATACACGTTTGCCCATGTTTCTAGCGGAAAATTTTCTGTATTTCCAATTAAAAAACCTTTAGCCGGAGCTATGCTGTTTAACATCTTGGTGGTATATTCCTCTATCTTTTCTATGGAATATGTTGCAAGAAGTGTCTGAGGAAAATTAATCCATATAGCCTTATCAGGCCAAGCTTTTCTTAATTCTTCAACAGTTACGTCCCCCATGGGTAGTGGGGTAACTGCTTCAATAGCATCGATTCCGCTCTCATTAACCAGTTCTTTTATGGTTTTTAAGTTTCCATCCATATGAGCGACCATAATTTTACCTTTTTTATGCAACAAATCTGATGCTTCTTTATAAAAAGGCAGGCAAAACTCTTTAAAAATAGGTGGGGGTGTTACCAGGCTTGTCATATTTTCAGGTGCCCATATAACATCAGCCGGTGAATCTGCTGCAATTTTATATTTTTCCATCGTTTTTGCATAAAGAAGTTCATACAGGCTTCTGAATTTTTTTGGATTTCCAAAATACTCAAAATAGCAGGTTTCCATTCCCATTATCTCGCTTAACATAATTTGAAATGGAGATTTGCCCACATAAGCCATAACAAATCCTTCATTTCCTATTATTCTTTCTGTGTATGAAAACTCTTTACTGTTATCAATAAACTCGATACTGCTATAAATATGTTCGAGAACTTTATAATCAGCTTCGGTTTTAAAAGGATGTTCATCCCACCAGGAAATTACTTCCTGATCGATTCCGCTTCCATTTCTTAATATCCAGTCACCAGGAATAGGAATATTTCTATTTAAAAATTGATACTTTGAAGAAACTTCTCCGGCTGAGCACTTAAACTTCCTTGTTATTATATTTCTTCCTGACTGTCCTTTGATATCAGGAGAATAAGTTGAAGTTTCCTCCATTTCAACATTGGGTAAATTAACAATGGCTATTGGAAAACCCTGATAAAGAGGTGTCATGCCTTGATTTCTTAAATTAAATTCTGCTTCTCCCCATTGGGCCATACCTTTATAAATTGTCCATGGAATTCTGTCTACTTCTTTAAGTCTCAGAGCAGCCATAATTCTTTCTTTTTTGTTCAATTAAGCCTCCTATACTAGTTGTATTATTAATTTTATTAATATTAAAAAACTTTACTTTATTTTTTCTTTTATAAGTCTGTCTAAAACTACAGCACCAACTAAAACAATTCCCTTAATAACGCTTTGCCAGAATGACGCTATTCCCATTAAATTTAGTCCATTGGCTAAGAAGCCCACTATAAAGGCACCTATAACCATGCCTAATATAGAACCTTTACCACCGGCTAAACTGGTTCCTCCTAAAATTACGGCAACGATAATATCGAATTCGAAACCAACTCCAACATTAGGCTGCCCAACTCCAAGTCTGGATCCTAAAAGAACACCGGAAAATCCTGCAAGAAAACCAACCAGCACGAACAATAAAAGCGTTATTCTTCCAATATCGATACCTGATAGTTCTGCAGCAGTTCTGTTTCCGCCTATCGCGAAAGAATATTTACCAAATACTGTCTTGCTCTCCACAAAATAAAATATCGCCACAATAACAATAAATATTATTAACGCAAGCGGAACAGGACCTATAAACATCCTTCCCAATCTGTCAAAATTAGTCGGCAGCCCGGCATTTATATTTTTCCCGTCACTGAATATATAAGCAAGCCCTCTGGTTACATACATTAATCCCAAAGTTGCTATTACCGATGTTATTTTTAAATGAACTACCAAAACCCCATTTATATACCCGACAAGAGCTCCGATAAGACATGCCATTAAAGCGGACATCCATAGAGGAATCCCCCAAGTAGCAAATTTTGCAAATAATATTCCCGTAACTGCAATAGTGCCTCCAACTGAAAGATCCAGGTTGCCGGAAATCATTAATAAGGTTATTGGGCACCCGACTATTATTACCAAAGCCACCTGGACAGCAACATTATAAAAATTTGCAGCTGTCAAAAACTGTTTCGATAAAAGCGAAAGAGCTATTACTATTACAACTAATATTCCAATGATTACTAGTTTTTGCAGAACTGATTTATTTATTTTTGCTGTTCTCATTTATTTAATTTCCTCCTGTAACAATATCCATAATACTTTTGCTGTCAATGTCGCTAGAATTATCTAAAACTTTTTTTATTTTACCTTCATATAAAAGCACTATTCTGTCACTTAGCGTTAAAATTTCTTCAAGTTCTGAGGAAAATACAATTATGGAAACGCCGCTTTCTCTGGCCAAGCCTCTAATCAGCTTATGGATTTCCTCTTTAGCCGATACGTCAACGCCTCTTGTAGGTTCATCCAATAAAATAATTGTGGATTCGGCATTCAGGCATTTTGATATGACGACTTTCTGCTGATTGCCGCCGCTTAAAAATGCTACAATCTGGCTTTCACTTTTTGCAGCTATCATTAATCTTTTTATAAAATACTTTGCTATGCTCCTTTCCTTTATAGCACTTGTAATACCAAACCTTGAAATTTTTTTGGTATTCATTATTACTATATTTTCTGATATCGATAGCTCTGTAAATAATCCCTGGGTTCTTCGTTCTTCCGGAATCATGGATATCCCTTTACTAATCACGCTCAGCGGATTTTTTGACTTAATATCTTTACCAAAAAGCTTTATAATTCCTTCCTTTTTATCCAGTCCATAAATTACTCTGGCAATTTCAGTTTTTCCTGAACCGATTAACCCATAAAATCCTAAAATTTCTCCTTTAAATAATTCGAAGTTTATACCTTTTAATACCTTGTTTTTTATATTCAATAATTCCAGAGCTTTAATATTTCTATCAATTTCGGCAGGAATATATTTTTCAGTAAACACTTTGCCAAACATCATATTTATCAATTCTGACTTGGAAGTAACATCTTTAACCTGTTTTGTTTCAATAACATTTCCGTCTCTTAAAGTAGTAACATAATCACCAATTTCAAATATTTCATTCAATTTATGTGTAATATATATGATTGTTATTCCCTGTTTTTTTAAATTCATTAGAATTTCAAATAATTTGCTTACCTCAAATTCCGATAAAGAAGCAGTAGGTTCATCCAAAATCAAAACTTTGGTTTTGGAAGCGATTACCTTTGTAATTGCTACTGTCTGCTTCTGTGCAACACTTAAGCCTGCCAGCTCATCTGACAGTTTGATGCTTGAATCTATTTCTTTTAAAATTTTATATATATTATCAGTTTTTTTAATTCTCTTAATAACCCCAAGCTTGTTTTCTTCAATGCCAAGATTAAGATTTTGCTCAACAGTTAAAGTTTCTACTACATTTATTTCCTGATAAATAGTATTTATCCCCATGTTCATAGATTCTTTTACATTTTTGGGATCGTATTCCTTGCCTTCAAAAAATAAACTGCCGCTGGTTCTTTTATAAGCACCCATTAAAATTTTTATTAATGTCGATTTGCCTGCACCATTTTCTCCGACTATGCAATGAATGGTATTCCTTTTGACTGCAAAGCTGACGTCATTTAAGGCTATGACACCCGGGAAAACTTTAGAAATATTATTTATTTCTAAAATATTTTCGTCCATTTACTGTTCTTTCTATTAAAAAATTAATATTAGATTCGAAGCCATGCATGATGGCGGGTGTTTTTACACCCGCCATCATTAAGATACTTATTTTTTTAGTTTTTCTAACTCAGCTTTTAAATCAACTTTTGACAAATAATCTACTGTTATAAATTTTTGTATATCATCAATACTCATTGCATAAGCATCAAGAATAATATCAGGAGTATCGATTATAATATCTTCTGTTATTTTAATGTCGCCCTTGACTACTTTTAATATAGTGTCCATTAGAACATGGGAATTATAAAGTGGCTGTAATGCCATGGTAATCTTAAGTGCAGAAGAAGGATCTATCATTTTTAGAGCTTCCCCTTCACTTCCATCTATAGAGATAAACATCTCAGTTACAGGTTTGCCGTCAACAGCTTTCCCTCTGCCTCCTGCTTCAAAAGCTGCTAAAGCACCTAAGCAGCAATCTGCATTCGTACCATAAACTAGATTTATTTCTGGATGTGACTGAAGCATATCCTGCCCGGCAGCATATGACTGGTCTCTGATTCCTCCACCATCTAATCTGGAAACAACCTCTGCATCAGGAGCTACGCTTAAAAGACCAGCAATAAATGTATCTGATCTGTTTATAACTACGTATTCAACTGTTGATATATCAATTAATCCTAATTTTATAGGCTTGCCTGGAAAAAATTCAGCCATATACTTGGCAGCCAGTGCACCCATTTCATATGATGTTTTTGCTTCATCTATTCTTACATGAGGAGCAACAAATGTACCTGGTCTCTGGAAGAAAGTAATAGTTGGAAAGCCAGCTTCGATGGACGCTTTACTGATAGTATCAGAAGATCCCGGATCTACCGGCTGGTAAATAATACCGTCTACTTTTTTTGCTTTTAAATCATCAACATTATTAGAAATAGTTTCCGGATTTGATTTACCATCAAGAATTATTGTATCAACACCTAATTTGTCTGCGTAATCTTTAAAATGCTTCATGTCTGCCTGCTGATATGGGTGTCCATACTCAAACATTACTCTTCCTATAGTTAGTTTTTTTGCAGGTGCTGCAGTTGTTTCTGCTGCTGCTGCAGTTGTTTCTGCTGCTGCAGTTGTTGCTGCTGCTGCTGCAGTTGTTGCTGCTGCAGTTGCTTTACAACCAATACCTACTGACATTACCAGGGCGATAACCATAGTAATCAATAGCACTTTTGTTAATAATCTTTTCATTTTTCTCCTTTAGGTACTTTGCTAACTGATAAATTATTACCACTACTATTAATAAGTATGTTCCTCCCCCCTTCTTTGCTGTGATGTATCAAAATAATTTTTAAAAACTCTTGTTGGTCTTTTTCTTATTACGCCAAACTATCTCGATACTCAAATCCCATTATCTTTAACGCTTCCAAAGATGCCTTTGGCAGCTTCATTTTTAAAAAATCTATATTTTTATCAGATATAGTGGATACATGCTCCGTGATATTAATCGCCGCTATTGTTTTTTCTTCAAAATTATAAACTGCCGCAGCAAGACATCTTATTCCAACAGTCCATTGATATTTTTTCTTGATATACAGCCCTGACTTTCAAGATTAACAAGTAATTTAAAAATAGTTGATCTTTGTATGGCAGCATGTTTATGAATTTCATCTAAATCCAGCTGGCCAAACTTTTCAAGATTTTCAATTATTTGGAAACCTCTGTCTATTTGATTGCTAGTATTTTAAATAGTTCTTTGTGAATAACTCGGTTTTTAGTTAATTATTTGTTTAAATTAAGCTTAAAATTTTACTGATTAGACCATTTTAGTTAATTCCCCACCAGAAACTAATTACGTAAATAATTAATTTCACCGTTGAAAGTAATTTTATAGCCTAAATAATGCAAAGTCAATAATGTTTTTAAATTTTTGTACGATTCAGACATTACAGGTATTAAACAATCATCTACAGTAATAATTATTGCAATCTTGCAAAAACATACAATATTTTTAAAATTATTAAATTCTAAGCTTCGAAACTATTAGAATTAATAAAAAAGGTGAGCTATTCATCAGAAACTAAATATATTGATTTTATAATTTCGAATTTCAGCATCAATGTTTAAATGTATACGTATACACTCTAGAGCTTTAAATTTGTAATTGCTCATATTTAAAATATATTGATTTTATAATTTCGAATTTCAACATTAAAATGTACGATGTATACGTATACATTTTACAGCTTTAAATTTTTAATTGTCAAGCTTTTTTTAATAATTGTTACTGGCTATTAATTATTGCCAGATTAGTAATTGATGTGAATCAATAATCGATTTATCTTAAATATTTAAAACTTTTTAAAGCCCGGTGCCTCACAGGGCATGTCATAATACTTTTTAAGCTCATTGTCCAGTTTTACCAGTGTTATTGAAATACCGGCCATTTCCTGGGACGTGCAGAACTCCCCGACTTCAGTTGAATATATCGAAATACCTTTTTCGGCCAGATACAGGTGGATTTTTCTGGTGATAATATACATTTCCATTTTTGTAGTAGAGCCATAACCGTTAACAAGGACAATTACTTCATCTCCTTTGCTAAACGGAAGATCCTCTATGAGCATGTCGAGTATGATTTTAGTAGTATCGTCAGCAGTCATAATATCTACTTTTTTTATTCCTGCTTCGCCATGCAGGCCCATCCCGAATTCCATTTTTCCTTCTTCCAGTGTGAAAGTCGCCATTCCTGTCTCCGGAAGAGTACATGATGAAAGAGATACTCCAAGCGATCTTGAGTTGTCTATCGCTTTCTGCGCAAGATTTTTGAGGGAATTAATATCCATTCCTGTTTTGGATGCAGCGCCTGCTATTTTTAAAATAATGGGTGTGGCTGTTGTTCCTCTTCTGTTCCCTCTTTTATCTTTTGTCCCCGATGCAATATCATCGTTTAGCACTACCTGTTCAACAACCATGCCTTCATCACGCGCCATTTCCATGGCCATTTCAAAATTAAGGACATCTCCTGCATAATTATTGTATACAAGCAGAGTCCCCTTCCCTGCTTCTGCCGCTTTTATGGCTTCAAGAATTATTGCGCCCGAAGGAGAGGCAAAGATCTGCCCGTTTGCTGAAGCGTCAGCCATTCCTTCCCCGACATATTCGCTAAAAAGTGGTTCGTGTCCTGACCCTCCGCCAGTTACTATGGCAACTTTGTTCTTAATGGGAACATCTTTTCTGGCAATTATGGTAAAATCCCCAATTCTTTGAAGTATATCTTTATTGGCGGCAACAATGCCGTCTATTACTTCATTTACTATATCTTTTGGAATATTGATTAATTTTCTCATATTTATTCTATCTCCTCATAAATAGCTTTCATAATAAAATATACAGTATTTGCGCCTGCATCTTGATAACCAAGAGACCTTTCCCCGGAGTAACTTGATTTGCCTTTTGAAGATATCATGTCTTTTGTGGAATCAGCACCTTCCCTGGCAGCTTCAGTCATTCTTCTTAATGCTTCCTTTATTGAGATCCCTATAGCTGCTGAATCTTCAAGACTTTTTACTGCAGGATAAAATGCATCCACCATTGTTTTGTCTCCAGGTCTGGCGCCGCCTAATTTCATTATTCTTGCCAGTGAAGCAGAAAACATCAGGCTTAAAATTTTAATATCAACAGATTCAGTGTCGCTGCTTATTGTCCTTCCAAGTTCAGAAAACAATGTACCAAAAATAGGTCCTGCGACGCCTCCAATTGTAACAATTATTGCATTGCCTGCTGTTTTAAGCAAATCTGAAATATTTTCCGGCGGCGTTTTTTCTATTTTTTCCATGACACTGTCAAATCCCTTTGCCATGGTCATGCCGTGATCACCGTCACCAATAACGCTGTCAAGCTGGCAAAGCAAAATCCTGTTTTCCTGTATCGTTTTGTTTATACCGATAATTATTTTTTCAAAGTCTTCCAAAAACAAATTCTTTCCCATAATTTCACACCTTTAATTAGTTTAATGATCCAAAATTATTAAAATTTACTGCTTAAGCATCATTTTTATCATAATATCTATGTATTTGAGCGCATCTCCTTTGAGAAAGCACTGTTTCGGCTTCTCCAGGTGGGAGATGATCCACCCGCCTCCTGTTTTTTTATCTTTTAAAACATGAAATGCCTAAAAACAGTATCAAAATGCAGTTAAAAACATCCAGACTGCCAAATTTGATATCACTGCACTTTAACAATAAAGAAAAATAAAAACAAACTTTGTTTACTCTTTAAATCATTTTATATAAAATTATTTAATATGTAACATATAAAAAATATTTTTTAATTTGATTCTTTTAACCGCTTACATGATGGCATGACGGTAACTGATTTAATTTAACATTTATTAATATTAATAATTTTACAAAGAGGCGGAAAATGGAATACAAAGGTTTCGACAAAAATTTTGGGCTTACAGGCAAGACCGCACTGGTTACCGGATCTGCAAAAGGAATAGGCAAAGCAATCGCCCTGCTTTTTGCTGAGAAAGGTGCAGATATTATACTCGTTGACATGGATGAAAATGTAAAAGTTGCTGCCCAGGAAATAACCAGACTTGGCAGAAAAGCTTTGCCCCTTGTATATGATATTTCAAAATCTGCCAATATCCCAAAACTGGTTTCAGAAAGCCTGAGTGAGTTTGGAAGAATTGATATCCTGGTTAACAGTGCCGGTGTAGCTCTGGTTGATGACGCAGAAAATATTTCAGAAGAAATGTGGGACAAGACAATTGCAATAAACCTCAAAGCCATATTTATGCTCAGCCAGGCCGTCGGGAGAGAAATGATAAAAAATAAGAAAGGAAAGATTGTCAATATAGCATCAATTGCAGGACCGATAGCTTTTGACAAGCATACTGCTTATACGGCTAGCAAGGCTGGAGTAATAGGCATGACTATGAATATGGCAATTGAATGGGCCAAGCATGGAATTAATGTAAACTCAATCTCCCCCATTGTTACATTAACCGAAATGGGAAGAACGATCTGGGTTGGAGAATTGGGCGAGGCAACTAAAAAAGTTATCCCTATCGGCAGATTTAACGAGCCTGAAGAAATAGCTGCTGTTGCTGTTTTTCTTGCAAGCGATGCAACAGATATGATTACAGGACAAAATATAGTTATTGATGGTGGGTATAGTATTATGTAGTTATATCCTGAACTTTTTTAGAATTTGATTTTTTATTTATTTAAAAATTTTACTTATAAAAATATCCTGGTTATTTTAAATTAATTAACCAGGATATTTTTATGTAAACTTTTATTTGTCAGTGCTGATTTATTTCCATATGGCTGCTGTTTTTTAAATCAGTTTTATTGGTGCATGCTTTTTTGAAGCTGATTTATTTCTCCAGAATGAACTTCAAAGATACGTTATAATCTTTTTTCAAATCAACTATTTCAAGATCTTCAACGTGTGTATCTCTTTCAAAAACCACCACAAAACTTGCACTATCAGAAAAAGCATAAGGAATCCAGTGCCATGCCCCTGCTTTAAAATTAACTGCCAGAGTGCCATCCATAATGAATGCCCTTGCACTGTCTATATCTATTGGAGATTTAGGATCATTCATGTCTTTTGAAAGAGCAACAACGTTAATAGACTGGCCGCCTATTGGAACCAGGGCTTCTGTGCAATTCAGGTGTCTCTCAAGATTTTCACATATAAAAGGTCTTGGTCTTTTTATGTGAAGCAGGGAGAACATCCCGTCTTTTTTTGTTAATCCGGTATAGCTTAGTCCAGGAGTAAAACTCATATCCTCGTTATCAATTGCTGGTTTGACTCCTATATGCCCCATTATTTCTCCATAAGGAGCGATGAACTCAGCTGTAAGCCTCTCGACTTTAATTTCGACGACTTTAATGTCACTCATAATTTGTTCTCCTTAATATTGATTGATTATTAAAATAATATTTTTAATAGTCTGGTCACATTCATTGTCCGCTTAAGACTCCTTTGCCAAAGTCTGTCTTAAGACTTAATTGCCTGTCATAAGCTGTATTATCCTGTTGATGTCCAGGATAGTTCCTGGTGAATAACTATCTAAAACGGTCTAATTGAGAATATTTTATGCTTAATTTAAATAAACAATTCACTAAAAACTTAAGTTAATCACCTATAGACAAATAGTTTCTACTGTTTCCATAAAATTATAATCAGCATATAAAATTATACTCAGCATGTAAAAACAATACCATAAAATTATTTTTTCTTCAGATTAAATTTATATACCGTTTTTATCCCCGGCTAAAAAAATAAAAGGGCCTTTAAGACAAGCCCTTTTATTAATTTTACTTCCTTTTTTATAAAAATATTTTTTTTGGTTCTTTATTTTGTCAAAAATTTGCCTGCAAGTGCCTGAGCGACAAATGCAACTGCAAATAAAACGCTTACAACAATCATTAGAGGATGAACTTCTTTCCATTTGCCTTTTAAAAGCTTTATTATGGTATAGCTTATAAATCCGAAACCGATACCATAAGAAATATTATAAGTGAAAGGCATTATAATGATTGTCAAAAATGATGGTATTCCAATTTCCCAGTCTTTGAAGTCAATTTTTGAAACGATGGTCATCATCAAAAAACCGACAACAATTAGTGCGGCTGCTGTTACAGGATATTTATAAACCCCCTCAGCTATTTGAACTCCTCCGCCGACTACTGCGATAAGTGGTGCAAAAAATATAGATAATAAGAATAAGATACCTGTGGTGGTAGGCATAAGTCCTGTTCTGCCGCCTTCAGAAACTCCTGAAGCGCTTTCGATATATGTTGTAATTGAACTAGCCCCAAATAAACCACCGGTTACTGCTGCAATTGAGTCTACGAGTAAAACATTTTTGAGCCCAGGGAGATTTCCCTTTTCGTCAAGAAGTTTTGCCTCTTCGCCAACACCTATTACTGTTCCCATGGTGTCAAAGAAATCACTCATAAATAATGCAAAAATCATGACGATAGCCGCAATATTTACCATGCCATTGCTCCAGAGAGCTCCGACAATGTCTGCTTTGAAAAAAGTTGAAAAACTTGCAGCATTAGGCACCGCAAAAAATTTTGTCGGCAGAGCAATAATCCTGGTTGCCATTCCCAGTATTGTTGATCCGACAATACCAATTAAAATAGCGCCTTTTACTTTATAGGCAAGAAGGACTATTGTTAATACAAGACCAAATAATGCGAGCAGGGTAACAGGTGATGTAAAGTTTCCAAGTCTTACTGCTGTAACTGGGTCGATATCAACAAATCCGCCTTCCTGTGCTCCAATAAAAGCAATAAACAATCCTATGCCCACGCCGATTGAATATTTAAGCCCCATTGGTATGGCCCTCATAATCATTGCCCTGAGTCCTGTTAATACAAGAATTGTTACTAAAATTCCTTCAATAACAACAATTCCCATTGCCTGCTGCCAGGTAAGTCCCAGACCAAAAATTATTGTGAACACAACAACAGCATTAATGCCCATTCCCGAGGCAAGAGCAAACGGGGTATTTGTAAGAAGCCCCATAAGCATGCTCATAAGTCCTGCGCCAAGACATGTTGCCACAACCGCAGCCTCAAAAGGTATACCCGTTGTCCCCCCCTGCGAAAGGATTGCGGGGTTAACAAAAATTATATATGCCATTGTCATAAAAGTAGTAATTCCGGCAACAATTTCTGTTCTTACATTAGTCTTTCTTTCTTTTAGTTTGAAGTAGCCCAAGTAACACACCTCCTTTGAAAAATATCTGGTTATTATTAAAAAAAGTTATGTATATTTTAATTAAAATACTGATTTTTTTAAATAACTTTAATTAATTATTTTTATTTCTATTTATACAAAGTACAATATGTTTATGGAAGCTATTAAAAATTTCTTTGTCTCTGATCAGTTTAAAAATTTCTGGACTAATTTTTACACAGGGTTCGAGAATTTTTTGTATTCACTTTTTGGAAAAATCAAATACGAGCCAATAAAAGTGCTTTTTTTAAGCCCCTGGTTCTGGATAATAATAATAGCACTTATTCTCCTTGTGTTAATTTTCAGGAGAAGATAATTCGTCAAAATCTGCCCTTTTGCTTTTTGTAGTTATTAAATTCAACCAGCAAAAACGCTCCTGCGGCAAACCCCAGGATTCCAAAAGCAATCAGATACCCGGTATTTTCCTTTATTTTTTTATTAAAAAGATAAAGCTTGGAATTGCTTTTTTTTAAAAATTCCATAAAGCTTTCATCCAGAACTTCTTTATCGTTATCGCTTAAATTTTTAATTTTATCAATTATCCTGTTTTCAATATCCTGCCCAGGATCTACTACTATATCTCTTGCGTATTTAAAAAATTTGTTCAGCGCTTTCATAATCCTCTTTTTATATGTATTTAATTAATTTTATTTGATCTGTTTATTTTATTCTGCCAGAGCAATTTTGTTTATAAAAAACGGTGGCAGTTCGGCCAGGCTTCATGTCAGCCTAAGACTAACTGGCAGACATCATTTTCCCAGCAACTGATCTTTTATTATTTTTCTCGCCCTGTGGATATTTGTCTTTATTGTGCCAACGGGTTTTTTTAAAATCTCGGCAATTTCAATATAGCTGTAATCCTGAAGGTCTCGAAGAATCAAAGGTATCCTGTAGCTTTCATCAAGATTAACAATTATTTTTAAAACATCGTTTACTGTTTCCTTGTCCTGAAAAAACTTTTCTACGTTTTGATTAAACTCATATAAAAGTATTTCTTTCCCGTCTTCAATCATGCTGTCCAGGCTTACCTTCTTGTCGGAAATCTTTGACTTCAGCCTTATTTTATCTATACAGGTGTTAACTGTTAATTTTCTCAGCCATGTTTTAAAACTTGAAAGCCCCCTAAATCCACCTATGGAGAGATAAACTTTGACAAACACCTCCTGGCTTATGTCTTCCGCCTCATGGCTGTCGCGAATCATAAAAAACGAAGTGGTGTATACATATTTTGAATACCTCTTAACAAGTATTTCAAAAGCTGCCTTGTCGCCAATTTTTGATTTTGCGACCAGCGTTTCATCGCTAACCGCATTATCTCTGTCTGTTCCGCCCGGATTTATCAATTCTTTACCACAAATCGTTTCCAAATAAAATTTATCAATAAAATTATATTAACTGGTTTATTAAAAATAACTCATTTCCTGCCGAATAATTAACTTTAATTAAGATTAAAAATTTTCATAAGTTCATCTGTTTTCGACGATTAACAGCAATAGACCTGCTATTCTATTGCTTTCAGTTTGGAGCCGTCGTTGTTGTGCTCTGCGACGTAATAGGCGATTCGACTAAAATAACATTCAGGCTTAAAACACTCCCGCTGCGATAAACTTCTATCTGGATTGTGTCTCCCACATTATGTCTAAGCATCTGTGCCAGCAGTTCGAAATTTGTCTTTAGCGGCTCCTGATCCAATTTGGTTATTATGTCTCCTGATTTTATGCCGGCATTATCAGCCGGAAAACCTTTGATAACTGACAGAACAAAAACTCCTTTGACATCAGAAGTATTGGCACCCATTTCTATGCCCATGTATGGGATCACTGCTCTCCCGTATTTGATTATCTGGCCTGCAATATTAATGGCTGTATCGCTGGGAATTGCAAATCCTATGCCCGCATTAGTGCCGCTCGGAGAAAAAATAAGCGTGTTTATCCCTATTACCTGCCCCGAAATGTTAATTAATGGCCCCCCGCTATTGCCCGGATTAATGGCTGTATCGGTCTGAATAAGATCAACCATTGGCAAAGTATCGCTTGATATTGCTATCTCTCTTCCTTTTGCACTTACAACTCCCATAGTCACAGTTTGCTCCTGTGCAAACGGGCTGCCGACTGCGATGACTACTTCCCCAACCTTGACATTTTTAATTGATGTAAACCCGGCTTTTTTTAGGTTAATTTCATTTATTTTTATTACTGCAATATCCGTATCTTCATTTTTTCCTACAAGCCTGGCAACATACTCCTTGCCATCAGTCTTTCTTACTATTATTTCTTCGGCATCCCCTACAACATGATTATTGGTTATAATATATCCGTCTTCAGAAAAAATAACACCTGAGCCAACCCCTTCACCAAGGGATCCGTCCGAGAGTCTTACTTTGACTGCGATATTTACAACCGACGGCGTAACTTCTTCGACCAGGCTGGTAATAGCATCATTAAACTCCTGAAGACCTGACCCGCTGATTTCCTTTTTTTCTTCCAGCTCTGCAGCTGTTGATTCTGCATTTGCTGCCTCTCCCGATTTTTGTGGCACCTCCGTAGTCTGGGTTCCCTGTATGGCTACACCTTTTATAAGATCAACCGGGGACACTTTATTGGTCACAGAAAGAATTCCAAGAGTAAAAAGAAACCCTGCTATCAGCAAAACAATTACTGCTGCGATAATTCCACACCCTTTAAGAAATAATGGTTTGACACTGTCGTGTTCATCATCATGATATGAGTTATTCATTATCCGCCTTTAAAAATTATTGAAATATTTTTTATTTTTTTGTCTAAAACCACCATTGGGGTTTTAGTATAGATTGAAATGATATTACAT
>Ga0194043_1001198_pt1 | contig 14722 bp, 14 predicted proteins | sample JunL4415m_MetaG_FD_161274 | JGI IMG/M metagenome (GOLD analysis project Ga0194043, IMG submission 161274) | Anoxic zone freshwater microbial communities from boreal shield lake in IISD Experimental Lakes Area, Ontario, Canada - Jun2016-L442-15m | ecosystem: Environmental > Aquatic > Freshwater >...
GAGCATCACTTGAACTGGCAGTTGAAGTTGCCTGTGAAGCCTATGACCTTGCCAGATTTCGCCAGCGACTGGGCTTAGCACAAAATACACGTAGCTTTGCACAAATTGCTGCTGTCGCACTGGAAGAATTAAGACGACAAATAGATGCCGCTCGTGGCAAGACCGCATACGACAGCTATGTCAGTTGTATTGAGCGTTACTTCCTGCCCTACTTTGGCGACAGGCCATTTGAACAGCTGACCCATCAAGACATTCAGGACTTCGAGCTGTGGCGTGACAGGCAGATGGCCAAGCGACCTCGTGCATCTACATTAATGAATTTCGCGTCGGCTTGGAATCGTCTACGTGAAACTGGGGTACGACACGGCTGGATCAGTCCCAACGCCAAGATACCTAAACTAACTACGATTGGCATCAAGAGTGTTGCCCGACCAGCATTCACTCGTGCTGAGATTGATCAACTCGTGGCAGCAATGCCTGAGTGGACTGGTCTGGGCAGATTAGCCATAGAAAAAATCACGCGACCCTTGGTACGTGACTATGTGGAAATGTTGCTATACACAGGCATGCGACATGGCACGGAAGCACTAGGCATTCGTTGGCAACATGTCAGCTGGCACACAGACAAGGGCGTCAGATATTTGCGAATTTGGGTGGATGGCAAAACTGGCGGTCGTTGGCTGATTGCCAAACACGCCGCAGTGGCAATATTGGAAAGATTACACGCCAGACAGAGTGACATTGCGGCTATGACTTTTGAGCAATTATTGACCAGCAATAGCTCGCAATTGGTATTTCGTTGTGCAGACTTACATCAACCAGCACGAGTGGATGGCATGTTCAAGCGGCTGTTGAAGGACACAGGATTGCTGCGAACGGGTAACGATCAGGTACGTACCTTGTATTCCCTACGACATACCTACGCCACACTGGAACTACTGGAAAACGGCACTGACATACACACTCTGGCTCGGCAGATGGGCAATTCGGTACTAATGATTGAGCGACATTATTCCAAACTGACTGCCACTATGGCGGCTGAGCGATTGGCTTGATTGGGTCGTGTCCTTTGGACAGGATACTCACGAACGATCAAGCGTCTAGTTACGGGACGGTTGAACCAGCGTTGAAATGATTGACCGTTTTTACGCTCGGCCACTGTCGGGGGAGATGAATATTGACATGTTGCAGAGCCGACGCAGGCGCAGGCTACTAGCTGGGGAATAAGTTAGTTTTGTCCTTTTGAAAAGACAAAAGTTAAAAATCATAATGCAACATCTTCAAATTTCTCATAAAGAATCGACAGGTTTTTTACAGAAATACGGAATTGGCTGCGTGCTTTAACCCTCGATCGATCAGTACTAGCATCGGTTAACTTGGGTCCGGGATCGTAAACGACCATCCCAGCTTGCATCGCATTTAAATATTTCGTGAAGTCCGTACCTACGCCCAAACTGGCAGGACTTAAATATCGATATTCAATATTTCCCGGTTCGCGCTTTTCATACGGTATATATGCTGCGTTGGCATGTTTTCTACCCCAATGAGAAATAAGGCTGTAACTGGATGTTTCTAAAGGCGTCTGGTTATTGCCAAACTCAATTTCAACGCCTAGCATTGGGGTATGCCAAAAATGAGCTTAGAACTAACTGATTCACTACAGTCTTTTGTCGACTCTGCCTCGACTCAGCAGGGCTTTGTCTCGGGCAATGAATATATTCTTCATGTCTTACAAAAAGAGCAGGATCGGGCTCGTGTTCGAGCGCTGATCGAAGAGGGTGAAGCCTCGCCTGCCGAAAAATGTACCTCCGAAAACCCCAAGCTATCCCGGTGAAAAAATGAAAACCCGCTTTTTATTTATTAAATGCCTGATCGCACTATTTGCCTTTTCAAATGCTTACGGTCAAGCTCAACCGCCAGATCAGTTTCTACAGACTAATCTCCAAAAAGCTAATGCTGGCGATCCTGCCGCGATGAATTTGTTGGGTAACCTTTACGCAAACGGTTCAAATGGAGTCAGCAAGAATCTCGCTGAGGCAAAGAAATGGTATCAAGCGGCCGCTGACAAAGGCTATCCCGCTGGAAATTTTAATATGGGTTTGCTTTATGAGAGAGGAGAGATTGTTGCCAAAGATATGGCTAAGGCGCTTGGCTATTTTAAATTAGCGGCTGACGGTGGACTGCCTGCTGCCCAAAAAAAAATAGCGGCATTGGCTCAAACTCAATCGGATGATCGCTCTTCTCCTGGTTTGGTGTGTTTTGTGATGGATAGCAAAGATACAAGATGGGCGACGGGCGGAAAAAATATCACCTCGTGCGACCCAATAATCATTGGGCGTCAAATAACTGAAGAATACGGCTCGGTAATGATTTGGCAGTTTAAGAGCGACAAAGAGATATTACGCTCGACGGTTACATCAACAAAAATGAAATCGGTCGGCTCGAAAAATTCATTCATAACGAATTCGTACGAAAGAGTGGGTAATCGAATTACGGAAAATATTGGGGGGTGTAAACAAACGGTTGAAATAATCGGCGACACTCCGCAAGCACTTACCGTTAAAACGATAGGTGCTGCGGGCAACTGTGTCGACGCAGTAAGACATGCGACCGAACAGCTTGCAAAAAAGCCGCCCATTGTTTATTTAAAAATCAAAGGTTGACAACTTAGAACATCCACAGACCCTGGTCGATTCTGCCCACGCCTGATCCGACGCATTCTGACCAAGCCGTTTGTGCATCAGCTAAGCTCCGATCACGGCGCCTCCACACGCCCATACATAGACAATAAAGAGGCGTAACATCCGAGGAGTAGATCTAGCCCACTGCTTTTTCAAGCAGGGCATCAAATAAATAAGGGGAGTTAATGCCTAACAAATACAATCCAATTAGAAGGCTTAATTTTGTTTTAATTGCCAGTATTTGTTTGGGTGAAGCCTTGATCATGTTTGCATTGCCCTACTTTGAAAAATTATCTCACCTAGGTTCTGTTGTTTTGGATGTGATTTTTCTTACGCTTATTACTATCCCAGTTGTGATGTGGACAGTGACTAAGCCGATGAAGAAATATCTTCATAATTTAGAGACCGCTAAACATACGATTGCTGTTCGAGAAGATCAAATGTTGACTGCCTTAAATGCGTTGGCAAAGGCCAAAGATAATGAGACCGGTAGCCATATTATGCGCACTCAAAAGTATGTTGGCCTATTAGCAAATCGTCTCAAAAGTATGGGGCATCATAGTCAGACGCTAACCGAAGTGCATATTGAAAGATTGGTAAAGGTTGCGCCGCTGCATGATTTGGGCAAGGTCGGCATACCCGATCACATCCTCAACAAAGAGGGGCGATTCACAGCAGAAGAAAGAGCGTTAGCCAATACCCACCCTATGATTGGCGAGTCTATCTTGGCAGCATCCCAGTCAGAAGAGATTGAGATGGAGTTAATTTCAGCGGCTATTAAAGTGGCTGGATCTCATCATGAGAAATGGGATGGCTCAGGCTATCCCAGAAATCTACAAGGTGAAGATATTCCACTTGAAGCTCGTATTATGGCGGTGGCTGATGTATTTGATGCGCTGATTAGTGACCGACCTTATAAGAAAGCCTGGACTATAGAAGAGGCGTATATCGAAATTATTAGTCATAGCGGTACCGCATATGATCCTATTGTCGTTCAAGCCTTTGTTGCGGAACGACAGAACTTTGAAAATGTTACTAAGTAGCATCATTGACATCCTCCCCGCCCTCAGTCGATCATGACCTCAACCTGTGGGCTCGCCAAGACAGTCAGGCCAATACTGAGCAAGTTGCGACCCGCCTCGCCCCTTAGGCCGAGGCGGGTCAAGCCCATAGTCCAATGCAGCTCACGAGCAAAATCCAAAGACTTTAATTGGAAGTTTTGCTGATTTACCTCTAAATTGGAGTAAATTGATTTTGTTTGCTGCCGATGACAATAACTTGTCAGTGCATTCTTTTCAGCTACAAAATCGTAACGCATGCATCATAATCGTTGCTGACCGGACCGGTCACAGCAAAACGAAGGAGAGCGCTCCGCATTAGTAATGACAATTACCCCCAGTCCAAAACAAATTGCAACCGATTCGGTGCCGCAATAACGCTGGGCTGGACGTTGCCTTGCGCAGCTCATGTAACGCTAAAGGTAGATGTTGGACATGAAAAACGAAACTGACGTTGAAGTTCTGCAAAGACTGTTGTCTGCTCGTTTCAGTTGTCGGGGCTTTTTACCCGACACTGTTGACAAGGGGCTCATAGAAAAATGGCTAGAGACGGCACAACGTTCTCCGTCATGGTGCAATACCCAGCCTTGGCAACTGGTCGTCACGTCTGGCGAGGGAACCCATGCATTCATCAACGGGCTTCAAAAGGCCATGCTCAACGATAAGCATGCGCCTGATTTTTTATTTCCAGGGACGTATGAAGGCGTATGTCTTGAGCGAAGAAGAGAGGTGGGTTTTCAGCTCTTTGACAGTGTTGGTATAAAAAAAGGAGACCGTGAAGCATCGGCCAAACAAACTGCCGAAAATTATCGATTGTTTGGAGCACCTCATGTCGCGCTACTGACCGTACCAAAGTCTTTGGGTGTTTACGGTGCCGTCGATGCGGGTATTTATATTGGGATCCTTTTATTAGCCGCACAAGCTCTAGGTTTAGGTTGCATCGCGCAGGCGTCTTTGGCGGGTTTTCCGGATTTTGTACGACGGCATTTCGCGTTGCCTGATGATCGCATGGTTGTTTGTGGGGTCTCTTTTGGTTACGCTGACCATGGGCACCCTATTAACGGGTTCAGATCAAATCGTGCCCAACTCGCTCAAGTGGTGCAATGGGTAGGTCATTAACAATTAGCTATCGCCAGTCATCCGACAAGGCTGTCGTTCAACTGATAAGGACGTTAAGGGCGCAGTCCAGTGTCTAGCAGGGGCGCGAGTTGCTGCGCCAATTCAAGCATGACTGGCGCTACACGTTTAGACAAATGGGAACTGCTCGCTATATTGGTCGGCCCGCCACACGAGATCGCCAGCACGGTGGTTTTGCCAAACGCCGCGATAGGGACCCCAATCGAATTGATACTAGCGTTGCTGTGCCCTAGATTGAGCACGTAGCCATAGCGTGAGTGCGTAGTAAACGCTTCTGCGATAAAGGCCTTGTTCACTCGCCACTGTTCCGGCGCAGTAGTGCGTAATTGCATGAGTGCTTCGTCGCGCCGATCTGGCAGTAAGCCACACAAATAGGCGGCACCCAGTGTCGATGCGCCTAGAGACAGCGTTGAACCAACGTGCAATGAAAGCCTGACCGCGTTCATATTTTCGGCGCGTTGCATGATCACCATATTAAGGCCATGATTGGCACCCAACGATGCTGTCACGTCAAAGCGTCTGCAGATGTCATCAAGCAAAGGGCTTGCGAACTCAGAGATGCCGGTGCTAACAGCCGCAGCGTACCCTAATGACATGGCCCCGGGACCAACCGATAGTTGCTCACTGGCCGGATGAAATATTAGGTAGCCAAGCTTAACCAGCGTATGCGTTAGACGCCAAACAGTTGGCTGGGGCAGACCGGTCAAACGACTGATTTCTGTTGTGCCCAACATACGCCTGTCGGCAGTGAAACAGCGCAAAACGTCTAAACCTCGGGCGAGTGACGTGACAAACTGACGATCGGTGTGTGTACCCACAGCAGAAGCAGTGCTGACCTTTTTGGACGGCATAATTTTTTGTTGACATCGAAACAGCAATCATTTTATCCAATATAATGCAAATTAACAATTCGCAATGCAAATTATAAAAAACAATAAAAATCGAACGGGGGCAGGTATGTTGCAGCACTTTCAGTCGCTCGAGGCGCCACCAGCACGCAAACAACGACTCACTGACATGTTCGTCATCTCGGCAGACAGCCATGCTCACGAACCTCACGACCTATGGACGACACGTATCGATAGCAACCTGCGTGATCGTGTCCCTCATGTACGTATCGACCCGGATGGGCAGCGTTGGATGATCATGGAGGGCTTTCGGCCAGGCCGTATTTTGGAAGCGCCCCGCGATGCTTCAGCTTTGGTAGCAGACTTTGTGACTAGCGATGCATTAGACGAAGACCGTCCGCGTCTTGACCGCAGTAAGGGCATTAATTTTCAACCGCATGGTCATGCTGACATGAAGCGTTACGCAGACCTCGATCTTGACGGCGTCAACGCCGAAATTCTCTTTCCAAATAAGGGCTTGGCAAACTGGTCATCGCCCGATGCTGTTTTGCAAGCCGCTATGTGCCGCGTGTATAACGACTGGGCACACGAAGTCTTTGGACGCAGCACTCGCACCTTCCCCGTTGCTTGCATTTCGCCTGTAGATACTGCTGTAGCGGTGCGCGAGGTAGAGCGAGTCGCCGCTATGGGTTTTCACGCTGTCGCCCTACCTCCACTCCTGCACAGTGGTGGCTACAACTTAGCCTGTCACGAGCCACTGTGGGCTGCGCTCGCGCAGACTGGACTTCCAGTTTGCTTCCACGCAGGCACTGGTAAAGATCCACGCACTGCGCGCGGCCACGGTGGCGCCATCATCAATTATGTAGTGCATGCAATGAACACAGTCGTTCAACCTGTTGTCGAGCTCTGTGCTTCGGGAGTATTCGACCGACATCCCGGATTACGCTTCGTGACGGTCGAGGCAGGTATTGGCTGGATACCCTACACACTGTGGGCGATGGATCATGGTCACGACAAACATGGCTTCTGGGTATCGCCCAAGTTGAAAAATCGGCCCAGTGATTATTTCCGTCAGCATGGGCACGCAACATTTCAAGAAGATCCTACGGGCATCGCCTTGCACGATCACATCGGTCTGGACTCAATTCTGTGGGGCAACGACTACCCACATTTGGAAGGCTGTTGGCCTTGGTCGGACCGAGTGGCCTCCGAGCTTAAGGGGTCACTGAGCCCGGCAGGGGTGGCCCAGATAATGGGGCTGAACGCTGCACGCCTCTTTAACATTCCCGTCCCGACCTAGTCATTAAAAGAAACCTCTATGCCCTCAAACTTTGAGTTGACAGCTCGCCGTCGGGTGCTCAACGCAGTAGGCGCCACCGCCTTGGCATGTGCACTGCCTTCAGCATCGTTCGCTGATACTTGGCCGAGTCGCCCTCTGCGAGTCCTCATCCCGTGGCCGGCCGGCGGCCCGACTGACATAGTGTCGCGGGTGCTGATGGCCCGTCTATCCTCTCGACTGGGTCAACCCATCATCATCGATAACCGTCCTGGAGGCAACGGCATCATCGGCTTGGGTGCCGCCGCAAAATTTCCAGCAGATGGATATTCGCTACTGATCGTTGATGTTGGTTCCTCCACAATGCTACCCGCGTTACGCCAAGACCTTCCGTACGACACGTTGCGTGATTTCACCCCAGTTTCACTCATGGTTTCGGCGAGCATCGTGCTGTTTGTGCATGGTGGTTTGCCCATACACTCCGTGAGTGAGCTGGTCGCATATGCCAAAGCGCGACCAGGACAATTGAACTACGGCTCAGTGGGTCAAGGCAGCTCGTTTCACTTGGCGACAGAGCTATTGGCTGAGCGCGCTGGAATCATCCTGAAGCATATCCCCTACAAGGGCGGGCCGCCACTCATCACCGACTTGATCGCAGGTCGGATCGAAGTGTCCTTTCTTAGTGTCACCAGTGCTCTGCAATTGATAGGTCCTGCGAGTAAGCTGCGGCCACTGGCTGTTGGTACACAAAAACGTAGCGTTCTTCTGCCAAATATACCGACCGTCGCCGAGACCTTGCCTGGTTTTAACGTAAGCACTTGGTTCGGACTGTTGGCGCCAACGGGGACGCCTCGTTCGATTGTGGAAAAGTTACAGCGTGAATTAGCCATTGTGTTGAAAATGCCCGACATTAGCGAGCAGATGATCGCCTATGGCCAGGAGGCGGTAGGTAGCACGCCCGAGGAGTTCGGTGCGCGATTAAAAAGCGACTTGGCTCAATGGTCAGACGTGGTGCGTACGGCCAATATTAAAGGGACTGAATGATCAACGAAAGGACTATTTGATGCAACGGCTCCGTGAATTAGGGTTGACGAATGCAGATTTCACTTTTCCGCAAATAATGTCACGTCAAGCCCAACGCAATGGTGACCGTTGTTATTTGCTCTTTGAGCAATCGCGGTGGTCGTACGGCGAAGCCGATCGGCTAACCGATCGCATAGCCAATGGCCTATTGGACTCTGGCATTCGTCCTGGAGATCATATCGTAGTCATGATGGGTAACGGCCCAGAGATAATATGGGTAACGTATGCGCTTGGAAAGATAGGAGCAGTGTCGTGCCCGCTGAACACTGCGGCACGGGGGGACCTCCTGGCATATTTTTTTACGCAGTCTGACGCGGTCGCTGCAATCGTGGGTGAAGCTTCGTGGTCACGCTTCGCTAGCGTGGCGCACCGAGTGCCGAGTCTTCGCACAGTCATACGAGTGCCCGAACAGACCGATGAGATCGCCAAGGTCACGCTGCCATCAACCATCCAATGCATCCCCTATGAGTCGGTTGCTCAGGGGGCCGACCGGTCGCCAGGGATCTTGGTACAGCCCAACGACCCTCAGGGCATATTCTTTACGTCTGGCACAACGGGCCCATCTAAGGGCGTGTTGACTACCAACGCTCAAAGCTTCGCGTGGTCAGTCGGGCGCGTCGAATTTTTAGGCTATCAGCCGCAAGACGTGCTCTATACCTGCTTACCACTTTTTCATCTTAATGCTTTGAATTCGGCAGCCATTGCTGCCTTGGTGGGTGATTCGCAGCTTGCGCTGTCGCGACGTTTTTCTGCATCGAGATTCTGGAACGAGGTACGTGAGACGAAGGCCACACAATTCAATCTACTGGGGTCGATGGTCAACATGTTATGGGCGCAACCCATTTCACCGCTTGACGGCGTCCACACTGTACGGCAGTGCGGTACGGTACCCGTCCCAATTTTTGCGCCGGATTTTGAGAAGCGCTTTCGAGTCAAGTTTGTAACATCTTACGCAATCACCGACGCTGGCCAAGGTACCTTCTTGCAGCCTGGTTATCCGCAAGACAAGTTTCGCTCAACTGGAAAGCCTCGTCCTGGCGTTGAGATCGAAATTCGAGATGAGAACGACCAAGTTCTCCCCGCGCGCTCCTCCGGCGAGATATGCATGCGTTCGGCCGATCCTGCATTGGCGCCGCGCACGTATTACAAAATGCCGGAAGCGAACACGAAAGCGACTCGGAATGGTTGGTTCCATACAGGTGATCGTGGCTATTTTGATGACGATGGTTACTTGTGGTTTGTAGACCGTGATAAAGACGCGATACGCAGACGCGGTGAGAATGTATCTTCATGGGAAGTTGAGCAGATCATCGGGTCGCATCCCGCAGTGCTTGATGTCGCTGTCTTTCCTGTTAGTTCGGAAATGCAGGAAGATGAAGTGATGGCATGCGTATCACTCAAAGAAGGGCAGTCGCTCGATCCCGCAGCATTAATTCATTTTTGTAATGATCGAATGGCTTATTACATGGTGCCGCGTTACGTGGAATTTCTGCCAGAACTGCCACGGAATATGAGTGAAAAAGTGCACAAACGCGAATTGCGAGCGTCGGCCGAAAGCCGACTGATCGAGGTGTGGGACCGCGAACGTGCGGGCATCCATCTTTCGCGTTGAACTGACGAAATCTTAGACAGATGAGAAAACTACGCGATACTGGTTTGGTGGCCGAGGACTTGACGCCTCAGCTCCTTCTTGGACGACAGGCCCGTCGCAACGGTGATCGAATTTGTATCCGCGTCGGAGATCAATCGATATCCTATGGCGACTTAGATCGCCAAACTGACCGATTGGCCAATGGATTTATAGCCGCTGGCATACAGCCTGGCGACCACGTCGCTGTGATGTTGGACAATGGTGAGGAAATCTTGTTGACGCAGTTTGCGCTCGGCAAAATCGGGGCAGTAGTCTGCCCGATCAATACAGGCGCAAAGGGCGAGCTTTTAGCGTATTACCTCACACAGTCTAACGCGTCTGCGCTCATCGTCGGGACTCTGTGTCTACCAAGGTTTGCCGCGATTGCCACTCGCACTCGCAAGGTGCGGCGCGTGGTACTGGTGCAAGAACAAGATTCCGCTGCGAGTGCACGTGCGACATTACCTGTCGAGATAGAAGTCATTCCCTACGAATCGTTGTGTCAAGGTGCCGATCGTCAACCTGCTATTACCGTATCACACGAAGACCCTGCAGGGATTTTTTATACATCGGGAACAACCGGGCCCTCTAAGGGTATTGTCGCCAGTCACGCACAGAGCTTGACCTTCGCGTTGGGACGCGTCGAGTACTTCGGCTATCAACCAGACGACGTGCTGTATACCTGCCTGCCGCTATTTCACGCCAGCGCGATGTATCACGCGGTGATCGCGGCGTTACTGGCCGATGCGCAGGTGGCAGTTGCGAAGCGTTTTTCTGCCAGTGGCTTTTGGCACGATGTTAGGCATGTAGGCGCGACGCAGTTTAATTTGTTGGGCTCAATGGTCAACATACTCTGGGGTCGGCCAGCCAGTGCTGATGATCGCACGCATCGTGTACGTCTTTGCGGTATGGCACCGATCCCTCCGTTCGCACAGGCTTTTGAACAACGCTTCGGCATACCAATCGTGACCTCCTACGGTCTAACTGATTTTGGACAGGGCACAATGCTGCAGCCTGGTTACCCGCCAGAGAAGTTCCGCTCGGTCGGGAAACCTCGGCCTGGAGTTGAGGTGCAGGTTCAAGATGATGCCGGCACTTCTCTGTCGGGCGGCGACACCGGTGAAATCTGTTTGCGCTCGGGCGATCTGTCGCTTGGCGGCCGCCGCTACTACTGCATGGACGAAGCCAATGCCCAGGCTTGGCGAAATGGATGGTTTCTAACGGGCGACCGAGGGTGGTTTGATGCAGACGGTTATTTGTATTTCACTGACCGAAAGAAAGACGCGATCAGGCGCCGCGGCGAGAATATCTCAGCCTGGGAGGTCGAGCAGGCGATTGCGATGCATCCGGACGTGCTTGATGTTGCAGTGGTTGGCGTCTACGACGATATGCAAGACGAAGAGGTGCTGGCGTGCGTGATGCTCGCTTCGGACGCACGTCTGGACGAGAAGGAGCTTGTGCTCTGGTGTGCAGAACAACTGCCGCGTTGGATGGTACCGCGGTTTATTGAGTTCTGCACGAGCCTGCCTCGCACACTTACAGAAAAGATCGAAAAACGCACCCTGCGTTCAGAGGCGCAGAAGCGCTTGGCAAACCTTTGGGATCGCGAGCGCGCCGGCGTCGTACTACCTCGATAAAGTGACATACTCAGTTAGTGGCATTAGGTAAATCCCTCAATCAGAATTGCGAGGATCAAAGTGAATCGTATGCCATTAGAAATTTCTTTCCAAGTGGATGAGCTAGAGTTATGAGCAACCGTACGCTTCGGGGCAAAGTAGCCGTTGTTGGTATTGGCGAAACGACATACTTTAAGCATGGCAAGTCGCCTGACCCTGAGTTCGTATTGGCGTTGCGTGCCATTCTTACGGCCTGTCAGGATGCAGGAATCGATCCCCGTGACATCGATGGCTTTGCTTCATTTAGCGATGACCGTAACGAACCACCCAGACTGGCGGCGGCACTTGGCGTACACGAACTACGTTTTTCAAATATGCAATGGGCAGGGGGTGGCGGAGGGGTTTGCGCCGCGGTCGCTAACGCTGCCTCTGCAATCGTTGCTGGGATGGCCGAATGTGTTGTCGTGTTTCGTAGCCTCGCACAAGGTCAGCATGCGCGTTTTGGTCGTAGTCAGCCGGCGCACACAATTTCGGGCGACCTTGCGCTGCAGATTCCCTATGGAGCTATGACGCCTGCGCAACGTTATTCCATGAAAGTTATTCGCTATATGCACGACCACGGCATCGGCTCACAGACACTTCGCGCGATTGCAATGGCATCCTATCATCACGCGCAGTCCAATCCGCGAGCGGTGATGCAAGGCCGGCCGCTGGATGAGGCCGCCTATGATGCTTCTCGTTGGATCGCTGAGCCGCACCGACTTTATGATTGTTGCATGGAAAACGATGGTGCTGCCGCGATCATTCTAGTATCGGCTGAACGCGCAAAAGATTTTTCTAATTCGCCGGCTTACATTCTTGGGGCAGCCGCGGGTGGCTCTTTCCGTAGCGCCGCCTCATCGGCCAATGCTCCTGACTTTGCGAGCGGCAATTTTGGCATTCTGGCACCTCGTATGTATGCCATGGCTGGGATTAGTCCGAGCGACGTCGATGTGGTTCAGTGCTACGAAAATTTTACTGGTGGCGTACTGATGGCCTTAGCTGAACACGGTTTCTTTGATCCGGCAGCCGCTAATGATTTTGTGACAATGCGAAACTTAACTGCAGAACACGGTGCTCTTCCACTCAATACCAGTGGTGGTCACCTAGCGGAATGTTATATGCACGGCATGGGTCTTCATGTGGAAGCTGTGCGTCAACTACGCGGCCAATCACCCAACCCAGTAGCCAATGCTCAAGTCGCCGTGGTAATTGGCGGACCTATGGTAACGCCAGCGAGCACACTCGCGTACGGTTCGGAGAACACACTATGAAAGCGGCTGAAGACTTTTATTTACCAGAGGGGCTGCCCATCCCTGTGCCGGAAGCCGACGGACTGAGCGCGCCCTTTCAGGCTGGGTTGCGTGAAGGCCGTTTGATTCTGCAGTGCTGTGGGGCCTGTCATCGCTTTCAGTGGGGACCTGAATGGATCTGTCATCGCTGTCATTCCTTCGATATGCGTTGGAAGTCAGTTGCACCTGTGGGCACGCTATACAGCTGGACTCGCATCTGGCACCCAACGCACGCTGCGCTGCAATCTCGAGGCCCCTACCTTGCCGTCATCGTAGAGTTGGCTCAGGCCGATAACGTACGTATGGTGGGCAATCTGATTGGCGACGTGCACCAAGTGCCGCAGATAGGTTCACCGGTCCACGGCGTGTTTGAGCAGCATGAAACGGATCCGCCCTATGGGTTGTTGCATTGGGTTGTGCCGTGAGCGCTACTTTGAGCAACGAATTTGTGTGTTTGGCACGTTCTTAACAACGCAAAAAATTATCGCCGTAAGCATTGTCAATAAGCAGCCGCCTTAACTACGCGCTCAAGTGATCTAAAAAGTAAACAAAAAAACCGATCCACTGTATCTACTCAAGAAGAGGCACCATATGAAGCGTCGCTCGTTTCTCATCAATAGCCTAGCTGGAGGCACTTTGCTTGTCGGTCGCGTCTACGCACAGTCCGGCTCATGGCCGAATCAAGCAGTGCGGATAATCGTCCCCTTTCCTCCTGGCGGCACGCCAGACATCGCGGCGCGGGTGTTAGCCCAAAATTTTGGAGCTCATCTCAAACAACCAATCATAGTAGAGAACCGTGTCGGTGCGGCTGGCACCATTGGTGTCACAGCCGCAGCTCAAAGCAAAGATTCTCACACTTTGCTGTTGGCGACGACTGCCATTATCAATGCACCTCACATGAGTAGCGTACGCTATGACGTCTCACGTGACTTTGATGCGATTGGCATGATTTCGTTGTTTCCCAACGTATTAGTTGTCGCTGCAAACTCAAAATATCAATCGGTCAAAGAAATCCTTGCCGATGCTAGTGCACGACCTGGCGAGGTGGTCTGCGGCAATGGCGGCACCGGAACGACTTCATATCTTGCCTGTGAAACCTTGATGCATCTTGCGGGCGTAAATCTTCTGCAAGTGCCTTACAAAGGCGAAGGTGCACTCACTCCTGACATCCTGTCGAATACCGTGTCCATGGCAATCGCTAGCCTGCCGACTGTTCTGCCGCATATCCGTTCCGGTCGCCTGCGTGCCCTAGCAGTAGCCGCAATGGAACCGCATTCGGACCTGCCCGGTATAAGTACGTTTGCGGCACTCGGTGTGCCCAATTTGATAGTGCATGGCTGGGTTGTGCTCCTCGCCGCAAAAGGAATACCTCTGGACCGACTTACCGATCTAGAGCTTATGCTAGAGAAGGCGTTGACCAATGAGTCGGTCTCCAAAACTCTGACCGGCGTTGGACTCATTCCGGTCATTAGTGGCCGCATCAAGACCGAGGAATTCATGCAGACCGAGAGCCAGCGCTGGGGCCAATTGATCCGTGTGCGCAATATCAAGACAGACTAATTCGAGTGGTAGTGCAACTAGCGCAACGGACCTACCACGCACTTGTGATGGACAAACTGTATTGAACCTGAGTCCAAGAGTGATAGCTTGCATGATCAATTAGATCGCAAGCAGCATTTGATTTACTGACAAAAAGCCTACATGTAGAAAGCCGCTTGGAGGTTGCGTCAACCGCTACATGACTTGCTCTCAGCCGGCTAAATTTCGTATGAATAGGTTTGGCATGAATCTGCGACATCTGCGATACTTTATGACGCTCGCCCATGAACTGCACTTCGGCCGAGCGGCCGCACGCATTGGTATCACCCAGTCACCGTTGAGCGTTGGCATCCGCCAACTCGAAGACAAACTAGGCTTCCGACTTTTCGAACGAGATAGTAAACACGTTGAGTTAACTCCGGCAGGCGAGGCCTTTCTTTCCACTGCACACGAGCTGCTGCTACACGCCGATAAGGCGACGGAATTCGCAAGCGCGTTGGCCACCGGTCGTGCCGGTCATCTC
>Ga0194043_1001199_pt1 | contig 14720 bp, 7 predicted proteins | sample JunL4415m_MetaG_FD_161274 | JGI IMG/M metagenome (GOLD analysis project Ga0194043, IMG submission 161274) | Anoxic zone freshwater microbial communities from boreal shield lake in IISD Experimental Lakes Area, Ontario, Canada - Jun2016-L442-15m | ecosystem: Environmental > Aquatic > Freshwater >...
GGTGCGGAGTCCGGCGGAAACAGTGGTATTCTTGCGGAGTCCGGCGGCGGCGAGCACGCTGCCCTGCTAGGTCATCCGTGCCCTGGGCTCCCCCGCCCCGCCCTTCGCCAAAGCCATGACACGCCGTTACGAGCGTCGCCGCCCGCAGAAGACCCCGCTCCACAAGATCGTGTCGGAGAACCTCGAGAGCTGGCTCGCCTGGCGGGAAGCCGCGGAGCGGCCCGTGCCGGGATACGTCGAGGAGGAACTCCGCGGCTATCTCGCGTGCGGGCTCCTCTGCTTCGGCTTCGCCCGCGCGGTCTGCATGACGTGCCGCACGGGATTCGTCGTGGCATTCTCCTGCAAGGGCCGCGGCGTCTGCCCGTCCTCTAACGGCCGCCACATGGCTAGAGACCGCCGCGCATCTTGTCGATCACGTCATCCCGCCGGTGCCCGTGCGGCAGTGGGTGATCTCCGTCCCCAAGCGCCTGCGCGGCATGCTTGCGGGCCTGCTCGACGCCGCGGAGCCGGCCGGATTGCCGGCGTCCGCTACGTGCTGCCGCGGCACAAAGCCGCCACCTGGGTCGGGCCCGGCCGCGGCCGAACGTCCACGCGGCCGGAAGCCAATGGCGTCGTCGAGCTCACGCCGATTGAGTTCCTGGACCGGCTCGCCGATCTCGTTCCGCCGCCGCGGAAACATCGCCATCGCTACCACGGGGTATTTGCGCCGAATCACAAGCTCAGGGCTGCCGTCACGGCACTCGCGAAAAGGCAACGTCGGCAAGCGGCGCGACGCCGCTGCCGGCGGGCATGCGGGCAATACGCATGCCGCGGACGGCTGCTGCGACGCGAACCACGCGACGCTCAAGCCACGCTCGCACGACACGTCACGGATTGCTTGGGCGAAACTGATTCCGCGGGTGGGGGAGTTTCCGCTCGAGTGCCGCGAACTGCGGCGGCGACATCCGGCTGAGGGTGGACGGCCGGCAGGAGCCGGCTTACTTCGAACCGGAGGTTCGCAAGCGGGAGAAGGCCAGGATGGCTTCGCCCGCGTGAAGTCAGCCCCTGACACACCTCGGCGAACCACTCGAGCCGCCTCCCGTCTCTCCCGCTCGTGGCCCGCCCGCCGACTGGGGCGAGCTCGTGCAGATCCATGACGATCGCGACGTCTTTCAAGCGACGGATAGACGAACTGCCCGCGATCGATATTAACAGCCTCTGACCGGCGTCGGACACGAGGCGTCGAAGCCCCGGGAACGGCCGACTGGGACACGGTCTGCGCCGACGCGAGAAAAACGCCACCGCAGGCGGGCGTGGTGCTTTTAGGGAACCGGCTCCGGTTGGCCGCAACGTCCGATCTCGCTGCTCAAGAGTGGTCCGGCAGCCGGGAGATCGTTGCGGAAGTGCCATTGACCGGGCTATCTTTCGCCAGCCAGCGGCCGGGCCGCCAGAGGCTCGGCACGCCGGCGGGTTCGTCGGCCGCCGCGCCTACCTGCCGCCCGTGAGCCGCTCCCAGGCATTGACGTCGGCCGCGGCGTCGACGAGTTCGTCGATCCGCCCTTGGAGATAGACCTCGAGATTCTCGTACTGCTCGTGGAGGTCATGACCATGAGGGTCGAGGTCGCCGCCATGCTTCTTCTCCCAGGCGTCCGGCATGCCATCGCCGTCGTTATCGGGAGCCGCTTGCCCCGCGGCGACGTTTTTATCCTCCGGCATGGTGAGCTTCCACGCGCCGGTGCGTGTCAGGAGTTCCCGCTGGAGCCGCTGGTCGGTGGCGTCGTGCGGCAACGCTCCGAACCGGGCCATCACGGCGTTCACCGCCTGCGGCAGAGGCTGGTAGGTGAGCGGTGGAATCCCGGCTATCCGCTGGTCGGCCACGTTGAACGAGCCCGGCGTCGGCTTGTGGAGGATGGCGGTTTCCGGCAGCGAAAAGCTGGGCCGACAGCCGGCGACCGCCGCATCCTTGCCCCGAAGAATGTGGTGGTCGTCGCGTGCGCCTTTCGCTTTGTTGTCGTGGCCGGGGCAGTCGGGACCGCTCGACAGGGCGATGTTGTCTTTGACGAAGATCGTGAAGTTCTTGGAGCCGCCGATCGTGCCGCGTGGCTCGGCCCCGCCGTGGGTGTACCGTCCCGGCACGTAGAGATTGCCGATGGCGTTGCCCTTGCCATCCGGGGCGTCAAACGACGACGGATACTTCCGATAGTTGGAGACGACGTTGTGGGAGAACTCGATCAGGCCGTTGCGGGCGGAGTCGTCCTTGACGTAGCTGTCGGGGATGAACTGGGGTGCGCGGCTATGGACGTGGGTGTAGTAGCAGTGATGAATCGTGACCCGGTCGGTACGGGTGCGGAGCAGGTTCGGCAGGCCGTGGTAGGGCTCGTCGGTCAGGGCGTCGATGGCGTCGCCCATGTGGCTCCACTGAATCGTGATGTCCTTCGCCCCGATCGCGTCCACGGCCCCGTCGCGAAAGAACGAGACCGAGACGTGGTCGAGGACTACGTTGGCGGCCGGCTCCTCGATCAGGAAGGCATCTGCCGTCGCACCGAGGCCGCCTCGGTGGCGGATGTTGCGGATCACGACGTCGCGGCCCCGGACGATGACCGTGCCCCCGACGATGGCGATCCCACTGCCGGGCGCCGACTGGCCGGCGACATAGACGTTTGACGGCACCACGACGGGCCGCCGCAGCCGGATCGTGCCCGCAACATCGAAGACGATGTATCCGCCGCCGGCCGCCTCAGCGGCCGCCAAGGCCTGGCGCAACCCGGCGCTCTCGCCGGGCCCCCGGGCAGGGCCGGGACTCTGCTGGGCATCGACGTCGTCGAGTCGCGTCACCCGGAACACGGGCTTGCCCCGGGCGTGGGTCGTCAGGCTGCCGAAACCCTCCGCTCCCGGAAACGCCGGCAGTGCCTCGGCTCGGGCCGGGTAGGAAAGCATCAGGCAGAGGGCGAGACCGGCGAGAACCTGCCGAACGTGCATGGCGAACCACGATGGACGATGCGACCCAGACCACTCCGAGGCTATGCTATCAAACAGGCGAGGCGGCAGGGCCCTGCACCGCGCGGGTCGCGGCGTCACGCCCGATTGCGGGTCGGAACATAGGTGCGGTTCGGAACACAGGAGAATCTCATGGTCGCCCGTCCCCGCACGCTCGCCCGTTCCCGCACGTTTGATAGCTTGCTGGTTGCAGCCATGGGATTCGTTGTACTGCCGGTCGCGGCTCCGGCCGCGGGCGAGATCGTCGGGATCTGGAACTTCACCGCCGCCGACGCGGACGGCAGGGTGCCGAACTCCCGGCCGGGCGGCGGAGGATCGCCGGCCGTGCTCAGGGACTTTGACGCCGAATCGCTGGCCGGCACGGATGTCGTGCTCGGGGATTTTTCGATCGTTCGCGACGACACGACCACGAAGGTCCAAGTCGCCACCAGTGGCTGGGCGACCTTCGCGAACGTGCCCGACAACGGGCTCGATTCCGGCGTCGCCACGCCGGTGGGCCGTCGGGCCCTGGCCGTGCACGCGGCCAACCCCGGGAACTGGGTGCATCTCCCGGGCGTGGCTGGTGAGTTGGTCGGACGTCCGGGGGGCGCCGTCCGCAGTTTCGGCGTCGCGTTGTGGGTGCTCGTGCAGACCGAGCAGATCGATGATCGAGCCCGGTTCGTCTCACTCAATCCGCTGATTCGCTTCGCGGCCACGGATGCCCGGCTGTTCCTCCACCAGACCGTCTCTGACCGCATCCACACCGAGGATGTCGGCAACGGCCTGGGGGGTGCGCGGAGCTATCAGATCCCCTGGGGGCGGCGGCTCGACGCGACCTCGCGCTGGGTGCATCTGGTGATGACGGGCGATGGCACGGCCAACGAGTTTTGCATCTGGGTTAATGGCGAGGCGGTGAACTACACCGAACCCGGCCAGCGGTCGGTGCCGTGGCCGGTCGGCGGCGGGATGCAGTTGTCGTACCGGCCGGGTGAGCCGTCGGATGGAGCGGTGCTGGGCCGCTGGCTCGGCGGCGGTGCGGCTCCCGGAAAAACCTTCGGCCTGGCCGCGATCGTTATCACCGCCGGCGAACCGATCACGCAGGAGCGGGCCCGCCATCTCCATCAACTCGGTCGGCGGGGACTGCCCTTCGACGGCACGTGGCCAACCCCCTGACGCCCGCGGCGAGGGCCGACAATCACGACAGTGCCCATGCCCGCGCGAAATTTGCCCATGCCCGCACGATCATGTAACCTCCGAGGGTCTCTGGTCATGGATAGGCGGCAGGAAGGTCACGTAAACCCTGAGCATCGACGATGACAAAACAACTGGCATGGATGGCGGCTATCTGGATCGTGGCCAACACGACGGCGAGTGCCGCCGAGGTCGTGAAGGATTCTTGGGACTGGCCAAAGGCGATGGCGGCCGTGGCCAAGAAGCACGCAGGCGACCCCGGCAAGGTCGTGCCGATCGGCGACTCGATCACCTACGCCAATCCTGCCGGCCGGTATGCCCGCCGCGGCGAGGGGCGGACGCCCGAGGAGGTCGCGATCTGCACGTGGATGCAATCCGACAAGAACGACAAGACCAACGGCTGGTGGCTGGCCGCCGACGATCAGCCGTCGGGCCGCAGTTGGACCGCCGCGAGCGGGATGACGGCCGAACAGTGCCTGGCGGGCGGACACCGCGGCTTGCCCGCGCTCGACGCCATCCTGAAAGACCACGACCCGCGGATCGCGATCATCCTCCTGGGTACGAACGACGCCGGTCAGCAGGTGCCGGTGGAGAAGTATCTGAAGTCGATGGAGACGATCTACGAGAAGTGCCTGGCCAACGGCACGATCCCGGTGGTCACGACGGTGCCGCCGCGCAATCCCGACCCGGCGGGCCTGATCGGGCCCTACAACGCGGGGCTCGTGGCACTGGCAAAGAAGCACGGCCTGCCGCTGGTGGACTACCACGGCGAGATCCTCGCCCGGCAGCCGGGCGATGCCTGGCAGGGCACGCTGATCAGCAACGACGGCGTCCATCCGACGAACGAGCTCGCCGGCGGACCGGCGACGCCCGAGAACCTGGCGAAGGACGGCTATCTGCTCCGCTCCTGGCTCAACCTGCACAAGGTGATTGAGATCAAGGCCAAGGTGCTCGATGGGGCGGCAGGCGGGGCCAAGACGACGCTCGGCCGGCCCGCCAAGGTGCGGAAGCCAGCTGCTGCGCGGGCAGCCGCCGGGCGTGCCACAGTGGCCGGCACCGGCTTCCCGGCGTCGGCGCCACCCCTGCCCCCGCCCGCGGGAAACGTCGTCCGCGTGCAGAACGTTGCCGAACTCCAGCAGGCCGCGGCGGCCCTCAAGCCCGGACAGACGATCCTGATCGCCCCGGGCGTCTACCAAATGCAGCAGTCGCTCGTGATTCAAAATGCCGACAACGTTGCGTTCCGCGGCGCGGGAGGAGACCGGTCGAAAGTCGTGCTCGATTTCGCTGGCAGCCGGCACGCCGAAGGGGTCGTGTTCACCCGCTGCAAGCGGGCCCTGCTCGCCGATCTCACCGTGCAGAACATCAAGCAAAACGGGATCAAGATCAACGGCGACTTGGGGGCGGAGCAGGTCACGCTCCGCAACGTCCACAGCCGCAACGTGTGGCAACGCCACGTGAAGGGGCCGCAGGTTCCTCCGGGGGCCGACGGCAAGCCGGCCTGGGCGCCGGGCCACCGCATCGAGTTCTGCCTGTTCGAGAACGACCGGCCCAAGCAGGTGGGGGACGATCCCTACGAAGACGAGAACCCGCAACAGTTCGGCCACAACTACGTGGGCGGCATGGATCTGATGAACATGGACGGCTTGGTCGTCGCCGACAACGTGTTTCGCAACATTCGCGGCAAGACGGGCGAAGGCCGCGGCGCCGTGTTCATCTGGGTGGGATCGAAGAACGCCGTCGTCGAGCGAAACCTGGTCATCGACTGCGACCAGGGAATCTGCCTCGGCAACTCCGCCCGGGGCGAGGAGGGCGGGGCCCACGCCACCGACTGCATCGTCCGCAACAACTTCGTCGTCCGTTGTCCGGAGAGCAATCTCTTCGCCTCGTTCACCAAGGGCTGCAAGTTTCTGCACAACACGGTGCACGATCCCCAGGGGCGACTTCGTCGCCTGCTGCGGGCGACGGGGCCCAACGAGGGCCTCGTGGTGGCGGGCAACCTGTTCAGCGGCCCGGAGATTCCCACCGAAAACCGCGAGGGCCAGATCACTTTTCGCGACAATCTCAATCGGGACGTGACCGGGTATTTCCGCGACCCGGCCGCCGGTGACCTGCGGCTCGTGGCCGCGGCGGTGGACGCGATCGACCGCGGTCCCGAGCCGGCGCTGGTCACCGACGACATCGAGACCAGGCCCCGCCGCGGGCGTGCCGACCTCGGCGCCGACGAGCTTGACTAGCCGGAACGGGGAGCAGGGCTGCCTCCGGCCCCGAGCCCAGAGGATTGTCGGGGAGGATTGTCGCTGGTCCCTGGGTGCTCGAGTCCTCCACGCCCGGCCTGTCGCAGCATAGAGGTCATCCCGACCGAAGTCTTTCCGGGTTGTCTAGGCGGAAGCCCGGAGTATCATGAAGGGACCGGATATCGAACTGGACGCCGCGCCCAGTCCTCAGGGATTCCATCGTGAGCAGACCCGTGGGCTTTTTGTTCCTCGTCTCCCTGACGCTCGGCACCGCCGCAGTCGCCGCCGCCGAGTCTCCTGTAGCCTGTCGGTTCACGGAAGCCGAGATCGAGATAGACGGTCGCGTGAATGAGCCGGCCTGGAAGCATGCCCAGGCCATCGACGGCTTGCTCGTGGTGGGCGGTAAGCGGCATGGCAGCCCGCCGGAACAGGACACCCGCGTCCGGCTGCTGTGGGACCGCGAGGCCCTGTATGTCGCGGCCGAGTGTGCTGGCTCGCCGCACAGCGAAGACGCGGTCGCACTCGTCCTCCGGCCTCGTGGCGACCATTCGCAGCACTACTCGATCCGGGTCACGGCCGACAACGTGGTCGAGGCGCGGCTGGATGGCGACGAGATGGCCTCGGCTGCCGCTCCCGGGAGGTTTTGGATCGAGTCGGCGACCGAGCGGGCGGCCGCCGGCGGGCCGCCGGGCTGGTCGCTAGAGGTTCGGATTCCCTGGATCGCCTTCTTCCGCACGTTCGGACGACCGGAGATCGGCGGCACATGGAGCTTCGCGATCGGCCGCCGGGAGCCGGGCGATAAGGAATGGTCGTCCACGGCCCGGTTCGCCGACACCGTGCCGGCCGATGGCCAGGCCGCCCTGCACCGTCTCGACGCGCTGCGGCCGCTCGTGTTTGCCGCCGACCCCGCCCCGGGGCCCTTCGGCATCTCCCGCCTGCCGCCCGCCCCGGTCCACAACGTGCGTGGGTCACCAGACCCGCCGCCCCCCTACGTCGTGGAACCAGCCTTTCCCCAGGCCGGCCTGAAAAACGTGATCTTCGTCTGTCCGCAGCCGGACAGCAATCGGCTGCTGTTCATCTCCAACACCTTCGGCGTCGAGCCCTCGCGGATCCGCCGGATTCCCGAGCGGGCCGATGCCACGGCCGAAGACATCGAGACCCTGCTCGATGACTCGCACGCCACGCGGGTGAAGGTCGTCCACTACGCGATCACCTTTCACCCGCGGTTCGGGGAGAACGGTTTTGTCTACGTGGGGTGCAACGGGGGTGCCCGCAAGGACGCCGCCACCGACGCCGAGCGGAGCGAGCCGCGCAAGACCCGCGTGCTTCGCTACCGGATAGACCCACACCCTCCCTGGCGGCTCGACCCGGACTCGGAGACCGAAATCATCGCCTGGGAATCCGACGGCCACAACGGCGGGGCGGTCGCCTTCGGCAACGACGGGATGCTGTATGTGACCAGCGGCGACGGTTCGACCGATTCCGACGCCTGGCAGACTGGCCAGGACCTGACGCGGCTCGCCGCCAAGGTGCTGCGGATCGACGTCGACGCGCCGGCTGACGGCCGCGGCTACTCCGTTCCCCCCGACAATCCCTTCGTGGGCCTGGACAACATCCGAGCCGAGACCTGGGCCTACGGCCTGCGGAACCCGTGGCGGATCGACGTCGACCGCGCGACCGGCGGGGTGTGGGTCGGCAACAACGGCCAGGATCTCGTGGAGCAGATCTACGAGATCGCCCGCGGGGCGAACTACGGCTGGAGCGCCCAGGAGGGCAGCCGGCCGTTCCTGCCGGAGCGCAAGGCCGGCCCGAGCCCGATCAGCTCACCGACCTGCGAGCACGACCACTCGGAGGCCCGGTCGCTGACCGGTGGCATCGTCTGCCGCGACGTGCAGCATCCCGACCTGGAAGGCGAATACGTCTACGGCGATCACGTCACCGGCCGAATCTGGGCCGTGCCCCACGACGACGCCGACGCGGCCGTGCCGCGGCTGCTCTCCGACACCAAGCTCATGATCACCTCCTTCGCCCGCAGCCACGCCGGCCACGTGCTCGTCACCGACTTCTTCGTCGGCAACTCCGGCGGCATCTACCGGCTTGTCCCGCGTCCGCCGCAGGCATCGGTATCGGAGTTTCCTCGCCGGTTGAGCGAGACGGGGCTGTTCGCCTCGGTTCCTCGGCACGAACTCGTGCCGGGGGCGATTCCCTACGGCGTCAACGCGGCACAGTGGGCAGACGGCACGCATGCGACTCGGGCGATCGTGCTCCCGCAGAGCATGCAGATGCGGACCGCCGAGCGGGGCTGGTTTACCGTCCCCGCCCGGATGGAGGTCACCGGCTACCAGGGCTGGAATCTGCCTGACGGAGCTGTGGTCGTCCAGTCGCTGGCGGCCGAGGCCCGGCCGGGCGACCCCGCGTCACGGCGCTGGCTCGAGACCAGGCTGATGCTGCAACACGAGGGCGACTGGGCCGGCTACACGTATCGCTGGACTCCCGATCAGCAAGATGCGGAACTCGTAGCGGCGGAGGGGCTCGACGCCGAGCTGGAGATCGTCGCGGCGGGGGCGAAACGGATGCAGCGCTGGCGGTACCCGTCGCGGGCCGAATGCATGGTCTGCCACAGCCAGTCGGCGAACTTCGTGCTCGGCCTGTCTACCGTGCAGCTCAACCGAGACTTCGATTACCACGCGGTGCTCGGCGGCGACGCGACCACCGACAATCAACTGCGGACGCTCGAGCACCTCGGGAGCGTGTGGCAGGACGTGGACAGTCTGGCGCGGCACCAGATCGAAACGCGGGTCCGTGACGAGGTGCGGGCAGCCCTGCCCGCGCCGGCCGCCGACCAGCGTGAGCGATACGACGCCGAGGTCGCCAAGCGGGTCGATTCGCTCCTGAAGGAATGCACCTCGTCATCGCTTCGCGACAGCCTGCCGAAGCCGGACAAATCCACGCTCCTCTCGGCGCCGCTGGAAGCCTTTCCACGCCTGGTGAACCCCCACGACGCGACGCAGGATCTCGCGCTTCGGTTCCGGTCGTACCTGCACACCAACTGCTCGTCCTGCCACATCGGCGCCGGCGGCGGCAACTCGCGGATCGTGTTTGATTTCGGGACGCCGCTTGCAGGAATGCAGGCGATCGACCAAAAGCCGATGCACGCCACCTTCGGGATCGACGACGCCCGGATCGTGGCCCCGGGATCCCCCGACCGCTCGGTGCTACTCTATCGGCTGGCGCACCGCGGCCCGCCGCAGATGCCGCCGCTGTGCTCGCTGGCCGTCGATGAGGCGGCCGTGGCGCTGGTGCGGGAGTGGATCGATTCGCTGACCCCGTCGCCCCAGGTGCCAAAACCATGACTGCCTTCTTTCCCGCCGGCTCCCGGAGTGCGTGCCTCGTGGGATGCCTTCTGGCCTGGTTGCCGGCCGTTGCTGCCGAGCAACCCGTCCGTGGTGAACTCGAGGCGGTGATGGTCGAGCAAGCCCCGAAACTCGACGGCACGCTCGACGATCCGCTCTGGCAGAAGTGCCCGCCGCTCGTGCTCGGCGGCTGCGGCGGCGACGGCCCGCTCGAGCCCCGCACCGAAGCCCGCGTGCTGTTCGGCCCGACCACCGTGTTCATCGCCGTGGCCTGCGACGAGCCGAACACCGACGACTTGGTGGCCAGGGTGCGGGAGCGAGACGGCGAGGTTTGGGGGGACGACTGCGTCGAGATCCACGTCTCCGGCGACCATCGTCTGGGTGACCACCAGTTCATCGTCAATCCGGCCGGGACGCTGTACGACGCCCGCGACAAGGATCCGGCCTGGAACTCGGGGGCCGTGGTGGCGGCAGGCGTGGTGCCTGGCAAGCGCTGGGTGGCGACGCTCGCCATCCCGATGGCGGACGTGGGAGCCTATGTCGGCGAGAACCTGCCCTGGGTGCTGAACGTGAATCGCAGCCGGCCCGACGGCCGGCTTTGGTCGTGGGCGGTGCTCGGCGAGTGCGACTTCAACCGCCGCAGCGATTTCGGCCTCGTCACCGGGGTCAGCGTGCCCCGGCGGGCCGACGGCGTGACGCGGGAGGCGGAGGCGGTTCCGCCGCCGCCCCGGCCGCTCCGCGGCACGACGGAGGGTTCCGTGGTGGTGTACGAACGATTCGGCGACGTGGAAGTCACGGCCGCCCGGGGCGAGTTTCCCGTCGCTGTTCGCGACTCGCGGGATCTGCGGATCGCGTTTCTGGCGACGGGCGGAGCAGGCGCCCGCGACGCGGCGATCAATGTTTTTGACACGCTCGCCCGCGACAACACGACGTCGTGGGCCCCGCGGATGCTCGCCGGGGAGCAGCCGCTGCCGGTCGTCTACCGCTGCGACAGCTTCCGCTACAACGGTTCGTCGCAGGCCGTGGCCGCCAAGACGCTCTATTCGGGGATCGCGTTCATCGGACCGGCTGCGGGGCGGCTCGAGCTCCGCGACTTCGTCGTCTATCGCGGCACCGACGTCGATCCCCCGCCGCAGCCGGTGGGCCTCGAGGGTTCGGCCGGGCCTGCCGGGGTAAACCTCGCCTGGAAGCGGGTCGCCGACAACACCGGCATCGCCTGTCACACCGTGGCCCGCGCCGGGGCCGACGGTGTGTTTCAGGCGATCGCTGCGGCGGCGTTGCCGGCATTCCGGGACCAGACGGCCGGGCCGGGGCGGTGGTCATATCGCGTGGCCGCCGTCGATTTTCACGACAACGTGGGCCCGTGGTCCGAGGCGGTGGCCGTCGAGGTGCCGCCGGGCGGGCCCGTGGAAGCCGCGGCGACACGCGAGGAACAGGATCGTGTGGCGTATGCCGCGCGGGTGCGAGCCATCCACTCCGCCGGCAAGGACAAGGTGAAGAAGGGGCGTGTGCTCTGCTTCGGCGACTCCCTGACGCACGCGACGAGCTACGGCCGGGCGGTGGAGGGGCGGTTGGGCCGCTACGAGGTGATCGCCCGCGGCTATCCGAGCCAGCGGACCAGCTTCGGCCGCGACAAGGTTGCCGCGCATCTGGAGGAGTTCAACCCCGAGTATTGTCTTGTCCTGCTGGGCACGAACAATGGCAAGGGGGAGGCCGACGTCGCGGCGGCCAGCGCCGACCTGGCCGCGATCGTGGCCACCTGCGCCGAACACGGCACCGTCGCCGCGCTGGCCACGATCCCGCCGCGGGGCTTTTCCGACCCGGAGTCACGGCCCGAAGCCGGCTACAACAGCGGACTCGCAGCCATGGCCCGGGAACGCGGCATCCCGGTCGCCTACCTGTTCGAGGAGTTTCTGGCCGCCGACCGCCTTGAGTCGGTGCTCTGCCCCGACGGAGTCCACTTTCACGAAGATGGCTTCGACGCCGCCGGCCGGGCCTGGCGCCGGGTCATGGAGCAGATCGGCGTGGCTGTCCTGGTGCCCGACTGATCGGCTGTGCCGCGAGCCCACGGGTTATGCCCTGAGGCCGGAGCACACTATTCTTCCGGCGGCTGGATCAGCCAAAGATCTGCCTGCATCACCATTCAGCTCAGAAGCATTTTTCGATGACTTCCTGCATCACCTTCAGGGTGGCGTGGTTCCGCAGGGCATATCCGCAGACCCGGAGGTTGTCGGCCGAGAAGTCGAGATTCTTGCCCCCTGTCGGGTGCACGTCGCCCTTGCCGAGCAGGGTGCCATCCCAGTCGGTGCCCGGCTGCCGGGCGAGAATCTCGCCGTGAAAGTCGACCAGCGGGATCTTCCGATCCGCCGCCACTGTCCGGACCGCGGCGTTGAACTCTGCGACGCGGTCGTCCATGTTCAGCATCGGCGGGATGGTCGACACGATCGGCACGCAGCCCGCCTCCAGACAGGCCGCGACGATGCCGTCGAGTTGCCGGCGGTAGTCCGCCGGGGTCACCCCCTTGCGGACGTCATTGGTGCCATACATGACGACGGCGATCTCGGGTTGCTCGGCGGCCAGCACGGCGCCGATCGCGTCGAGCCCCTGCTGGGCCACCCAGCCTGAGTAGTTGGCGTGCGGCGGCCCCTTGCGTTCGTTGAGCAGTTTGGCATCGATCCGGGCCGCGACGGCATCGAATCCAGCGGGCTTTTCCCAGGCCATCGGTGCCAGGAAGGCCTTGGTGTACGTAATCGAGTCGCCGATCTGGCTGACGCTCCCCTTGCGGGCCGTGCCCTTGGCGTGCACGGCCTTCATGGCGGCCACCCAGTCGCGGCCGGCGGGCGGTGCCACCTTGGCTTCAGGCAGCGGCTTTTTGGCCGCCGGGTCAGCCACCTTTCGCTGCTTCAGGCGAACCGAGCCCTGGCCGCCGGCATTGGCCGGCGTCTTGAGGGCCGTCGCCCCGAAGCCGGCCGCCTCGGGAGCGAGCGGCTCGAACGAACCCTTGTCCGGCGCTTCGAGTTTGGGATCGACGCCGTGCACACCCCCCTGCTCCGCCGTCGGCAGCCGCAGCTTGCTGGCAGCGGGATTGTCCATCGCGAACCAGAGGTTGTCCTTGAAGATGAACGTCTCCGACTTCGTTCCCGGGCCGACGTTCACCACTTCGCTCATCCGCGCCGCCTTGAACACGAAGATGTTCCGCTCCAGGAGCCCGTTGCTCGATGGAGTGAATCGCGGCTCGGAACGCTCCTGGAGGATTCGGCAGATCCACTTGCCCGGGTCGTAGACCGTGTTGTAGCGGAACACCGCGCCGTCCACGCCCACGAAGGCGATCGGCGCCTCGCCGCCATGAAACGTGCAGCCCTCGACGGTGATCGCAGCCGCCTCGTAAGGAGCGTCGAGCGGCCGGTAGAACGGGTCGCCGGTAGACCCGCCCACGTTGACGCCGCGGTCAGCGGCCCGGTCGAAGGCGCAGCGGCGCACCGTGACCTCCCGGGAGCCCCCCTTTGTCGTGATGCCGGTGTCGCCGGAGAAGCCCTGCTTGCCGGTGAACGAGCAGCCCTCGATCAGGCCCCGGTGGCAGCCGACCATGTCGATGCCCTGCCCGCCCCAGCCGTGGAGCGTGCAGTCGCGGACCTCGAAGTCGTCGAGGCCCGAGAGCTTGATCGCGTCGTGGTTTCCCTGAGGCCCGATGTCTTCGACCCGGACGTTCTCGATCACGACATGATGTGTGGAGCCGGGCTGCGACCCGTCGTCGATGTTGAGTCCGTTGGACTTCTGACCGCGAGCCACGAGATTGCGGAGCACGACGTGGGAACAGGACGTGAGGTGCAGGGCCTCGTTGCCCCCGGTGAACACCGGGGGATTCGCCGGATCGGCCCCCTCGATCACGATCGGCTTGCCCGGGCCGCCACTCTTGCCGCTGAGGAACACGCTCGGCTGATACGTCCCCTGCGCGAGCCGGATGACGGTGCCGGGCGTCGCGGCGTTGAAGGCCGCACGCAGCCCGTCGCTGTCGCGGACGGCCACGGGGGCTGCCTGGCCGAGCGCTGCGGTGACAGACGCTGCGATCGCTACCATCGCGAAGTTGGAACGAATCATGAATCAAGGTCTCCAGGGAACAGAAAACGAAGGGTCAACTATTTATCAGGGTTTGCCAGTTGCCGGGGCCACGGGCCGCATGTCGACCCAGTTGGTGACCACGTCCGTGCCGGTCGGGATCGCCCAGGGCGCGGGATCGCCCGCCGCGAAGGTGTGGGCGGCCGACCGCGGCTGCCCCGCCTCTGTCCAGTCGAATCGCACCTCCACCGGCAGCACCTCGCCCGTGTCGTAGACGAGATCCACCTGGGCCCGGCGGTAGGTGCACGTGGGATTCGAGAACCGCACCTTCACGGACTTGGCCCGCTCACCGGCGATGTCGCGGGAGCCGTAGCAAAACGATTGCGACCACCAGTCGTCGCTCTGATAGCCCATGAGCTCGATTCGCCAGTCCTTGACGATCGGCTTCCAGGTGGTGCCGTTGTCGGTCGAGTAGTCGATGGCATAGGGCACCGTCGGGTCCGGGGGCACGCCCGATGCCACCCAGCCGACGGCGTGGATCTCCCGGATTGGCCGGCCACCCGGCGTTGGCACGGTGAACTCGACCGACTTCTGTCCGAAGCCGCCTGCCGTGACGAAGGCCGCCGCCTGGGTGACGTCGCTGCCGGTCGAGAACACGCCCTTGTTCGTGGCGGCGAACTCGACCGTGGTGCCGTTGTCCTTCAGATGCGGCATCGTGCGGTCGTTGGCCATGCAGACCGTGCGGATCGCGATTCCCTTGTCGGCCAACGCCGCCGGGGCGGCGTTGAACTTGAGCCGATAGCCATGGCGGCCCTTGACCAGGTCGGTGAGGTCGAGGCGGTCAACGAGGGCCGCCGGCGGTGACCAGGAGCGGCCCGCATCCGTCGAGACCTGCACCGCACAGCCCGCGGCCCGGGCCGTGATCACCAGG
>Ga0194043_1001200_pt1 | contig 14710 bp, 13 predicted proteins | sample JunL4415m_MetaG_FD_161274 | JGI IMG/M metagenome (GOLD analysis project Ga0194043, IMG submission 161274) | Anoxic zone freshwater microbial communities from boreal shield lake in IISD Experimental Lakes Area, Ontario, Canada - Jun2016-L442-15m | ecosystem: Environmental > Aquatic > Freshwater >...
CGATCTCAGGGCGCCCTTGGGGTGGCGCGAGGTGATGATTGGTCGTACCTAGTAACCCTTTTTCGCTGGGTTGATACCGGGCGAATGGAGTTCAACAACTGGGTCTCAATGTCGCTCCTCGGGCAGTTGTGGATAGCGGCCCCAATCGCCGCTATATGGGGCCACGCCATCACTGTTGTTCAGACGCAGACGGCCATCCTTGGGTCGATTGGATTGTTATGTGTACTTTGGCTTGGCAGGAGACTCGGGCTCTCGTGGGGTCTCGCTGCTCTAGCTGCCCTGACCATTGCAGTGAGTCCATTGTGGATGGTGCTCTCCACCACATACATGACTGATGTCCCATCGTTCACCCTCTCTCTCGCTGCGCTTCTCATAGCAACCATTGCGCTTCAGCGGAGACCCGCGTCGATACCACTACTTCTGTTGGCGATTGCTGTGGCCGTCTACAGCGTGCTCATTCGCCAGTATGCGATCGTTCCATATATCGCCATCGTGATAGCTGGGTTCGCATCAACAACGAACGCAAAGCGAAACCGGGCCACCATTGCTTTAGTTATTGGTTGCGCTATTTCCCTTGTGGCAATCATCATCTTCTTCATATGGTGGTCTCATGTTCCAGATCCCAAGTCGATCGCTCCCACTCTCCCGAATGCTCAACACTTCAGAACAACTTTCATCAAGGGAGCTGGATTTGTTCGCCTAAGCGGACTCTTGCTTGCACCTGTGTTGATTTACTGTGGCCCCATTCGGATCATCAAGCGCTCATACTCCTCATCTAAATCGCTCTCGATAGCGATCGGCGTGGGTGCGGCTCTAGGCGAGGCGATAACCGCGACTCGGTATGTGAGTTCCCAGTTTGTCGGCAACTACATAATCAAGGACGGCGCGCTCTCGATTGCGGTACTTCCGGGGAAGCGCCCGGATGTAATACCTGGGCCCTTGTGGACTCTCTGCGTTCTGGTCTCATCAATCCTTGCTGTGGTGCTATTGATGGCGATTATTCCGCCGATAGTCGAGATGTGGAGCAAAATTAAGAACCGTCAATTATTTGACGTCGACCCGGTTACGAGCATGCTTAGTTTGACCATTTTTGGATTCTCCGCTGCATACACAATCGCTATGGTTACTGGAGTACAGGTCTACGACCGTTATGCGCTGCCAGCGATACCGATCATTGCCATTCTGCTCCTAAGAGCAAGCGAACAGAGGGCTGGTCGGTCCAGGATTGCTCTCACCTCAGTTGCCCTCATTGCTCTTCTGCTCCTCGGCACCTCGTTCGCGATTGACTCCGCATCATTCGATGGCGGGAGATGGAGGCTTGCAAACCAGGTTGCAGCAGAGAACGGCTGGAGGCCCATTCTGGTCAACGGTGGATTTGAGTGGGTCAATTTTCACCGAGGTAAGCGAGGAACTGTGGAGAGCCGGGCAAGCTTGGTAAAGATCCAAGCAGATGGATCCGTCATCAAAATAGGTAGATTCTGTGCCAACCTTCGCGTCATGGATCCATATACAGACCGTGGTGATGCATTCGCTAGCCGAGTTCTAGGAATCAGGTCTTACAAGGGTCTGCTTCGCCCCGATGTAACGATTGTCGCTCTCCGATCGAATCGGGATTGCCCGCGGACCACGAACCCTTAGACGAATTCCGACCTAGTAACACTCCATATAAATAGTCATCGAATCGGTTTCTGGACAATAGGTCCTCTAACAGGTCGTAGCATTGGCCGGCCTTGCAAAGATCAGGGGAGAGGCTGTAGCAAACATGGACACAGAAAACCAAACTCCACTGCCTCCTCGGGAAGCGGTCAGCCTCCTTGGAATTCTCGTCGTCTACTTCCTCAAAGACGACGGAGACCTCCCCCTCTTAGCTCTACATCTCGACCGCATCGAGATGCATACCAAAGTTCCCTACACCCTCTATGCAGTGGCTAATCGAATCTCGAAGCGCGCGCAAAAAATGATCAGCGAGCGTCCTAACGTAAAAATTGTCGAGCCTCCACATACTGCATTGCGCGCAAGTCGCGAACATGGGTACTACCTAGACGCGATGCTCCCAATTGCGCTCGCAGATGGCGTGAGTCATATCTGTACACTCGACGTGGACTCGTTTCCAATAAGCGATACTTGGGTTGACGTATTACTTGAAGCCGCTCCAGAGGAGTCAGGGCTCTCGGGAGTCCTGCGCTCTGAGAATGGGGACGTCGCCTTACCTCATCCATCGTGCATATTGGCCCGCAGAGACTTTTTTGAGCGGTTTATGCCGTCTTTTTCCCCTGATTCGGACTCGACACCAGGTTTTAGAACCTTCCTTCACAGCACTGGGCAGTCTGCAGATACTGGCATTCGACTTGGGTACATCCTCTGGCAAAACAAAATGCCTTGGGGTTATTTGATGCGCACAAACACGCGAAATCCACACTATTTGATGGCGGGCATATACGGAGACGTCGTATTCCATTTAGGGAGCGCAGGGCGCGGAAACGTATTTCGTCAGGACTTCAATAATTCCATTCTGCATCGAATGAGCACACCGCTTGAGAATATCCACACAGTTGGCCCACGCAGCCAGACCCTACAACGAGCATTGCTGCGCTTCGCGCGCAGAGATGTGGAGGAGCGAGTCATTACTAGAAATCGCGAAACGTTTCATTTATTACGGGAGCAACTAGTACTAAATCCAGATGCCCTAATTGGATACCTACAGGGGACGCAACCGCTCGGAGCGAGCCCCGAATTGGCGAATATCGATAAACGGGAGTCTAAAATATGACACGTTGGCATGAGAGCCGAGCTCGCAATACGGCTTATCGGGCGATGATAAAGGCCCGCGTCGAGGCTGAGAAAAAATTAGGCCCGACGCTCCCAGTCCGGCATCTGCTCGGAAAATTAAACAGGTCAAACCTCTCATGGCTTGCTGCTGTCTACGGATCAGACAAAGGAGCCGCATCGCACGGGTACGTCGACCATTATGAGCATTACCTCAACGCGCGGCGCTCCAGCGCTCGACGCGTGCTCGAGATCGGCATTTATCGTGGTGCTTCGCTCCAAATGTGGAGAGATTTCTTCCCGCGCGCCGAGATTTATGGCCTAGACATTGAAGAGATTAAGGTATCCGGCTCACGGATTCACACTCTCCAAGGCGACCAGAGCGACGGGGAGCTTCTAGCAAGAATCGCTGCACTAGGTCCGTGGGATTTAATCATCGATGATGGAAGCCACAAGCAATCGCACGTCCTAGCGACCTTCGCTGGCCTCTACGATTCGGTAGCTCCGGGCGGGTACTACGTAATTGAAGACATGCACACCTCCTATTGGCCCAACGGATACGAAGGCGGTCCCCCCGGAATGGACGGAACAAGCGTCTCCTTAATTCGTGGCCTGCTCGACGGCGTTAATCGTAGATACGCCATGCGCGATTATGCGGATCTAGCGAATGCCTTAATTCCAATAGACGAAGTTCATCTTTTTGAGAAAATCGCGTTCCTCAGAAAACCTAAGGCCTAACTCAGTGACCTCGGCGATTCCACAGATTCCAGACTCTCCGCCACCTGAGTGGCGCTATCGACGAGCACTCCGCGTTGGCGCTGCACTGCGCGAACTCGGGAGGTCGCGCCACATCATTAGCGGCTTGGTCGTACGCCAAGTACGGTCGCAATACAGTCAGCAGGTGTTAGGTCTCGCGTGGGCTGTACTAACCCCATTAGCGCAGATGCTGGTGTTCACGTTTCTCCTAAATCGAGTCGGTAACTCCACTTTTGGCACCGGCGGAGTACCACGGCCTCTATTCCTATATGTCGGACTTACCGCTTGGTCTTTCTTCTCGAGTTCAGTATCAAGCGCTGGGTCTAGCCTCGTAGGTAACCCGCTACTCAATAAGGTTTACGCCCCTCGAGAAGTGTTCCCACTCTCGCAGGTCTGTTCGTCAGGGGTGGACGCGATAGCGTCAACCGCCCTCCTCCCTCTTCTATTCCTTGCTGCGGGAAGGTGGCCGTCGAGCACGTTCTACTGGTTGCCACTGCTTGTGATTATTCTCGTTACAGCAACGGTTGCATTTGGCCTCGCCGTATCTGCAGTTACCGTCTACGTCCGCGATCTCCGAAGTGGACTGCCTTTGATACTGCAACTGGGGCTCTTTCTCACGCCGATTCTCTACCCAATTTCTCAAATTCCTGCACATTTTCGAGCATTGACAATGGCGATCAACCCAATTGCAGGTGTCGTTGACGGGATGCGCGCATGCCTCTTTTACAACCAAGCACCCGATGCAACCTACACACTCCTTGCCGCAGGATCATCGCTTCTCTATCTAGTTGGTGGTTTCCTATTGTTTAAGCGCTTAGAGACAGGATTCGCAGATGTCTCCTGAGGGCACCGTAACCATCGATCACGTTTGGAAACGTTTCCATAGCGACAAAGGTCGGCGGCTTCTGCGCGACCATGTTTCACGTCTCGGCCGCCGCGTTTCAGGTCGAGAAGGGGCAGATCAGTGGCGCTGGGTACTACGCGAGATTGATTTTAAGATCGAGCCAGGAGAGTCTGTCGGGTTTGTTGGCTCGAACGGAGCAGGTAAATCAACTCTCCTAAAAATTATTTCAGGAGTCATGTTCCCTCACACAGGCAGGGTAGCTGTTGAGGGGCGCATTGGCGCTTTGATCGAGGTTGCAAGCGGCATACACCCAGAACTAACCGGCAAGGAAAACATAAGCGTATTCGGAACGCTTCTGGGCCTCGGCAAATCAGAGTTGGCGCGTAAGTACGACGAGATTGTTGCTTTCGCGGAACTCGAGGATGCCATCAACCGGCAGGTTAAGTTTTACTCGAGCGGAATGAAGACGAGGCTTGGTTTTGCGATTGCGGCTTTTCTTGAACCGAGTGTTCTTATTGTCGATGAGGTTCTCGCTGTAGGCGACCAGATGTTCCAGCAGAAATGTCTTGATCGAATGCGCACTGTTTTGCAGTCAGGCACAACGTTATTGCTCGTCTCTCACGACCTAGCGGCAGTTGGGGCTACTGCCAGCCGAGCAATCTGGCTGGCCGACGGCACCATGAAAGCAGACGGTCCTGTTGACGAAGTACTTACCGGCTACCGAACTGCGATTGAGAAGGAAGCGGCATCGAAGATTGAGTTAGAGGGAGAAATTCGCATCTCGAACCTTGTTACCTCCGGAGGGGTCGGCGGAACCGTTACTACCGCTGGGGCATGTTCTGTGGGCTTCGACGTGACTGCGAAAAACCCTCAGCATGCGAACTTTTTTCTTGGCATCAGCCAAGGAGCCGCTACCCCGATTATTGCGGTGCGTAGAGATGGGATCCGCGTATCCGAGGGGGAGACCCACGTTGCAGTCGACTTCGAAACTATTCCTCTCCCGTCGGGCGGATACTTCTTGTGGTTTGCAGCCTTTGAGGTGCAGACGGGTAGAGAGATAACACCTTGGCAGCCCATTGGTCCTCTACTCGTAGAAGGCGGAAAGTTGCTAGACCCAACCCCGAAAGCCATTGTTCGACTCTCACCAGTTTTCGTCGAGGCCCAATGGACAGTCAGTGACTGAGGTCCTCAAATTGGCCCAGGCTCAAAACCAAGCTCCGAACAACCCCCTCGTCTCTATCATCGTGCCTGCTTTCAACGCGGAGCCGTACTTAGCAGAGACCATTGAGTCGGCCCTTGCGCAGACGTACCGCCCCTTGGAGATAATTGTTATTGATGATGGGTCAACGGATGAAACTGTAGATATCGCTCGCTCTTACGGGGACCCAGTTACCGTCATCGAGCAAGAAAACTGCGGGCCAGCAGGGGCACGCAATACAGGTTTCGCAGCCGCACGCGGTGCAATCATCGCGCTTCTTGATGCGGACGATCAGTGGATGCCGAGTCGATTAGAGCGATGCGTCAGGACGCTGCAGTCTGATCCCCAGATTGGATTTGTGACTACCGATGCGTTCCTTATCGAGGAAGATCAGCGGACGAGCAAGCGTTACTACGGCGGCTACCAGCGCTACCCATTCCCTGATCGCTCCAACCAGCTTCAGGAGATAGCGAAAAGAAACTTCGTCTTTGTCTCAGCAGTATTCGATCGCAGACTATTGGACCTCGTTGGCGGGCGACTCAACGAACAACTCTGGGGGACGGAGGACTACGACCTCTGGACGCGTTTTGTACTCGCGGGCGCAGCAGCGGAGTTAATTCCGGAGCCACTCGCCTGGTACCGAATCCGTTCCGACAGCGTGAGCCGAGCACGTGAGCGCCAATGGAAGGCGCACCTCAGTGTTCTAGAGCAGCACCTACCTACCCTCTGGTTGCTTGGAGCGTACGGCCGCCCACAAGATGCCTACGATATTGGTATCTCGTTATTTCGCAGCGGCGAGCGAAGAATGGCGACTTGGTTCCTCTTCCACGCGTTAACGGACCCCGGGGCAAATATTTTTCAACGAGCAAGGTTTCTCCTACGCGGAGGCGCCGCATTGGTTGCGGGCCAAAGCAGGTGGGTAGAGACCAGGGACCCAGCATGAGTGCATCGACGTGAGCGCATCTAAAAGTCTCGTGCTACTCGTGGGTGCGCCGCGCTCAGGTACCACTTGGCTGCAGCAATTGCTCGGCGCTCACCCGTTAATTGCTACCCCGCAGGAGACCGATGTCTTCAGCAGATTCCTGCAGCCTTTGTACGACTCATGGATCCGAGAGACCCGTGGCGGCGAGGAAGCGATTGCGAAACGCCGCTTTAAAGGTCTACATTGCGTGCTCACCCAGAGCGAATTCGCAGCAATCGGTAGTGGAATTATTTATGAAGTAGTTGCCAATGCTGCGGAGCTAAAGCCGGGTTCAGAGATTGTTGTTGAGAAAACTCCAGCCCACAGCCGCTGCTCGAGTTCTATCTCCCTCTTCGCTCCCGACGCGAAGATCGTTCATCTAATTCGCGACGGGCGCGATGTTGCTAGTTCGCTGGTTGCCGCTGGCAATAGTTGGGGCGGATGGTGGGCGCCGAAGACCATCACGCGAGCGAGCGAAGTATGGAGTGAGCACATAGAAGGTGCGCGCGACTTCGCAGGTATGGATGGCTACCTTGAGGTGCGGTACGAAGATCTTCGAACAGACGGCGCCGCGACGCTCGAGCGGGTATTCGCCCACATCGGAGTAGCGGCCACGATCGAGGAATGCGAGTTGCTAATCGAAGCGTTTGCCTTAGACAAAATGACCCAAGGCGAGTCCTCCATAGTCATCGGGGGCGAATTCGCCGCAGCCGCTAGTGAGCGCAGAGAGCCAGAGGGATTTTTCGGCAAAGGTGGTAGCGGGTCTTGGCGCACCCAATGGGGCACCAGGGAACTCCTAGCCTTTGAGAACTCCGCGGGGAACCTCCTTATAGATCTCGGATATGAAGTCTCGAGTGGCTGGGCCGGAACTTCCTCTCAGCTACAGCGCTTTAAGAGAGAGCGCCTCACGAGCGATCGCTCACGAATGCGCCTAGATCGCTTTGTGGCTGGATTGAATCGCCTTAGGCGAAAACAGCCTTAGTAAAAATTAGCCTCAAACGATACTGCTACTCCCTGATATCGGCGATGATCTACCCCGAGCATTCGATTAACAACCCCATCAAGAACCTAGGAGGCAATCCAATGAACCGAAGGCAGTCCTACGTGCGCCGTATTCGCTCCTCTATTGCGGTGAATCTTCAGGCCGCCTCTGGCTCGATTAAGCCTCCAGTCTTAAACACTGAACTGCGGCGCAGAGTCGGCGGGCTTTGGGATGAGATGGGCACCCTGCAACTCAAATTCTTGATTGCGCAGGGCCTAACTACTGAGGCGTACTTCCTTGATGCTGGGTGTGGCGTGCTCCGAGGTGGGCGTCATTTCGTCAAGTATTTGGACGACGGTCATTACTGCGGGATTGATATTAACGAGGAGATGATCAACGGAGGCTACGCCCAACTTAAAGAAGACGGACTAGAGAACAAGGGTGCGCGCCTGAGGCAATCGAATACCTTCGACGTTGATTTCGGTGAGAAATTTAATATGGGTATTGCTCAGTCAGTCTTTACGCACCTTCCCATCAACTCGATTTGGCACTGCCTCTCCAGTGTGAGCGATGTACTTGCTCCAGGTGGAGTTTTCTATGCAACATTCTTCCGTGGACCAGAAGGACCCGAGAGATTTGCTCCGATTCAGCAGCCATGCCTTGAGGGGCGCGTCTCAGTTCGAACTTTTGCAGATGAGAATCCGTACCATTACTCGCCTAAAGACTTCGCACGCATGTGCGAGAACCTTCCATTGGAGATTGAGGACATCGGAGACTGGGGACACCCTCGCGGTCAGCAAATGATGGCGTTTAAACGGACCTGAATATGACTTCAATCGTGATTCTAGGGATGCACCGGAGTGGCACATCTGCCATTACTCGCGCGCTCAACTTGCTCGGCGGAGAGCTTGGTCCCTCAGAAGACGTGGGGCAATACTGGGAGCGATCAGCAATGCGATCCCAGTGTGACTCACTACTTGAGAAGTTTGACGGAGCATGGGATTGCCCTGGAGTTATGCCCTTAGGTTGGGAGGACTCTGAGAGCGTCCAGGTTGTTAGGGCGGGTGCAGGATCGGCTATCTCAGATTATGGGGACCCCGAGGTGCTGCTCTGGAAAGACCCACGCGCATCATTGACTCTTCCTTTTTGGCGAGAGTATCTCGGCCCTGATCCGATTGTGATCATCGTCTATCGGCACCCTGAAGAGGTCTGGGCATCCTTGGATACGCGCAATGGATTCGGCCCTGGGCTCTCTTTTGCTCTTTGGGAGCGATACAACTCTGATGCACTTCGTTACGCTGCCGGACTTCAAACAGTCGTATTTTCTTACTCTGAGTTAGTTAAGCAGCAGGCAGATTTCATGACTCAGCTCGCAGCGACTCTTGGAGGATGGGGCGTCTCTCTGAAGGACCCTGCTACAACGGATATGGAGCTACGCGCAGATCAACAGCATCACCATGCTGCAGACCATTTCTCTCATCCAATCGCAACCCCGTCCCAGCAAGCACTCTTCGCTGCTCTTGAAGCCACTCGCGGAGTCCACGAGTCATTCTCTCCCCCAGCGACGATGGAGGCATCGCCATTGAGTCTTGAGCTCATAGATATGCGCAGGCAACTTCGCAAGAGTCGACGCGAACTCTGGCGAGCGCGCAGCAATTATCGCAGCCTCGCGGGATCACGTCGCAAATTATTCTCGCTGCTCGTTCATCCCGACCGAATGAGCAAGGAGGAGCTCTCCAAGGGCAACGACGACGCTTCGATCGGAGAGCCCCGTAGGTTGCCATCGACATGAGTCCTAATAGATCAGTCCCCGAACCCAAAATAGTCATCACGGGCACCGGGCGGTCTGGCACCACGCTGCTGGTACAGATCCTCACTGACCTTGGCCTAGATACGGGATTTACATCTGAGACTCCTATTGACGAGACCACTCATGCGGGCTTGGAGACGCGACTCGATTCTCCAAGTGCTCCTCGGATCGTGAAGAGCCCAAACCTCAGCCGACGCCTCGACGCGATTATTGCCACTGGTGACGTAACGGTTGAGCATGTAATCATTCCAATGCGCGACCTCGCTGTCGCCTCCGCAAGTCGCGTTCGGGCTACGAAGTACGGATCCAACCTCCACGCTATGGGAGGCCTTTTTGGCACCACCAACGCCGTCAAACAGCAAGAGAGCTTGGCACTCCTCAATTATCAATTGATGTTCACACTCGCTAAGTACGACATCGCCCACACACTCCTCTTATTCCCGAGGTTTGCAACCGACTGGGAGTACCTCTACTCGCACCTCTCATTTCTTGACCCAGAGATTCCGCCGGACGCTTGGCAGGACGCGGTCACCGCTCGGGCACGCCCTGAGTTGATCCACGAAGCACCCCTTACCCGCGCAGAGCAGTGGGCGACACGCCTCGGCTCGTCATACAACAAGTATCTTGGGCGGCCCACTAGAGGGCTCCGCAAAGTACTGACTGGCAAGTCACTCCAGAGCCGAAATCCATCAGATCCGCTATATCCCAAGCCCGAGCAATGAAGGCAGACTCGGAGGCGTCGGTGACTGTTTGCTTGGCGAGCCTCGACACCGTTGAGGTTACGGAATTATGCATCAGGACTCTTCGCGAATTTGCTGGAGTGGCAATTTCTCTAAAAGTTGGTGACTGTGGATCAACGGACGGCTCGCAAGAAATGCTCAGAGCATTCGCCGCCAGCGGTTGGCTCTCGCTAGAGGTTGCGACGGGCGGACGACGGCATCCGGAGTGGTTAGACCAATGGCTTGAGAGTTGTACGACGCGGTTCTTAGTGTTCTCAGACTCAGACGTTGAGTACCGCGCGCCCAACTGGCTTAAAGACATGCTTGAGCAAGCAGCTAGCACAGGCGCTGCGCTCGTCTGCGGTCGGATGCAGTACCCACCAGAGACATTTGTTCACCCTAAGACGGGGGCCCGACGGAGACTCGCGCAACGCCCTACCCCATGGTTGTTGATGCTTGACCTAGATCAACTGCGCGGCGTAGTAGAGGAATCGTTCGCGTATAAAGACGAAGAAGACCCTGACGCCTTTGGTGGCAAGGTTGCATACGACGTCGCTGCTGCATATTTTGCGGCGATAGTGAAAAGTGGGCTTCACTGGGCAGAAATGCCACCGGAATGGCAATCGCATTACAGGCACTATGGCGGATTGACCTGGCTTGGGACGCGGGGTGAGGGAGTAGGCCTGAAGAAGCGCTCAAAACAAGTTTTGAAATTGCTCACCGTAAAGAGACGCCTCAGAGTCGCGCGAAAAAATCACTGGGGCGCGCCAGCGACCTCTTCATAGAGGCGGCGCAGAGATGCTCCTACCAATGCTGGGGTGCGCTGAGCGGCGACCTTGGCCATGTTTTCTCCAGCCTGCTTAGCCGCAGGTTCATCACTTAGAGACTCGATGATCGCCTCAGCTAACGCATTCGCATCACTCGGCGGCACGACCCAGCCTGTGCCCTCTGATCTAACCGTAGAGCCGAGGGCTCCTACATCGGAGACAATAAGGGGCACCGAGTTTGCATAGGCATCTTGCAGCACCGCGCTCTGCGACTCAAACGAGGTATACGGGAGTACGTTTACGCTGCACCGCGCGTATAACGCAGCCTTACGCTCTGCAGTTGCATATCCAATCTCCGCGACAATTCTCTTGTCGCGCGATGCTGCATCGCGTACCAGTTGCTCGACCTCCGCAAAGCCTCTACCAGCGATCACCAATCGGAACTCCAACTCCGTTGGGAGAAGCCGTACTGCATCGAGCAGTACCTCTACACCTTTATTACGCCTTAGCGTCCCGAAGAAGAGGATCTCGGGAACTCCATCATTAACCCCCTCACCGTCAACCCCCTCACCGTCAACCCCCTGCTCCTTAATAGGAAGTGGTGGAGGCAAGACTGGCAGGGGGATGTAATTAATTCGCGCTGGATCTACCTCAAACTCACTACTCAAGCGCTCGCCAACCCATTCATGATGCACGACAATTGTTCCGGCATTGGCGTACTGACGCGCAAGAATTGGGTGCTCAACCCTCATCGGCATTCGCCGTTGGTGAGGAGTTACATCGTGGACTGTCGAGACAAGGGGTACACGGCGAGTGAGCCTGCGCAGGGCCAACCAATCCACAAACGGACTCAAATAAATAACATGCGCGATGTCAAAGGTCTCCTCTTTAAGAACGCTCTGACGGGCACGAGCGCGCCCGATGTATGTAGAGGCCCGCGAGACTCCCCACGAGATGCTCCCCTCGCTACTGCGCTCATCTACACCGGGCAACGCTGGGAGAACCTCGCATCCCTCTAGAGAACTTGAGATTGGGTCGAGGGGTCGATCGGTGCAGTGAACGGCTAGGTGATCGCCTCTACGCAGCACTCCGCCTGCGAGCGCCAACTCCTCTTGCCTTAGGTAAGGCCAGTACCAATAGATATCCATCGAGTCCTAACTCAGTTAGAGAGGTGTTCGCAGTTAGAGAAAGACAGTTCGGTCGCGAATGCTGCCTTGAAGGTGCCCAAGACGCACCCCTGCTACCCAGCACCACTGCGCTCGGCCAGAGGCGCTTCGCAGTCGAGGAAGTGCGGTTAGTAACCGCACCCATGAACGCCATCCAGTAAATCTCCCGGGAGGGCGTAGCCCGCTGCGCTGAACTTCTCGTCTCAGTTTGGGTCGATTCCGCCCGTAGGTCAGACCCTGTCGCCACAAGGTCTTTGGCTCACCGCGCATTCGGTAGAGCAGACGAGCATTTGGCTCAAAAACAATCGGAATTTTGGCGACAAAAAGCCGAAGTGAAAACTCGTGGTCCTCTGCGCCAACGAAATCATCATTGAACCCACCCAGTCTCTCAAAAGTCTCCCTCCGTATTCCAAAATTTCCACCCGAGGAAAGCGGAAATAGCCCATGCCATTCAAGTGGACGGTCTGGTGGATATGTACCGCGCGAACTTGCAAGCCATTCGGGATTCAATACAGAGACATCGCAGGGTCCAGTCGCAACCTCGCCTTGCTCTAAAGCAGAGGCCATTGCCGCTAGCCAACCTGGGACAACAACGTCATCGCCATCGCAGATCAAAACCAAAGGCGCAGTAGTCGCGTCAAAGCCAGCCTGACGTGCATAAGCGAGGCCATCGCGTTCCGACGCCTGAACAACACGAACCCGCTCATCTCTCAGGGCGTACTCCTCGCAAATCGCCAGAGTGGAGTCGGTCGAACGATTGTTTACTAACACAACCTCCCAAAGACCACTCCACTCCTGTGCAAGTAACGCGTCGAGAGCCTCTACAAGCGTGGACTCAACGTTTCTCACTGGCATCACAACGCTTATCTGCATCAGGAGCGCTCTCTGCTAGCGATCTCGCCGATGACGCCAGCCGTATTAAAAACCCAGTTGGCCCGCCCTTTACCTGTTAGGAGCGAAGGCATGCGTTTAATTATCCCAATAAGAGCGCGAGCGGAGTTGCCTGGTGGAACAGAGATGCCATCCGCTGTAAAGCGCCTTCGCAGCAATGGCCTGATACGCCCATATGCAATACCTTGTTTCCAGAGGCCTCGCAGTCTTGTTCTATAGCGATAATGAACAACCGCTGACTCCGCGTATGCGAGATGAATACCATTGCGCCAACACCGGTATGAGAACTCAATGTCCTCGCCTGCAGTTAATGACTCGTCGAATCCCCCGACGGAGTCGAGCACGCGTCGCTGAACGCCGAGATTGCAGGAGTGAGCAAACTGAAAAATGCCCGAGTAGGACCCAGGGCCAAGTGTCAGACGCGAGCCTCGCGTATCAATTACACGCGCTGGATTCAGGGACCGAATCTCTAAAGCCCCAGCCACTAACTGAGCCTCGTTAAGAGCGGCCGCCATAGCGGAGAGCCAGCCTTGAGCCACGACATCATCCGCATCTACGGTCACGATTGCGGGGGCACTAGAGGCTTTAATTCCAGCGTTACGCGCTGCAGAGACCCCGAGACCTTGCCCCGAGATAAGTCTAATATTGGGCCACTTCGCTACATAGTCGTCGACGATTGACCGTGTTCCATCGGTAGATTCGTCGTCGACAACGACAACCTCCCATGCGAGCGCTGTCTCCTGTGCGCAGATCGCATCTAATTGCGCAGCGATGGTAGCGGCAGCATTGCGTGCCGCAATCACGATACTTATTACGAGAGAATCTGCTGAGAATGATCCTGAAGTGCTCAACTGCTCCCCTTTCGTGTTGCGACCAGCTCCAGCAGGAGTCTTTCGAACTCCCCAACGATGATCTCGGGATCTACCTCAGAGCGCTCAGCGTAGGTGCGCGCAGCAGACACGAACCCATCGTAATTTGTCGGGCCAAGTAGATAGCGCAGAGCGCTCGCCCACTCGGCGATCGGTGCATCAGCATCGACAGTTAATCCGCCTGGGCCGATTGCTTCAAGAAGCGCATCGAGACTCGAACCGAGAACAGGCACGCCATTGGCTTGGGCCTCTAGAACAACCCGAGGGCGACCGTTAGTTAGGTAGGGAGCGAGTAACGCTGCTGCATCTCCATAGAGTTCACTCGGGTCATCCGTGCGCGGGCGCAACTCGACATTTGCTAGCCCCTTAAGAGCATCCTCAAGCCATCTGTGCTCCTCAGGTTTCAGAGGCCACGACTCGACGAAGGCAAAACGGATCTCTGGGCATTCTTTTGCTAATGCGACAGCCACCGCACTACCCGAGATCTCAACCGGGTTAATAAAGAGAACAAGCTCTCTACTCGTATCCACTCGAATCGCGTCTAGTGATACCACTGACGGGACGAAATGCGCTCTAAAGCCGATCGCGGCCGCACGCTCGCTGAGAGTTGCCGCATTTGTTAGCAAAAGATCAGGAGGTGCGTTTGAGATATCAAGGTGCCCGATCGCGGCCTCCTCTCTCAAGTAGAGAACCGACGCAATCTCAGCGTCGCTCAGCTCCTCCTTAATGCTTCTCCATGCCATGCGGCCGATGCTTGCCGCTACAACAACATCAGGTGGCTGATCTCTTAAAAATTTCCGTAGCGAGTTCTCGGGGAGAATTGTCGACCACACGCGTATCGGCGAATCAGTGACCAGTTGGCGTCGGCGCCCAATTAATCCAGCGGTCCGCCACAAGGGTTGGGCTAGAGACTTAGGGAGCCTCACAGCAAGATTCACAAGGCGATGCTGAAGCATCCATCTTCTCGGCGCTGCCTCAACT
>Ga0194043_1001204_pt1 | contig 14703 bp, 12 predicted proteins | sample JunL4415m_MetaG_FD_161274 | JGI IMG/M metagenome (GOLD analysis project Ga0194043, IMG submission 161274) | Anoxic zone freshwater microbial communities from boreal shield lake in IISD Experimental Lakes Area, Ontario, Canada - Jun2016-L442-15m | ecosystem: Environmental > Aquatic > Freshwater >...
GATCAGTGAGATCTGGGGCACGACGCCTGAGCAACGCACGTTACGAAGGAAAACATCTCCGTAGGAGCCAAGCGAGACAACTCCCTCCTGGATCCGGGCACCACCAGAGTCGTTGATTCCGACTACAGGGCAGCCGATCTTCTCGGCGAGGTCCATGACCTTGCACATCTTCTCGCTCATTACCTCACCAAGCGAGCCACCTACAACGGTGAAGTCTTGACTGAACACGCAGACACGACGACCTTCAATGGTGCCGTGGCCTGTGACCACAGCGTCACCCCATGGGCGGTTCTTCTGCATGTCGAAGTCGTAGGTGCGATGCCGCACGAAGGTGTCTGTCTCCACGAACGAACCCGGGTCGAGCAGTTTCTCAATCCGCTCCCTCGCTGTGAATTTTCCCTTTGCGTGCTGCTTCTCAACTGCCGCGGCGGAAGCAGAGTGGATCGCCTCATCGCGGAGTGAGGTGAGAAGGTCAAGCTTCTCTTCGTAAGTCTCGGGTGCCTTTTCGCGTGATGTCATGGTGATGGGATCCTATCGGGGAGGGGCTGGGGACAACCGGTCGCGCAACCCCGCTGGCCCTAAAACTCTGGGGCGTACGACCCGAACACGTCTCGCATTGCTGCGCATACCTCGCCGACAGTGCAGTGATCCCTCAAAGCTTCACGCAGGAATGGCAAAAGGTTGTCAGTGCCGCGAGCTGCAGTTCGGATGTCCTCAAGGCGAGTGGCGACCAGGCCCTGATCACGATTCTCCTTGAAGGCTGCGAGACGGGCGAGCTGCTCATCCTCGGACTTCTGGTCAACGCGGAGGGTGTCCGGAACCTGAAGCTCGTCGGTCACGTACTCATTGACACCAACGACCACATCCTGCTTGATGCGGTAGCGCTCCTGATAGCCCCAAGCGGACTCTTCGATCTCGTTGGTGATGAAGCTGATCGCATTGACCGACCCGCCAAGCTCATCAACCTTGGTGATGAGCTCAGTTGCACGGGCTTCAATCTCATCGGTCAGCGACTCAACGTAATACGAGCCTGCGAACGGGTCCATCGTCTCCACCGCGCCGGCCTCGGCAGCAAGAATCTGCTGGGTGCGCAGGGCGATCCGGGCAGCTTCCTCTGTTGGAAGCGCGAGCGCCTCATCAAAACCATTGGTGTGCAGCGATTGAGTTCCGCCGCATACGGCCGCAAATCCCTGCAGTGCAACTCGAGCAATGTTGTTCTCCGGCTGCTGCGCCGTCAAAGTCACTCCGCCCGTCTGCGTGTGGAAGCGGAGACGCATTGACCGCTCGTCCTTGGCTCCGAATCGATCACGCATGATGTGGGCCCACATCTTGCGGGCAGCCCGGAACTTGGCTACTTCCTGGAAGACATTGTTGTGACCATTGAAGAAGAACGCCAGCCGTGGAGCAAACTCATCAACCTCCAGGCCCGCATCAAGCGCTGCCTGAACGTAGGCGATGCCGTTGGAGAGCGTGAATGCGACTTCCTGAACTGCCGAGCAGCCCTTTTCACGGAAGTGGTAGCCGCTGATGGAGATCGTGTTCCACTTGGGCACGTTCTCTTGGCAGTACTGGAACAGATCCGTTGTGAGGCGCATTGAGCCCTCTGTCGGGTAGATGAAGTTCCCGCGAGCCATGTACTCCTTGAGCACATCATTCTGAGTCGTGCCACGCAGCTGCTCCGACGGAACTCCCTGTTCCTCGCCGACAAGCTGGTAGAGCAGCAGCAGCACTGCGGCCGGAGCATTGATCGTCATCGAAGTTGAAACTTGGTCGAGTGGAATGCGATCGAACGCTATTCGCATGTCTTCGAGCGAATCAATCGCGACTCCGGTGCGGCCGACCTCACCGAGGCAGCGGCCGTCATCAGAGTCAAGGCCAAGCTGGGTAGGGAGGTCGAAGGCCATGGAGAGACCCGTTGACCCGTTCTCGATCAGGAAGCGGTAGCGCTCGTTGCTCTCACGCGCCGTCGCGTAACCGGCGTACTGACGCATTGTCCAAAGCTGCTTGCGGTACATCTCGCCATAAACGCCACGGGTGAACGGAAACTCACCCGGGTTCCCGAGTTCCAGATCCTTCGGAAGGTCGGACTCGTCGTAGATCTCCCTGATCTCAATTCCGGAGTCTGTGAAGCGTCGTGGATCGTCGGGACCGACGATCGGAGCAATTGTTCGGTTGTCTGAATCCTGAGTCATTGGGCAGGAGGGTACCGTTTGGGGCGTGATGATTAAAGTCAGACTGTTCGCCGGCTTGCGAGAGCGCGCGGGACAGGACGAAGTGGAGGTCGAACTTCCGGATGGTTCGACGACAACAGACCTGCTCGAATCCCTCTCAGATCTGGTCGCTGACACACGCTGTGTCGTGGCAGTAAACCGCCAGTACACGGGCCCTGGAGTCGTTCTGTCTCAGGGCGACGAGGTTGCGCTGGTCCCTCCAGTATCGGGTGGTTCAGGACCGTGGATCCACGTCGGACCGGAGCCAATTGACCAGCAGGCGCTAGCCGAGAAGGTCGGAGATCCTGGCGCAGGAGCAATAGTCACATTCATCGGAGTGACGCGCGAGGTCGAATGGCTCGACTACGAGGCGTACGCCGAAATGGCACGCGAACGGATCAGGGAGATATGCGATCAGGCCAAGGTTGCCCATGGACTCCTTGGGGTCGCAGCCGCGCATCGGACGGGGGCTGTGCCGCTCGGCGAGGCCTCAGTTGGGATCGCTGTCTCTGGCGCTCATCGCGGGGAGGCTTTCGCCGGGGCCCGTGACGTGATTGACCGCATCAAGGACGAGGCTCCAATCTGGAAGGTCGAAGTTGACGGCGCAGACCGCCGCCGGGTTGAGGGAAACCTTCCCTCGGCTGACTGAACCTTCAGACCAGAAAGCAGCACGCATGCGTTCACTGCGAAGAGTCGAAGCACTTCCCCTCTATCTTTTCAACCAATGGCAACGTCACTCGTAACCGGAGGCGCAGGATTCCTCGGGTCCCACCTCTGCGAAACCCTCCTTGCCCAAGGCGAGAAGGTCATCTGCGTTGACAACCTCGAAACCGGATCCCTGTCCAACATCGAGCATCTTCACGATTCAGCTTTCGTTCATATCAACGTGGACATCACCAAGCCGTTCTTTGTGGACGAGCCAGTTGACTCGGTCTACCACCTGGCATCACCTGCAAGCCCGATTGACTACCTGAGGCTTCCCCTTCACACGCTCAAGGTCGGCTCATACGGAACCCACAATGCGATCGGTCTTGCCAAGCACAAGCGAGCCCGATTCCTGCTCGCCTCAACTTCAGAGGTCTATGGCGATCCACTTGAGCACCCTCAGAAGGAGACTTACTGGGGCAATGTGAACCCAATTGGCCCGCGTGGCGTTTACGACGAGGCAAAGCGCTACGCCGAAGCACTGACAATGGCGTACCACCGCCAGCAGGGCGTGGATACGGCAATCGTCCGGATCTTCAACACCTACGGAACCCGCATGCGAGCCCATGATGGCCGTGCAATCCCAACTTTCCTCAGGCAGGCACTCTTGAACCAACCGATCAGCGTGTTCGGCGATGGAAGCCAAACCCGCTCTTTCTGCTTCGTTGAGGATCTGATCCGCGGAATCATCGCCCTTTCAAAGTCAGGCGAACACCATCCCGTGAACATCGGCAATCCGGATGAGTTCACTCTGCTCGAGGCAGCCGAGTTGATCCGGGGTATTACGGGCACGACCGCAGAACTCGTCTTCGAGCCGCTTCCGACAGACGATCCACAGGTCCGCAAGCCAGACATCACCCGGGCTAAAGAGTTGCTCAACTGGGCTCCCACAACGGGCCTCGAAGAGGGTCTCCGCAGGACGATTGCCGAGTCGGGCGACGGTCGCCTGACCGGCACTTTCTAGACCGGCGCTTGTCGCAGTTCTGAAGGTTTCAGTTCCCGGTTGCGCTGAAGTGCCCCGGACCGCTACTTTCCCTTGTCCTCGGAGTTCTAGAGGGAGAGACATATGAGGATCGACGAACAGAGTTCCGCTCCATTGAAACCAGGCAAGCGGCCGGGAGCTTCAGTGACGCAAAAAACTCATGTGCCCTCAAGGCGCGAGTCGCATGAACCAGCTCTTGGCGCCGCCAAGGAAGCAAGCACCAAGGCGACTCCGGTCAGGGACGTTCGCGCGACCACCCCGACATTCGTGCGGCGGGTGCTTCGAACAAGCACACTAAGGGCGTCACTTCGCATCATCACGCTGCTGGCATGCGACTACCTCGGACTTGCCATCGCTCTGGTTGGATGGCTCTCAGCCAAGGCATGGCTGAAGGGCAACTTCGATGAGGCGCTGGTCCGAAGCCAAGTTGACTCATACCTGACCTTTGCTTTCTTCGTCACTGTCCTGCTCTTCGCGCGACACGATCTTTACAAGGAACGTATCCATCGCCCGGGCCTGCCTGGCATTGCAACCGCGCTATTCCAGGCGACGATCATCGCGCTTGTCTTCGCGCTTGCCAACGGCGCCAAGTACCACTCGTACTCAGTGTTCATTGGGACTCTTGTTTGCGCAATCGTCACAATCACGGCGCTGCGGTCAGTCCACGATCGGGTCACCGCTAGGCTCACTGCGGCAGCAGGGATCAAGCGTCGGGCACTGGTTGTTGGGACAGGCGACCATGCCAAGTCAGTCGCTGCAACGGTCGCAGACACAGTTAGATGGCCGGTAGAGATTGTTGGCGGAGTCACCGCACCGGAGGACCTCTCTGCGAGGCTCAAAGCTGGCGGGATCGACGAAGTGATCATCGCTGATCCTGACTTTCCTCAGGAGCAGGTTGTTGACTTGGCTGAGCGCTGCCACCGACGAGGCATTGAGGTCCATGTGGCGCCAACCACAATGGAGATTCTTCTCCAGCGCGGAGAGTTCCGGCCCGGAATGGCCGTTCCGCTTTTCACACTGACCCCTCCCGTCTTCGAGGGCATCGATTTTGCAATCAAGCGTGTGTTCGACATTCTCGGCGCGGCTCTCTTTTTGATCCTGCTCAGTCCCGTGCTGCTTGTCAGCGCAATCGCGATCAAACTCTCGTCCCGCGGGCCTCTTATCTACCGCTCAATGCGACCTGGCATTGGGGAAACCACATTTGCATGCCTCAAGTTCCGAACCATGCGCGTGGACGCTGATGACCGCATGGCCGACCTTGAACGCTTCAACGAAGCGAGTGGAGCTCTATTCAAGATGCGCAAGGACCCACGTGTTACAGCAGTGGGGAACATGCTGCGTCGGTTCTCGATAGATGAGCTTCCACAGCTTTGGAATGTCCTGCGTGGAGAGATGAGTTTGGTTGGCCCCAGGCCCCTTCCCCAGAGAGACTTCTCGCTTCTCGAGGACTGGCATCGGCAGCGCTACCTTGTGCTCCCAGGAATAACAGGTCTTTGGCAGGTTTCCGGCCGGTCGGACCTTGACTTCGACGATCTTGTCCGCCTTGACTTTGTCTATCTCGAGCGCTGGTCAGTAGGGCTTGACCTTCTGATTCTGCTCAAGACATTCCCCGCAGTGCTTGCACGCCGCGGCGCTTACTGAGCCCAAGCGAAGCCAGAGAGCTTCCTCCCGGACCGTAAGGCGCGACGAAGTGCGTCATCATCACAGGTGAATGAGCCTGCGCGACCGATTTGAAGTCTCACCGTCCCGCTTCCGCCTCGTCACGAGGCTGGCGCTGGCCTCGCTCGCTCTGATCGTTCTGACCGGCGCGGCAGTTCGCCTGACAGGGTCTGGCCTTGGCTGTCCCGACTGGCCCAAGTGCTTCGGAGGCGTAGTTGCCCCAGCACGGACGCACGCGGTCATTGAGTACTCAAACCGAGTGCTTTCAGGCTTCGTGGGTCTCGTCGCAATCGCCGCCGCAATCATGGGCTGGTTCCGCAAGCCCTACAGACGCGAGCTGGAGGTCCTCGCGGTGATCCTCCCCTTGGGAGTGGTGGCTCAGGCAGTCCTCGGTGGCTTCACCGTTCGCAGCGGCCTTGAGCCCGGTTATGTCATGGCGCACTACATCCTTTCGATGCTGATCCTTGATGCTGCATTTGCGCTGGCCTGGTGCGCAACCTTCGAACCCGGCGCCCGGAAAAGAGCCACTGACCGACTTGGCGTCTGGTCAGTGCGGGCACTGATCCCGATCGGGGCGACAACCGTGATGGTCGGGACCGCGGCCACTGCGGCTGGCCCTCATGCCGGAGCCTCAGGAACTGGCGAGATCGTGCCACGGCTTGACATTGCAGGCCATGACACGCTCCGTTGGATGGTCCAGCGGCACGGGGCCCTTGCTGTCTGCTTTGGCCTCGCAGTGCTTGTTGTCATCTTCATCCTCCGTCGTCCAGGTGGCGAGCGTCGGGCGCAGAAACCGCTTGTTTATGTTCTCGGCCTGCTCACCCTGCAAGGCATCGTGGGCATTACGCAGTGGCTCCTGAAGCTGCCATCCCAACTTGTGTGGGTCCATGTGAGCCTCGCTGTCATCCTCTGGCTGTGCGTCCTCTGGGCAGTCGGATCAGCGGGCCTCCTTGAATCCGAAGGTCGATCGGCAGTCGCTGAATGAGCGGCCCCGTCCTTTTTGGCGTCAGCTTGGGACTCTTCTCATCAGTCCTGTTCAACACCTCTTATCTCATCCAGCACAAGGCTCTGGACGGTGGCCCGTCAATTGATTTCACGAATCCGCTCCGGTCAATCAAGGAGTTGTTCTCCGCTCCACTGTGGCTGCTCGGCGGGGTGGTCGGGATCGCCGGAATGGCCGTCTATGTGGTCGCCCTAGCCTACGCCCCGCTCTCACTAGTTCAAGCGTTCCTTGCTGGCGGGCTGATCCTCACGGTCCCTCTGGCGATGTTGATCGGGAACCACCAACCAACCCGTCGGGAGCTCGCTGGCGCATCGCTGATGACTCTCGCCCTCGTCCTCTTTGCGTTCGGGACCAAAGCCGAGGGACCAACCAACCACTACGACGCGCACGGCTTGGCGTTCCTAGTTGGAATCGCCTGCACCTTGGGCTTCCTGCTTGCGTGGAAGGGAGTCCAGAACGGACCAGTCGAAATCGTCGGCCTCGCTGCTGGCCTGTTCTATGGAGCCTCAGATTCCCTGTTCAATGCCCTTGTCGGAATCTCACGCCACGGCTTTCTTGCCCTCTTGAAAACGCCCTGGACTTACGTCTGTCTAGTAGCCGCGATCGGCGCTTTTCTCTGCCTGCAACGCGCCTTCAAGGACGGCCAAAAGAAGCCGGTTGGAGTAATCGCGCTGATGACAGCAGCAACAAATGTGACTGCGATCGGTGCTGGAATCCTCGTCTTCCACGACCCGTTAGGCACAACACCCTTCTGGGAGTCAGTTCACATCTTCGCCTTCATTCTCGTTGTCGTGGCCGGCTGGCTGCTCTCGTCAGCTCAAGCGGTCGTTGAGGAAGGTGCCTCAATCGCAGAGGCGAGCGCGACATGATCCGCCTAGCTGTTGTTACCGCCGGGTTCGCGATAGCTGCCGCTGCCGGGATCGATGTCCACATCCCGCTGATTGACGCGAACCTCCACTTCGCAAGTCTCCACGCATACATTGCTGTCGGGATTGTCATTGGGATCGAGTCAATGGGAATTCCTTTGCCAGGAGAGACAACACTGTTCGTTGCTTCCTTCGCAGCCCATGATGGAAAGCTCACGATTGAGTGGGTCATAGCCGCCGCAGCATTGGGCGCGATTATTGGAGACAACATCGGATACTGGATCGGGCGCGAGGGCGGCCGGGCGCTGCTCGAGCGCAAGGGGCCGTTTTATGAACGCCGAATGGCACTGCTTGTGCACGGGGATCGGTTCTTCGAGCAACATGGTCCAAAGGCCGTATTCCTGGGCCGCTGGGTTGCGTTGCTGCGAGTGACGGCCGCCGTCCTCGCCGGAGCAAACCGAATGGAGTGGAGAAAGTTCTTTCTCTGGAATGCGCTCGGCGGGATCGCCTGGGCAACAACTGTCGGACTGGCCGGTTATTACGTCGGACACGCCGCTGAGAAGATCATCAAGAACCTTGGCATCGGGGCATTGATCGTCGCTGGAGTTGCGCTTGCCGGATTGCTTGTGTTCCTCTACCTCCGGGAGCGGAAGGTCCTGCAGAAGGAGATGGCAGAGGTCGAACGCCGAGAGAAATCAGGTGAGCCCATGACTGAGTGGCATGATGAAGGCACGCAAGCGGAAACCGAACCGGAGGTAGCAGAGTGAAAATTCTCGTTGTTGGAGCTGGTGGAGTCGGCGAAGCGGTCGCCGCTATAGCCAGAAGACGTGACTTTTTTGACCACATGGTGCTCGCGGACATTGACGCAGGAAGAGCAGAATCGGTTGCCACACGGATGGGCGACCCTCGCATCACCTCAGCTGAGCTAGATGCCTCTGACGCCAAGGCCATCGCCGCGCTTGCCACGGCAGAGGGCTGCGACCTGATCCTCAACGCCTGTGACCCTCGCTTTAACCCGCCCATCTTCGAGGCTGCCTTCAACGCAAATGCCACCTACCTCGACATGGCGATGACTCTCTCAGAGCGCAACGCCGCGAATCCGTTCACAGAATGTGGAGTGAAGCTGGGAGATGCACAGTTTGAAGTCTCCGGGGACTGGGAAGACAAGGGACAGCTTGCCCTTGTTGGAATTGGCGTTGAGCCAGGATTCAGCGATGTTGCCGCCCGCTACGCCGCGGACGAACTGTTCAGTGAGATTGACGAAGCGGGAGTGCGCGATGGCGCTGACTTGGTGGTAGAGGGCTACGACTTCGCACCGACCTTCTCGATCTGGACCACGATTGAGGAGTGCCTCAACCCACCGCTGATTTGGGAGAAGGGCCGTGGCTGGTTTGTAACCGAACCATTCAGCGAACCTGAGATCTTCGAGTTTCCAGAGGGAATTGGCCCAGTTGAGTGCGTGAATGTTGAACATGAGGAGGTCGCCCTGATCCCCCGATGGATCGACTGCAAGCGCGCAACATTTAAGTACGGACTTGGGGATGAGTTCATCTCGGTCCTCAAGACCCTCCACAAGCTTGGGCTTGACTCGACTGAGCCGATCTCCGTCCGCGGGCAGATGGTTGCCCCACGCGATGTGGTCGCTGCAGCGCTTCCAAACCCTGCAACCTTGGGCGACAAAATGAAAGGCCGGACATGTGCCGGCACACTCGTGACGGGCAAGGGCAAAGATGGGGCCGCGAAGGCCACGTACATCTACCACTTGGTTGACAACGAAACATGCATGGAGCTGGACGGATGCCAGGCTGTCGTGTGGCAGACCGCAATCAACCCAGTTATCGCGATGGAACTGATCTCAACTGGCGTATGGACTGGGTCCGGCGTACTCGGACCGGAGGCCTTTCCCCCTATTCCGTTCCTTGACCTGCTCGCCGAGTATGGAGCGCCTCATGGGATAAGTGAACGCGATCCTGCCAAGCCCCAAGTTCCGCTCTCCTAGACAAGCGGAGAAAGGTCTGGAATGTGTGGTCGCTACACGCTGACACCTTCACGCAAGGAACTTGAGGTCGGTTTCAGTCAGCTGACAGCGCTGCCACAAGATCGGATTTTCGCTGAGCGGTTCAATGTGGCTCCAACGCAGGAAGTAGTAGGCATCACCCACCCGAACGACGCTCCAGCGCCAGTTGCTGAGCTTCTCCGGTGGGGTCTGGTGCCCCACTGGGCTCCATCGCCCGACACAGAAGTGAAGATGATCAACGCGCGAGCAGAGACCGTCCTCGAAAAGCCCTCTTACAAGGGTCTGATCGAAGAGGCTTCAGGCCGCTGCCTGATTATCGCCGACGGGTTCTACGAGTGGGAAGCAATCAAGGGATCCACAAAACAGCCGTGGCGCTTCACCGTTGACGGCGGAATTCCATTCGCCTTTGCGGGGCTGTGTTCAACTTGGACTCCCAAGGACTCTGGCCCGCCGCTGCGCTCTTGCGTGATCATCACCACCGAACCGAACGCCCTGGTCAAGCCGATTCATAATCGGATGCCTGCAATCCTCGCGGATCAGGCAAGTCAAGAGGCTTGGTTGAACCCCATGGTCGGAGGAGAGGAGGCAGCAGGGTTGCTCAAGCCACTTGCAGACTCCCGGATGGAGAAAGCCAAAGCCGCCAAGGCGGTTGGCAAGCCAAGCAATGAAGGGCCATTGCTCTTTCTGCCTGAACAGGAAGGTCTGTTCTAAACGAAAGCCGCCCCTGTGCGGGACGGCTCTGATCAGATGAATCGGGTGATACCCATCCCCTTGGGCACGGAATGGCCGGGCGGCCCCCCGACCGCCCGGCTCACCGCACCCTCGCGTTAGACCGGAGCCGGGACCGTTACCGCAACGGTCCCAACCTTCAATCCAGCCTTGAACGAAGTTGTTTGGAGCGCCTTGTTCAGCAGATTCGCTGCCATGGGGCTCAAATTCAAAGTAGCCGAAGCTGTACGGTCTGCAACATTTACGCTCGGGGCAGTCACGATGAACGCGTTGACATGACGCCTGCGCCCGTTAACTGTCACCTCAACCTTGCCATTGCGGCCCTCGTTGAGATCTGCAACCAAGTTCGTAAATGTGACTGTCACAGTGCCCTTAGTGGCTGTGAGGCCTCCGGTGAGGACAAGCCGGCCGCCCATCAAGCGGGTGACAGCTGGGCCCGTTACTGGTGTTCGGGTCATCCAGAGGATGCGCCCCTGTTGAACTGGGAACGACCAGACATTTCCCACCGCAGTGGCGGGAGCGGTTGGCACCAAGGTGATCCCAAGCGCGGATATTCCCGCTGAAACTGCTGGGTCCACGGTAAACGCGGCAGTGCCACCCTTGGCATTAAGGATTCCGAATGACACCTTCGGATGTGCAACTGGAGCCTTGTGCGAATGCGCTACTGCACCTGCGGCTGGCACCACTGCGAGGACCACGCTCATTACCCCAGCTGCTGTCACCCTCACTGCGAAGTTGCTTGTTGCCTTGATGATTCTCATTCTCAGATTTCCCTTCGGACGGACCCCCGTTGTTTTCTCAAGCTAGGGCGGCCGACGCAAAGAGAAGGTGAAGTCGACTGAAAAGGGCTTAAAAACAGTTGCGCCCCCGGCCAATGGCCGGAGGCGTCCTGTAAAACCAGTTTTGGACTGCGATGCCGATCAGTTGCGACCGAGGATTCTGGAGACAACCCCGGCCCCCGCAACAAGACCCCACGATGTGCGTCCCTTGCCATTTGCATTCTTGGCAGCCTCCGCAGCCCTGGCAGCATCGTTCTTGGCCTTCTCGACTGCCTTGTCAGCCGCAGCCTGAGCCTTCTCTGCATCCTTCTGCGCCTGCTGGGCTGCCTTCTCAGCTGCCTTCTGGGCTGCCTTGCCTTGAGCCTCCGCAGCCTTCTGCTGTGCGTCTGCTTGCTTCTGGGCTGCCCGTGCAGCCTGATCAGCGGCCTTCTGTTGAGCGACTGCATCAGCCAATGCGAGCTTGGCAGCAGCCTCTGCCGACTTTGCCGCAACCTGCTGAGCCTTATATCCGGAATCGGACGATGGGACGATGAAGTCGCCGCCCGTATCGGAGTTCTCTCCGACTGGAGGCTGAGTCTGATTGCCTTGGAATTCCCAGAATGCTGGGGCGCCCGAGTTGGCGTCAAGCCCAGTTGCGAGTGGGTCGGGCAGCGGTGCCAACCAGTTTTGGCTTGTGTCGATCTCAGCTGCCGCTGAGAGCTCTGTTTGGAGCTCAGCCTGCTTGGTCGAGGCCCAGAGCACAACCTTGTCGGCTGCTGCCGTGGCTGCAGCTGTATGAACGCGTGCGGCGGTTGCCGTGACTCCTGCTGCTGCCTTCGCGTAGGTAAGTGCGAGTGGCCAGAAGGCCGCCTGACGCTGAAGTCCGTAAGGAGTTCCCGCGCCAGTGCCGTTTACCGCCCAGGTAAGGAGTCCGTTCATTTCAGGGTGAATCGTTCCCGCATAGGTGTATCTGGTTGCTCCGGGATCTGGAAGGGTGATCAATTTGAGTGCTGGGCCGGTGACCTTGCCGGCAGGGCCGGAAAGTGGGTATGCGACCACGCGACGTGACAGGTACGGAAGTTGTCCAACCATCCACCAGCCACCGCTTGGCTCTTGGAGAACGGTGAACTGACCAGAGATCGTGCCGCCCATGGTGCGGATGGCCGTAACGGAGCCATCGATGTTCACCTGTGCGACATGCGCATGGTGACTGCCATCAATGCCATAGACGTACTGAGCTGCTGAGGTTGGATCCTTGGCAGCCGCAGCAGCCCAGATCGTTGCTGGTCGTGGCATCGCCGTCACGGTTGCCTGGCCTGCATGCGCTGGATCGAACTCCGCGCGGATGCCGCCTTGGAGCTGGAAGCCCCATGGACCTGGAGTTACCTGCTTGACCTCGGCCCCGTACATGGCGACATGTCCGTTAGGAAGCTCGAACGGGGCACCTGGCCAGACCCAACTGCCGGCTGGAACGCCGCGCAGGGTTCCTACGTAAGCATTGTTCAGGGTGATCGCATTGCGAATGAAGACCCCGTTGTTCCAAGAGTCGCCATAAACCCATGTCTGTCCTGCCGGAGTGGCGAGGCTGAATCCCACATCGCCGGCGCGGAGCGCTGCGGCTGAGGTGGCAGGCATCATCGCTGCGGATATGGCCAGTGTGATGAGGGCAGCGAACACGGTTGACATGGTACGCATGAGACGGGGGCTACGGGTGAGGTAAATCGCGGTGTTGTTCATGCCACCATCTTTATACCCGCTGAACAAACTGCGGGCAACTACTTAGTAAGGATCAGGTAAGAACCGAAGCTGCGAGGTTAAAACTCCGCAAAACCTATGGCTTCTGAAGCCGCACGCTCACCTGAACGGATAGCGCCGTCAATGAAACCGGCTCGCAGCGGACTCGTTTCAGTCCCCGCCCAGTGGATGCGACCGAACGGTCTCGCAAGTGCATCTCTCGCGAAGGTCAATGCCCCTGGCGGAGCGATGGCCACGGGGCCCCCTGCGCTCCACTTCTGAGCTGCCCAAGCCCGCTCCCACCATCCGTCCGGACGGAGGGCCTTTTCCCCATAGAGGCGTGCAAAACCCGCCAGCACCAACTCCCGTCGCCCATTGCTGTCCAAACCCTCGAGTGTCCTCGCATCGTCCCCACCTGCGAAGCCGACGAGAATTCCACAGCTGCCGTCCGGTGGCGATACGTCAAAGGTCAATGCCCCTGGCGCTGCATCTGTGAGCGCTTCACCCGTAAACCCATCCTTCCTCCAGAATGGCTCGTCGTAAACAGCAAAGCACTTGGTCAGGTTTCCCATCTTCCATCCTGTCGCTGCGCTTGCAGCCTCAACCGGAAGTTCGGGAGAAAAGCTGATTTTGGAACGAAGCGGTGATGGCAATGCCACAACAACACGCCCTCCGCGGAGCTCAAACGGTCCATCAGGACCCTGTCCTGAGACGGTGACACCAGTGCCATCGTCAACAATGGCCGAGACCGGATGGCTCAGCTTGAGCGCTCCTTGGGTAAGGCTCGATGCCATGCCCTGCGCCACAGTGGACGCGCCGCCCTGAAACCGCCAGTGCTGTCCGCCTCCCTCCGTGTCAAGAAGCGCGTTCAGCCCACCAGCCGAACTTATGTACTGAAGGACATAAAGCATTGACATTTCCCGCGGCTCAGCGCCCCAGACAGTCCGGCCGGCAATCGCCAGCAAGCTAGTTGCCACCTCGCCAAAACGATGGTTGCGAAGCCAGTCAGCCAATGTGATGGCGTCAAGGAAGCCTGCATTGCGAGCATCCCATGGGGAGGCTGGGTCAACCTTCTTGGCTGCCCGACCTGCGCTGAACTGAAGGCGGCCCATGTCCAACAGGGGGCCGATGCCAACCCGGGGAATGGTTCCCGAGTACGAACGGAGACGACCACCGAGGTCAACAACGTTCTTCCCCTCGGCGTACTGCTCAAAAAGCTCCACGCCGAACCGCTCAGCCATGTGCAGGATCCGGTCCTGCGCAGGCCCGGCCCAGGTTCCCCCGAGGTCAATCCAAGCTCCACCCCCAAGGTCCTCTGTCTCCACCCGTCCGCCAACCCGGTCCCGTGCCTCCAGCACAGCAACCTGGCCGCCAGAGTCGGCCACAGCCACAGCGGCAGCAAGACCACTGAAACCGGCACCAACAACAATCACATCAAAGTCAGGTGCTCCGCTCATGCGCTGAGCCTACTCCCGAGCCCCACCGTCACCTGAAATCGCACCATCCCCGCAAAAGCTGGGCCCCGCTAGTGCGGGGCCCGAGTACTTCTCAATCTATTAGCGGAGAACTCCGCAGTTGAATCAACCGCAGCCGGTGTTGTTTCCGCAGCTTGGGCACGTGTAGCACGAGCCTGTGCGCTGCATCATTCCACCGCACTGCTGACATGCCGGCCCAAGTTCCAGCCCAAGCATTCTGGCTGGCTGAACCGGAGGCGAGTCCGTAAGGGAAGCCGCTGGCGCACTCGACCCGCCATTTGCACCATTGATCGGGCCTGCCGTGTCTGAGTTGATGGACGTTGCCGTCTCCTCAGCGATCTTCTTGGCCCTGACTGCATCGGTCATGATGCCCAGCTCTTCCTGCATGTCCGCTCCAAGGAAGCGAGATGCGAGCCAGCGCATGATGTAGTCCGGCATGGACTTGGCGAACGGAATCTCCGGGTTCTGAGTGATGCCTTCCGGCTCAAACCTCATGTAACAGAACTTGTTGACCAGAGTCTCAAGTGGCACGCCGTATTGGAGGCCGACGGAGATTGATGTCGCA
>Ga0194043_1001207_pt1 | contig 14679 bp, 16 predicted proteins | sample JunL4415m_MetaG_FD_161274 | JGI IMG/M metagenome (GOLD analysis project Ga0194043, IMG submission 161274) | Anoxic zone freshwater microbial communities from boreal shield lake in IISD Experimental Lakes Area, Ontario, Canada - Jun2016-L442-15m | ecosystem: Environmental > Aquatic > Freshwater >...
GGGGGATGCCGCGCGCAGTTACGCAGACGGGCCGCTTCTGAGCGGCCCGGCGAGTATGCTTTAACACGGCGTCCCCCGCCCCCGCCCTCGGAGGACTACGCCGAGTTGTAATCCTGCATGGTTGCCTCGACACCGCGTTCTAGGATGCTGAGAGCTGCCTGGGCGGCCGTCGGAATGCTCGCCTCAAACTCCTCCCAGGCCACGCCCTTCAAGGGTTGCAGGACGTAGTCGGCCGAGTCCATACGGCCAGGCGGGCGACCCACCCCGACGCGGACGCGAAGGTACGCGTCGGATGCGAGCTTCTCATGAAGCGAGCGCAGGCCATTATGGCCTCCGTGGCCGCCTCCGCGCTTGACACGCACTTCGCCGGCTGGCAGATCGATGTCGTCGTGAACGACTACGAGTTCGGCAAGGTCAACCTCGTAGTCCTCAACGAGCCGCTTCACTGAGCCCCCTGAGACGTTCATGAAGGTCTGGGGCTTTGCAAGAACAAGGTCGCCGTCGCCAAAACGCACGACAGCGACCTTTGCTGATGCCTGATCTTTCCAGTACGTGGCTCTCAGGTTCTCGCCCAGAAGGTCGACGGCGAGAAACCCGGCATTGTGACGCGTGTGCTCGTACTCGGGCCCGGGGTTTCCAAGCCCCACGATCATGCGGGTCACGCGCTACTCTTCCACTGAAGCCTTCTCGCCGATGACCTCAACCTCGGTGACCTCGGCTACCTCTTCTTCGACCTCGGCACGCGGAGCCTGCACGGAGCACAGAACTTCCTCGGCGTCATCGAGAATGGTTACGCCAGCAGGCACAGCGATGTCCTTGACATGAAGCGAGTCGCCAATCTCCAACGCGGCAACGTCGATCTCGAGGAACTGCGGCAGATTGGCCGGCTTTGCCTCGACGTTGATGGCGTGGAAGTTGATCGTCAGGATGCCGCCCGCCTTGACGCCGGCGGGATCGCTGATCAAACGCAGCGCGACCGATGCGTGAACCGGCTTGTCCATCTCGATTGCGAGGAAGTCGACGTGCATGATGGTGTCCTTGACGGGATTCATCTGCATCTCGCGGATCATCGCGTTGACAGGCTTGCTGTCGCCCTCGAGCTGCATCTCGACGATGGTCGAGCCTGCTGCGTGGCGGACCATGAGCTGCTCAAAGTCGTGGCGGTCGATGGAGATGGCGATCGCCTCGCGGCCGATCCCGTAAACGACTGCCGGGATGCGGTTTTGCCCCGCGAGCCGGCGATTTGCCTTTCCGATGATATCTCGGGGATAGGCGGTCAATACATTGGAGACTGACATGGGTAGTGCTCCTTCCGTACTTTGCGTCGCACCCCGGAGTTGGTAGAAAACTCCGACGGCGATCTTTGGCTAGAGCTGGAAGTCCGGGTCGAACAGCTCGGAGACGGACTCGTCGTTGAAGACGTTCTGGACCGCATGCGCAAAGAGCGGCGCCACGGACAGAACACGTATCTTACCGTGCTGGCGGTCTTCTGGGACAGGGATAGTGTTACAGACCACTAGTTCGGTGATTGGGGCACTCTCGATACGGTCGTACGCGGGACCGGAAAAGATCCCGTGCGTCGCAGTCACGTAGACCTGGGTCGCGCCCGCATTGATGAGCGCCTTAGCGCCCTCGGTAATTGACCCCGCTGTGTCGATCATGTCATCGGCAACGATAGCAATCTTACCCTTGACCTCGCCGATAACGTGCGTGACCTCGGCGACGTTGTGGTCCGGCCTGCTCTTGGTCATGATCGCCAGGCTCGCGCCGAGCATGTCAGAAAGCTTCTTACACGCCTTTGCGCGCCCGACGTCAGGCGAGACCACGACGCAGTTCTCAAGGTTCAGCGACTCAAAGTAGTCGGCGAGTATCGGCAGAGCAGTCAGATGGTTGACGGGCTGATTGAAGAAACCCTGAATCTGGCCCTGATGAAGGTCCATCGTAATGACCCGATTGACGCCGGCGGTGGTCAGCAAGTCGGCTACGAGTTTGGCGGTAATCGGCTCCCGAGCTGCAGACTTCTTGTCCTGCCGCGCGTAGCCGTAGTGCGTGATGACCGCCGTTATCGACCGGGCCGAAGCGCGCTTGGCGGCGTCGACCATGATCAGCAGCTCCATGATCATCGCGTTGACCGGGCCGCAGATCGACTGAATGATGAAGACGTCGGCGCCGCGAACACTCTCGAGATAGCGCACATAAATCTCGCCATTGGAAAACTTGCGGATCTTCACGTTGCCCAGTTCGATTCCGAGATGCCGAGCAACTCCCTCGGCGAGCTCGGGGTTGCTAGTGCCGGTGAAGACCATCATGCGTTTGGAGTCCGCGACCATCTGAGAGACCTGCTCCACTCGTACCCGATTATGTCTAACTACCCTCGTGCTTGCGTCGGCGACGCTCAGCCCAACCCGTTACGTTGACCTGCTCGGAACGCTCGAGCGCGAGAGCTCCGGGAGGCACGTCACGAGCTATGGTGCTGCCAGCCGCCGTGATTGCACCCTCCCCAACGGTTACAGGCGCAACCAGCATGGTATCAGAGCCGACAAACGCGCCGTCACCGATTGAGGTGGGATGCTTGGCGAAACCGTCGAAGTTGCAGGTGATAGCGCCGGCGCCGACGTTGACGTTCTTTCCGATCGTCGCGTCCCCGATGTAGGAAAGGTGCGGGACCTTGCTTCCCTCGCCCACCGTCGACTTCTTGATCTCGACACACGCCCCGGCTTTTGAGTCGGCCTCCATGATGGTTCCGGCGCGCAGGTATGCCACAGGCCCCACAGACACTCGGGGCCCGACCACGGCGCCGATGACCACCGAGGCGTCGACGGAGGCGTCCTCGGCGATGGTTGCGTCGGTCAGCCTCGAATTGGGGCCGATAACCACGCGGTCGCCGATGATGGTCGTGCCCATGAGGAAGGTCATCGGCAGCAACTCCACGTCGGTTCCCAGACTGACGTCGGGCCCGATCCAGACCAAGTCCGGGTCGGTCATCGAAACGCCGGCGAGCAGGTGCGCCCGGTTGATGCGGCGCTGCATGATCTTGGCTGCGTCGGCGAGCTGCACGCGTGAGTTGACGCCGAGCGTCTCGAGCGGATCGTCGGTGAGCGTCGCCGAAACGGTGAGCCCCTCGGCGACGAACACCGACACCATATCTGTCAGGTAGTACTCACCCTGCACGTTCTCGGTAGTGAGCCGATCGAGATGGGCGAAGAGGACGCGCGAGTCAAAGCAGTAGGTGCCGGTATTGACCTCGGTGATTGCGCGCTGCTCTTTGGTGCAGTCCTTCTCCTCGACTATCCGAGCCACACTGCCGTCACGCGGGTTGCGCACGATGCGGCCATAGCCTGTCGGATCCGGTAAGTCCGCAGTGAGCAGCGTGAGTACAGCGCCCGCCGATTCGCGCATCGCCACGAGCCCGGAGATGGTCGAAGCGCGCAGAAGCGGCGTATCCCCCGAAAGGACCACCAGCGAGCCGGAGAAGTCCCCCAGCGTGTCCTGGGCGCACATCACCGCGTGCCCAGTGCCAAGCTGCCGATCCTGCCGCACGTACTCGACATCGCCGAGAAGGGCCTCAACGGCCTCGGCTCGGTGGCCGGTGATGGCGACGGCACGCTCGCATCCCGCTTCACGCGCAGCGTCAACCACCCAGCGCACCATGGGCACGCCCAGAATCTCGTGAGCGACTTTGGGCTTGTCGGACTTCATGCGAGTTCCCTCGCCAGCGGCGAGGACGAGAGCGATGGCACTCATGTTGAGGTGCTCCTTCTCGGTGCCAGACGACGCTTTGCGTCCCGGGTTACCTGCAAGTGCGTGGCTGGGGCACCAGGGCTCGAACCTGGATTGCGGGAACCAAAATCCCGAGTCCTACCATTAGACGATGCCCCAATGACACGCCAAAGCGGCGCCGAGCCGCACTGCAGTGTAGGAAAGGCCAAGAAGAGGCGTCAATGGCTAATCGCAACACGGATGCGAAAACGTCGGTCAGGGTACCTGCGCTCGGCCCCCTGACATCGCACTATTCGAGCTCGACCCGGCCTTGAGAAGCGGCCTCCGCGAAGCCCTCGATCCCCCCGTCGACGGCAAACTGCTCCAGGACCGCGCGCTGTATCTCGCTGCGAGACTCGGTGTTGATCGGGTGGCAGATGTCGCGGAAGTCGCCGTTGGGCAGCTTGCGCGACGGCATCGCCACAAACAACCCCTTGTCGCCATTGACCACGCGCAGGTCGTGAATGACGAGGCTGTCGTCGATTACGATACTTGCGATGGCGCACACCTTGTTCATGACTACCGGTCGCAACGTGACCTTGGTGATCTGCATCGCTCCCCCTCTTCGCCAGTTGCGGGCCCCCGCCGCCGTTCGCTCTCACTATCGCTGTTCGGCGACCGTCGTGAGATTCCTACCCGTGATCACGCTGGTACAGCACGCGCGACGCAACCACCACGTCAATAGGCTTGTCCACATCGGCTCCGATGCACGCATAGGAGGTGTAGATCGCGGCACACCGCGCTGCTAACAACTCCTCCATCTTGCGTTCGACGTCATCGACGCGCAAGCGGCCGGTGAGGTACTTGAAAATGAACGGGATTCCGATGACTCGCGCCATGCCAACGGGACTCTTGCGGGTGTCAAAGAGCCGCTGGCCGATCTCACGATTGCGTTTCAGGAGGTCAGCCGAGAGCACGCACATGTTGCCGCCGGTGACCGGGCCTCCGGCCACCTTGACGTAAGTGCGCTTTGAGCCGGGGAACTGCTCCTCCATGTCCTCGGCACGAACGAGCGGGTAGCTGAACTCCGCTCCGGCCGCTAAGGACTGCCTCACAAAGTCATCGATGGCGTCAGGTGTGAGCGCCGGCAGATCGCCCGTAGCTCCCAACACGTGGCGGTCGTTCTTGAACTGCTCGGCGCCGGCGATAGCGTTGTCAATGAAGGACGCATTCGAGACGACCAGCCGGTCTACCTTGTCAGCCCACGCACCTAGGTTCTCGGCCGAGGGCACTACGACAGCAATCTCAGCGATGGTCTCAGCGGAGCGCAGCGCGTCGACCACCCACTCAATCATCGGCTTGCCGGCGACCGGGACCAGGCCCTTGATAGCGACCGTGGGGTCGATGATGGCGCCTTCTCCCCCTGCTAGCACCATCGCGTCGACCTTCACTCGTCCCCCTCATCTTCGTCAGTGATCTCGACACCGGTCCGACGGGTGACCGTGGCAGCAGCCCACCATCCCTGACCGCGCGCCGCTTCAGCAGCCGATGCCGCGGACTCCGGGTTCTCGCACAGGGCAAACACTGCCGAACCGCTCCCTGCCATCACCGCTCCCCTGACGCCCGGACGCGCGCCCACCCATGCTAGCGCGTCGATGACCTCCGGGACCAAATTCGCCGAGGATGCCGTGAGGTTGTTGGAAAGCGACGCAGCCAGCTGCGCGATGTCGCCCGTCTCGAGCGCTTCGACAACGTGATGCGGCCCAGGAGCCGAAAGCGGGGAGGCGTCAAACCGCCTGTAAGCAGCAGCAGTCGACACCGGTTCAGCGGGCTTGACGAGTAATACGTGAGCGACCGCCGATGGCAGTGACGCCGCCAGTTCATCGCCGCGACCGGTCATGAGCGCCGCGCCGCCAATCAGAAAGAACACGCAGTCGGCGCCGAGACTTCGCGCCACCCTAATACAGTCCGCACCCTTGGGGTCGACGCCATGCAAGCGTGCCAGCCCGACGATCACGGCCGAGGCGTCGGATGATCCGCCGGCCAGACCGGCGCCCGCAGGCACGCGCTTCTCGATCTCAATGATCGCTCTCGGTGCAACGGAGAATTCCTCGGCAAATGCGAGGGCCGCTCGGTAGGCAAGGTTTTCGTGTACCGGAATTCCCAGATCGACTGAGGTGGTCACCACTAGCTCGTCGGCTGGCAGGATTCGGACGATATCGCCGAACTCCAGAGTCTGGAGCACGGTGGTCACGTCGTGGTAGCCGTCCTCGCGAAGAGCGCCGACTCCCAGATACAGGTTGATCTTGGCCGGCGCAAACAGCGTAATCGCGCGCATGATGCTCATCTCCCCTTTGCACGAGAAAGCGCGGAGCACAAAGTGCCCCGCGCTGATTCTCGTCCGGCGTGCACCCCGCGGCTAGTTCAGCCAGGGCAGCAGGTTTTCGCCGCTCTCAACGTGCGTAAGCTCAACCGTTCCGGTCAGAACATCGACGTACTGGTAAGACGCACGCGCCGTACGATCTCGCTTTTCCATGACCTCAACGACAAAGAGCGCGGGATGCGTCTGCATCAGCACACCCTCACGCTCGACGATCTTGGAGCGCCCCATGTTGGCGCGAACACGAATACGACTGCCGGTCATACCTTCGAGGTCCGTGCGGATACGGCCGACTACTTCGACCTGGCTTGCAAGATCCATAGAGACCTCCCTCTGCTCAGTGAGGAAGCATAGCCCAATACGGCCTCAATTACCAGCGCAAATGGCACTTTGCGCTGGTAGAATCTGTGTGTTTGGGCCCTGCCCTGCCGTCGTATCCCACTACCTGCGGGTTCAGTCTAGCTCGGGATGTCGGGAAAAGTCTCAGCGAGCGCCAAGAACCGCTCCGGCGCAAGCATCTCGGCACGCAGCGAGCCATCAATGTTCGCCTGCGCAAGCGCATCGTCGAGAATCGCCGCGTCACAGCCCAAAGCGGAGCGCAGCGAGTTGCGCACGGTCTTCCGACGCTGGGCGAACGCCGCATCTGCGAGCCGCGATGCTGCGGTCAGAAGGATGAGATCTGTAGAAAGTGGGCGCCTCTCAAGTCGCAGCACCGCCGAGTCAACGCGCGGCGGAGGCAGAAAGCAGCTGCGCGCAACAGTGAATCGACCAGCTGGCTCAGCAAGAAGTCGTAGTTTGACCGTGTAGGAGCCGTACTGCTTGCTGCCCGGGATGGCGGCCATGCGATCGGCGACCTCGGACTGCACCATCACTGTCGCCGAAGAAAGCTCGGGTAACTCTTGGAAGAAGCGCAGGACGACCGTCGCTGCGACGGCGTACGGCAGGTTTGCGACGAGCGCCAAGGGTGGGCCGAACGGTGCAGACAGCGTTTCTGGCTCTACGACGACGGCGTCGGCGCGCAGGACAGCAAGCCGCGAGCACTCGGCGGTAGTTGCAGCAAGCGCGGGCAGGAGTTGCGCGTCGCGCTCCACGGCCACGACAGCTCCGGCATTCGCACACAGTGCGACGGTGAGAGTCCCGAGGCCGGGCCCGATTTCCAGCACCGTCTCATCGCCTGTCAGTGCAGCGAGTTCAAGGATGCGACCGACAACGTTGTCGTCGATGAGAAAGTGCTGCCCGAGCGACTTCTTGGTGGCAAGACCGTGACGCTTCAAGACCTCGATCGTCGCCGAGGGAGTGGCGAGCCGAGAATGGGCCACCCTAGTCGAGGACGATAACGGTGACTGACTTGACGCCCCAGCGCTCACACTCGCCGCCGGTGTCAAAGCACAGGTCGATGCGGTTACCCTTGATATCGCCACCTGTGTCGTAGGCCATCGCGTAACCGTAACCCACCACGTATACGCGCGAGCCGAGAGGAATGACGCTGGGGTCCACGGCGACAACACCGAAAACCGCCGGGTGTCCCATCGCCGTGCTGGAACCGCCGCCGCCGCCCGGCTCGTTGGGTGAGTAGGCGGTCGACACCAAACGCATCCTGTGGCCGGTCGGAACCTTGGAAGATTTGCCTGCTGTCTTGGCAGGGATGAGCTTCGCGCTCGCCCCGGCGCTGCCACCCGGTCCCACCGCTTCGAGCTGAGCCATCGGCGGCGTGACGATCTTCTCGGCAGTGATGATCGGAGCGCCTTCGGCGCCGTCGGTGACGATGGTCTTGGTGACCTGCATCTTCAGGCCGCTTGATCCGGCGACGATAATCTGGCGCGTCCCTCTGGACAGCGAGCCATCCACGAATGTCTCTGTCTTGAACGGCACCGTGACGTCTTGCGTCTTGACGCGGGTGAAGCGTTGCGGCGCGCTAATAAGCATGCCCGCTTCAAGCTTGGTGTCCAGAGATGGGGTGACATCCGCGTCGGCCGAGAGGTCAGCGCCAGCGGCCATCAGTGCATCGGCCACCGTAGTGCCGACCACCTCGATACGAGTCTCCTTGCCACCGATCCTGACAGTTACGGGGGTCGCGTGGCGCACCACAACGGTCATGCCACTGGTGACTTCCGTGTCCTCACGGGGCGTGAGCACGTCGCCTCGGGAAAGGCCGATGCGCGCCTGCCTGAGCACACCGGCCACGTCTTTGGCTTGGGTGCCCATGCGAGAGACACGGCCGTCAATGACGACCGTGACCTGCTTCTGAGCCCACACGAATCCGGTGACGCTAAGTAGGAGAAACACTGCTGGGATGATGGCTGCGATGATGCTGTTGGTCCGGAAAGATCGTGCCGAGCGAGTCGGCCGAGACCTCATTCAGACCTCTCTGATAGGCGACATTTCAACCGTTGGGTAACAAACGGGAGTGCACATGCTAGCGCTGAAAATCGGAGCGCGCAAACGCGCAGGTCGCCACGAATAGCTTTTGCGGTGAGGCATTCTTGGGCTCTGTCGACCGCCGAATTGCGGCGTTTTGGGGAGCACAAGGTCGTCGTCGCGTCAAACCCGCAGGTCGTCATTCCTAGCGCTGAGCGGCCGCCTGCTCGACGAGCTGCACTCCGATTTGCTCGGCACGTCCGAACGCCTCTGGACGGCTACTGATGTCGCTCGCAGCATCCACGCCGACGCACTCAAAGACTGTCTCGGCAGACACCCCCAGTACCGCAAAGACGCTCTTGACTGCTGTGACCGCGCAAGCGGTCCCAAAGGGGTCCCCACCACCGCCCACCACCAGTATCGCCCCGGGCCGCTTGCGCTCGGGTGCCGGTTCGCCCAGCACGTGGCGTCGCGCCCAGTATGGCTGGCAACGGTCGAACACGATTTTGAGGACGGCAGGCACGGTGGCAAAGTACACGGGGGTGGCGACGAGCACTGCGTCGGCCTCATCGATCTGGGCGTTGACACCATCCATCGCATCGCGCTGAATGCAGGAGCCGGTCTTGGAGCAGGCGTTGCATCCGCGGCAAGGCCGAACATCTGCCTGGGAGGCCACGAGCTTGACCGCGCGTCCTCCTGCGCGCTCGACGGCGCGGATGGCCGCGTCAAGGAGCTGCTCGCTGTTGCCGTGACGCCGAGGGCTCCCAGCGATGCAGAGCACGAGCGGCCCATCGTCGGCTGTCGCGCTGTCAGCTTCCCGGTTCACAGTCCGCGCCTGCCGAGAATCCCGAGAGCGGCTGCGTAGGCGTGCTCTGCGAACGCTGGGGGGCTCTCGTCACGCGCAGTCGCCAAGCGGGCTGCGGTGAAGACGACAAACGCGGGCTCGTTGGTGCGGCCGCGAAACGGCTCGGGCGTCATAAACGGGCTGTCTGTCTCGGTGAGGATTCGACCCGCGGGAACCGCTCGCGCAGCGTCGCGAATCTCGTCGGCCTTCTTGAAGCTGGCCGGGCCGGCAAAGCTCACATAGCAGCCGAGGGCCAAGAACGGCTCGAGCTGCTCCGGGCCCATCGTGTAGCAGTGGAGAATGCAGCCTGCGCGAGGCAGCCCCACCTCGCGCATGATCGCCTCACCGTCGGCGTGCGCCTCACGCAAATGAACGACCGCTGGCAGGTCCATTTCCACGGCGAGTTTCAACTGGCGCCGAAAAGCCGAACGCTGCACCTCACGCGGCGAGTAGTCGTAGTGGTAGTCGAGTCCAATCTCGCCGACAGCCGCGGTTTGCGCATGTGACGCGAGGCGTATCAACTCAGCCTCAACTTGAGGTGTAAGGTTCTTGGCATTGTGTGGGTGGACGCCGACTATCACGCGAACCTCTGGCGGCTCGAGCGTGCTCGCACTGCCGCCGATGCTAGCCAGCGTCCCCCGCGCTTCACTCAACCACTCGGGAAGCGACTCGTAGGTACGCGCCGCGTCCTCACTGGGATCGGCGACGGTTGCGACAAACGTCACGCCGGCGCGCGCTGCGTGCGCGAGTGCCGCGGCCGGATCTTCGAGCATATCGAGATGTGCGTGCGTGTCGGCGACCGGCACACCGCCGAAGTCAGGCGGCAAGACCTCTCGGCCTTTGGGGTCGGCGAACAGCGGGTCCGTCGGCGAGCTTGTCTGGGCAGTGTCGGCCATGGGGGCTACTCGGCGGCGTCAACGATGCGCTGAAAGAGCGCCTCGCCCTTGACCACGGGACTTGCCACCGGCAGTTGGCCCCACTCGCATTCGGCCGCCAGGTCGGTTACCGAAAAGATGTTGCCGAGACCGAGGCGACTCCAGACCTCTACGGATGAGCGCGGCATCACCGGCGCGGTGAAGAGCGCCGCGATTCGTACGGCCTCAAGCGCGTTGTAGAGGACCGCATGCAGGCGGCCGATGGTCTCCTCGGACTTGGCGAGGTTCCAGGGGGCGCTGTCCTCGATGTAGCGGTTGGTGCGCTTGACGAGTTCCCAAGTAGCCTCAAGCGCGCCCGCGTAGTCGAGCCGGTCCATCCGCGCCTCGTAACATATATATAGGTCGCGCGCGATGGACTTGAGCTCTGCGTCGTCCTCGGTCTCGATGGGCGAGGCCGCTGGGTCGGGCACGACGCCTTCGCAGTACTTCCCCACCATGTTGAACAGCCGAGAACACAGGTTGCCCCAGTCGTTGGCCAGATCGCTGTTAAAGCGCTGCACCATGCCTTCCAGTGAAATCGATCCATCGGTGCCGAACTGCACATCGCGCAAGAAGTAGTAGCGGTACCCGTCGACGCCGAACTTCTCAACCAGCTCGGCCGGAGCCATCGCGTTGCCCTTGCTCTTGGACATCTTCTCGCCCTTGGTGAGCAAGAATCCGTGCGCAAAAACGCGCTTGGGCAGCGGCAGCCCTGCCGCGAGCAACATAGCTGGCCAGATCACGCAGTGGAACCGGATGATGTCCTTGCCGACGAAATGAAGCTGCACGGGCCATCGTTTCGCGAAACTCTCCGCGCGCTCGGGGTCGCCGTACCCGATTGCGGTGACGTAGTTGATGAGTGCGTCGAACCAGACGTACACCGACTGCGCTTCATCAAACGGCAGCGGGATGCCCCACTTGACGTTCGCACGCGAGATGGAAAGGTCGCGCAGGCCACCCTTCACGAACGAGAGCACCTCGTTGCGACGGGTATCGGGCTGAATGAAGTCTGGGTTCGCCTCATAGTAGGCGAGCAACTCATCCTGATATGCCGAGAGTTTGAAGAAGTAGTTGTCTTCATGAACGAACTCGACACTCCGGCCGCACGAAGGGCACGTATGGTCCTCCGTAAGCTGCTCCTCGGTGTGGTAGGTCTCGCACGGAACGCAGTACCAACCCTCGTAGAGGCCCTTGTAGATATCGCCGCGATCCCAAAGCACTTTAAGCAGTGCCTGCACCCCGCGCTCATGCCGAGGCTCGGTGGTGCGCACGAAATCATCGTTGGAGATGTCGAGCATCTCCCACGCCGAGATGAACTTGGCGGCCATGCGATCCGCCCATTCCTGCGGCGACACGCCATTTGCCTCGGCAGCCTGCTCGACCTTTTGGCCGTGCTCGTCTAGGCCGGTGAGGAAGAACACGTCATCCCCGCGAAGCCGACGATAGCGGGCGAGCGCATCGGCGGCGATAGTGGTGTAGGCGGTGCCAAGGTGCGGCACGGCGTTGACGTAGTAGATAGGTGTAGTGAGGTAGAAGGACTCTCGTGTCATGGTGTTTCGGCACTCCGTAGCCGTGGGATATATTGGAAGACGGGCGACGCGCCGTCGCTCTCACGGCTTGATTCTAACCGTTCCCGCACGATTGAGGCGCGGGCAGCACCGCGAAAGGCGGATTGGCTATGCGCGACACAGGAATCGTGCGTCACGTTGACGACTTGGGGCGGATTGTCATTCCCATGGAACTCCGTCGGACTCTGGGCATCCATGTAAAGGATCCCATCGCCATCTTTGTCGAGGGAGAACGCATCATCTTGACCAAGCATAAGGACTCGTGCGCCGTATGTGGCGATGCGAAGGCCGAGATGACCGAGATCAAGGGACGCTCCGTGTGCTCCGACTGCGTCACCGCCATCAAGAAGGCCTAGACCGGCGAGCGCGCTACGGAGCGACCGGATCTGATCGCCCCTGGTGTGCGGCGTCGTAGACTTCGCTTCTGGGGACCCCCAGCTCGCTCGCGACCTGCTTGACGGCGGCGCTACGGCTCTCGCCTCGCGCGACGCGCATCTCCACGGCGGCCCGCACTTCATCTTTGTCGGCGTGAGCACGCTCGCGCGCTGGTGGAGGGCCTACCAGCAAGACAACTTCGCCCTTGAGTTTCTCGCGCGCAGCGACCTGCTCGGCAATCTCCTGGACCGGCCCACGCAACACCTCTTCGTGAAGCTTGGTAAGTTCGCGCGCTAGAGCTGCGTCACGCCCGGGGAGAAACTCGGCCAGTGTGGCGAGCGTCGCCGCCGAGCGGTGGGGCGACTCGTAGAAGACAAGGGTGGCGTCGAGGGCAGCGAGGAGTTCGATTGCCCGCCGCCGCTCCCCCGCCTTACGCGGGAGAAACCCGCCAAAGTAGAAGGCGTGCGTGGGCAATCCGCTCGCGACGAGCGCTGCGAGAATGGCACTCGCACCCGGGAGCACCTCGACTGCGACTCCCGCATCCAGGCAACCGTCAACGAGCCTGGCCCCCGGGTCCGAGACGCCCGGCGTCCCAGCATCGGATACCAGCGCAATGACTTCGCCGCCCGCCATGCGCTGCACGAGCTCTGGCAACCGTCGCTCGACCGTGTGCTCGTCGCAGCGCTCCATGCGCGTCGCAATCTCATAGCGCGCGAGCAGCTTGCGCGTCACGCGGGTATCCTCGGCGGCAATCGTGTCGGCTTCGCGCAGAGCCTCGAGCACGCGCAGCGTCACGTCGCCCAGATTGCCGATCGGCGTCGCACAGACTATGAGGCGTCCGCTCACGGAGTCGGCTCAGAGACGATTGGCGGGCCGGAGGGCGAGGTCGGAAGCGCCGTCGAGAACGGGGGTGGAGGCGGAGAGGGCGCCATGGTCGGGCTGGGCAGTTCCTGGGGAGGGGGAGATGCCTGTTCGGCGCCCGGCAAGGCTTCCATGCCAGTGAACCTGCGGAAGAATACCGTCCACAGCGCCGAGGTAAACGTGCCCCACACCGCCGTGAATGCAAGCGAGATTGCAGCGACCAGCAGGACCGTGACGACTAAGACCCCCGCAAACGCCGCCCATTGGCCCGCGACTGCAGCCACCACGGCCGGCACGAGGATCGCGATTGAGACGATGACCAGCGGTATCGCAATCACAAAACCCGCTGCGAGGTTGAGCCCCACGCCAATGAGCCACATGAGCGCGGTGTCTTTGAACCGAGTGCGAAACGCGCGCCACGAATCGCCGACCGCCTTGACCGCGCCGTGACCGGAGAGCATCACAAAGCGCAGCGCAAGCTGGTTCAAGAGCCCCAGAACGATTGAGAGCACCATAAGCAGCGGTACGCCGATCACCAGTGTCCCGCAGATTGGTACAAAGGCCGCCGCACTCGGCGAGCCGCCGCGCGCGAGTGGGATGACGAGCGGCAACGCAATCAGCGCGACGACTACCAGGGCAAGCACAAACACCGGTAGCCCAAGCAAGACAGACAGTCCGAAGACGCTCCAGAAGCGAGCGAAACCGGCGTTCCAAGCGGAGCCGAGGGTAAGCGGGCGGCCCTCTTGGATCTCGTTGACCGCGAATACCAGCCCACCGCGCGCCGCCACGCTCAAGATCCACCAGACAATCCCAATGACCACGAGACCTAACGTCACGACAAGGATGAGGGGCAGCACCTTCTCGACGGCGTTTAGAAACGTCTGGGCGTCAAAACCGGCGAGGCGGCTTGTCCCAGGCCCGGAGTTCTGGCCGAGCGAGCCAAAATTGTAGTTCCCGCCCCCTCCTCCGCTACTCGACCCGGTCACTCCCGCGAAGAGCCCGAGCACCCACAGCGCCCGATAGCGCCACGTAATCTTCCACGCCCGCTTGATGATGTCCCCGTAGCCCATCACATACCCCCTTCTATTGCTGGATCGGCCTTGCCCTGCACCATCGCATAATCGAGTTCGCTGTCTTGGGAGCTATGCCCGCACGCGGTCCTCTCGCGCCACAAAAGCGTCCATACCGAGGACTGCCATACGAACATTACAGCCTGGAAACCTAGGAACAAGAGGCCGACGAGCCCGGCGGCGCCCACAATGGCTGCATTTCCGGCTGCAGCGGAGTCGCCCGCCGTCACCAAGAGGGCTGCTCCCAGGAGCAGCACACCCCCAACTGCGGCTGCGGCTGCGGCGACCGCCGAGAATACCGTCACTGCAATGATCGTGGCGAGCAGAATCAACGCGTAGGTGATGGCGATTTCGGCGAGATTCGCCTTCGCGAGCCGCCACGCGGCGCGAAAGGCCGGACGCCACTCGGCGTTGTCGAGGATCGCGAAACGCAAAGCGAGCTGCACTAGGACGCCTAGCGGAACGCCCACGAGCGAAGCAATGCCCGAAAGCGGCGAGAGCACCAGGTTGGAGATGAGCGCCGCGCCGACCTTGGGTGGCTGCCCCACAAGGAGCGGCAGCGTGACGGTGACGAAGAGAGCAATCGCCATCACGAGTAGATAGGCCAAAC